>Ga0163162_10001457_pt1 | contig 21994 bp, 21 predicted proteins | sample S55metaG_FD_115310 | JGI IMG/M metagenome (GOLD analysis project Ga0163162, IMG submission 115310) | Switchgrass rhizosphere microbial communities from Kellogg Biological Station, Michigan, USA - S5-5 metaG | ecosystem: Host-associated > Plants > Roots > Rhizosphere > Soil | place: USA...
AATCCGGAAAGTGGAATCGAAAAATTCGGCATGGTCTTACGCTCCTGTAGGTGCGGTCGTGGTCGGTTGTGTCGGCGTTGTGGTTGAGGTGCCCTGCATCAATTGGCGGATTTGAATCAGCTCGTTCAGCTGGTTCATGGACAGCATTTGTCCAACCATCTGCGTCGGGTCCATCGGTGATGTCGGGTCCTGTGTCTTCAACTGTGCGATCAAAAGCTGCAAAAACAAATCGCTTGAGCTGTTGGCCAACGCGTCTGTGGATGAACTGCTGCTGCTTGTAGAACCGCTTTGCGAGGTTTGGTCTGCTCGCGGAAATGCTGCCAGAGGATTGATTGTCATATTCTGTCTCCCGAAACTTCACTACTTACGACTCGTAACTACTAAATGCGAATGTCCAATCTGCCTTGAGAATCGAGCGCTTCCGCGGCCACAGGAAGAATCGTGTCGGTGTTCAAGCTCACGCCGCCATGGCTTTGCTGCGGGCGCCAGCCCTGCTGTTGTCGCGCATCCTGCGCAAAGCCCGACGACGAAGCCAGGCTCTGTCCCTGAATCACGATATTGGCCACCGGAACATGCTGGTCGGCCAGTTTGCTGTACAGGGACGGCAATTCTGTCGCCAGCGACTTGGCGACATCGCTATGCTCCACGGAAATCTGGGCGCTGAACATGTGTCGCGCCACCGAAGTTCGAATATCGATGCTGCCAAATTCCTGGCTCTGCATACCGACTCGAAATTCAGATCCACTCATACCCTGAACAAATTTTGCGGATATCGGCGAAGACGTAGTGACCGGCACTGCTTCATCCGGACCATCCATCTCAGCAATGCTCGTTGGCACCGAAGGAATTCCAGCGGATTGCTTCGCCAACCCTGGTTTGACCTGCGCCCCGAGATTGTGCGGAGAAGCCATACTGCTGTCCTTGCTGCTGTTACCCCCGAAGTTCGTCGTGCCAGCGACAATCCGTCCTGCTTGAGTCGGAGCAAGTTTCCCGCTGTCGGTTGATCCGGACCGCGTATCCTTGCCGCGGTCTTTGCCAATTCGATCCCGGACACCGGCGCTGCTACGATCTTTGACCTTTGCCAAGTCGCTCGCGGAAGAGCGCTCCGCAGCGTTCCTGGACTCTGCAACTAAAGTTGGATCGAGAGCTTTGGCTTGCGAAGCAGCTTTCGTTGCCATCTGGCTTTCTGCAATTTCCTTCGCAGACGCATTCGAAATCGGTTTGGTAGGTGATGTGATTGACCGTGAATCCGGCGCGGTCTGAGCGGTCGGATCCGAAGGTGCCGCTGGCATTTTGACGTTCGGTGCTGGTGTCGAATCATGTTTCACTGGTGCGGCGATACCGAATGCCGGAGTCCGATTTCCCACAGCCTTGGTTGACTCCGACGATTTCTTCCCCGATGCACCCATCACGGACGCAGCTGCAATCTCGGCGGCTGACTTTCGGCCTTGCGGCAAAGTGCTTTCCACTGACGACATCTCGTTTAGGAGGTTGGCTCCCCCAGAGACTGGTGCTTTCGTGTTCGCCTGACCAACTTCCGGCAACAATGTTTCCGGCAATGCGTTTTCAACCGGCACAGCGACGGCATTCGAGTTGTCGTTCTCGGCCAGCCTGTCCGTAATCTCGTTGCTCTCAATCTGCATTCTGGTGGTCAGCGCGGCCATTCCTCTCAGCGAAGTTGCAGCATCCGGCACATTCGCCGTCTTTAGTCTCTCCTCGGGTTCGAGGTCGCCTTGCTTAGAAGAAACTGGAACTACCGCTTCGGGAACCACGATCGGCGCAGTCAGTTCGGGATGCCTTGCCAATATCGACGCCGGGTCAGACAGGCTCTTGTCCTTCCTGTTTTCCGAATCGTCTCCTGGCACACTGGCTACGGGTTTCTTGGTGGTGCTTGAATCTCTTGCATACTCAATTGTCTGGCCGTCAGTCGAACCGGCAACCCCAAACAACGTCGCGGCGATAGTCCTGAAATCCAATCCGGCATTCCCTGACGCGTCCGCAAGAAGAAAATCGGCCAGCGACGAATTCGCTGACGGTGCGGGTGATGCTTTCAACGCGACAGCTGTTCCGGAAATTGGCGTCGTATGCACGAATAGACACTCTCGATCACCAGACCATAAAGCACACGGGTGGCCAAATCGTTGGCGGTTCGAAGACAATTTCAGTACTGGAAAATGTGTTGTGGACTAAAGACTTGGAAAGGATGTGCCGATAGAGCCTGCGGAAAAGAAATCGTGGAATTGCGTACTGGGCAACCTTTGCCCAATCTTGCTGGGCAAGGTGTGCCTAGTTGCCGGGTTTACTCCGCGCCAGAAACAGGTCATCCAGCGTCTTCTGTTCCTGACGCCTCTGCTCCAACTCGTGAACCTTCTGCTGCTGATCGCGCAGTTCGCTGAGTATCTCGCGGTCCTGATGAGCGCTTTGATAGATGGCAAGTTGCTTGACTCGCTGAGCTTCAAGTTTCTGCAGCCTGAGGCGTAGCGCTTCGGCTGTGTTCTTGAACTCGAATTCGCGCTCGGCGATCTCCAGCAGGTGGACACCTGGTAATTTCAGGGTCAACTCCTGTTCCCTCTGCTCTCGAAGCCTGTCCTGATTGGTCTTTATTTGTTGTAGTTCTGCCTCAGCATCCGCGATCTCGCGCACAATGCGGTACAACGCCGCCTCTTCGGTGTGCTCCGCGCCTTCCCGAAAGCGCAGGACCGCATCGAGCTTGAAGCGGAAAGCCATTGACTAGGTTGGCAAAGCCAGCATTCGTTTGGCAGTGTCAGCGGGCACAGGAATTTCAGTAGGGTTTTGTTGCAGGAATGCATTGATCACAGGCAGGGCCGCAATCGCTTTGTCGAGCAGCGCATCGGTGCCAGGTTTGTATGCTCCAATTCGGATCAGATCTTCCGCCCTGGCATACGCGGACATTAGCATGCGTGCCGCGCCCGCTTTTTCAATCTGCTGCGGGCTGCAAATCGCCGGCATCAACCGGCTAAGACTGTCGAGCACTGAAATTGCCGGATAGTGGTTGTGTAACGCGAGGCTGCGGCTCAGCACGACGTGTCCATCGAGCAGCGATCGCGCCGTATCCACGAGCGGATCTTGCTGGTCGTCGCCTTCCATCAAGACCGTGTAGAAGCCCGTGATGCTCCCGGTAGAAAACCTCCCCGCGCGTTCGATAAGCCGCGCCATCATGGCGAGCACCGAAGGTGTGTAACCCTTGGCGGTTGGAGGTTCGCCGGCTGCCAGACCAATTTCACGCTGTGCCATGGCGAAGCGAGTCAGCGAATCCAGCACTAGCAGAACGTGCTTGCCTCGGGTAGAGAAATACTCGGCAACCGCGGTCGCCGCCAGCGCAGCACGTATACGCATCAGAGGTGACTGATCGGAAGTCGAGACCACGACTATGGATCGCCGCCGGCCTTCTTCGCCCAGCGCTTTGAGAAAGTCTCCAACCTCGCGTCCGCGCTCGCCAACGAGCGCGAGAACCGTAAGGTCCGCAGCGGTGGCACGAGTCATCATGCCCACGAGGGTCGTCTTACCTACGCCGCTGCCGCCAAATATTCCAACGCGCTGTCCCCGTCCGCACGCTACAAAACCGTCGATGGCGCGAATGCCGCAAGTCAGAAGATCGCTGATGGGAACGCGCGTCAAAGGAAGTGGAACTGTGCCCTCAATAGGGACAGTTCGCGTAGCGCGATACTCACCCAAAGAATCGAGCGGATTGCCCTGGGCATCAATCACGCGGCCCAATAAATCCGGCCCCACTCGCAGCGATGGCCGTGCGCCCCAGCTTACAATCCGATCGCCAAAGCGGATGCCCTGCGGTTTTTCCAGCGGCATCGAAAGCACGGTCGAGCCGCGAAACCCTACAACCTCCCCTGGAAAACGGTTCCCGTTCGAATCTTCCATCTCACAAGATTCGCCTACCGAGCAGAATGGTCCGGCGGACTCTACCAGGTTGCCTACAACGTGGGTGACCCGCCCCTTCCATCGAAGAGTGGAAGAATGATTCAGCCACTGCGAATAAGCGCCGAGAATTGCCTCGCTCATTTGTTGTCCGGCCTTTGCGCCAGCAAGTCGAAAAATCCCTGTTCGATTTCCTTCAACTGAACATCCAGTCCAAGTTCCGTGGTTCCAAGTTCCGTCTCCAGAATGCAGTTGTGCGCAGCGACTGAAGAATCCGGCTTCACTTCAACCCGGATTTCTCCACTGGCATCTCCCTCGAAATAACGGTTCCAGTCGGCAACTTCTTCCGGACGCACTCGGACACTGGCAGTGGTGCCGTGCTGAAGCTTCTCCAGCGCAACCTTCACTAGGGCGGCCACGAGCATGCGGTCTACCTGGGCTTCCCGGTGCAAGATTTTGGCTGCAATGGCCAGAGAGAGGTGCACCATCTCCGCTTCTGCCCGCGAATAGTACTCACTGGTCTTTTGCGCAAAATCCCGTACCGCCTCTGCCATCTTCGCACGTTCGCCGGCCAACTGCTGATCAACGGACTGTTGCGCTTGCTGAAGGCCCTCGCGGATCCCCTCGGCACGCGCGGCCGCTATTTTCGATTCCAACTGATCCGAAGTCTGAGTTCCTGACGCCTCAAAGGTTGGGCGACTTTCAGCGGTGGCTTTTTCGGACGCCGTATCGAATCTGCCAGCCTCGGTGTACTCAAACGGCTGCACACCGTTCCACTCAGGCGACGAACTCATCATCAGCCTCCGCTCGCAATGAAATCTTGCCTTCCGCCTCGAGCTGGCGTGCAGACGCTATTGCCTCCTGCTGCGCCTTGGCAACATCCTTGCCCCGTACTCGTCCGAGAACTTCCATGTCTTCTTTCAACATTTCTACGGCACGCGACGACATCGCCTTGAAGATGTGTTCCTTCACCCCATCGCTCGCACCCTTGAGTGCCAGTGCCAGCGTCTTTTTGTCGACTGCACCCAGCAGATCGCGTAATGCTGTCTCCGGGACACCCACCAGATCCTCGAAGGTGAACATCAGGTTGCGGATATTGCCCGCCAGGTCCGCGTTTTCCTTCTCAATCGCTTCCAGGATCGCTCGCGCGGTTTCCGGTTGCAGCTGGTTCATCAATCCTGGCAGGCTATCCACTCGCAACGGTCCTTCCTTCTTCTCCACTCCGCTCTGCTTGAGCTTCTGATTGAGAACGTTACTGATCTTTTCGGCCGCCTCGGGCGAGAAGTGCTGCAATTGGGCAATGCGCTTAACAACGTCGATCTGTAATTCATTGGCGAGCTTCGAAAGAATTGGTGACGCATGCTGCGGCTCCAGATGCGATAGAACCAAGGCAATGGTCTGCGGATGCTCCTTTTCCAGCACCGCCGCTACTTGCTGCGGATCGGCATTTCGCAACCAGTCGAGCTTGCCTGCTCCGCTGCTCTGCAACTGGGTAGCTTTCTGCGCCAGATCTTTTCCGTTCTCCTCGCCAAAGGCTTTTTTCAAGAGTCTCGCCGCATACTCTGGGCCGCCCTGGATCACCATCCGATGGGTGCTAGCCTGCTGCTGAAATTCCTCGAGAACTTGCTGGGCCAACTCTGGCGGAATCGCTTCGAGCCCCGCCACCTCAGCGGCGAGTTGTTGTACATCCGAAGAAGACAACTGGCGACACACGAGCGCGGCCGCTTCCTCTCCCAGCACCGTCAGCAGGATGGCAGCCTTACGGGCCCCCGTCAGAGCAGACTTAGCGCGCGCTCCGCTCACTGGGCTCCCTCACGCAACCAGGATTGAACCAGGCGTCCAGTAACAGCCGGCTCATTCTTCGCCTTCTCCGCCAGCTGCTTCTGCAATCCGAGCGAGCGCCGCTCAGCATCGGACAACGCCATGATCTCCGCTGAGACCGGAGTTTCACCCACGGCCATTTCCGCCTTCAGTTGTGCCGCAGATTTGTCCGGCAACTGGCTGAATGCCGAAAGAGCCTGCTTCTTGATCGGACGCAGCAGGAGTACGTAGGTCAGCAGGAACAACAGGAAGATGACTCCGTATCGAATCATCGATGACCAGTCATTCAGAGTTACGCGAATCTTCTCAACTTTGGTCGGCGGAGCCGGCGCCTGCTGTGGCATTTGCTGGAAAGAAAGGTTCTGTACCGCCAGCGTGTCGCCGCGCTTTTCATCGAAGCCGATGGCGGCCGCAGCCAGGGTTTCAATCTGCTTCAATTCTTCCGGAGTCCGTTTTCGTCGCGTTTCCGAGCTTTTCCCATTCGCCTCTTGAGTCTCAACTACATCATCCACCAGCAATGCCGCCGAGATGCGCCTGATTCGCCCCATTGGCTGCAGGGTGTGCCGGACCGTCTTGTCCACGGCATAGGTAGCATTTTGGGTCTTGGAAGATTGCACCGTGTCGTCCGTGTCCTCTTCCGTTTTTTCAGGAGGAGTTGCACTTGGGACATTGCTGGCCGTTCCCGGAACTCCACTATCGGTTCCTCCGCCGGAAGTCTTCTCCTCCGATGTTTGCATCGTGACTGCGACCGCGCTCTTGGGATCGTAAGTCTCCTGATTCTCTTCGCTGCTGCTGGTGTCGTAATCGACATTGACGCTGGCTCGTATTCGTTGCGCACCGACGACAGGCTCCAATGTACTGACTAGCCGCCGCGACAGTTGGTCTTCCAACTCAGTGTCGGCCGGCGATCCCGGACGGTGCATTGCAAACGGCTGGTTCGTGTCCGCATCCGTGATGGTCACATTCTGGGGACTAAGCTTGTCTACCGCTCCCGAGACCAGGCTGGCGATCGAACGTTGTGTTTCCTCGGACAATTGCCGCGAACGCAGCCGTAGGATCACCGAAGCTTTGGCTTCCCGTTCGCGATCGACAAATACGGACTCCGTCGGCATCACCAGGTGGACACGAACACTCTCAACATCCCGCAGTGTCTGGATGGTTCGCTCGAGTTCCCCTTCCAGCGCTCGCTGGTAGTTAACTTTCTCATCAAATTCCGTCTGCCCCCAATTCAATTTGTCGAAGAGCTCGAAACCAAGGCGTCCGCTGTGTGGCATGCCTTCGCTGGCAACTTCCAACCGGCTGGAGTCCAGCTTGTCGGAGGGTACGCTGACAGTTTTTCCGTCGGGAGTGATCTGGTATGGAATACTTTTGGCCGCCAACCGGCTGGCCAGGGACTGTGCGTCGGTCGGCTCCATCCCGGTCATGAGCGGCTTATAGTCGGGAGTTATGAGAAGGTGCCCGAAGAAAAAGATGACACCGGCGACAAGCGCCGCGCCGCTCATTAACACGATGAGCTGCTTGGTATCGAACGCCGCAATCGCGTTCTTCCCCTGGTTCGCAAGCTGAGTAAAAGAGGCCATGATTTATCGGGACTGAGCTCTCTGCCTAGAACTGCATGCGCGATACTTCCTGATACGCGCTCACAATCTTGTTCCGCACCTGCATCATTAGTTGAAACGCGATGTCCGCCTTCTCGACGGCAATCATCACGTTGTGGACGTCGCTACGATCGCCCTTCAACAAATCGGTGACTTGCTGTTCCGCGCTTCCGTGAAGTTCTTCCACTTGATTGATGGCAGTCTTCAAGACCGAGCCAAAGTTACCGTCAGCGTCATTGGAACCCGAAGTTGATGTGGACTTCAGTGAATCGAGTTTCGGAAATCCGGGTAGATTGGAGATCAAGTTATTCATCAGGTTTCCTATTTAAGGATGTCCATCGCTCCCTGGATCATCTGTTTGGTGGCGCTCACTGCCGCCGCGTTCAACTGATACGCGCGCGTCGCGCCCATAAGATCGACCATTTCCTCGATGGGATTAATCGCCGGATACGCCACGTAACCCGACTTGTCGGCGTCCGGATGTCCCGGCTCGTAACGCATCACCGGAGGCGCAGGATCGTTTACCACTTTCGAAATATGCACCGCCGACGACCGGCCAGTCAGGCGCCGGAAGCCCGCCAGCGCAAGCTGAAAAGGCGAATTGTTTCTGCCGGAGAAGACCACTTGCTTGCGTCGAAATGGGCCGCCCGAAGGCGTCCGCGTGGTTTCCGCATTGGCCATGTTGGTGGCGACGACTTCGGCGCGCTGGCGTTCCGCTCCCATCGCCGAACCGCTGATTTCAAGTGCTGAAAACATGCTCATGATTCTTTCCCTTCGTTAATGGCAGTTACCAACCGGTGAAATTCACTGCGAATAAACTGAACGCCCATACGAAATTGCATTTGGGTTTCGGCCATGAGCAAGCCTTCGCGGTCCATGCTCACATCGTTTCCGTCCGGGCGCTGCAATAATCCTCTTACTGTGTGAGCTACGGGAGCCGTACTTGCGTCCTGGGGCGATCCCACTGCCCGATCCAACTCCGCGCGGAAATTGACATCACGCGTGCGGTATCCCGGTGTGTCAATGTTCGCCATGTTGTTGACCACCAGAGATTGGCGGTCCGACGTGACGTTCAAAAAGCGTTCGAGAAATTGAATGAGTGGCGTCGAGCCCATCAGGCAAACCTCCGTGGTGGCAATCCGAATTCCCGAATCTTGTTGCGAATCGTGCGCAGACTGATTCCCAACATCTCGGCCGCGCGTGTTCGGTTTCCACCAGTAAGCTGCAAAGTTGTCTCCAGCAGCTGGCGTTCGAGTTCACGCATGGGCGTTCCCGGCTGCACCGGACTTGTACCAGGCAACGTCTTGACTGCGGCCGGCCGCGAGAATTCCGTAAGAAGATGTTCCGGTCCAATGTTGGTCTCTTGGTTCATGACCACAACCCGCCGCATGAAATTGGAGAGTTCGCGGGCATTTCCCGGCCAGCTGTGGTTCCGCAACGCAATCAGGAATTTGGGATGCAACTCCGGCACCGGACGTCCCGCCTGCTCCGCAAACTTCGTAGCGAAATGCTCCGCCAGCACTGGAATGTCATCCGCCCGCTCCCGCAACGGAGGAAGCGTCAGCGGAATCACATTGAGGCGGTAATACAAATCCGCGCGAAAACGTCCTTGTTCCACCATTTGCTCAAGTGAAACATTGGTTGTAGCGATGATTCTGATATTCACCGGAATCGTTCGCGTGTCTCCGAGCCGCTCAACTTCGCGCTCCTGCAGCACACGCAATAGTTTGGGCTGCAATTCCAGAGGCATCTCGCCAATCTCATCAAGTAAGAGGGTTCCGCCATTGGCAAGCTCAAATTTTCCCGGCTTGGCCAGCGTCGCTCCAGTAAAAGCTCCCCGCACGTGGCCAAATAATTCGCTCTCCAGAAGATGTTCTGGAACCGCTGCGCAGTTGACCGCGACAAACGGCTTGTCCCGGCGACTGCCGGCTTCGTGAATAAATCGCGCCAGCAATTCTTTCCCGGTGCCGCTTTCGGCCTCAACCAAGATGTCAGCGTCGGTTTGTGCTGCCAGCCGTGCCCGATCCAGCACCTTCATCAGGGCTGGCGAATGACCAACAATCTCTGTCCGCGTATGTTTAGGGGCAGGTCCGCTTCCCGAGTTCCGCATTACCCGCTCCACAGCCGACTGCAACTGTTCGAAAGAGAACGGCTTGGTCAGGTAATCGCAAGCGCCGTTCCTCATCGCCTGCACTGCCTGTGCAACCGTGCCGAACGCCGTCAACACGATCACTGCTGTAGAGATGTCCGTGGCTCGCACTCTGCGCATGAGTTCCAGGCCATCACCGTCAGGCATACAAACATCAGTGACTACCAGAGGGAAGTGAGCCTGTCCGCACTTACGAACTGCCTCTGACAAGCCGGAGGCCATCTCGACCTGCCAGCCGTCACGTTCGAAATTGGCTTTCAAAGCCATGCGCATGCCCGGCTCGTCATCGACCACCAATACCGATCGCGACTGATCTAATCCTGAGTGATTCATAGGACGGGAATCTCAAGAGAAAATGTTGTGCCTTTGCAGACCCGGCTCTGCACCCGGATCGCACTCTTGTGTTGTTGCATGATTCGCTGGCAGATGGTCAACCCAAGTCCCGGCCTCCGATTACTTCCACTGAAGCCGGCATTAAATATCTTCGGAAGGTCGCGCTCGGCAATTCCCTCACCCGAATCTGAGAAGTCCACAACCGCCACCCGGTCCTGCACCCGCACCGAGATCGTTAACGAACCACCCATCGGGGTATGGCGGAAGGCGTTCAGGGCAAGATTAAGGATGACTTGCTGCAAGCCGTTGGCGTCCCCCAGTATCTCCGTGTTCTCAAGTTCGCTATGGATAGCAAGCCGGATCCCCGATTCCTCAGCCAAAGGACGAATAAACGCAATCCCATTGTTCAGAACTGTCTTCAGCTTCAACGGAACAAGATTCGCCGATCCGTGGCCATGAAACTGCAAAACATTATTAACGGTCGCCGACAGCGACCGGATTCCCGCTTGCAGATGCTCGACACAGAGTTCTCCTTCTTCTCCGATCTCGGTCTGCTTATCCAATATGCTGGTCCAAAGCTCCATGCTGCCCAGCGGATTGCGAATTTCGTGTGCCAGAACGGCGGCCATCTCGCCCAATGCCAGCATGTTGCGCGACGCTTCGCGCTGCTGTTCCGCCTCTTTCCGCGCTGTCACGTCACGGAGGATCAGGACGTACTGGTCCGGTATAGCGGTCTCTTCATCCAAAGGCTCGGTATGTAGGGTGGTCCTGCGAATAGAAAGGTCGCGCCGATCATTTTGTTCACCCAGCGTGACTTCGTGCTCATCCTCTCGTGCCATAGCGGCTCTGAGAACAGGTTGGAGTTGATCCGGAAACTGTTCCAGGGAAGAGACCGCCCCGGTTGCAATATCGAGGAGACGTCCAGCCTCGGGGTTGGTAAGAACGACCCCGTCATTGCCGTCGATAACAATTACTCCGCAAGGCAGCGAATCCAGAATGCGCTGTAGTGCGCCACGAATTTTCTTGTTCTCCGCCAGGCTCGACGTTAGAGCTGCATTGCGCTCTTCAAGTTCACGTCGCAACCGAGCGACTTCGCCCTGGAGCTGGCTGTAGGAGGCTTCCATCCGGCCTGCCGTCGCCATGAACGCATTGAACGCTTCCGTCAACGCACCTTTAGCCGGGCCAGGCGGCGGAATCATTGGAGCATGATGAGAAGTAGGCAACATATGCCTACTAGCATTGCAACGCTGATTCCAAACTTTTCTAATTCGCCAAGAAGAATGCGGAAGGGTAACGTCTGAGAACCAAGAACTGAGAAATCCAGGAACTGAGATTCGAGAACTGTCTTCACTAAGAGGTTGACTCAGGGAATGTAGGCTAAATAAATGATGGCAGGTGCGCAGACTGATGCCTGCACAGCATCTGCCGTCGTTTTTCTCTTATGTAGAAAATGAGGAGAGCAGAAACTAGATCACAATATGCTTCGCCAAAACTTGCCGCTCGTCCTGTGCCAGGATCGTTGCCCGTTCGATTACGTTACGCAACTCACGCACATTGCCAGGCCAAGTGTGTTGCAGCAACGGAAAAGTAGCTTCCGAGCTCAGCATTTGGCGGTGGGGACTGAAGCGGTTTAGAAAACTGGTCGCCAGCGCCGGCAGGTCTTCCATTCGTTCCTTGAGCAGCGGCAATTCGATCGGGAAGATCGCCAGCCGATAGTAAAGGTCCTCGCGAAACTGCTTTTCCTGTACCAATTTGCGCAAATTCGAGTTCGTCGCCGCCACAACTCGTACGTCTACCCTGAAACTGTCCGAACTACCCAATCTCTGCACTTCGCCCTGCTCCAGAAACCGCAGCAACTTGGACTGTAAACCCAGCGGCAACTCTCCGATTTCATCGAGAAAAAGCGTTCCGCCTTGGGCCGCGTAAATCCGCCCTATACGGGATTGCACGGCCCCAGTGAACGCTCCCTTCGTGTATCCGAACAACTCGGCCTCGAGCAGAGGTTCAGGGATCGCGGCGCAGTTGATGACAACAAATGGATTCGATCGCCGCGGACTAAGATTGTGGATGGCTTGCGCTACCAGATCCTTACCCGTTCCGCTTTCCCCCAGTATCAACACCGTGGTATCCCGGCGCGCTACTAACTGAGCCATCTGATACACGCGCTGCATCGCCATCGAGCTGCCAATCATTCCCGGCAGCGGGCTGACGGTCCGATTCAGTTGCTCGTGGCTGATAATCTCCGGCGTTCCCTTGGCTACCGCATCACTTCCCAGCATCGCGGACAGTTCCATGCCTGCCGGAGCCGGTGTTGAGGATGGCAGCGGCAATCCCGTCTGACGGTCAAGCGGCATGATTTGCAGATTCGGAAACTGGCTGCGCACCATCTTCTGGAACTCATTCGAATTGAGGTCGGGCAACGACGAATCCAGCAGTAGTAGTTGAAAATCCCTGGCCTCGAGCTGGCCAAGCGCGTCTGCGCCGCTGACCGCTTCCGTCAGGCACCAGCGCTCAGACTTCACCCGGGAAATCAACTCGCGGCGCAGCTGGCCATTGGGACTGACAATCAGAACTCCGGACACTGGATCCAACACGGGCATAGATGCAAGGCTCATGGGGTTCAGAAACATCCTCTCTCGTTGGCATTAGGGCTATCAGCGCTTTTGGCTGTGCCCGGCATATCTGAATCAGCGCGAACTGACGGCCACATGCGTACCGGCAACATCGGTCAACTGATTTTTCTCTATCGTTTCATCGCACGCGCTTGTGGCTCCCATAGATGACGGGAAGTCAGCAACCACTAGCAATGGATGAGTCGTGACACGGAACTGCCCGCCGGCATTTCTCACAATGGTATCGGCCAGAGCCAGCGCCCTCTCGACCACCGTTTCGGATACAGGAAACGGGTTCACAGGCTCGGTCTGTTCGCGCTCGCTACGGCACTGCTCAACCCACAGCACTACATATCCCGCCTGCCGCTGAATTTCGATGCGGACCAGATCTCCTGGTCGCGAACATCCCTGCACCGCCTGCAGCACATAAAAAAGCATCTGCCGCAACCGAGCCGGGGAGATTTTTATCGTGGGATCATTTTCCGGACGACTTAACAACACTTGTATTTGCGCGGCTTCCAGCGTGCACTGCAAATCCGAGATAGTGCTTTCCAGCGCGGCACGTAGCGATACGTTCTTCGCATCCACTGCCGGCTGCTGAAACCGTGTCAGGCAGCCGATAAACTGCATACACTCCACCGCTCGCCGGACCTCACGCAAGGCACTTTCCGCAACGTCCTGATGTTGCTCAGCGGTAATCGGGCTCAACAGAGATAGTTCCAATGAAGCCTGGATGATCGAGAGCGGCTGCGCGAGTTCGTGAACATTCTCAGCGAGTTCGCGCAGAAATTTCTGTTGTGCCGGAAAATTGTTTGGATCGTTTCGCATGACTGGCCGTTAATTGTCCGAAAATACATACCCGACTCCCCGCACAGTACGAATCAGCGGAGTCGAGAACTCGGAGTTGTCCACCTTGTCACGCACATATTTGACATACACATCTACCAGATTCGTGGAATTATCGAACGGCATGTTCCAGACATGCTCCATAATCATGGCCCGGGTCACGGTCTGCCGCGCATTGCGCATCAGGTACTCCAGCAAGGCAAACTCTTTCCCCGACAAATTGATACGCTTGCCGGCGCGTTCGACGCGAAACTCACGCGTGTCCAGCGTCAAGTCCGCAACCTGAAGCGTGCTTCCCGGCAGGTATGGATTCCTTCGCAGCAGAGCCCGGACTCTCGCCGTGAGCTCGGAGAATGAAAACGGCTTCAGCAGGCAATCGTCTGCACCGCTGTCGAGGGAGAGAACCCGATCTTCAACCTCGGTCCTGCCTGTCAAGACCAGGATCGGCAATTGCGGCTGCTTCGGTCGTACCTGATTCAGCACCGCAACGCCGTCCATCTTTGGCAGATTCAGGTCCAGAATGAGCAAGTGATACTTCTCCCGAGCGACCACTTCTGCCGCCGCTTCGCCATCCTGCACCAGGTTGACGTCGTAGGACTCCGACTCCAACTGGCGCCGGAGAAAATTGGCAAGAGGCACATCATCTTCCGCTACCAGCACATGCGGCTTTTGGTTGTTTTGACTTTCTACTGCGCTGTTCACAGGGTCCTTTCCTCACTCGCCGTTTCCCCTTCCTGAAAGCTGGAGAAACTGGTTCTCAGGTGGCCGGCCACCGAGGCAGCCAGGCTCCTGAATAATTTCTACTGATGTACCGATAAAAACCCGAAACCGCCTGAAGCACGCGAGAACCGTTATGTTCGCTGTACCACCCCAAGGCAACAGCTTCCTGGAAGAGAAGCACTTTCAACTAATGCAATTGCCATGCCAAAAGGTTTTGGCTTAATTTGGCGCTAATTCGCGGTGGAGTGGGCGGAAGCGGCGTATGATTTTTTGACAGGGTGTTTAGTTCGAATACACTTTTGGACGTACCTGGCCTTACGAAAGGACGGGTCTCTAATCTCTTCATGAAAGACGACGCGAACTTCGATTCGGTGCGATCTTTTGGCTTTCGCGCCCCCCGCATCTCCACTAATTTCAGCTTCCTGTTGGAAGTGCCGGCCTCGGGAAAGCACTACAACGCAGTGTGTACTGACCTAAGCGAGGAAGGCCTGGCCGCGGAGATGCCTGAGCCAATCCCCGCGGGGACGCAGGTAATCGCCCGACTGCTGTTTCCAGGCAGCACTCAACCCATACAGATTAAAGGCTCTATCGAACACTGCCAAGACCAGCGTTGTGGTGTGACCTTCTCAGACTTGTCTGGAGCCGAGCAGGAGCAGATTCAGTCGTTCATCCGGTCGATGTCACAGTAATGATTTTCGGAACGCCGGCGTCCAGCGCCTGCTGGGGGCTTCCGGGCCTCACAAGTTAAACGTCGAAAGCTGGAGGGTGGGACGCCGGTCCCGCCTTGTCCCCTGACTGTCGCTGCTAGTGTTGACTCTCGTGATTCCCTTCGACTTTCGCTTCCGGCGTCGCATCTGCTTTGGCCTCTGGTTTGGCATCGGAAGTTGACACGGGTGCTTCGTCGTCATCCTTTACGATGTACTGCACGATCAGTGAGATACGCCGGTTCGACGGCTCCAGCGGATTACCAGGCACTCGCAGCTTCTGGTCGGCATACCCTCTCACCTGCGAAATCTGGTCAGAGCGCAGGCCGGAAGCCTGCAAGATCCGCCGCGCTGAGTTGGCGCGGTCGGTGGAGAGTTCCCAGTTTCCGTAATCTCGGTTTCCGGCGTAAGGCGTCGCGTCCGTGTGACCCTCGATCGAAACGTGGTTCGGAAGCTTCCCCAGTTCTGAAGCCAATGCGACCAGAACCTCCTTACCATCCCCGTTTAACCCAGTCTGTCCGCTCTCGAAGAATGTGCCCGAAGACGTTTCCAGCAGCTCAATGCGCAATCCTTCGGACGTCACCGTCATTGCAATCTGATTTTTGAGCTTTTCGAAATTGGCCATCTGCCGCACTGCCATCTGCAGTTCTTCTTTAAGCTTGGGCATGTTGTCCTTGGTCAGGGTAAAGTTTTCCCCCGACCCGACCATATTGCTGCCCACTTTTTTGGAAGTTCCGGTTGGATCTTTGAAATACCCTCCGACCGCCACCTGTATTTGCTTGCTGCTGTTCATCAGCCAAAGCACGATGAACAGGGCCATCATCGCGGTCACAAAGTCGGCGTAAGCGACTTTCCACGCGCCGCCGTGATGGCCGCCGTGTCCGCCCTTTTTCTTGATGACAACGATGGGCCGTTTGGCTTCGATCGGAGTCGCCATGTCCCTACGCTCCGGCTTTCGCCGCGGCTGCGGCTGGGGCCGCATCGCCAGTTCTGCAATTCTTTTCTACTTCCTTGAAGCTGGGACGCACGTGCCCTGGAATCGCACGCCTCGCCATCTCGACCGCCATGATTGGAGGTGCGCCCTTCATGAACGACGCCATCAGTACCCGCAGGACGTGATAAAAAGCGTGTTCATCCTCCGCCAGTTTCGCCATGTTGCCGGCGAGCGGTCCTACCAATCCGTAACAAAGCAGGATTCCGAGAAATGTCCCGACCAGCGCGGCCGCGACTTTGTGCCCAATCTCTTCCGGAGGCCCGCCCAGCGCTCCCATCGTGATCACCACGCCAAGCACCGCCGCAACGATTCCAAGGCCGGGCAGCGAATCCGCCATCGTACTCAGTGCTTGCACGGGTTGCGTCGCGTCATGATGGTGCACCTCCATATCGAGTTCCATCATCTGGTCGAGATCGAAGGGTTCGACGCCGCCACTGACCGCCATGCGCAAGGTATCGCAGACAAAATCACGCACATGATGATCCTTGGTAAACGCCGGATACTTCGAGAGGATCGAACTCTTTGCCGGGTCTTCGATGTGCGCTTCCAGTGCCACCAGTCCATCCTTGCGTGCCTGGTTCAGCAGCAGGTACATCATCTTCAGGGTCTCGACATATCTCTTCTGGGTGAACTTGCTTCCGCCGAACACGCTCGCGCATCCGCCCACGATTTTTTTCAGAATATGCAACGGATTGGCCACCAGCACGGTTCCAATGGCTGCTCCGCCAATGATGACCAATTCGGCTGGTTGAATCAGCACCTTAAGGTTTCCATGCTCCATCAGATAGCCGGCAACCACAGCGCCGAATACGACCAGAATTCCAATGATTGAAAACATTCTCTTTCTCTCTTTACTCGAGGTTCAGCAGAATTTCACAGGTGTGAATTTCGCTTTCGTCAGGTAACAAATCCCGTTTCAGGTAGCAGAATTCACCGCGGTACGCAAACTTGATCTGCCCCCGCCATAACACGTGGGTCTCCGCAAGCAGTGCATCAATCGAGCGGCGGTCGCGCTCGCTGTGATATTCCACGTAAAGTACTTTCACTTCGGGCAACCACTTGCCCAGCGATTGCAGAATCGGCACTTCGCAACCTTCCGTATCGATCTTCAGCACATCTATCTTTTCGACACCTTGTTCAAACAGAAACCGCGATACATCCACCAGTCGTATCTGTTCACTCTCGTGTTCCGTACGGGTACTGGCACAGATCGACGATTCCACGCTGTCGTTTTTGCCATGAAACAGGTCCAGCGTCATGTCCCTGGAGTACAGTCCGAAAGGAAATACGGTCACGTTCCGCAGTGGCGCCACATTTTTTTGCAGCAGCGATAGTGCGTCGCTTCCCGGCTCGAAGGCATAGATCCTTGCTTCGGGATAACTTGTCGCCAGATAAAGGGAAGCAGCACCCACATTTGCCCCAATATCGAGAACGGTTTTCACTCCCGACACGAACGGAATGTTCGGATAAGTGGTCCCGGCAAAAATGTCGTTTGCGACCTGGAAACACACGTCGGTTTTGAACAACCGAAACGGAATCGTGCCGTAGGGGCCTTGAAGAGTGGCCTCGGCGATGTCCGGACGGTTTGTTTCTTGCGCGCTCATTTGTGCTTTCAATGCCCCGCGCCTTGTGCCGCGTGTATCGCCCGCGGCTTTCCAGTTAAGTGGTTCAGGCCCAACTCGCGGATCATGGTGTGCAGCATGGTCTCGAATAAATAGAACCAGTGAATCGCCGGCACCGATTGCTGAAAAAGTTTCAAAACCATCGCAGCGGTTTCCGGCCGGTCGGTCAGGAAAGGTTCAAAGTGAATGGAATCCCATCGCTCGACTGCTTCGACCGCCTCCTCAACCTCCTGACGGTGTTCTTCCACATAGCTCTGAATGCGAATCGCATTTTCTTCATCCATGGCTGTAAGGGTAATTGGCATAGCCCATTCCCTCATCACTCGCGGATGCCTGCCGAACATGTAGAAGTAGTCCGCACCATAAACCCGCGCCCTCCGGATCAGATTGCGCGCTGGATATGGGAGGTGGTCATGAAAGGAATGAGCGTCGGGATGGTAAAGCACCCGGTATCCCTTCTCGTAGAGTCGAAGGCCCATCTCGGTGTCCTCGCTCAGCTTGTAGATCGAATCGAACGAACCCACCTCGACAACCGCCTCGCGGTGGACGCTCAAGTTGCATGTAATGAAATGCGAATAGCCGTAAGGGCAACCTTCTTCCATGCTCACTTGCGGGAACATAAAAGGCTCAACACAGAAATACCGAGTAAGCGCCCGCTGCCGCGCTGCCGCGGGATATTCGAAATTCCCCAACACCGCCCAGCGCTCTCCAGGATAAGCCCGCTGGACCTGCAGGTGCTGCTTTAACAGATCGCGGTCACAGATCGTATCGTCGTTCATCAACAGCAGATACTCGCCGCTGGCACGTGCAACCCCGTTCCGGCGAGCTGCGCCAGTTCCAGAATTCTTCTGGCGCAGATACTGAAAGTGGAACGGCGGTCGATAGTGAGTCAGCAACTGCTCGGTTCCGTCAGCGGACCCGTCGTCGATGACGATCACTTCAAAATCTTTGGCGGCGAGCGTCTGTCCCTCCAGTGCACTCAGACACTTTTTAAGAATTGGAAGGCGGTTGTAAGTAGGGACAATCACCGAGAAAATCGGCGCCCCCGGCCGTTTCTTTCTCTGCGCCAGAGCTGGCGTCCCCATCGTGATGCGACGGCGCGATTCCGCGGCGCAGCGCTCCGCCGTCTGCAAATCGCCCAATTTGCGGTAGCAACGCTTCAAAACAATAAACACCTGCGACGCGAAGTAGCCTGCGCGCATAAGTTCAGGCGCTCTTCCGAAAACATGCCGCACTTGTTCGTGGGCCTTTTCCGGTTGGCCTTCCGCAAGCAACTCTTCGGCGAAGCGCACATAGCACTCCAGTTGCTTCAACCGTCTTGATTCGCCCGTTTTCCCTGCCAGACGCTCCTGAAACAGAGCTTCCACCTGCATCACCGAGCAGCACTCTTCCGCTCGATCTTTGGGAGTGATCGAGAGAATGGATTGCAGCACCTTGGCCAGCGTCGTACTCTGAAGGTCGTTCCCCACAACCTCAGATGGCGTTGCATCGCATCTCTCGCGCAGCATCGCCGCATCGCCCTGGTTGGGAAAGGCCACGACATCGGCTCGCTGAAACGTCTTCCATTGCCGCGACGCCAGGTCCGCCTTTTGCTCGGAAGCAAGAAGATCGGCTCCGTCATTTCCGTCGGATGCGACGTGCAATTCATCCGCAAACACTACGATCCGCGTTCCCGGCGAGTGGCTTCTAAGATCGTCCAGATATTGCTCGGGAACTGAAAGGCTGTGTTTGAAACTCTGGACCAGAATGGCTACGTCGAATGATGTCTGCTCCACCACTTCCCGGAAAGACCACCGGGCAGACTCGGACTCAATCCCCAGATAAAGCAGCCGTTCGGAATCGTCTCCATAAACCAGAATTCCAGCCTGTAGAAGCAGAGCCTCACTCTCCCTGGCACTGCCACGTCCCCGAGCGACGAAGGTGACTTCATGACCCAGTTCACGCAAAGTCTGAAGGATTTGCGAAACCCGCAGATCGAGGCCTCCACTTTTTGGATCAGGGAAAGCTTCGTGCACTACCAGTATTCGGAGTTTTTGAGTGGTGCAATTATTACGGTCATTGGTGGAAGGGTTGTTCGCTGGATGAGCGCTCAGCAATGCTTCCACAAGTTTTCGCTGCTCCACTGGCAGAGCTGGCAAAACTCGCGTTAGCAGTGGCAGTGCTCGAACCGAATCGCCTTTTCCCAGAAGCAAAAGGCCAAGGTTAGCGGATGCATCCGTGTTCTTCGAGTCCAACTCCAAAGCTCGCGTAAATCCTGTTTCCGCTTTGCCCAGATCACCTGCGCCCATTTGCACGGCGGCCCAGTCGTTCCAGAGTTCAGCCGTTTCCTCTGCCGCCAACAGTTCTTCCAGTAAACATAAGGCCTCCGCTACGCGGCCTTGTTGGAACGCAAGGATTGCCTCGTTGTGCCGGTTCATTGATCCTGACGGTCGTCTGCAATTTCCTCTCCTCATTCACTGCTAATCAGATCCCCCCGTTCTGCCGCATTGATTTAAACGAGTAATTCAGAAGCAAAGTGATTCCCTTGCTGCTTCTTACAACGGATCAGCCGTAGACGTTTTTGAAAGTCTCCTTATCCATCTCGTTGGCGAGAGACGTGCTTCTGACTTCACCGGACATCTTTGCGTATTAGCGCTCGATGAGGAAAGCATGCCTACCCTGGGCCTCTCCATGATCGTGAAGAATGAGGCGATGACCATGCGTCAGTGCCTCCAGAGTGTGTCCGGAGTCGTTAGTCAAATCGTTATTGCCGACACCGGCTCGACCGATGGGACCGCCGGCATTGCCCGCGAATTCGGCGCGACTGTAATTTCGGTGCCATGGGAAAACGACTTCGCTAAAGCTCGCAATGCGGCCCTCCGTCCTATGGAGACCGATTGGGTATTGGTGCTGGACGCAGACGAAGAACTGGACAGCGAAGCCAAGACTCAACTTCCGGACATGTTGCGGTCATGGAAGGTAGGCGGATACCTGGTTCCAATTCGCAATTACATCCCTACCGTTACCGGACGAGGCTGGGACCGGGTAGCTGAACCAAACCGCAGCAAACACCCTCGAGCCCGCCAGGCTCCGGCATATTTCGCCCACGAAAACTGCCGCCTGTTTCGCCGCGATCCAGAAATCTATTTCGTCGGACGCGTGCATGAGCTGGTAGAACCACGGATCCAGGCTCTGGGACGGCAATTGACCATGGCTCCGATTTGCATTCATCACTTCGGCCAGCTGGCCCAGGAAGAGGCAAGGAACAGAAAAGCTGCCGCGTATCGCGATCTTCTACGTCTGAAGGTTCAGGATTTGCCCAACGATGCAATGTCCTGGATACAGCTCGGCCTTCAGGAATACGAATGCTCACGCGAACCCGAGGAACCGTTGCGCTGTTTCGAACGGGCCCTCGCTCTGGAACCGAATGCAGCAACGGCCTCGCTCTTCAAAGGCATGGTCTATCTCGACTGTGGCAGGCACGAACAAGCTCTCATCGCGTTGGACGCGGCGGGGGCCGACAAACGCAGTCACGCTCTCCGGCAACATCTTCGTGGCGACGCACTCCACAATCTGGGCCGCCTGCTGGATGCCAGCGCTGCTTACAGCGAGGCCGTCCGGTTCAGCGGAAACGATCCCGTGTTGAGCAGCAAACTGGGGTACACGGAGGTCAGGCTAGGCCGCACCCGCGAAGGAGTCACACGACTCAAGCAAGCTGCCGACAAAGCTCCTGAAGTAGCAGAGATTCGCGAACGCCTAATGAAGGCCTACGTGGCCGCCAATGCTCTCTCAGACGCAGCCGACCAGGCCGAAAAACTGGCCAGCATCGAAGGCACCGCCAAATCATTTTTACGCGCAGCCAGCATTCGAGTGCATGCCAGGCAAGGCCATCAGGCACGGGAGGTTCTCAATCGAGGGATAGCGATGTTTCCAGAGTCCGCGGAACTCCGCCGGGCGGCGGATGAACTCTGCGAAAGGATTAAAACGGCTACCGAGTAGCCAGTGATTAACAGATCAGCTGCTGGCGCTTCTTGCCTGTCCGATGAGCTGGTAAATTGTGGCCCGGGAAATTCCCAGAATTTCCGCGGCATGCGATTTGTTACCGCCCACTCGCTCCAAAACACGCATTGTGTGACGCTTCTGCAATTCTTCGAGTGAGATCAACATGTCATCCTGCGACGGCAGGTCCCTCGATGGGCCCCGTATCTCCTCGGGCAGGTCGCCTACGTCAATGACGGGTCCATCCACCATCATGCAGGCGTTTCCGATCACATTCTCCAGCTCTCGGATGTTTCCCGGCCATGAGTAATTCGCCAGCCGACTTTGGGCTCGGCGAGTCATGCCGCTCAGCGGCTTCTTGTATTCCGCAGCAAACTTTTGCAGGAAAAATCTTTCCAGCAGCGGCAGGTCTTCCCGCCTTTCCACCAACCCAGGCAGCTTGACCTCGACCATGGCCAGGCGGTAGTACAAATCCGCCCGGAAGGTGCCTTCGTTCACCATCTTTCGCAGGTTCCGATTGGTTGCCGCAATCACACGCACTTCAACCGTCCTGGGGACAGGCGAACCAACCCGCTGTATCTCGTGGTTCTGCAGCACCCGGAGCAACTTCCCCTGCGCGGTTAGCGGCAACTCACCGATCTCATCCAGAAACACCGTTCCCTGGTTCGCATACTCGAACACACCCATCTTGTCTTGTGCAGCTCCGGTGAAAGCGCCCTTCAC
>Ga0163162_10001466_pt1 | contig 21940 bp, 16 predicted proteins | sample S55metaG_FD_115310 | JGI IMG/M metagenome (GOLD analysis project Ga0163162, IMG submission 115310) | Switchgrass rhizosphere microbial communities from Kellogg Biological Station, Michigan, USA - S5-5 metaG | ecosystem: Host-associated > Plants > Roots > Rhizosphere > Soil | place: USA...
ACCGCAGTTCGAGCAAGCCGCGGCCGCACTGCGCGGGCGCGCACTGCTGGTCAAACTGAACAGCGACGACAACCCGCGCGCCGCGGCACGCTTCGGCATCCGCAGCATCCCGACGCTGGTGCGCCTGCAAGGCGGCCGCGAGGTGGCGCGCCACAGCGGCACGGCGCCGGCACCGCAGATCGTGCGCTTCGCGTCCTAGGCACTGGCCGCGCGCGCGCGCGCAAGCGCGATGAACCAGTCGACGCTGTCGGCGTTGGCCATCGCGTCGCGCTTGAGCACGCTGGCCGGGTCGGCGCCCATCAGCAGCTTCTTGACCGGCAGCTCCATCTTCTTGCCCGACAGCGTGCGCGGGATGGCGCTCACCTGGAACACCTCGCTGGGCACGTGGCGCGGTGACAGGGCGACGCGCACCGCGCCCCTGATGCGCTGCCTCAGCGCGTCGTCGAGCGTGTGACCGTCGCGCAAGACGACGAACAAAGGCATCCAGCTCTCGCGGCCCAGGTACTCGAGGTCGACCACCAGGCTGTCCACCACCTCGGGCAGCGTCTCGACCGCGCGGTACAGCTCCGAAGTCCCCATGCGCACGCCGTGGCGGTTGATCGTCGCGTCACTGCGGCCATAGATGATGGCGCCGCTGGCGCCGCTGGCGGGGTGCGGCACGATTCGGATCCAGTCGCCGTGACGCCAGATGCCCGGGTACATGTCGAAGTAGCTGTCGTGCAGGCGCTGGCCGCTCGCGTCGCCCCACAGATACAGCGGCATCGACGGCATCGGCTTCGTGCACACCAATTCGCCCACTTCGTCGATCAGGCTCGCGCCGCGACCATTGGCATCGGGCTCGCCCCAGGCCTCGACCGCAGCGCCGAGGCAGCGGCATTGCATCTCACCCTCGACCATCGGCAGCGTCGGCAGCCCGGCGATGAACGCGCCTGCGAAATCGGTGCCGCCGCTCATCGGCGTGAGCCAGATGTCGCGCCCGTCGACCTGCGGGCCATGGTCCCAGGCCCAGCGATAGCACTCGTTGGCCAGCGGCGAGCCGGTGGAGCCGAGCGCGCGCAGCGCCGACACGTCGGCCACCTCTTTCGGCCGCACATCGGCCTTCAGGCACGACGCGTAGAACGCCGCCCCAGCGCCGAAGAAAGTGGTGCGCGTGCGCGCGGCAAAGCGCCACAACGTGGTCCAGTCAGGCGCCTTCGACGGCCCGCCGGGGCTGCCGTCGAACAGGCAGATCGTCGTGCCGCCGAGCAGCCCGCCGACCTGGCAGTTCCACATGATCCAGCCGGTGCTCGAGTACCAGTGGTAGCGCTCGCCGCTCTGCACCGAGGGTGCGATGTTGTTGTGCAGCGTCGCGAGCTTCAGCCCTTCGAGCATCACGCCGCCGTGGCCGTGCACGATCGGCTTCGGCAGCCCGGTGGTGCCGCTCGAATACACGACCCACAGCGGATGATCGAACGGGAGCCACTCGGGCTCGAACCCGGCGCCGTCGCCGCGCAACAGCGTCGGCAGGTCGTGCAGCGTGACAGACGGGTTCGCGGGTGCTGCGGCACCGGCGAGCAGCGGCTGCCACACCAGGTGGCGCACGCTGGGCAATTGCCCGATCAGCTCGGCCACCACAGCGCTGCGGTCGTGCGCCCCACCGCCGTAGCGGTAGCCATCGCAGGCAATCAGCACGCTCGGCTCGATCTGGCGAAAACGGTCGAGCACCGCCACCGGCCCCATGTCGGGCGAGCAGATCGACCAGATCGCGCCGATGCTCGCGCAAGCCAGGAACACCACCGCCGTGTCCGGCCGATTGGGCAGGTAGGCGCACACCCGGTCGCCGCGCCGCACGCCCATGCGCCGCAGCGCGCGCGCGAAGGCTCCGACCTGCAGGCGGAGTTCGGGCCACGACAGCTCCTGCAAGACGCCGGCCGCGAGCATCGGCTCGTCGGCGAACACGATCGCCGGATGGCCGGCCGCGTGCGCCGTGTCGACGTGGCGCAGCGCCTGGCGCGCGTAGTTGACCTGTGCCCCCTCGAACCAGCGCGCGCCCGGCATGCGTGCTTCGCCCAGCACGCGCGCGAATGGCGTCGGCGACTCGATCTCGAAGTACTGCCACATCGACAGCCAGAATGCTTCGAGGTCGTCCACCGACCAGCGCCACAGCGCGTCGTAGTCGGGGAACTGCAGCCCGCGTGTGCGCTGCAGCCAGTTCAGGTAGCGCGTGATCTGCGGTTCGGGCAGAGGCATCTCTCGGCTCTGCGGGTCAGTGCGCTGGGCGCTTGCTGTTGTCGATGTCGACCATGTGCCACCACTCCTGCCAGAACAGCGGGCGGCGATAGCCGATCAGCCAGGGTTGCGCCATGTCTGTCGATACGCGGTTGAGCCGAATCTTGTAGGGCATGTAGGCGATGGCGAGCTTTTGCGCCTGCTGGAACAGGGCCTCGCGTTCCGGCCCGTCGGGCATTGCCTGGATGCGCTTGTACAGTTCATCGAACTGCGGCATCTTGAAGCGCGACATGTTCTGGCCGCCGATCTGCTGACTGTCGTAGCGCGCCAGCGACGAACCCCCGTCGGATCCGGCCGCATAGCTGCCCACCGTCCACAGCGCGAGCTTGCCCGCGCGCGCGGCCTTCAGGTTCTCGGGCCACTGGGCGATCGTGAAGCTCGTTCGGATGCCCAGCGCCGCCATGTTCTTCTGGAAGATCTCGCAGATCTTGCGCGTGCGCCCGTCGCTCTGCGCTGCCATCGGCAGCACCAGCGCGCTGCCGTCGGGCATGTCGCGCCAGCCGTCGCCATCGCGGTCGACGTAGCCGAACATGTCGAGCAACGCCTTGGCGCGCGCCGGATCGTAGTCGCCCAACTCGGTGCGTGTCTTGGCGTCGTAGCCCGACGTGAAGGGCAGGTAGGGTTGCTGCGCGACGACGCCCTGGCCACCCCAGGCGTGGTTGATTTCGGCGACCACGTCCCATCCGAGCCCGATGGCGCGCCGCAACGCCACCTTGTCGGGCGTGTAGCCGCCGACGATGGGGTCTTCCATGTTGAAGAGCGCCAGGTGGGTCGACGGTTCGACGATGCGAAAGCCCTGGATGCCGCGCTTGGCCAGATTGGGCGCCACCTTGCCGTTGGGCATGGCGGTGGTCACGAACTGATAGCCCACGCGATAGGCGAGGTCGGCGTCGCCTTTCAGGAACGACAGCCAGCGCGGCTGTTCCTCCTCGATGATCGAAATCTCGACGCGATCGACCATCGGGATGCGGCGACCCTTGAAGCGCGCCAGGATGGCCTGCCCTTCGGCGTCGTCGGGCGCTGGCTCACCGTCGTAGTACAGCTCCCGGAACTCGGGGTTCCTTTCCAGCACGATGAACGAACTGCGCCGCCACTGCGCCAGCTTGAACGGCCCGGTGCCGACCGGATGCGCATCGAGCTGGTCGCCGTAGTACTCCACCACCTCGCGCGCCACGGCCCCGAGGATGTCGCTGGCGGTCAGGTTCTCGTCCAGGCGCGGGCGTGGCTCTTCGACCTTGTATTGGATGGTGTAGCGATCGAGCGCGCGCACGCCGTCGATCTCGCGGTCGTAGTCGAAGCGTTTGCGCTGATCGAGCGCTTCCTGCCGCAACGCGTTGAGGCCGACGTATTTCTCTTCCGCCAAGCCGGGCCAGAGCGGACTCTTGTTGGCCGGATCGGCAAAGCGCTTGAGCGTGTACACGTAGTCTTGCGCCACCAGCTCGCGCTTCTTGCCCTTGAACGCCGGGTCATCGGCGAAGTAGATGCCGGGTTTGATGCGCACTGTCCAGACGCGAAAGTCGGCCGAGTGCGTCGGCATGCCATCGGCTGTCAGCGGCTTGATCTTGATCGGCCGCGCCAACTGATCGAACTTGTACGGCGCTTCGAAGATGTGCGGCGTGACGGTGCGCGAGTACAGGTCGTTGACCTTCACCGGATCGAAGCTGGTCTCGGCGACCTCGAACGCATAGCGCAGCACCTTCGGCTCGGCGCTTTGCGCCTGGGTTTGCGCCTGCGCCCCCACCAGCGTGACGCTGCACGCCAACAGGGCCAACCACCGGGTCGTTCGACCGCACAGCGTGGCGAGGAGCGGGCGAGGCCGGGTCATGTCGATCGCTCCGACAGGCGCTGCTGCCGCATCGCCATGTCGACATCCACCGTGTGCCACCACTGGCTCGAAAACAGCGGTCGGCGGAATCCGAACACCCAGGGGTGCGCGAGGTCGGTGTGGATGCGGTGCGCGTGGATCTTGTACGGCATGAAGGCCACCGCGATGCGCTGCGCCTCGCGGAACAGCGCTGCGCGCTCGGGCCCGTCGGGCAGCACCTGGGCGCGCTCGTAGAGGCGGTCGAACGCATCGAGCTGGAAGCGCGCCAGGTTCGAATTGCCGGCCAGCGGGCCGTACATGCGCCCCAGCGAGTCCTGCCCGTCGGGACCGGCTGCCGATTCGCCCAGCATCCACATCATCAGCTTGCCGGCGTCGGCGGCTTTCATGTTCTCGGGCCATTGCGCGGTGTTGAAGCGCACCCGCACACCGATTGCGCCCAGGCACTTCTGCCACAGCTCGTTGTATGCACGGTAAATCTGCTCGGGCTCGGTGGCGATCTCGATCAGCAGCGGCGAGCCGTCGGGACGTTCGCGAAAGCCATCGCCGTCGCGATCGACGAACCCGTACATGTCGAGCAGCGCGCGCGCGCGCGCCGGGTCGTGGTCGCTCATCTCGCTCTTGAACGCCGGGTCGAAGCCGGTGGTGTGCGGCATCAACGGCGACTGCCCCGGCACCGCGCGGCCGCGGCGGATCAGCCGGATCTCCTGGTTGACGTCATACGACAGACTGATCGCGCGGCGCAGCGCCACCTGCGCCGGCGAGTAGCCGCCGACCGTCGGGTCCAGCATGTTGAAGTACGTGAACGCGTTGTCGGCTGCCAGGTTCATGTACATGCGGATGCCCTGACGCGCCAGCCGCGGCGCCAGCTTGCCGCCGGGCGCCGCCTCGTTGGCGAACTGGCTCGGCAGCTGACCGGTGCTGGTGGCCAGCGCGTCCACCTGCTTGTTCAGGAAGCTCAGCCACTCGGGCTGGAACTCTTCGATGATCGCGATGTCGACCTCGTCGATGATCGGCAGCCGCTTGCCCTTCAGGCGCGCGAGGATCGCCTGCCCATCGGCGTCGTCGGGCGCCGGCATCGCGTCGTAGCGCACCTCGCGATAGATCGGGTTGCGCTCCAGCACGATGCGTGAGCTGCGGCGCCACGTCTTCAATCGGAACGGACCGGTGCCCACCGGGTGCTCGCCGATCGTGTCGCCGTAGAACTCCACAACCTCGCGCGCGATGCCGCCGAGCAGATCGGAATAGGTCAGCGTGTCGATGAAGCGCGGACGAGGCTCCTCGAGCTCGAAGCGCAGCGTGTGGCGGTCGAGTGCGCGCAGGCCCTCAATCGGCGCGTCGTAGTCGAAGCGCTTGCGCGCCTTGGCGGCGTCGCGCGCCGCCGCCAGGCCTTTGATCTTCAGATCGATCGTGCTCGGTTCGATCGGGCTGATGTTGGCCGGGTCCACCACGCGCTGGAACGCGTAAACGTAGTCCTGCGCCACCAGCTCGCGCTTCTTGCCCTTGAACGCCGGGTCATCGGCGAAATAGATGCCGGGGTGGATGCGCACGGTCCAGACACGGAAGTCGTGCGACACCTCCGGCATGTCGACCGCAGTCAACGGCCGCACTTTGGTGGGCCGCGCCAGCGTGTCGTAGCAATACAGCGCCTCGAAAACGTGCATCGTGACCGCGCGTGAATACAGGTCGGAGATGCGCGCCGGATCGAACGTGGTCTCGGCCGAGTTGAACAACAGCCTCAGCACCTTGCGCTGATCGACGTCCGCTGCAGGCGGCGCGTTGCTCGATTGCGCACCGGATCGGGACGCGGCTGGCAGCGCGGCAGCGGCGAGCGCGCCCTGCACCAGGCGGCGACGCCGGCGATCGGTACGGCTCACGAGCGACTCCTGTGTGCGCGCTCCTCCATGTCGACGTCGACGTACTTCCAGAACTCGCGCACGAACACGTTGCGGTAGTAGCCGCTGACCCATGGCTGCGAGAGGTCGTTCCAGATGCGGTGCACGTGCACTTTGTACGGCATGTAGGCCACCATCAGTCGCTTGGCTTCCTCCAGCAGCGCCGCCCGCTCGGGGCCGTCGGGCAGCGTGCGCTGGCGCTCGAAGATCTGGTTGTACGCCGGAAGGTCGAATCGGGCATGGTTGGCCTGGCCCTTGTTGGGCCCGTAGCCGAGCACCAGGAACGCCTCGCCGTCGGGCCCACCCGACCAGCCGACACCCCACATCATCAGCTTGCCGGCGCGTGAGGCCTTCAGGTGCTCGGGCCACTGCTTGACGTTGGGCACCATGCGGATGCCGATCGCGGTCATGTTGATCTGCCACTGCTCATACAGCGTGCGAAACGTGGCGTCTGGCGAGGTGGCGTACTCGATCACCAGCGGCGAGCCGTCGGGTTGCTCGCGCCAGCCATCGCCATCGCGGTCGACGTAACCGTACAAGTCGAGCAGCGCGCGCGCCTTCGCGCGGTCGAACTCGCTCATCTCGGATTTGAACGCCGGGTCATAGCCCCACACCTGCGGCGCCACATGCGACTGCGCCGGGATCGCTTGGCTGCGCCGCGCCAGCCGGATCTCGCGCTCCACGTCCACCGCCAGCGCGATGGCGCGGCGCAGCGCCACCTTTTCCGGTGTGTAGCCACCGACCACGGGGTTCTCCATCGCGAAGTACGACATCGAGACGTCGTTGCGCTGATAGCGCACCAGGTGGATGCCGCGCCGTGCCAGATTCGGCGCCAGCTTGTTGCCAGGCAGTGCGATCTCGCAGAACTCGTCGGGAATGCGTTCGACCACGTCCTGCTCGTCGTTGAGGAACGACAACCAGCGCGGCTGCGGCTCCTCGATGACCGCGATTTCGACCCGGTCCACCATCGGCATGCGGCGGCCCTGGAGCGCCTGCGCGATCGCCGCGCGCGGCGCATCCCCGGGCGTCGGATGCTCGTCGTAGTGCCGCTCGCGAAAGCCGGGGTTGCGCGTGAACACCATGCGCGAGCTGCGCCGCCATTCGCTGAGCTGGAACGGCCCGCTGCCCACGGGATGCTCGCTGATGCGTTCGCCATAGTGCTCGACCACTTCGCGCGCCATCGCGCCGGTGAGCGCCGGATCGGCAAACAGGTGATAGAAGCGCGGGCTCGGCTGCGCCAGCCGCACTTCGAAGCGATAGCGGTCGAGCGCACGCAGCCCGTTCACTTCGCGGTCGTAGTCGAATGGCGCTTTCCTTTCGAGCGATTCGCGGCGCAGCTCGCTCAAGCCGACGATCTGCTCGGTCTCGAACTGATAGAGCTTGCCGCTCTTCCAGCGCGGGTCGTAGTGGCGCTTGATCGTGTAGACATAGTCCTGCGCAGTCAGCTCGCGGCGCTTGCCATTGAACGCCGGGTCGTCGGCGAAGTAGATGCCGGGCTGGATCGTGAACACGAAGCGCCGGTAGTCGGCCGACACCTCGGGCAGCGCCACAGCGGTGTTGGGCCGCACGCGCGCCGGCACGGCGAGGTACTCGTACTCCAGCGGCGCTTCGAAGACATGCGCCAGCGCGGTGTTGGAGTACAGGTCCGTCACCTGCACCGGGTCGAAGCCCGTTTCGGCCACGGGAAACGCATAGCGCAGCACCTTGGCCACCGGCGCGCGGCCCGCATCGACCGCAGCAGCGCCGCTTGGCTGCCAGGCCAGCAGCGCCGCCATCATCAACAGCAGGACTCGAAGCATCGTGAAACCGCGGCGCACTCGGCGGCAGCGCGCATCACCTCGATGAAAGCCGAAAGTCTAGCCCGCGGCGCTGGCGCCCACGGGTGGGTTTGTCCCGCGGCTCGCGGCGCGGCGCGCGCAGTCACGCAGGGCAAACGCGGAGGCGGACGGATGCGGCGTGCCCCCTACACTCGCGCATCCTCATTCGAGGCGCGCGTGGCGGGCAGCCGCGCCGTGCGGGAGTCGACACCACGATGTGGGCCTACCTCATTCGACGTTTGTGGCAGATGGTGCCCACGCTGATCGGCGTGGTGGTGCTGGTGTTCCTGTTGTTCAAGTTCTTCGGGGCCGATCCGGCGGTGATCCTCGGCGGGCTCAACGCCACGCAGGAGCAAGTGGCTGCCATCCGCACGCAACTCGGGCTCGATCGGCCGTGGTGGGTGCAGCTGGCCATCTATCTGAAGGAGATCGTCACTTTCGAGTGGGGCCGCAGCTGGGCCACCAACGAGGCGGTGAGCAACCTGTTCGCCACGCGGCTGCCGGCCACGCTGACCGTGATGATCCCGTTCTTGATCCTCGACACGCTGGTGGCACTGCCGATCGCGATGTGGGTGGCCTACCGCCGCGGGTCGTTCTCCGACCGCACGATCATGGTGGTGACCACGGTCGCGCTGTCGATCTCATTCCTGGTCTACATCATCATCGGCCAATACGTGTTCGGGTTTCAGCTCGGCTGGTTTCCGGTGCAGGGCTGGAGCGATTCGACGCTGACCAACCTGATCACGTTCGTGCCGCTGCCGGTGCTGCTGGCGGTGATGGTGGGCGTGTCGCCTCAGACACGCCTGTACCGCACGTTCTTCCTGGACGAGCTCGGCCACGACTACGTGCGCACCGCGCGCGCCAAGGGCATGACCGAAGGCACCGTGCTGTTCAAGCACGTGTTGCGCAACACGATGATTCCGATCATCACCAACATCGGCTACGCGCTGCCGGGCATCTTCGTCGGCTCATTCCTGATCGAGGTGTTCTTCTCGATCCCGGGTCTCGGGCGAGAGGTGTTGCTCGCCGTGAACCGCAGCGACTACCCGGTGATCCAGGCCACCACCGTCTACCTGGCGATGCTGACGATGCTGATCAACCTGGCCACCGACCTGCTCTACAAAGTGGTCGATCCACGGGTGGTGTTGAAATGAGCGCGGTGCTGCCTATCACGGCCGCGCAGGCGCCGCATTCCGAAGGGGTGTGGCGCACCGCGTGGCGGCGTTTTCGCAACGACCGCGTCGGCATGGTGTCGCTGGCGATCGTCGCCGCCTTTCTGGTGTTGATCGCGTTGTCGGCCACGCGCGTGGTGGCGCGCCACTGGCAGGCCGAGGTCGGCGTGCCGAACGCACCGCCCACCTTCCTTGGCCCGCGGCCGCCCGAAGACCTCGGCACGATCGAGGCGCCGAAGGGTCCCAACGTCGACCTCTCCGACGTCGATCCGCTGGCGCCGCGCTACAAGGAGTGGGCCGAGCGCGCGGCGCAGATGAAGACCGCCGAGGTGCAGCGCCAAGAAACGTTGCCGTTCGGCGGCGACCGTCTCGGCCGCGATGTGTTGTCCAAGGCGATCAAGGGCACCGAGGTGTCGGTGTTCGTCGGCGTGCTGGCATCGGTGCTGGCCACCACCATCGGCACGCTGCTCGGCGCCGCGGCGGGCTTCTTCGGTCGGCGCATCAACGACTTTCTCGAGTGGGTCTACAACGTCTTCACCGCGGTGCCCGACATCCTGCTGATCTTCGCCTTCGCGGCGGTGTTCGGCCGCGGCATCGGCACGGTCGTGCTCATCCTCGGGCTGACCGGCTGGTCGGGCGTGTACCGCCAGGTGCGGGCCGAGTTCATCAAGCACCGCAGCCGTGAGTACGTGCGCGCGGCCGAGGCGATCGGCGCCAGCGCCGGATCGCGCATGTTCCGCCACATTCTGCCCAACGTGAGTCACGTGATCTTGGTGCGCATGTCGCTGTTGGTGGTGGGCTTCATCAAGTTCGAAGTCATCCTGTCTTACCTCGGACTCGGTGTGCCGGTCGACCAGGTGAGCTGGGGCACGATGTTGGCCGAGGCACAGAGCGAGCTGATCCTCGGCTACTGGTGGCAGCTCGCCGCGGCCACGCTGTTCATGGCGGTGTTCGTCACCGCGTTCTCGCTGATGGCCGACGCGTGGCGCGACGCCCTCGACCCCAAGCTGCGCGGAGCCGAGTGACGCCATGCTGCTGAGCATCCGCGACCTGAAAGTGTCGTTCCGCCTGGGCGAGCGCGGCGCGGTGACGCTCGTGCCCGCGGTGTCCGGCGTCAGCTTCGACATCCCCGAGCACACCACGGTGGCGCTGGTGGGCGAATCGGGCTCCGGCAAGAGCGTGACCGCGATGTCGATCCTGAACCTGCTGCCCGACAACGCGCAGCGCAGCGGCGTCATCGAATACCAGGGACGCGATCTGCTGCAGGCCGCGCTGCCCGAGTTGCAGGCGCTGCGCGGCAAGGAGATTGCCTGCGTGTTCCAGGACCCGATGACGTCGCTGAATCCGGTGTTCACGGTCGGCGCGCAGATGACCGAGCCGTTGCAGCGTCACCTGAACCTCGGCCGTCGCGCTGCGCTGGACCGCGTCGAAGCGCTGCTGAACGAAGTCGGCATTCCCGAGCCGAAGCGGCGTCTCGCCAGCTATCCGCACGAACTGTCGGGCGGCCAGCAGCAGCGCGTGATGATCGCAATGGCGCTCGCGTGCGACCCCAAGCTGCTGATCGCCGACGAACCCACCACCGCGCTCGACGTGACGATCCAGCGTCAGATCCTCGAGCTGATCGCGCGGCTACAGGAGCGGCATCGCATGAGCGTGCTGTTCATCAGCCACGACCTCGGCCTGGTGGGTGAGATCGCGGACCACGTGGTGGTGATGCGCCAAGGCGTGGTGCGCGAGCAGGCGCCGGTGGCGCGCATCTTTCAGTCGCCGCACGACGCCTACACGAAGGCGCTGCTTGCCTGCCGCCCGAGCCTTGGGTACACGGGCGCCCGACTGCCGGTGATCGACGACCACATCGAAGGCAAGGTGCCGAACCGGCAGGCCAAGCCCAAGGATCCCAACGCGCCGGTGGTGTTGCAGGTGCGCTCGCTCGCCAAGAGCTTTTTCCTGCGCGAAGGGTTGTTCGGCAAGCGCGAATTCAAGGCGGTGCGCGACGTCAACTTCCAATTGCGCCGCGGCCACACGCTCGGCGTCGTGGGCGAATCGGGCTCGGGCAAGACGACGATGGGGCTCACGCTGCTGCGGCTGCACGAGCCCACCGCCGGCGAGGTGCTGTTCGACGGGCAGAACTTGCTGACCTTGAGCGACAGCGCGCGCCAGGCGATGCGCAGGCGCATCCAGATCGTGTTCCAGAACCCGTACGCATCGCTCAATCCGCGCTTCACGATCGGCCAGACGCTGAACGAGCCGATGGCGATCCACGGCATCGGCACCACGCAGGCCGAGCGCGAGCAGCGCGCGCGCTCGCTACTGGCCAAAGTCGGCCTCGACGACTCGGCGTTCGGTAAGTACCCGCACGAGTTTTCGGGCGGCCAACGCCAGCGCATCGCGATCGCGCGTTGCCTGACCCTCGAACCAGAGGTGCTGGTGCTCGACGAGGCGGTGAGCGCGCTCGATGTGTCGGTGCAGGCCCAGGTGCTCAACCTGTTGAAGGATCTGCAGGACGACCTCGGCCTGGCCTACGTTTTCATCAGCCACGACCTTGCGGTGGTGCGCTTCCTGAGCGACGAGGTGCTGGTGATGAAGGACGGCGAGGTGGTCGAGCAGGCCGATGCGCACCAGATCCTGGTCGCGCCGAAGCAGGAGTACACGCGGCGCCTGCTGGGCGCGATCCCGCGCGGCTACCAGCCGACCTGATCGCAGCCGCGCGCATGTCAGCTGAAACGCAGCCCCTCGTCCGGTGCTTGCTAGAATTCGCACGGTCGTGCTAAATTTGCAGCCATGCCGAACCAAGCCCGCAGCGAGCTGACGCTGGCCGCCATCGTCGACACCGCATTGGACATGGCGGCGGCCGAAGGGCTGGAAAGCCTCACGATCGGTGAGGTTGCCAAGCGGCTCGGCCTGTCGAAGAGCGGGGTGTTCTCGCGCGTCGGCTCGCGCGAGGCGCTGCAAACCGCCGTGCTGCAGGAGTACGACCGCCGCTTCGTACAGGACGTGTTCACGCCGGCAATGCGCGAGCCGCGCGGACTGGGGCGCCTGAACACGCTGATGGCGCGCTGGCTCGATCGCGCGCGCCGCGTCGAGGTGCATCAGGGCTGCATCTACTGCGCCGGTGCGTTCGAATACGACGATCGCGATGGACCGGTGCGCGAGCAGCTGCTCGACGGCGTGCGCCGCTGGCGCAGTGTGCTCAAGCGCACCGTGGTACAGGCGATCGATGAAGGCCATCTCGATGCCCAGACCGATGCCGAGCAGTTGGTGTTCGAGATGGACGCGCTGTTCACCGGGGCGATGCGCGACGCGCGCTTCCTCGGCGATGCGCGCGCGCTCGATCGCGCCTGGACCACCTGGCAGCAGCTGATCGCCGATCGCGCGACCGCGCGACGCGCGCAACCGCGTCGCGCCTGAGGCCCGACGTGCCTCGCTCGATGCGGCCGCTCGACCGATCATTTCGCACGCTCGTGCGAAAGCATCCAACATCCAACCACCGCACACGGCCATTGACCGGCCGCACACCTTCGGAGCTCGACAGATGACCACCTCTCCCTCCAACCCGGCGGCGGCCTTCTACACGTCGCCCGCGGCGCGCGCGCTCGGTGCCACAGTGCGCGCCGCGCACCGGATGTCCACCGAAGTCGGCACCGCGCTCGCGATGCGGCTGTTCTTCACCCCGGTGGCACGCGACCGGCGCGCGCGGCTGTGCAATGTGCCCGCGCCGTGGCGTGCACAGCGACATCGCTTCGAGCGCGGTGATCTCGTCAGCTGGCGACGCGGCGACACGGCCGGCGCACACCGCATCTTGTTGACCCATGGCTGGGCGGGCGATGCCCAGCAGATGCGCGCACTGGGCGACGCGCTGGCTGCGGCCGGCTTCGACCCGGTGCTGCTCGACCTGCCGGCCCATGGTGCGAGCGACGGCACGCGCGCCACATTGCCGCAATGGGTGCGGGCGCTGTTCACCGCATCCGCGACTCTGGGGCCCTGGCACGGCGTGGTGGCGCATTCGCTCGGTGCGCTGGCGGTCACGCACGCCGCAGCCCGTGGGCTGTCGGCACACCGGCTCGCGCTGCTGGCGCCGTCACCGCCGCCGGCTCTGTTCTTGCGCTGGTATGCCGCCGGGCTCGGGCTCAACGAGGCGCTGGCCGAGCGCATGGAACACGCGATCGCGCGCCGCGAGGGCGTCGGCGTGGAACAGTTCGCGCCCGACTGGCTGGGCCCGCGCGTCGCGCAGCCCACGTTGGTGGTGCACGACCGCGGCGATCGCACCGCGCCGTTGGCCACCGGCCGCGCACTCGCCGCCGCGTTGCGCCACGCCGACCTGCACCTCACCGAAGGACTCGGGCACCGCCGCGTCCTCGAAGATCCGCTGGTGATCGATCGCGTCGTGCGTTACCTGCAGAACGGGCGCTGACCAAGCCGGTCAGACCTGTAACAAAGGTCTGGTCACCCGCGTCGCTCCTGGGCACGGGCGTCACGCCGCGGCGTGACCGCGTTCACGCGGCGAAGGGCGCCGCGCCTGGCACGGTTGATGCGCTGGGGTTGAGCGTGCGTGGCTGCCGTCAGGGCTGCGCCGCACCAGGAGACTTCGATGCCCAGCGGATTTGCCCCTCTCGCCCGCCCCCGCCGCATGCGCGCGGCGGCGCACAGCGTGCACGGGGGTGCCTCCTCCTTGCTGCGCTTGGCACAGCCGATCGGCACGCGTTGGCCCACCGGCACCGCACTGGCCGAATGGGCGCAGCGAGCCTCCGCCGCCTTGGCTCCCGACATGGTCGAGGTGGCCGACACCGCCAGCGAAGCCTTCATCACGCCACTGCAACCGAGCCCCACGTTGCGCGTGGCGCCCGCGTTCCGCTGACCGTCCAGGAGCGAGGAGAACCGAATGAGCCGCCATGCCCCCAGCGTGTTGAAGCCGGTTCCCAAGCAATTCACGCCGGCGCGCGAACCGGTGCGGCCGACGGCACCGACGGCTCAGGTGTTGCGCGCTCCGCGCAGCAGCGGCTTGCAGCTGTCGTTCCAGTTTCATCGCTTGCCCTGATTCAGCAGGGAGGCGTCGTTGGGTTTGGGACAGGGTTGACGTCCAACGGGGAGCGGGCCGGCGTGGGTTGTTGAGAGCGAGTCTCACGCCAAACGTCCCGCTCCCCCTTTTTTTCCGCACCTGGTCCTTCGCGGTCGGCTGCCGGTCGGCCAATAGACTCGCGCGACCGCGCGCACTCGCAGGTTGGCGTGAGCACCGCGGCCGCACGTCAGTTGGCAGCGACCACGACGAACGACGAGGAGACCCCCGATGACTGTGATTCCGCAATGGCGCGAAGTCGCTGCGCAGCCCAGTGCCGTGGTGGCGCCCGACGAACGCCTGCCGTGGCCACAGACTGCCGCGCTCGGCGTGCAGCATGTGATCGCGATGTTCGGCGCCACCGTGCTGGCGCCGCTCCTGATGGGCTTCGATCCGAACGTGGCGATCCTGATGAGCGGCATTGGCACGTTGATCTTCTTCGTGCTCACCGGCGGCAAGGTGCCGAGCTATCTCGGCTCGAGCTTCGCATTCATCGGCGTCGTGATCGCCGCCACCGGCTACAAGGGGCCCGGCGCCAACGCCAACATCGCGGTGGCGCTGGGCGGCATCGTGGCGTGCGGCCTGGTCTACGTGCTGATCGGCATCGTGGTGGCCGCCACCAACCAGCAGCACCACCGCAGCAAGCCGATCGCCGGCCTCGAGGTCGACGAGATCGAAGAGGGCGCCGCCGTGCACTGGATCGAAAGGCTGATGCCGCCGGTGGTGACCGGTGCCGTCGTCGCGGTGATCGGGCTCAACCTGGCGTCCATTCCGATCAAGAACATGGCGCCCACCGACTTCGACACCTGGGTGCAGGCGTTGACCTTCGTGAGCGTCGGCCTGGTGGCGGTCTACACGCGCGGCATGGTGCAACGGCTGCTGATCCTGGTCGGACTGATCGTCGCCAGCGTCATCTACGCCGTGCTGACCAACGGCATGGGGCTGGGCAAGCCGATCGACTTCAGCGCGCTGGCCGCAACGCCGTGGTTCGGTGCGCCGCACTTGACGACGCCCACCTTCACCGCCGAAGCGATGCTGCTGATCGCGCCGGTGGCAGTCATCCTGGTGGCGGAGAACCTCGGGCACATCAAGGCGGTCAGCGCGATGACGGGTCGCGATCTCAACCCGTCCCTCGGGCGCGCCTTCATCGGTGACGGCATCGCCACGATGGTGTCGGGCGCGGCAGGCGGCACCGGCGTCACCACCTACGCCGAGAACATCGGCGTGATGGCGGCCACCAAGATCTATTCGACGGCGATGTTCGTGGTCGCTGCGCTGATCGCGCTGTTGCTCGGCTTCAGCCCGAAGTTCGGCGCGCTGATCCAAGCCATCCCGCTGGCGGTGATGGGCGGCGTGTCGATCGTGGTGTTCGGTCTGATCGCGATCGCCGGTGCCAAGATCTGGGTCGACAACCGCGTCGACTTCACCGACAACGCCAACCTGATCGTCGCGGCGGTGACACTGGTGCTCGGCACCGGCGACTTCACGCTCAAATTCGGCGGCTTTGCGCTCGGCGGCATCGGCACCGCCACCTTCGGCGCGATCCTGCTGCACGCCTTGCTGCGACGCACGCGCTGAGCGCGCGGCGGGCGGGTAGTGCCCAAGTGCGGGCAGCGCGCCGATCGCCCACACTGCGAGCGACGTGCGGCCCCGAGCCGCACGCGTCGCAGGAGTGCAGATGACCAGGTCCTTGTCGCGCCGCCATGCCGCGTCGTCGTTGGCTGCATTCGCCATTGCGCCGTGGGCGCAGGCGCAGGCGTGGCCCGGCAAGCCGGTGCGCATCGTCGTGCCGTTTGCGGCTGCGGGCACCACGGACATCATCGCGCGCGCGCTGGCGCCCGAACTGCAACGCGCGTTCGGCCAGCCGTTCGTGGTCGACAACAAGCCGGGCGCAGGCGGCAACAGCGGCGCCGCCGAGGTCGCGAAATCGCCGCCCGACGGCTACACGTTGTTGATGGGCACCGTCGGCACGCACGCGATCAACCCAGCGCTGTATCCGAAGATGCCGTACGACCACGTGAAGGACTTTGCGCCGATCACGCTGTGCGCGGGCGTGCCGAACGTGCTGGTGATGAACCCGGGCATTGCGGCCAAGTACCAGATTGGATCGGTGGCGGATCTCGTGCGCGCCGCGAAGGCCAACCCCGGCAAGCTGAACGTCGCCAGCTCGGGCAACGGCACGTCCATCCATCTGTCCGCCGAGCTGTTCAAATCGATGACCGGCACCTACATGGTCCACTTGCCGTATCGCGGCTCGGGCCCGGCACTGATCGACCTGCTGGGCGGCAGCGCCGATCTGATGTTCGACAACCTGCCGAGCTCGCTGCCGCACATCAAGGCCGGCAAGCTGAAGGCGTTGGCGGTGACCAGCGCGGTGCGCTCGGCGGTGCTGCCCGATCTGCCGACCATCGCCGAGGCAGGCGGTCCGGCGCTCAAGGGCTTCGAGGCGTCGTCGTGGTTCGGCTTGCTGGCACCGGCGGGCACGCCGGCCGACATCGTCAACCGCGTGCAGCAGGAGGTCGCCAAATCGCTGTCGAGCGCCGCCGTGAAAGAGCGTCTGGTGTCGCAGGGCGCCATCCCGAGCGGCAATACGCCGGCCGAGTTCGCGCGTCACATCGATGCTGAAACCAAGAAGTGGGCACAGGTCGTGAAGGTGTCAGGCGCCAAGGTCGATTGACCCTGCGCCGCTTCAGCTCGACCAGACGATCGCGCGGCGCGCACCGAGCCAGCCTTCGTAGCGCGGCGCGTAGACCTCTTCGATGCGGTTGCGCTTGACCTTGAAGGTCGGCGTGATGAAGCCGTTGTCCACCGTCCACGGTTCGGTCACCACCACCAGGCAGTCGAGCTGCTCGTGCGGATCGAGGCTGGCGTTGAGGTGCGTCAGGTGCGCGCTCAACGATTGCTCGAGCGCGCCGCGCGCCCCGCTGTCGCCCGCTTTCGTGGCGGCTTGTGCGTTGAGCATCACGATGCCCAGCGGCTGACCGAGGTTGGCGCCGGTCACGCAGCAGGCCTCGATCGCATCGTGCATCACCAGCCGGTCTTCGATCGGCGCCGGCGCCACGTACTTGCCCTTGCTGGTCTTGAACAGATCCTTCACCCGCCCGGTGATGCGCAGGTTGCCATCGGCGTCGAGCACGCCCTTGTCGCCAGTGTGCAGCCAGCCATCGGCGGTGAAGGCCTCGCGCGTGAGCTCGGGCTCTTTGTAGTAGCCGAGCATCAGCCCGGGGCTCTTGACCTGGATTTCGCCATTGCTCGGGTCGAGCCGCGACTGCACTCCGGTGTACGGGAGCCCCACGGTGCCAGGGCGCGGCACACCCGGCAGCGTGGCGTGCGAGACGCCGCAGTTCTCGGTCATGCCGTAGACCTCGACGATGCTCAGCCCGAGGCGCTCGTACCAGCGCAGCAGCTCCGGCGGCATCGGGGCGGCGCCGCCGGCGGCGAACTCGCAATCTTGCAGGCCGATCGCGCTCAGCACCTTCTTGCGCACGATGCGGCCGATGATCGGCAGCCGCAGCAGCCGCTGCAGTTTCTCGGGCGGCATCTTGGCGTGCACGCCCTGCTGAAACTTGACCCACAGCCGCGGCACCGAGAAGAACGCGGTCGGCCGCGCGCGCTGCAGGTCGGTGGCGAAGGTGTCGAGGCTCTCGGCGAAGAAGATGTGCAAGCCGGTGGACAGCACGCCGTGCTCGACGAGCGTGCGCTCGGCCACGTGCGACAGCGGCAAGTAGCTCAGCATGCGAGCGTGCTCGTTGATCGCCGACACGCGCGACAGCCCCGCGCGCACCGACCAAGCAAACGTCGCGAAGCTGTGCATCACGCCTTTGGGTGTGCCGGTGGTGCCCGAGGTGTACATGATGGTGGCCAGCTCGTCCCCGTCGCGCACCGGTTCGCCCGGCAGCGGCGAGCTGCGGGCAACGAGGTCGTCCCACGCCGGATAGACGGTGGGCGGCGCCAGTGGCAATGCGATGCACGGCAGATCGGCCGGCACACCAGCCTTCATCGCATCCCAGCCGTCGAGCTTGCCGACGAACAGCAGTTTCGACTCGCTGTGCTGCAGGATCTGGCGCACGGTGGACGCGGCCAGCGTCGGATACAGCGGCACCGAGACGCCACCTGCCATCCAGACCGCAAAGTCGGCCATCAGCCACCACGCGGTGTTCTTCGACAGGATGGCGACGCGGTCGCCCGGCGCGATGCCCTGGCTCAACAAGTGCGAGGCCATGCGCCGTGTCTGGTCCATCAGCTGGCGCCACGTGAAGTCGCGCACCACGCCGCCGCCCATCGGTTGGGTCAGCACCACGCGCTCGGGTGCGCTGCGTTCCCAGTGGTAAAGGCGCTGCAGCGCCAGCAACTCGGATGGAATCTGTGTGGCGCTCATCGCGAGCCTCTGCATGTTGGGCCGATCGGTTCGCCGCCACGGCGGCGCCTGCGAGAGTAGCGATTCGCCTCCAGGTGAGGCGTCGGGGCTTCCCTGACCCGCGCGAAAAGCGCGCCCGGTTTGCGGGCCTCAGGTCCGGGTGGCGAGCGCCTCTTCGAGCTGGTCGTGCACGCGGCGCGCCGCGCGCAGCAAACCCTGCGTGTCGAGGTCGCACTGCGGCGCGAGGCGCGTGGCGTGGTCGTCCAGAGCGCCCGGGTCGTCGACCATCGTGCGGGCCAGCACCGACAGCGCGAGCAGGTCGCGGCGCTTCAGCGTCGGCGGCAAGACCCTCTCGGCGTGCGCCTGCACATGGTGGCGCACGCACACCACCACGGCGCCACTCAGGCCCCACGATTCGCACAGCGCCGCGCCGAGTGCGTCGTGGCTGACGCCGAAGCCTGCGGCCTCGAGCTCGCACAGCGCGCTGTCGTCGACCGCGGCGCGCAGCATCGAACGGTAGTGGTCGGGTGCGTGCCGCAACAGCACCGCCTTGCCGCACTCTTCGAACAGGCCCGCCGAATGCGCTGCCCACGCATCGATGCGCAGCGCTTGCGCGATGCGGCCCATGATGAGCCCGCGTTGGGCGGCGCGGCGCCACAGCGCGTCGAGCTCGGGCGCCGGCGGGAACACCGCGCGCAGGCCGAATTCGAGCGCGATCCCCGCGACCTCGCGCATGCCGAGGTAGGTGAGCGACTGCTGCACCGACTGCACGCGACCCGACAGTCCAAACAGCGACGAGTTGACCGCCTTTAGCACTGCGGCTGCAAGCGCCATGTCGGACTCGATCAGCTCCGCCAGCGCCGTCATGTTGGCTTCCTGATCCGCCATCAACAGCGACAGGCGCATCAAGGGGTCGGGCTGGCTCGGAATCTGAATGTCGAGCGTTCGCAGCCGTGGATCAACGGGCATGGTCAGGCAAACGAGGCACGCGGTGGCACCCCATGCAGGCTAGGCCAACCGGCGCCGAGCGATCGCTCGATTCGCGGCCGCGCGCGCACGCATTTCGCGCGATGCCCGCCGGCTCAAGCGCAAAAACGAAAGGCGCCAGACTTGTGATCTGGCGCCTCGGTTTGTCTCCTCAGCCTCACCCCTGCGGAGGCCTTCGAAGGCGACTGACGCCGCTTCGAGCCCCTGCGAGTGCGCGAACTGTAGAAGGGCGCCCGCGCGCCAACATCGGGACTAACCCGCCGCGAACGCACCGCCTTGGGTCATCGCGCGTCTGCGAGCATCCAGGCCGCGGCTCGCTCGGCGATCATCAGCGCCGGCGCGTTGGTGTTGCCGCTGGTGATGGTGGGCATCACGCTCGCGTCCGCGATCCGCAGCGCCTGCACGCCCAATACGCGCAGGCGCGCGTCCACCACCGCCGTCGGATCGTCCGGCCGTCCCATTTTGCACGTGCCAACCGGGTGGAAGATCGTGGTGCCGATGTCGCCGGCCAGCCGCGCCAGCTCGCCGTCGCTCTGGTATTGCACGCCTGGCTTCACTTCACGCGGCGCGTAGCGCGCCAGCGCCGGCATGCCGACGATGCGGCGCGTCAGGCGCAGCGAGTCGGCGGCCACCTGGCGGTCGGCATCGTCTGACAGGTAGTTCGCGAGGATCGACGGCGCGTCGTCGTGGCGCGGCGAGCGGATCCGCACGTGGCCGCGCGACAACGGGTTCAAGTTACAGACACTGGCGGTGAACGCGTCCGTGGTGTGCAGCGGCTCGCCGAAGGCGTCGAGCGACAGCGGCTGCACGTGGTATTCGAGGTTCGGCCATTCGTGCGCCGGCGATGAACGCGTGAAACAGCCCAGCTGCGACGGCGCCATGCTCATCGGCCCGCGGCGCGTCAGCAAGTAGTGCAGACCGATGTGGGCCTTGCCGAGCCACGAGTTGGCCAAGGTGTTGAGCGTGCGCACACCTTGCACTGTGAAGACGGCGCGGATCTGCAGGTGATCCTGGAGGTTCTCGCCGACCCCGGGGCGCTCTAGCAGCGGCGCGACACCGTGCGCGTGCAGCCAGTCGGCGCGCCCGATGCCCGACAGCTGCAGCAACTGCGGCGTGCCCACCGCGCCGGCTGACAGCACCACTTCGCGCGCGGCCAGCACGGGCTGTGGGGCTGCGCCGGCGCGCAGCACCTCGACGCCTCGCGCACGCCATCGGCCGTCCTCTTGTGCCATCAGCAGGCGTGTCACGTGCGCACCGGTCCAGACTTGCAGGTTGGGCCGGTGACGCACCGGCCTCAGGAACGCCTTGCTGGCGTTCCAACGGATGCCGCTGCGCTGGTTGACCTCGAAGTAGCCGACGCCTTCGTTGTTGCCGCGGTTGAAGTCCGGCTGGGACGGGATGCCGGCCTGCTGCGCCGCTTCGGCGAACGCGTCGAGCACCGGCCACGACAGCCGCTGCTGCTCGACGCGCCACTCGGCGCCGGCGCGCCGGCCACGCGGATCGAATGAGCCCGCGCCATGCCACTCGTCGGCGCCGCGCCAGTGATCCTCGTGCTGCTTGAAAAACGGCAGACAGCCGCGCCAGTTCCACGCCTCGTCGCCCGCCGCGGCCGCCCAGCCGTCATAGTCGCGACTCTGGCCGCGCATATAAATCATGCCGTTGATGCTCGAGCAGCCGCCCAGCACCTTGCCGCGTGGGTAGCGCAGCTGCCGCCCGTTGAGGCCGGGATCGGGGTCGGTTTGAAACAGCCAGTCGGTGCGCGGGTTGCCGATGCAGTACAGGTAGCCCACCGGGACATGGATCCACAGGTAGTTGTCGAGGCCCCCGGCCTCGATCAACAACACGCGCCAGCGCGGGTCGGCGCTCAGCCGGTTGGCCAGCAGGCATCCAGCCGTGCCGGCACCGATGACGACGTAGTCGAACGGCTGTGCATCGGCTATGGCGTTGGGCATTTGGACGGCGCCGCGGTGCAGCATCGGCGCCACACCAGCAGCGCGCTATTGCACGTCAAAAGTGCCCGGGCGGCATTTTCGGGTTTGCCCGAGGACGCAACGATGGCAGCCGATGAGCGTTATGCTGATAATCCGACCGGGTACTTGTACCCACGGCCCTTGTCTGGAGGCGGCCCCTTTGCTTGATCGGTTCACGCTGGGTTGAAGCTCCACTTGGATTGTTCGTACTGAGAAGGAGCTTCCCCCAATGGGAAACAAGCTGTATGTCGGCAACCTCGCGTATTCGGTGCGCGACGAGTCGTTGCAGGCTGCGTTCGCGCAATTCGGCACCGTCACCTCGGCCAAGGTCATGATGGACCGAGAGACCGGGCGCTCCAAGGGCTTCGGCTTCGTCGAGATGTCCAGCGCTGCGGAGGCGCAGGCTGCGATCCACGCGATGAACGGGCAGCCGCTCGAAGGGCGTGCGGTGGTGGTCAATGAAGCGCGCCCGCGCGAGGAGCGACCCGGCGGCTTCGGCGGGGGCGGCGGCGGTGGGGGTGGACGCGGCCCCTATGGCGGCGGTGGCGGCGGCGGGGGTCGCGGCTCCTATGGGGGGGGCGGCGGTGGGGGCGGCGGCT
>Ga0163162_10001468_pt1 | contig 21927 bp, 11 predicted proteins | sample S55metaG_FD_115310 | JGI IMG/M metagenome (GOLD analysis project Ga0163162, IMG submission 115310) | Switchgrass rhizosphere microbial communities from Kellogg Biological Station, Michigan, USA - S5-5 metaG | ecosystem: Host-associated > Plants > Roots > Rhizosphere > Soil | place: USA...
GCGGCGCCGCCGGTGAAGTTCCCGAACGTGTACGGCATCGACATGCCGACGCGCGGCGAACTCGTCGCACACGGCCGCACCGACGACGAAGTGGCGCGCATGATCGGCGCCGACTACCTCGTCTACCAGGACGTGGAAGACCTGAAGCAGGCGATCCGCGACATCAACCCGGCGCTCGGCGAGTTCGAGGCGTCGTGCTTCGACGGCAACTACATCACCGGCGACGTGACGACGGACTACCTCGACCGCATCGAGACCGCGCGCCTCGCACCGCAGTCGCAGTCGGACCGTGACGCCGCGAGCGAAGCGCAGGACGGCGGCATGGCCCGCTCGCAACTGCACTTGCAGTTGTCGGTGGAGTAACTCCGCCCGGCACGGTGCGGGCCTGGCCCGCGCCGTGTTAGCATCGGGACTTGCGTCGATTTGAGATCAGCTTGCGGACGCGGGGCCATGCCGGCAGCGGCACGAACCCCAAACAGCTAAAGCGAAACGGTGGCGACACCGCACCGCGACACGCTTTTCCGCACGAGCCCGCTTCTGTCGACGCACAAGCGGGCTTTTTTGCGCCCTGCGTTTTATGCCCTGCGTCTTGTGACCTGCAGCGCGATACGGGCAAGACAGGGAACGACGAACACACGAACGGACAACACGAACATGGACGACAACCTGAACTTCGATACGCTCGCCGTGCGCGCCGGCACGCTGCGCAGCGACTTCAACGAGCATTCGGAAGCGCTCTTCCTCACGTCGAGCTTCTGCTTTTCGAGCGCCGCCGAAGCCGCCGAGCGCTTCAAGAACGCGGAAGAGGCGTACACGTACTCGCGCTTCACGAATCCGACCGTCACGATGTTCCAGAACCGCCTCGCCGCGCTCGAAGGCGGCGAGGCGTGCATGGCGACGGCGTCCGGCATGGCCGCGATCATGTCGGTGGTGATGTGCACGATGCAGCAGGGCGATCACCTCGTCAGCTCGAAAAGCCTGTTCGGATCGACGGTCGGCATGTTCACGCAGATCTTCACCAAGTTCGGCATCACGACGACGTTCGTCGACCCGACCAATCTCGACGAGTGGCAGAACGCCATCCGCCCCGAGACGAAGATGTTCTTCCTCGAAACACCGTCGAACCCGCTGACCGAAATCGCCGATATCGAAGCGATCGGCAAGATCGCGAAGTCGGCGGGGGTGCTCTTCGTCGTGGACAACTGCTTCTGCAGCCCGGCGCTGCAGCAGCCGCTCAAGCTCGGCGCGGACGTCGTCATGCATTCGGCCACCAAGTTCCTCGACGGCCAGGGCCGCGTGCTCGGCGGCGCGCTCGTCGGCTCGAAGCAGTTCATCATGGAAAAGGTGTTTCCGTTCGTGCGCAGCGCCGGGCCGACGCTCTCCGCCTTCAACGCGTGGGTGCTGCTGAAGGGCATGGAGACGCTGTCGCTGCGCGTCGAGAAACAGTCGGCGAATGCGCTCGAAATCGCGCGCTGGCTTCAGACGCATCCGGCCGTCGCCCGCGTGTTCTACCCGGGGCTGGAATCGCATCCGCAGTACGCGATCGCGAAGAAGCAGCAGAAGGCGGGGGGCGCGATCGTCTCGTTCGAGCTGAAGGGCGCGACGCAGGAGGAGCAGCGCGCGAACGCATGGCGCGTGATCGATTCGACGAAGCTCTGCTCGATCACCGGCAATCTCGGCGATACGCGCACGACCATCACGCATCCGTCCACGACGACGCACGGCCGTCTCACGCCGGAAGTGCGCGAAGCGGCGGGGATTCGGGAAGGGCTGATCCGGCTTGCGGTCGGGCTGGAGAATGTGGCGGACATCCGCGCCGATCTGGAGCGCGGGCTGAACGCGTAACGAAGAACCGGGAGGAAACCGCGGCGGGTGACGCTCAGTGCCGCCCGCTGCGCCACTGCCCGGGCGCCATGCCGAAGCGTTTCGTGAACGCATGGGTGAACGCGCTCTGGTCGGCGAAACCGACCGTGAGCGCGATATCCGAGAGCGTCTCGCGCGGATCGGCGAGCAGCGTGAGCGCCGCATCCAGCCGCAGCCGGTTCAGGTAGCGATGCGGCGTTTCGCCGAATGCCTCGTTGAACAACTGGTGAAAGCGCCGCATGCCGAAGCCGCAATGTGCGGCCAGATCGGCGACGCGCAGCGGCTCGGACAATTGCGCGCGCAGCCAGCGGTCGATGCGGGCAAAGTCGAGGCCGCGCGCTTCGTCGAGACGCGCATCCGAAATCAGCGCGCCGCACAGATGCGTCGCGGCCTGCCATGCGAAGCGGTTCGCAAGCGCCGTATCGTGCGCTTTTACGCCCATCGCCACGCCCTGCACGAGCCGCGTCACCTGCGGATCGATCCCGATTGCCCGCGCCCGCTCGAAAAACCGCTCCGGCACGGCCACGGACGAAAACGGCAGATCGAGCACCAGCTGCCGGTTCTCACCCGCCGCCCAGTATTCGTGCCGTGCGCCCGCCGGAATGATCCAGGCGCCGTGGCAGTCGATGCGCTGTTCGCGCCCTTCGACCGCCATCGCCATCTCGCCGTCGAGACCGAGCACGATCTGATGGAAATCGTGCACGTCCGACGCCTCCACCGCGTCGTAGCGGCGCACCGAGACGGACGGGACGATGAGCGGCGCGTGCTTCATCGCGCGTTCAGACGTCGAGCAGTTCCACTTCGAACACGAGCGTGGCGTTCGGCGGAATCACGCCGCCCGCGCCGCGCGGGCCGTAGCCGAGTTGCGGCGGAATCGTCAGGCGCCGCACGCCGCCGACCTTCATGCCCTGCACGCCTTCGTCCCAGCCCTTGATCACCATGCCGCCGCCGAGCACGAACGCGAACGGGTCGTTGCGGTCCTTGCTGGAATCGAACTTCTGGCCATCGGTGAGCCAGCCGGTGTAGTGCACGCTCACCGTCTTGCCGGCGACGGCTTCCGCGCCCTCGCCCACGGTGACGTCTTCGTACTTGAGACCCGAATCGGTTGTGACAGTCGACATAAATGCTCCCTGTAAGTCCGGCGGTCGCCGGTGGTATCTGGAACCCGTATTGTAGGGCCTCGTGCGAATGCGGGAGCGAGCACGGCATTTGCTCATGTCCGGGCACGCCGTCCCGAAATTGCCGGTGACAAAGCCGCCGAACCGGCACCGCGGGCCTTCTGGACGGTCACTTATAATGATCTTGCGTCCTGAAAAAGGCCTGGCAACACTGAACCCGCAGGGATTTTCAATCGTGACAACGTCATTTTCCGGAGCGCTCGAACCGGGGCAGCCGGGGCCCGGCGATGCGCCGGTCGCCGGCACCGACGGCCTGCTCGTGCTCGATGCCGCCCAGCGCTGCATCAGTGCCGACGCCGTCTTTGCCCACATCTTCGATCTCGATGTGCACGCGCTGGAAGGCCGCGCGCTCGCCGACACGGCGCTGCCGGGGCCGCTCTCCGCGATCCTCGCCGAGACCGCCGACGCCGCGCTCGCGGCGAACGGAGCACGCCGCGCGCAGGTCTCGCTCGACGACGGCGGCACCGTGCGCAGCTTCGCGATTCTCGCGCTGCCCGCCAGTGAATCGGTCACGCTGATTGTTTCGCCGTGCGGCGGCGCGGCGCCGGGCGCGGGTGAAAGCCGGGAGCGCATCGCGCATCTTCGCGCCGAGGCGGCGCTCTTCATGCGCGACCACGTGCTGTCGATCGTGTCGCACGATCTGCGCGGCCCGCTCAACGCGATCCACAGCTGGGGCTACGTGCTCGAGCGCAAGGTCGATGCCGCCGATGCCGCCGCCCAGCGCGCGCTCGCAGGCATCCGCTCGGGGGTCGAGCAGCAGGTGCAGCTGATCGAACGATCGGTCGACAAGACGCGCGCCGAGACGCGCACGCTCGCGCTGTCGCTCGCGCCGGCCGCGATCCGCACGCTGATCGAGCGTGCCGCGGCGCTTGCGCGCGCGAGTCTCGGCGACACGCGCGGCGTGACGGTGAGCGTCGATTCGACGCTGGCGGAGGAGCAGGTGGAAGGCGACGCCGAGCGGCTCACGCAGGCCCTCTGGCTGATGCTCGCGTTCGCGGTGGAGGCGAGCGGGCGCGGCGCCCCGGTGGTCCTGTCGAGCAACGTGGACGGCGGCGCGTGGCTCGCGCAGGTGCGGTTCACGGCATCCACGGCCGCGCTCGTCGACGACCAGTTGCCGCATGCGCTCGAAGCCTTCGCGCGCAGGCAGGCGCTCGAGCCGCGCGAGGGCGGGCGGATCGCGTGGGCGCTCGCGCTGTGCAAGCGCGTCGCCGAGGCGCATGGCGGCGGTTTCGAGCACGCCGACATCGCGGACGGCGCGCCGGTCGCGCTGACTTTGCGCGTGCCGCTCGCGGGCATGTAAGTTTTCTTCCGATCCGCCGGCGCCCCTATACTGACGCTTTCCATTTCGAAAGAGAGTTGCTTTGGCTCAGGTTGTTGCGCTCGTCGGTGCATTGTTGCTCGTCGCGCTGAACGGGTTTTTCGTGGCGGCCGAGTTCGGGCTCGTCAAACTGCGCGCGACGCGCGTCCAGGCGATCGCGCGGACCAACGGGCTTCCCGGGCGCGTGCTCGCGAAGGTTCACGGACAGCTCGACGCCTATCTTTCGGCGTGCCAGCTGGGCATCACGCTCGCGTCGCTCGGATTGGGGTGGATCGGCGAGCCGGCCTTCGCCACGCTGCTGCATCCGCTCTTTGCGCTCGCCGGCATCGAGTCCGAGCAGGTCATCCATTCGATCTCGCTCTTTTTCGCCTTTTCAGTCATTTCGTTCCTGCATATCGTCGTCGGAGAACTGGCGCCGAAATCCTGGGCGATCCGCCGCTCCGAGCAGGTGGGCCTGTGGCTCGCCATGCCGCTCTACGGCTTCTACTGGCTGATGTACCCGTTCATATGGGTGCTGAACACGAGCGCGAACTGGGTGCTGCGCCTTTTCGGGCTGTCGGACGAACACGGCCACGACGCGCTCTATTCCACCGACGAACTGAAGCTCATCCTGCGCGGCCGGCGTCTTGGCGGCGCGTCGGCGTATAACGCGGACGAGTGGAACACCATCGCGCATTCGCTCGACTTCAGCCGCATGACGGTGTCCGACCTGATGCGGCCCGCGCACGAGATGGTCGGGCTGCGCAACGACGTGCCGATGCGCGACAACCTCGCCGTGATCGCGCGTCACCGTTTCAGCCGCTACCCGCTCTTCGCCGACGGCTCGGGCGAACGCGTGCTCGGCATGCTCCATCTGAAGGACCTGCTGCTCGCGCGCGACGGCGTGGGCCGCGGCATCACGCTCGGCATCGCGAAGACCGAGCCGGGCAAGACCGACAAGCTGGACAAGTACGTGCGTCCGGTGCAGTACGTGTCGCCGAAGCTCTCCGCGCTCGAACTGTTCCGGCGCTTTCGCAAGGGTGCGCCGCATTTCGCGCTGGTCGGCAGCAAGGGCGCGAAGCCCATCGGCTTTCTCACGCTCGACAACCTGCTCGCCGCGCTCGTCGGGCAGATTCACGACGAGTTCCGCCAGGGCGACGCCGACTGGTCGCGCATGGACGACGGCACGCTGATGGGCAAGGGCAGCCTGCCGGTGGTGTCGCTCGAGCGCGCGCTCGGCATCGATATCGACGAAGGGCGGGCCGAATCGGTCGGCGGCCTCGTGATCAACGCGCTCGGCGACTTGCCGAACGAAGGTCAGCGCGTGGAGTTCGACGGATTCGATATCGTCGTGAAGAAGATGAACGGGCCGCGCATCGTGCTGGTGCGCGTCTATCCGCGCGAGGAGGCGGTGGAGCAAGCCGATTAGCGAGGCGGCGCGTTTTCAGTACGGCATTTCGTCGAACGGACCCGCCTCGGCCGGGTAGCGCGCGCGCTTGAGCCAGGCTTTCAGCGTCTTGATGCTGTCGAACATGTGCAACAGGTCGCGTTCGATTACCTGAATGTTGTGCCTGAGCGTGGCGATATCGTCTTTCATCAGGCGCATGGCGCTTTTCGGAGTCAGGGCGGTGAACGGCGGCAGCCCGAACGATTCGACGAAACCCGTTTCCACATGCCTGATTTCCGCATCCAGCTCGGCTAGCTGCTCCTTCAGAATTGCGTTGTAGTGCTTCAGCCGGTCTTCGCCGATGTTGTTGAGCGCGTGCTGGTCGATGTGCTCCAGTTCCAGCTGAAGCTCCAGCAATTGCAGCAGATTGTTCCGCTCGTAGGCGTGGTTGACCCGCTGCATCAGCGCGGTCTTGCGGGCGCGCTCCTCCGGATCGGATTCGCGATCGGGATGCAGCGCGCTCGCGAGCTTGCGATACACCTCCCGCACCGACAGGCTGAGCTGCGCCTGCTCGGCCTCCCGCGCCTGCTCCCGCTTCGCCTGCGCGGCCGATCGCCGGGCGGTTTGCCTGCGGTGGGCCTTCTGTGCCTGACGCGCCTCGTCTTCCGCTTGCTGCTGCGCCTCGAGGATGGACGATATGCGCTCAGCGACGTCTTCGGGAGAGTTCAGGTCCACGTCGTCGCCCAGTTCCACGCCGAATATGTCCTCGACCATCGCTTTCGCGTCTTCCAGCCGGGCGGCCGTCTCGGCGTCGAAGTCGCTGCCGCTGTGGCGCTGGTAGATCGCCTTGAGTTGCGCGTCATCGTGAACGGAGAGGAGGTCGCTGGCCGTCTCGACGATCAGTTGCGCGATCAGCCGCCGCTCCGCGCCCGTGAGTCCCTTCTGGTCGCAGGCCAGATCGAGCTGCTGCACCATGCGCAGCCGATGCTCGTCGAACGTCTGCTGCAAGGGCCTGAGGTCGGCGGCATATTTCTGGTGGATCGCGGGAATGGCGTCTTCCCAGGCTTGCAGCAGCGCGCGTTTTTTATCGATTCGCGCGATCAGGCTGTTGAAAGCCTTCTGCATCTTCGACAACGGGGATGCGCCGTGATCAGGCGCAATGCTGACGATCTTTTGTGATGGTTTGTGCATGACGGCGGGGCGAGCGGGTACGAAGGAGAGCGTCGGCCGATTTTAGCCCGCGCGCGTCCGGCCTTCGAGTGCGACCGTTCGGCAGCGCGCGAAGGCAATAGGGAGCTTCAAGGCGCTCCCCGGACCGGCGAGGAGCGCCTTGAAGCTCCGACGCCCTGAAGCAGGGTGCAAAAACGGCGCAAATGAAACCGCTCAAGGCCTGGGCACGCCTTCTTCCACGAGCAGCGCCACCGGCATGGCGGCGAGCGCATCCCGCACGAACAGACGCTCGCCGTCCGCCTTCGGTGCCCCGGGGCTCAGCCAGTCGAAGAGGGCGCGCGAATCCAGCGCCTGCGGCAGCAGCACGGCGGTATCGCCCCATCGGTCGGCATCGACGAGCGGCAGGTCGCCGCCGCCGGAAAGTAGCGGCTCGGCGAGCCGCGTTGCAATGACGATGGCATAGGCGCTGCCCGCATGGCGCGCGTAGGCAATCACGCGATCCGCGTGTGCTCCCTCCACTGTCAGCGGCACGTACGCGCCCTGCGCGAACAGCGACGCCGCGTGCTGGCGCAGCGCGAGCGCGCGCCGCACCAGCGCGAGCTTCACGCGGCCGTCGCGCCAGTTCGGCATCTGCGCGGACGGCGGTCCCTGTTCGTCGCATTGCGTGAGCCACGCGCGCCGCTCCTCGAAATCGACGGGCCGCCGGTTGTCGGGATCGACCAGGCTGAAATCCCACAGCTCCGTGCCTTGGTAAAGATCCGGCACGCCCGGCGACGTGAGGCGCAAGAGCGTCTGCTGGAAACTGTTGATCGCGCCGTTGCGCGCGATGCGCGCAACGAACTCCGGCAGCTCGCGCAGAAAGCCGTCGCGTCTTTGCGGCGCGACGATGTCGAACAGGAACTCGCGGCAGGCGTTCTCGTACGCCTCGTCGGGTGCGAACCAGCTCGTGCGCAGCTTCGCCTCGCGCAGCGCTTTCAATTGCCATTGTGCGACGCGCCCGGCCAGTTCGCGCACGCCGGACTCGTCGTCGGGGGAAAGCGTCGGCGGCCAGCAGCCGACGAGCGTCTGATACAGCATCGCCTCCTCGCCGGGACCGGGTGCCCAGTTGGTGTCGCCGTCGCCTGCCGGGCGCCGCAGCGGCGCGTTCAGCGTGGACCACTGGCGCAGCGTGGCCGCCCATTCGTCGGGAATCTCGCTCAGCGCCGCGATGCGGGCGCGCACGTCCTCGCCGCGCTTGTGATCGTGCGTCGCCGTGGCGAGCAGCGCGTGCGGATACACCTTCGAGCGCTCCAGGTTGCCGCGGTGAAACGCTTCGACCGACAACGCGAATTCGCCCGGATCGGCGCCCACTTCGTTGCGCGAAAGCAGCCGCCCGTACCGGTAGCACGCCGTGTCTTCGACGGCCTTCGCCGCCACCGGCGAGGTCAGCTGCGAAAAGAGCGTCTGCGCGGTGCGCCGCTGCGAACCGCTCGACCCCGGCACGTTCGCCTGCTGCGCGGCGGCCTGATTGCGCTCACGTTCACGGTCACGCTCACGTTCGCGCCCTCGTTCGGCCGCGCGTTCCCGGGGGCGTTCGGCGGCGGGCGGCGCTTCGTCGGCGAGCTTGCCGCCCAGCCATTGCGCGACCTGATCGAGCACCACTTGATCGGCGCGCGACAGCACGGCACGCGCCGCCTCGAGCGCCTTCGAGAAATAGCCCTCGTCTTCCGGGCTGCGCACTGCGTTCACCGGATAGATGCGGTACACCGGAAACTGCACGACGAGCTCCGCCACCGCGCGGCGCAGCGACGCGTAGGTGAAATCGCGCGTGGCCGGGGTATCGCGTGCGATGCGATGGAGCGCCCGTGACACGCGATCCAGTTCCGCCGACAGGTTTTCCGCCAGAATCTTGCGCCGCGCGACGAGCGCTTCTTCCGCGAAGTGCGCGCTGCGCCCGGACAGCTCGGCCCACACCTGCGCGAGCGGCTCGGCGCCGCGCGGGTCGTGCAGCAGGGCGCCGACATCGTTCATGAAGTCGTAGCCGGTCGTGCCGTCCACCTGCCAGTCGCTCCTGAGCGGCTCGCCGCGCGCCAGGATCTTTTCGACGACGAAATACGTGCGCCCGTCCTGCAGCGCCGCCGGGCGCTTCGGCGCGAGTTCTTCGAGCCGCTGGCGCAGGCGCTGGCAATATTCGCGGGGCTCGGCGAGGCCGTCGACGTGATCGATGCGCACGCCGTCGATGAGCCCTTCGGTGAAGAGCCGGAAGATCAGCGCATGCGACGCCTCGAATACCTCCGGCCGCTCGACGCGCACGCCGCCGAGCGTGCTGACGTCGAAAAAGCGCCGCCAGTTGACTTCGTCGGCGGCGGTGCGCCACCACGCGAGCCGGAAATGCTGGCGCTCGAGCAGGCGATGCAGGCGCTCGCGGCCTTGCGGCGAATCGGCGGCGTGCGCGGCGAGGATGGCGTCGATGGCCGCCTTCCCGCCTTCAGTCGCGGCGATCGTCGCGAGCGCGGCGCGCGCCTCGTCGGCGCGCGGCTGGTCGGCGGGCTGGGTCGAGAGGCCGTTGAAGCGCTGCGCGAGTTCGGGCGCCTCCTGAAGAACCGACGGATAGTCGACCGGGCACACCGGAAACGTGTGCGCGTAGTACTCGATCACGAACCGCCCTTCGTCCGCGCGGAACGCGAGCCGGATCTTGCCGCCCTGCAGTTCGTCGCCGTACGCGGCGCCGAGGAACGGCGCGAGCACCTTGCCGCGCAGCGCAGGATCGGGCGAATGCCAGTCCACGTCGAAAAAGCGCGTGTGCGCGGCGTGACGGCCCCATTCGAGAATATCGAGCCACCACGCGTTTTCCGACCCGCCCACGCCCATGTGATTCGGCACCACGTCGACGATCAGCCCCATCTCTCGCGCGCGCAGTTTCTCCACGAAGCGCCTGAGCCCCTCCTCGCCGCCGAGTTCCGGGTTCACGCGCGTGTAGTCGACGGTGTCGTAGCCGTGCGCGGAGCCGCTCGTCGCCGTGGTGATCGGCGACGCATAGGCGTGGCTGATTCCGAGCGCCGCGAAGTAGTCGACCTGGGCGGCGGCGTCGTCGAAGGTGAAGCCCTTGTGGAGCTGCAGCCTGAGCGTGGAGCGCGGTGCGGTCATGTCGATTCGGCCGGTGGGGGGGTGAGGGTGGAGCGGGCCCGCGCGCTGTCCACGGCAAGGAGCCGGTCCGCGAACGCGTCGTCGAGAAAGAGTTCGTCGACCGGCACGACGAGCCGGCGCCGCCAGTTCGGATGCTCGTCGATGGAGCCGGGCAGGTTCGGCTGCTCCGTCAGCGCGAGCAGGTCTTCCAGCGGATACGTGACGAGCGGCGCGGGCGTGGCGGCCACGAAGGCGAGCGCTTCGTCGACAGGCGCGCTTTCCACCGGCGGCGCGCTCACGTCGGGCGGGGCGACGCCCGCATCCTGGAACGCGCGCCACAGATGCTCGCGATCCGCCGCGCGTTCCTCCATCGCAAGCGCGACGGGGTCGCGGCCGTCCGCGCGCGCGGCCGTCTGCCCGATCTTCGAGCGCCACACGATGTCCTCGCCGCGCCACCAGCCGGTGACGGTCGGCAGATCGTGCGTCGTGGTCGTGGCCGTGACGCCGCGGTCCCACGCCTGCGGCGGCTTGAAGCCGTCGCCTTCCTCGGCGCGCTCGAACCACAGCACGCGTATGCCGAGCAGGCCGTGTTCCGCGAGCCGGCCGGTGAAGCCGGGCGGCACCGTGCCGAGATCCTCGCCGATCACGATCGCGCCGTGCCGCCACGATTCGAGCGCGATCAGGCGCAGCAGGTCGTCGAACGGATAGCGCAGGTAGGCGCCGTTCTTCGCGCTTTCGCCGTCGGGCACGAGCCACAGGCGCCGCAGCCCGAGGATGTGGTCGATGCGGATGCCGCCCGCGCGCGCGAACGCGCAGCGCAGCATGTCGATGAACGCCGTGAAGCCCTGCGTGCGCATCGCGCGCGGGGAAAACGTCGTGAGGCCCCACGACTGCCCGGCCTGGTTGAAGAGATCGGGCGGCGCGCCGACCGACACGCCCGTCAGCATTTCATCGCGATACGACCATGCGTGGCTGCCCGCGCTGTCGCAGCCGACGGCGAGGTCCGCGACGAGTCCGATCGCCATGCCCGCGTCCTGCGCGGCGTGCTGCGCATGCGCGAGGCCCTTCGCGGCGAGCCATTGCGTGAAGAGGTAGAAGTCCACTTCGCGCCGGTTCGCTTCGGCAAAAGCGGCGACCGCGTCGCTGCGCGGGTCGCGCAGGTCGTCGGGCCAGTTGCGCCAGTGGCCGTCGCCCCCCGACGCCAGTTGCGCGGCCTGCAGCGCCTCGAAGCGCGCGTGGTCTTCCAGCGCGCGCCCGCCGCTTTCGACGAAGGCGGCGAAGTCCTTCGCGAAGGGCGAATCGTGGTCGCCGGAGAACGTCTCGAACAGCGCGCGCAGCACGGCGAGCCGAGCCTTCATCGCGCGCGGCCAGTCGATCAGCGACAGGTCCTCCAGCGCGGCGAATTCGTCGGCGACACCGGCCGCCGCGATCGCGGCGCGAGCCGCGGGCGCGCCCAGCACGGCGGCCGGATCGATATGCGCGATGTTCAGAAAGAGCCGCGACGACGGCGAGTACGGGCTGAACTTCTGCGGCTCGGCGCTGAACATCGCGTGCATCGGGCTGATCGCGACCGCGTGGCTGCCGCGCCTGGCGGCCTCCACGGCGAGCGTCGCGAGGGCCGAGAAGTCGCCGATGCCGCCGTCGCCCGCGCGGCGCAGCCCGTACACCTGCGCGGCCACGCCCCAGAGCGGCGGGGCGCTGCCGCTCGCGGCCCCGTCCGTGCCTTCGTGCAGCGCGCACCAGGCGTCGTCGATCGTGTAGCAGCGCGGCGGGGCGACGGCGAGCGTCGTGTGGTGGTCGTTGATGACGAGCGTGTGATAGCCCGGCTCCGACACCGGCGAGAGCAGCGCGATCTCGCCCTTGGGCGACGTGAAGCGGCCGTCGATCACCGCGCCGCTTTCCAGTTCGATGCGGTAGCGCGCGCCCGACTTCGCCGCCGAGACGGGCAGCGCGATCCCGCGGTCCACCTCGGCCGTGATGAGCGGCGGGAGTTTGCGGCCGGTGAGCTCGGCGTCGAGGACCGAGAGGCTGTGCTTGAGCTGCGTGGCCGTGCCGCATGGCAGGCCGAGCCGTTCGAGCAGCACGCGCAGCGTGGATTCCGGCACGCGGCGCGTGCTCTTGTGCGCGTCCTGCCATTCGACCTCGAAGCCCGCCCGGGCGGCGAGCGTTTCGATCGTGCTCATCGGGATGCTGGCTGGTTTGCTGGACGTCGGGCTCACGAGATTTTCCGTTGGGCCGTGGTGTTTTCGAAGCGCCGGGCATCGTGTGCGATGGCGTATTCGTTGACGTCGCCCGTCAGCCACGCGACGAACGTGCGTTCGCCCAGCTCGCCGCGCTTCACGCGATCCTGCGCGCGGGCGGGCGTCTCGAAAATGATCTTGCCGGGCGGCGTCTCCGCCAGCCCGACGGGCGTGTCGCCGAGATTGAGCGCGACGCTCAACGTTTCGCCGTCGCAGAGCTTCCAGCGCGCGACGAGCGCCTTCGCATCGAGCACGCTCGCGCCGCGCGGCTTCGCGCCCGCCAGGCGCGGCGTGATCAGCTTCGCGCGCACGGCGAGCGCGGAGCGGTAGAAATGCAGCCATTCGAGGCGGCCGGGGTCGCCTTCGGCCGTGGCATCGGCTTCAGCCGAAGCCGGCGAGGACATGCGGAACGTGCCTTCGTCGTTCGGATCGGGAATCTGCGCGCGGCGCTTTTCGTCGCTGAACGCGGAAAACTTTGCAAACTCGCGGCGGCGGCCTTCGCGCACGGCGTCGGCGAGTTCGTCGTGGTAATCGGTGAAGAACAGGAACGGCTGCTTCGAGCCGTACTGCTCCTCCATGAACAGCAGCGGAATCTGCGGCGACAGCAGCAGGAGCCCGGTCGCGGCGAACAGCGCCTCGTCCCCGACGAGCGCACGCAGACGCTCGCCCATCGCGCGATTGCCGACCTGATCGTGGTTCTGCAGGAACATGACGAACGACGTCGGCGGCAGGTGGCCGCTCGGCTCGCCGCGCGGCTTGCCGTCGTGAATCGGTGACGGATCGCCCTGGTACACGAAGCCTGCGGACAGCACGCGGGCGAGTTTCTCGACCGGCTTCTCGGCGTAGGCGCTGTAGTAGCTCTCGTCCTCGCCGGTGAGGAGCACGTGCAGCGTGTTGTGGGCGTCGTCGTTCCACTGCGCGTTGAAGTGCGCCCCGAGGAGGCTGGACGTGTTGTGCTCGTTTTCGAGCACGAGATGCACGTGGCGCCCCGTTTCGACCGAGTTGCGCACGCGGTGCGCGAGCTCGCGCAGCCACTCGTCGTCGTTGATCGCGTGGACGGCGTCGAGCCGCAGGCCGTCGAACCGGTATTCGCGCAGCCAGTAGAGCGCGTTGTCGAAGAAGAAATCGCGCACCTGCGGTCGCTCGAAGTCGATCGCGGGGCCCCACGGCGTGTTCACGCCTTCGCGGAAGAACGTCTTCGCGTACTGGCTCAGATAATTGCCGTCCGGCCCGAAATGGTTGTAGACGACATCGAGAAACACCATCAGGCCGAGGCCGTGCGCGGTGTCGATCAGGTGCTTGAGTTCCTCGGGCCGCCCGTAAGACGAATCCGGCGCGTACGGCAGCACGCCGTCGTAGCCCCAGTTGCGCGAGCCGGAGAAATCGTTGAGCGGCATCAGCTCGATCGCGGTCACGCCCAGTTCCGCCAATTCCGGCAGACGGCGCGTGACGCCCGCATAGCCGCCCATCGCGCCGACGTGCAGCTCGTACAGCACGGTTTCCTCCCACGGCCGGCCGTGCCAGTTCGTATGGGTCCAGCGGTAGGCGCGCGGATCGACGACCTCGCTCGGGCCGTGCACGTCTTCCGGCTGAAAGCGCGAGGCCGGGTCGGGCACCGCGAGGCCGTCGTCCAGCCGGTAGCGGTAGCGCGTGCCGGCGCCGCCTTCGGCTTCGGCCTCGAACCAGCCGTCGCTCGTGTGCTCCATGTCGGTGAGGGCGGGAGCGGCACCGTCACGGTAAATCTCGAGTTGCACCTTCCTGCGCGACGGCGCCCAGAAGCGGTAGCGCGTTCTCGGCGTTTCGCGCGCCGCGCCCGTCACGTGCGCGCCGAACGGAAGGCAGTACGCATAGTGATGCTTGTGCGGATCGATCGGACATTCGGACATGGTTTCCTACCGTTTCGGTTGCGTTCCAGCGCTGCGCGTTCGGTTTTCAGTGCGTCGCGTCGGTGTCGGGCGGGTGGCGCGGCGTCATCGTGCCCGGATCGGGCGGCAGGGCGGTCAGAAGCCGCGGGCCCTGATGCGCCCCGGCCATCCAGACGGCCTGCCAGTCGGCGTCGCCGGTCGGCTGGGCGAGCATGACGACGACGCTGTGCGCCGCCACCGCAATCTCGCTGCCGACGAGCGGGCGCCGGGGCACTTCCGGCGCCGCGCTATCCAGGAGCACGTTCCATTCCAAGTGCGGCGCGGGCGGCGCGAAATCGAGCGGCTGCGACGAGCCGTTGAACATCATCAGGATCACGTCCGTCTCGCCGGTCAGGCCCGGCCCCGCGCGGCGCAGCGTGAGCGCGCGGCCTTCCGGGTCCTGCCATGCCTCGATCGCGAGCGCCGTGCCGCGCTCGTCGAACCAGCTTACGTCGTAAAGGCCCGGCAGCACCTCGCGATCGCCGTACAGGAAGCGCGTTTCGCGCAGCACCGGGTAGTTCTTGCGCAGTGCAACGACGCGCGCCACGTATTCCGTCAGCGCGCGGCCGCGCGGCGAGTTCGCCTGGTCCCAGTCGATCCACGAGATCTCGTTGTCCTGGCAGTACGCGTTGTTGTTGCCGCGCTGCGTGCGGCCGAACTCGTCGCCGCCGAGCAGCATCGGCGTGCCGAGCGACAGCAGCGTCGTCGCGATCATTGCGCGTGCGACGCGCTCGCGCGTTTCGACGATCGCGGGGTCGGCGGCCGGCCCTTCCACCCCCCAGTTTGCGCTGCAATTCTCGTTGTGTCCGTCGTTGTTGCCTTCCTGATTCGCCTCGTTGTGCTTGTGCTCGTAGGCGGTCACGTCCGCGAGCGTGAACCCGTCGTGCGACGCCACGAAATTGACCGACGCCCAGGGTTTCCGAAAGCGCCGGTTGAACAGTTCCGCCGACCCCGTGAGCCGCGCGGCCAGATCGGGACGCATGCCCGCGTCGCCGCGCCAGAAGCGGCGCACGCCGTCGCGGTACTTGTCGTTCCACTCCGCGAAACCCGGCGGATGATTGCCCACCTGATAGCCGTCCGGGCCGATGTCCCACGGCTCGGAGATGAGCTTGCGGGTGGAGAGGACCGGGTCCTGGCGGATGGCGTCGAAGAAGCCGGAACCGGGGTCGAATCCGTGGCCTTCGCGCCCGAGCGTCACGCCGAGATCGAAACGGAAGCCGTCGACGTTGTAGGCCGTGCACCAGTAGCGCAGCGAATCCATGACCATTTGCAGCACGCGCGGATGCGACAGGTTCACCGTGTTGCCGCAGCCGGTTTCGTTGATGTAGTGGCGCTCGTCGCCGGGGATCAGGCGGTAGTAGCTCGCGTTGTCGAGCCCGCGCCACGACACCGTCGGGCCGAGTTCGTTGCCTTCGCAGGTGTGGTTGTAGACCACGTCGAGGATCACTTCGATGCCTGCCGCGTGCAGTTGCCGCACGGCGATGCGCATTTCGTTCAGCCGGTGGGTGGAGAGATACGACGGGTCGGGCGCGAAGAACGCCGCCGTGTTGTAGCCCCAGTAATTGCGCAGGCCCCGCTCGACGAGAAAGCGGTCGTTCAGGAACGCGTGCACCGGCAGGAATTCGACGGCGGTGATGCCGAGTTTTTGCAGATGCTCGATGAACCACGGCGAGGACAGTGCCGCGAACGAGCCGCGCTCGTGCTGGCGGATGTCGTTGCGCAGCATCGAGGTGCCGCGCACGTGGGTTTCGTAGAGGATGGTTTCGCCCCAGGGCGTGTCGGGGCGCACGTCGCGGGACCAGTCGAAGGCGTCGTCGGTGACGATGCATTTGGGCATTGCGGGGGCGGAGTCGCGCCGGTCCATCGACATGTCGAGCCGGTTCGAATGCACGCGATAGCCGAAGAGCGCGTCCGACCATCGCCACGGGCCGACGAGTTTTTTCGCGTAGGGGTCGAGCAGCAGCTTGTGCGGGTTGAAGCGGTGTCCCTGATGCGGCTGATAGGGGCCGTGCGCGCGAAATCCGTAGACGGTGCCGGGATGCGCGCCCGGCAGGTAGCCGTGCCAGATTTCGTCGGTGCATTCCGGCAGGTCGAAGCGCATGAGCTCCTTGCGGCCGGTGCTGTCGAAGAGGCACACCTCGATGCGGTGGGCATTTGTCGAGAACACTGCGAAGTTGACACCCAGTCCATCCCAGTTGGCTCCGAGCGGGTAGGGCGCGCCCGGGAGCAACTTTTCGGGAAGTGCATTTGCCATTTTTTCGAGCCCTTATTTTTGCCACTGGCGCGTGTTTTGGCGCTGGCGCTTGGGTTCCTGTTTACACCGTTTGATGCGCTCGTGCTTCCATGAAACTTGCATTGATATTGGTTTATTAGCTTCGCCCCTGTGCGGGGCGGCAGTCACTTTCTTTGCTGCGGCAAAGAAAGTAACCAAAGAAAGCAGCTATTAGCTCAGCGGTGTTAGGAGGGAAATCGCATTGATTCATTCCGAATGGCCCGACCGTCGGAGTGTCCACATCTGTGCGTTGGGCGGCTTGGTACGCGGACCCACTGCGCCCTCGCAACTCCAAAGTTCGTGGTAAGGCAATCATCCCTCCGTCCTCGCTTCGCTCCGACGCCCGGTGCGCCACAACCACTCGCTTCGTTTCATTCCTGCGTGTACCTACGGTGCTTCGCCCTGTCGAGGAACTTGCTCACCATTCGAACTTACCTTCGTCGGGCACGCAGTGCCAAGACGGATGAATGACTGCCTTACCACCTCGTTTAACGGCGTGATGCCGCAGTGGGTCCGCGTGCCTATCCGCTCAACGAACAGAGGGCGACACTCCTACGGTCGGGCCACTCCGAATGACTCAAACGTGGTCACGTCCTAACACCGCTTACCCCATAGCTGCTTTCTTTGGTCACTTTCTTTGCAGCAGCAAAGAAAGTGACTGCTGCCCCGCACAGGGGCGAGCCAATAGACCAATAGCAAAGCAAGTTTCATAGAAGCCGAAGCGCATCAAACGGTTCAACATATCCCAACCCCGAGCGCCAGCGAAACAAAACCGAAGCGGCGCTCCCTCAGTCGGCACGCAGAACAATGGTCGCGAGCGGCGGCAAGGTCAGTGCCGCAGAATGCTGCCGCCCGTGACTCGCAACATCGTCCGCGTGAATGACGCCTCCATTGCCCAGATTCGATCCACCATAGATCGAAGCATCCGAATTGAGTATCTCGCCCCAGCGCCCGCCGCGAGGCAGCCCGATCCGGTATCCGTGCCGGGGCACCGGTGTCAGGTTGCACGCCACCACCAGGTCGCGCCCCTCGCCATCCGTGCGCCGGTACGCATACACGCTGTTGGCGTTGTCATCACCGACGAGCCACTCAAAGCCGCGCGGGTCGCTGTCGAGCTTGTGCAGCGCAGGTTCGTCGCCATACAGGCGGTTCAGGTCGCGCACGAGCTTCTGCAGGCCACCGTGAAGGGAATCGTCGAGCAGATGCCAGTGCGGCGATTCGTCGTGGTTGAACTCCGCGAACTGACCGAACTCGCCGCCCATGAAAAGCAGCTTCTTGCCCGGGTGCGTCCACATGAACCCGAGATACGCACGCAGGTTCGCGAACTTCTGCCACCTGTCACCGGGCATCTTGCCGATCAGCGACCCCTTGCCATGCACCACCTCGTCATGCGAGAGCGGCAGCACGAAGCGCTCGGAGTAGGCGTACACCATGCCGAACGTGTACATGTGATGGTGATACTGCCGATAGACCGGGTCCTCTTCCATGTAATGCAGCGTGTCGTGCATCCAGCCCATGTTCCACTTGAAGTCGAACCCGAGGCCGCCATCCTCGACGGGCGCGGTGACGCCCGGCCAGGCCGTCGATTCCTCCGCCACCGTGATCGCGCCGGGTATCTGCCGCACTTCATGATTGAGCCGCTTGAGAAACGCGATCGACTCCAGATTCTCGCGCCCGCCGTAGATGTTCGGCACCCATTCGCCGGCCTTGCGCGAATAGTCGCGATAGAGCATCGACGCCACCGCGTCGACGCGCAGCCCGTCGACGTGATAGCGCTTGAGCCACGCAAGCCCCGACGCGATCAGGAACGCGCTCACCTCGTTGCGCCCGAGGTTGTAGATCATCGTGTTCCAGTCCTGGTGGTAGCCCTCGCGCGGATCGGCATGCTCGTAGAGCGGCGTGCCGTCGAACTGGACGAGCCCGTGCGCATCGTTCGGAAAATGCGCGGGAACCCAGTCGAGCAGCACGCCGAGCCCCGCCTCGTGCGCGCGGTTCACGAACTCCGCGAACTGCTCCGGCGTGCCGAAACGCGCGGACGGCGCGAACTGCCCGAGCGGCTGGTAGCCCCACGAGCCGCCGAACGGATGCTCCGCGATTGGCATGAACTCGAGATGCGTGAAGCCCATCCCCTTTGCATACGGAATCAGGCGCTCGGCGAGCTCGTGCCAGTTCATGCCGCGGTTGCCTTCCTCGGCCACGCGCAGCCACGATTCTGCGTGCACCTCGTAGATCGAAACCGGCGACTGCGCCGTCTGCTTCGCGCCGCGGGTCTGCATCCAGTCGGCGTCGGTCCAGGCGAAGCTGTCGATGGCATCCGCATCCGCGACCACCGACGCGGTCGCCGGCGGTTTCTCGCTCTGCATCGCGCACGGATCGGCCTTGAGCGGCAGCGTGTGGCCGTCGCGCGTGACGATCTCGTACTTGTAGCGCGTGCCCGCGCCGAGGCCCGGAATGAACAGTTCCCAGACGCCCGCGTTATGGCGCAGCCGCATCGGATGACGCCGGCCGTCCCACGAGTTGAAGTCGCCGACCACCGAGACGCGCCGCGCATTCGGCGCCCACACGGCGAAGCACGCGCCGGCGACGCCTTCGTGCGTGACCGGCCGCGAGCCGAGGCATTCGAGCACCGCGTACGGATCGGCGCTCGCGAGCCGGTTGAGCCACTCATCCGACAGCACCGGGCCGAACGAATACGGATCGTGCGTCTCCTGCGGCGTACCGTGCCAGTCGATCGCGAGCCGGTAGCCCGCCGGTCTGTCGATGAAACCGGCATAGAGGCCCGCTTCGTGGATCTTCGTCAGGGTGCCGAGCGGCGCGCCGTTCGCGCGGTCGAGCACCGTCACCGACGCCGCGCCCGGCAAGAGCGCGCGCACGACCGGTCCCGCATCCGTCTGATGAAGCCCGAGCTTCGAGAACGGATCGGGATGGCGGGCCTCGACGAGCGCGTCGATGTCGAGCGGATGCAGGCCCTCTGCCGGGTCCTTCGCGTCCGTGCCGGGATCGGTGCGCTTATTCATGTTGGGTTCCATCGGTGGTGTCCTTGGTTGCTTCGATCACGGTGCGCGTGCCGGGCGCGGGCGGCGTGCCCGTGTCGCCGAGCAGGCGGCTCGCGAGCGACGCGAGACCCCGCAGCGGAAGGCCGATCCAGGTCGGCCGGTTCGCGGCTTCGTAGCGGATTTCGTAGGCGGCCTTTTCAATCAGGAAAAGGTCGAGCAGCGCCGCCTGGGCGGCTTCACTCGCGACCGGTTCGGGCGACTGGGCCACGGCTTCACCGTACTCACGCAAGAAACTCGCCTCGGCATGCGCGCGCAGCCGCTCGAACAACGCGCGCTTGCGATCGGCGGTCTGCGCCGGCGCGTTCTCCGTGGTCGGCTGGGCCGCCGCGCTCGCATACGAGAGCGAGCGCAGGAGGCCCGCCACGTCGCGCAGCGGGCTCGTCTTGCGGCGCCGCTCGTCGAGCGGCCGGGCGGGCTCGCCCTCGAAGTCGATCAGGTACGCGTCGCCCTGCGCCATCAGGACCTGCCCCAGGTGGAAGTCGCCGTGAATGCGGATGCAGAGCGCGTCGACGTCTTCAGGCACGAGTTTCGAGACCGCTTCGACCAGCATCTCGCGGCGATCGACGAGGCTTTGCGCGAGGAACCGGTCGTGCTCGCTGAACTCGCCCATCTTCTGCGCGACGATGTCGAGCGCGTTCCTGAGGAGCGCGAGCGTGCCGCCCGTCCATTCGCGCGCGTCTTCTGGCGTCGAGCGCCGCGGCGCGAATGCGTCTTCGCCCGTCGGCGAGGCGAGCGCGACGTGCAGCTCGCCGAGGCGCCTGCCGATGATCCCCGCGATGTTCCCATAGCCTTCGAAAGCCTCGACCGCGGTCTCGTGCTCGGGCGAGTGCTCGTCTGAATCGACGGCGACCACGAGTTCGTCGACGGTGCGGCGCAAATAGTCGAGCGCGTAGTTCCAGGCGTCGCCCTGATTGTCGATGTAGCCCTGCAGGATCGCCAGCGTATGCGGCACGTTCTGCGGATCGACGCGCACCACTTCGCCGAAGAGCGGCCCGGTGTTCGCGTAGCCGAGCTTCGTCAGATAGCGGCTCATTTCCGCTTCCGGATGAATCCCGCCGACGAGCCGCCGCACGAGCTTCAGCACGACCTGGTCGCCGACCACGAGCGAGCTGTTGCTCTGCTCGGCCGCGAGCCAGCGGATTTCGGGCGGCGCCTCGACGTTGAAATCGAGGTCGGCCAGGCGTTCGGTCGGAATGAAGCGGATCTCGCTCTTCTGCACGGTCGTCACGACGGCGCGCTCGCGCAGCTTCCTCAGCACGCCGTACGCGAAGTGCGGCACGGCGAACGCGTCCGTCAGATGGCCGATGTTGCGGTTGCGGCGCACGCGCGCGAGCGCGAGCTGCATGTAGAGCGGCGAGGTCGTCTCGGTGCCCCACGCGATCGAAAGCGGCAGCACGTAGCGCTCGGTGTGGTCGCCGACGTCGGCTTCGATCTCGGTGAACGCGAAGCCGGCGCCTTCGATCGTCGTCAGCGCGGCAAGGCGCACGCTCTTCAGTTTCTGGTCCTTCGACGCGAACCAGCGCCGTTTGCTGAGGTAGGACGGCAGCACTTCCGATTCGAGCAGGCGCACGTTTTCCGGGGTCGGGCCGGTCTGCCCGGCGCGGATCACCATCGTGACGAACTCCGGCAACTGTTCCGACGGCGCCTGGCTCCACGACGGCCGCAGGTTGCCCGGGCACAGCTGGAACCACAGGAAGCCGTAGGGCGGGAAGGTCAGCAGGTAGGTGAGCTGCCCGATCGCCGGGAAGGGCGAGTCGGCGGTCATCTCGAGCGGCACCGAGCCCGCGAATTCGGACAGGTCGAGCTCCACGGCCTGCGGCGCGCGCGACAGGTTCGCGACGCACAGGATCGCCGGCTCGCCCGGCAGCTCGCGCACGTAAGCCAGGATCTTGCGGTTGTTCGGACGCAGGAAACGGATGCCGCCGCGCCCGAACGCGTGCTTCGAGCGGCGCACGGCGAGCATCTTGCGCGTCCAGTTGAGGAGCGAATGCGGGTCGCGGCTCTGCGATTCGACGTTGACCGCGTCGTAGCCGTAGAGCGAGCCCATCACGGGCGGCAGCACGAGCTGCTCCGGATCGGCGCGCGAGAATCCGCCGTTTCTGTCGGAGGACCACTGCATCGGCGTGCGCACGCCGTCGCGGTCGCCGAGGTGGATGTTGTCGCCCATGCCGAGCTCGACGCCGTAATAGATGACGGGCGTGCCCGGCATCGAGAGCAGCAGCGAATTGATGAGTTCGATGCGCCTTCTGTCGCGTTCCATGAGCGGCGCGAGGCGGCGCCGGATGCCGAGGTTCAGGCGCGCGCGGCGGTCGCTCGCGTAGGTGTTCCAGAGGTAGTCGCGCTCCGAATCCGTGACCATTTCGAGCGTCAGTTCATCGTGGTTGCGCAGGAAGATCGCCCACTGGCAATTGGCAGGAATTTCCGGGGTCTGGCGCAGAATATCGGTGATCGGGAA
>Ga0163162_10001469_pt1 | contig 21926 bp, 18 predicted proteins | sample S55metaG_FD_115310 | JGI IMG/M metagenome (GOLD analysis project Ga0163162, IMG submission 115310) | Switchgrass rhizosphere microbial communities from Kellogg Biological Station, Michigan, USA - S5-5 metaG | ecosystem: Host-associated > Plants > Roots > Rhizosphere > Soil | place: USA...
GCTTCATGCTCTTCGAAAAATTCATACTGATCTCGGTCACGGCGCGACGCCGCTCGGTCGCGTAGTAGTCGAGAGCCTGCTCGCTGTATTTGCCGGAAATCACCCCTCCCAGCGTATCGACGAGTTCCCGCGCATCAAGAATGCCAGCAGTCAAACCTTGGCCGCCCAGCGGGTTCACCGCGTGTGCGGCATCTCCCGCGAGCAGGACCCGGCCCTTACGGAAGCTGGCTGCCGCCCGCTCATGGACGCGATAGGCACTGGCGTGGACGACTCTGAAGTCGCTGGTGCCAGTGAAATGGGCAAGCCGCGCCTCAACGCGCGCCAGTGCCTCCTCCTCCGGGATCGAGGCTGACTCTCCATAGGTGACACGCCACAATGGCCCCTGATCGACACGGCAGATCAGCGCCCAGTCTGTGGGATCGATCAGGAATATCGCATCGCCATAGCCCTTGTGTTGATGGAAATCGAATTCGAGATTGATCGCCATATAGCGATCCTCCCAGGTGAACCCTTCGAATTCGATTTCGCTAAGGGAGCGCACCGTGGAGCGCGCGCCGTCCGCACCGATGAGCCAGTCGCCCTCCATCGCCTCCGTCCCGGCTTCGGTGCTGACCTCGACCCTGACGCCATTGTCGGATGTCTCGATACCCGTAAGTTTGGCGCCCCAGCGAACCGCCACGTTGTCGTACGGTTCGATGGCGGCCAGGATTATCTGGGCCAGTCGGTCCTGCCCCATGTGCAGGTTGAACGGAAAGGGAACCATGCCCTTCAGAACCGAAACGTCCGCTTCAAAGGAATGGCCGTTGTCCTGGAACTGCCACCGCACTCGGCCGCACTGGTGCGATACCTTGCGCGCCTCCTCCAATACCCCGAAATCATTCAGCGCCTCCAGCACCACGGGCATGTAGGTCAAGGCGCGGGGCGAGTAGTTGAGGGTCTTCTCGCTCTCAATCACGGTTACCCGCACGCCGAGGCGGCCCAAGCCAAGCGCAATCAAAAGGCCGGTTGGGCCCGCCCCGACAATTATGACGTGATCGTCGCGCATCGTGCGCACTCCTCGAACGAGTTCGAAACATCTGAAGCTGGCCAGCGGTTGACCGCTAAAGCGGAATCAGGCGGGCAGGGCATTGAGATCGGCCCGGCGATTGTCGGCCTTGTAGGGTGTCGGCACCACTGTCGCCCGGATCGTCTTCTGCCGCTTGCCCGGCAGCCCCCAGATCACCTCTACCTGAGTACCCGGCGTGGCCAGCTCGACATCCATTACGGCGAGGGACAGCATCTCGCGGAAGTGGTAGCTGTAGCAGCGGGAGGTTGCCGCGCCGACCAACTTGCCGTCCTGCATCACCTTGTCCACCCAGGTCAGGCCCAGCAGATTGCGTGGCATTTCCATGTATTCATAGGGCTCTGCGTCTTTGCGCAGCAGCGAAGCGAAGACGTCCGCGACATCATCGCCATTCCATACGAGTGTCGTCATGGTCCGCCGCGGTTCGGCAACTTCCAGTTCAAGCGCGGCGCGACCGATGAATTCGTGATCGAAGCGAATATTTTTCGCCCAGCCCATCTCGACGGGCGATCGCTCGAAATCCTGGAAGCTCTCGCGCTCCCAGCTGCCTGTTGACTGCAGGATGTCGGTGAAGCCGGGCATCTGCTGGAGCAGTGTGTTGAGGAAGTCTCTTTCGTCTTCGCCGAACATTGCCGGCAGGTAATCGACAGTCGGGGTCGGAAAGCAGGCTTCGACATGATTGACCATCTTCGCGCGTCCGCCGAGGCGACGAATTCCGAACTCCTCACCGGCCTCCAGAATGGCGTTATAAACCTCGACGCCCTGGTCGGCACTGCCATGCAGCTCGAAGCCGATTTCGCCTGACATACCCTGGCGCAACACATCGAACGGAACGTTGCCGATCGAGGAGGGACGGAAACGCATGAAGCCGATGTCGCGGAGCGATTCCCCCGTGACCTTTTCCATCACTTGTAGGGCGTTCGGCCCTTGGACTTGGAAAATAAAATGGTTTTCGGTCACGTTGACCGCGCTCGCGTTCCACGACCCCTTGTGGAACTGGTAGAAGGCCCAGGCGACGCCGGGTCCGCTGGTGAACACGAAACGCTCCTCCGCCTGGCGCATCAGCACGCCTTCGCCCATTATCTTCCCGCGGCTATTGCAGAAAACTACATGTTTGGCTTGCCCGATCGGCACTTTCGCAAAGCTGTTGACCGATATGGAGGAAAAGAAGGCCAGCGCCTCCGGCCCTTCGACCTGCATCTTCATGAGCGGCGACCAGTCACCGATGAAGCACGTACGCTTCCAACTCTCGCACTCGTCGATCCAGTCCGTATATTCGAACGGCTCGAACTCGTAGAAGAAGCGGGTGTAGGTAACCGGCCTGATGTCAAAAGGCACCTGCGGTACGTGAAACAGCGGCTGCGGTTTTGCTGGTCGGCCCAAAATGGCTATCCTCGGAATTATATTGCGTTGAACTGTTTGGTGCCGGATCTCACGGGTATGCTCGTCCGCGCCTGCCGGAACCGGGCACGATCACAGGTCCAGGTTGAGCGAACCGACATAGTGGCTGTCGAAATATTCGCGGATCTGGGTGATCTTGCCGTCCGTGACATCGATCGTGATCAAATAGGGATTGCTGTATTCTCGTCCGTCAACAAGCTTGCCTGAGCCTTGCGCCTCGACGACTACAAGACCATCGATCGCGGCGAAATGACGGATGTCCATGGAAGGATCGCCAGGGACGAACAGCGCCCGGACGCGCTTGATGAACGCAATTACATTGTCGGCGCCCTCGTGCAATCCGCCGCCGGGGATGTCCTTCCCAACCACGAACCAGCTCGCCCCGTCCGCAAGGAAGCTTCGTGCTGCGGCGAAGTCACCCCCGCCCAACGCCATCATGAAGCCCTGCACCGCGGCCGCGCTGGCCTGGTCCACCACCTTGCTCATGCAAACTCCTCCCGCGCTGTTTCACTACTTGTACTGACATCTTACCGGTCGATCAAGATAGGCAGGCAATGTTTTGCGGCTAAATTCAGGGTTGTCAGTCGGAGCAGAAGCGGTAACGTGTCCGGACGAGTCAATTCATAACGGTGTGAGAGAGGAAAAGATCATGTCCGCACTGGCAGGCAAGACCGCGATAGTAACCGGCGCCGGCCGTGGCCTTGGTCAAGCCTACGCGCTCGCATTGGCCGACAGTGGGGCCGCGGTGGTCGTGAATGACATCGGTGACACCGGTCATACGGTTGAGGCGATCCGCGCCCGTGGCGGACAGGCCATCGGCTTTTCGGCGTCCGTCGCGGATTGGCCGGCCATGGCCGATCTTGTCGAATCAACGGTTGAACGGTTCGGCTCGATGGACATCTTGGTCAACAATGCCGGCATCGCCCGTCATGGGGCGATGATCGAGGAAACAGCGCAGGCATGGTCCGATACGCTCGACATCAACCTGACGGGCGTAATGGGGGTATCACGCGCCGCGGCATCCCATTGGACCGCGCGCGGTCCGGCGCCGGGGCGCGCCATCATCAACATAGCCTCGCCTGCGGCGACATATCCGTTTCCGGGGGGAATGGGCTATGTCGCCAGTAAAGCTGCTGTACTGGCGCTGACACAGGCTATGGCGCAGGAGCTGGCCCCGCTTGGCGTAAGGGTGAATGCGCTGTGTCCGATCGCGCGGACCGTTATGGTCACGAGCGATGAGGCGATGGCGGCAATGATGCCCAAGCCCGACAGCGGGTTTGATCCCTTTCTCCCAGAGCATGTTGGGCCGGTGGTTGCCTATCTGGCTTCGCAGCGCTGCCGCTTCACCGGTCGCGTGTTTGGGGCTCAGGGCGACAGCATTGCGGTGTTCGGTGGCTGGACGGTGGTTGAAAGGCATCAGAACGACCGAGAGGAATGGTCGATCGAGCGCTTGGAGGCGGCGCTTGCCGGCACGGCGGCGGCAGAGTCGGTCACCGCGCTATGGCCAGGCGTTTATCTTGAAACCACCATGCCGCCGGACGAAACGCTGCAAGCGCTCGGGACCATTTCCACCGCTGCCTGATCCTTTGAAGGGGCCAAGTATGAACCAGGATCAATTGATCGATCGTGAGCAGATCCGTGATCTACTCGCACGATATGCCCACGCCGCCGATCGCCTGGACCGCGATATGCTGACGGAAATCTTCTGGCCTGAAGGAAGTGACGATCACGGCATCTTCAAAGGGTCAGCTGCCGAATTCGTCGAATGGTCGATCGCGGCAATGGCATTCTCCAAGATCAATCGCCACGTGCTCGGTCAGTCGTTTATCCAACTGGCGGGCGAAAAAGCCGCGGTCGAAACCTACTTCGATTCGTTCCACCGCATGGAGATCGAAGGGACTGTCTTCGATTTCTTCGTCCATGGCCGCTATGTTGATCACATGGAGAAGCGCAGGGGTGAATGGCGCGTTCTGCACCGCAAAGTGCTGGTCGACGCATCCCACGGCAACCCGCTTGCAGTCGATACGGCCGAAATGCTCGGTCCTGTCGCAGAGCCTAACCGGGGGATAAACGGGTCGCAAGACCCGGCGCTGGCCTTCATCGCCTCGGTGCTCGGCTGAAGCCGCCACATACCAGTAATCCAAAAGGGCGACCGATGCAGGTAACCTACGATTTTTCCGGGCGCGTAGCGCTGATAACCGGTGCGGCTTCAGGCGTGGGTAGAGCGACCGCTCTGGCGTTCGCGCGAGCCAAAGCAAAAGTCGCGGTCGCTGACATCGCCGAGGAAGAGGGACGAGAAACAGTCCGGCTCATCGCCGCATCGGGCGGTACCGCCGAGTTCTTTGCCGTCGACGTGCGTGACGAGCAGAAGGTCAAGGCAATGGTCGACTTGGTTGTTGAGACCTATGGTCAACTGGATTTCGCACACAACAACGCAGGAATCGAGGTGGGGATGACCCCTGTTGCCGATGCTGACATGGACGGTCTGCGCCGGATGCTCGACATCAATCTGTGCGGCGTAGCCTTCGGCATCAAGGCGGAAGTCCCACACATGCGCAAGAATGGGGGCGCAATCGTCAACACAGCTTCGGCGATGGGGCTCATCGGCGGGTACCGTGGCGGTCTCTATGCCGCAACCAAGCATGCCGTTGTCGGTCTTACCAAGTCTGCGGCCGTCGACTATGCCGACAAGGGCATCCGGATAAATTGTGTTTGCCCAGGGCCGATCGACACGCCCTTCATCGCAGAATTCCCACCGGCAGTGATTGAGCGGATGCTCTACGGGACGCCGATCGGCAGGGTGGCTGATCCCGACGAAATTGCTCAAGCCGTGCTCTGGCTATGCTCTGATGGAGCAAGCTACGTTTGCGGTCATGCGCTGTCTGTTGATGGCGGGATAGCGACCGGCGCAGCCTGCACGAAAATGGAAGATTTGTGGGAGGCAATGGCGCAGACCAATGCGTCGGCCGGATAGACGTTCGTGGCATGTCAGTGATGCACACTTTCGTCTACACGGCAAACCCCGCCCGCGTCCTTTTTGGCGCGGGCACGTTGGCGCTTTTGCCTGCCGAGCTGGAACGGCTCGGCATCACCCGGCCGATCTTCGTCGGCACTCGGCGGCAGGCAGCGATGCTTCGTAACCTGGCCGCTGACGTGACAGGCCCCGCCGCGCGCGTCTTCGCCGGCGCGGTGATGCACACTCCGGTTACAGTCACGGAAACGGCCATGTCACTCGTCGCCCAAGGCGGGGTCGACGGCATTGTCGCACTTGGCGGTGGATCCACGATCGGGCTCGGCAAGGCGATCGCTTTGCGCACGGACCTCCCTCAGGTCGTGCTGCCAACGACCTATGCGGGATCGGAGATGACACCGATACTTGGCGAAACGCGCGACGGCACCAAAACCACGCAGTCCAGTGCCAAAGTTCTCCCCGAAGTCGTGATCTATGACGTCGATCTCACGGTTGGCCTGCCGCCGCCCCAGTCGGCCACCAGCGGCCTGAACGCCATGGCTCACGCGGTCGAGGCACTTTATGCGCGTGACCGCAATCCTGTGACGGAAATGATGGCGATCGAGGGAATCCGAGCGCTCGCCGATGCGCTGCCCCGCATCGTCACGGCTCCGTCCGATCGCTCGGCACGTAGCGATGCGCTCTATGGCGCCTGGTTATGCGGCAGCTGCTTGGGCGCGGTGGGCATGGCGCTCCACCATAAGCTTTGTCACGTGCTCGGCGGTTCGCTCAACCTGCCTCATGCCGAGACTCACGCGGTCGTGCTTCCGCACGCACTCGCCTACAACGCCGCGGCTGCGCCTGAAGCGATGTCGTCGCTGGGCAAGGTGTTCACCGTCGACCCGGTCATGGCCCTTGTGGAGCTCGCCAGGCAGCTTGGAGCGCCCACTGCGCTGCGCGATATTGGAATGCCGTACGAAGGGATCGAGATTGCGGCACGCGCCGCCCTGGCCAACCCTTACTGGAATCCCCAGCCGCTTGAGGAAGACAGGCTGCGCACGCTGATTGCGCGCGCCTGGGCCGGGGACCCGCCGGCGCGCATGACATGATGGCCAGCAGATCGATGGAGGGAATACGGCGATGAACGACCAAGATACGAGGCCGTCGTCCGGTGAGCATTTCAGCGAGGAAGCGTCCACCCGGGTTGTGAACGGGCGCATGGGCGCAGATGCGGATCCGCGCCTGCGCGAGGTTATGGCGATCGTCGTTGAACACCTCCATGCGGCGATCAAGGAAGCGCGCATTACGTCTGACGAGTGGATGAAGGCGATCCGTTTCCTGACCGAGGTGGGCCACACGTGCACCGAATGGCGCCAGGAATTCATCCTTCTTTCAGACGTGCTCGGCGTATCGATGCTGGTTGACGCGCTCAACCACCGCCGCCCGCAGGGATCGACCGAAAACACGGTTCTGGGGCCCTTCTATCGCGAAAATCCTCCGAAGCTCGCGAATGGCGCAAACATCTGCCTCGACGGCAAGGGAGAGCCAATGCTGGTCCGCGGCTGCGTCATGGATGTCGAGGGCGCTCCGATCGCCGGTGCTACGGTTGACGTCTGGCAAACCAACGACGATGGCTTCTACGATGTCCAGCAGGCGGGGTTGCAGCCAGACTACAACCTGCGCGGAGTCTTCACCACCGACAGTGACGGCCGCTATGAATTCTGGACGGTGAAGCCTCGCTTCTATCCCATCCCGGATGACGGTCCGGTCGGCAAGATGCTGCACGCGCTCGGTCGGCACCCGAACCGGGCGGCGCATCTCCACTTCATCCTCACTGCTGAAGGGTTCGACACGGTTGTGACCCACATCTTCACGCCCGACTGTCCCTATCTGGGCGAAGATGCGGTTTTCGGAGTCAAACAGTCACTGATCGCCGACATCCGTCGCGTCGAACTGCCTGAGGCCGAGCGCGAGTGCGCGCAGCTCCAAGCCTTCTGGTCGGTTGACTGGGATTTCGTGATGGTGCCGCAAATTTCCGCCTAGCGGGTGGGGTTCTCAAGCCGGAAACAGGTCGTCCATCCGCGTCCCGATCGCCGCGACGGTGACCGCACCGTCAACCGCCATCGCATGGCCGGTTACATAGCTTGCATCGTCTGAACAGAGCCAAAGAACCGCCCGGGCCATTTCGGCAGGCGTACCGAGCCGACCGATCGGCGTGCCGAAAAGGAGGCGTTCCCGCATAGGCCCGGGCAGGTTGGCGAGGAACGGGGTATCAATCGGACCCGGGCAAAGTGCATTTATCCGGATGTTCTTGTCAGCGTAGTCGATGGCAGCCGCCTTGGTCAGTCCCACCACGCCGTGCTTCGTTGCCGTATAGGCGGAGAGCCGATATCCGCCGATCAGGCCAGAGGCTGAGGCGGTATTAACGATCGCGCCGCCACCACGCTTGAGCATCAAAGGGATCTGGCCCTTGAGGCAATAGAAAATCGAAGAGAGGTTTACATCCATCACACGGCGCCAATTGTCGGACGCCAACTCGGCGAGCGGAACCAGGTCGGCTTCGATGCCGGCGTTGTTATGCGCGATATCCAGGCCACCAAAGCGTTGCTCGATCTGGTGGAGCAGAGCCTGAACGCTCTCTTCCGAAGCGACATCCACCTTTACGAATTCGGCAGTGCCGCCTGCGCTGCGGATTGCGTCCACGGCGGCCGCTCCGCTCTCCTGGGCGATGTCGCCAACCACGACCGCAGCTCCCGCCGCAGCAAAAGCCTCCGCCGTGGCACGCCCGATGCCCGAGCCACCGCCCGTAACCAAGACGACTTTTCCGGTAAAATCGAAAGTTACGGTCATGATCGGCTCCGCCTGCTGCAAGATGCGTAGTTGCTATTCACACGAACATGTCCGGTCAAGCTTTATGGCAATGGCCAGCCAAAATTCGTGATATGAGTTTGTTGTCCGGACAACTTGTCGCGTGCGTCAGGGTGTCGGGCACTCGCGGCCGTGGCATTACCGCGCCAGCCATCCCTTATCCGTAAAGCCCTGCGGTTCTCCGTTTCCTCTGGACCCGCACGGTAAGCAGCGCCTTTGACTGGTTGCTTCACGTCATCGCACTGATGGCTTGCGCCGTACGGCGCAATGCTGGGAGATAGCGTGTGCGCAGTTCCGCCATGGTCACGCGCCCGGCCTGCGTACCGATATTCACCGCCGCGACCACATCGGTCCCCGCCATGACGGGAACCGCGACCGAGCGCAGCCCGATCTCCAGCTCCTGATCGACAATCGCATATCCGTCCGTCGCCGCTTTGCTGAAGCGTTCGAGCAGGCCGGACCGGTTGAACTCGGTCCGCGCCGTGAGCGGAGCGAGCTCGGTACGGGACAGATAAGCTTCCTGCTCGGACCGGTGCCGGCCGGCCATCAGGATGCGTCCCATGGAGGTGCAGTATGCAGGCAGTCTACTGCCGACCCTCAACGCGACGGACATTATGCGCGATATCTCTGCACGCGCCACATAGTAGACCTGATCGTCCTGAAGGACGCCCAGAGAACAGGACTCATGCAATTCGTCACGTAGCTTATCAAGCAACGGCTGCGCGCGCAGGGCCAGTGAGTTCGAAGATAAAAAGGCATGGCCAAGCGCCAAGACCTTGGGAGTCAAAGCGTACTTTGATCCGTCCTGCGCCGCATAGTCCAGTCGGACGAGGGTATGCACACACCGCTTCACTGCGGGCCGGCTCAGACCGGTCATGCGCGCGGCCTGCGCGATCGTCATCGGCTCGGCCCTGTCCGCAAAGCAGCGCAGAACCGTAAGTCCTCGCGCCAGCGAGGTCATGAATTCGGGATCGCCACGCGCGCTCAAATCATCCATTACGCATCCTTCGAACGATAATCGATCATTATGCCGTTTATCGGTTGACGGCAAGCGGCCCGCGCGCAAGTTCGTTTTTATCAACCCCTGGGTAGGAAGGTCACCATGGACAAGTCCATGACCTCGGCGGCCGAAGCCGTGGCCGACATTAAAGATGGAGCCTCGGTAATGCTCGGGGGCTTTGGAACGGCAGGCATGCCCGACCAGCTAATTGACGCACTGATCGAGCAAAACGTTGGCGATCTCGTTGTCATCAACAACAATGCGGGTAACGGTGAGACGGGGCTGGCGGCCTTGATCAAGGCAGGACGGGTCCGGAAGGTTATCTGCTCCTTCCCGCGTCAGGTCGACTCTCATTATTTCGACGCGGCTTATCATGCGGGAACGATAGAGCTCGAGCTGGTCCCGCAAGGCAACCTTGCAGCGCGCATCGAAGCGGCCGGAGCCGGTCTCGGAGCGATCTTCACGCCAACGGGTTATGGAACACTTCTCGCCGAAGGCAAGGAAACCCGGGAAATCGAGGGACGCTCGTATGTCCTCGAATATCCGATCCACGCCGATTTTGCGCTGATCAAGGCTCACCGCGGTGATCGCTGGGGCAACCTCGTTTACCGCAAGACGGCTCGCAATTTCGGACCGATCATGGCCATGGCTGCAAAGACGACGATCGCTCAAGTGTCGGAAATCGTGCCCCTCGGCAGTCTCGATCCCGAGACGGTGGTCACGCCTGGAATCTTCGTCCAGCGCGTCGTGGCGATCCCGCAGACCTCGGGAGTCCTCGCGTGAGCCGGTGGAGCCGAGAGCAGATGGCCGCGCGCGTGGCACAGGACATTCCGGAAGGTTCCTATGTCAATCTCGGAATTGGGCTTCCCACCAAGGTCGCGAACTATCTTCCCGTTGATCGTGAAATACTGCTGCACAGCGAGAATGGCCTGCTAGGCATGGGGCCGGCGCCAACGCCCGGTGACGAGGACTGGGAACTGATCAACGCCGGCAAGCAGCCCGTCACCCTGCTGGCGGGTGGCTCCTTTTTCCACCATGCCGACAGCTTCGCAATGATGCGCGGAGGCCACATCGACATATGCGTCCTCGGCGCTTACCAGGTTTCGACCAAGGGAGACCTCGCCAACTGGCACACGGGCGAACCCGGAGCGATACCTGCAGTCGGGGGCGCGATGGACCTGGCGATCGGCGCGAAGCAGACCTTCGTGATGATGGAGCTCTTGACCAAGCAGGGTGAAAGCAAGCTGGTCGAAGCCTGTTCCTACCCGCTGACAGGGCTTCGCTGCGTCTCGCGCGTCTATACCGATCTCGCCGTGTTCGAAGTCGGCGTAAACGGGGCCAAGGTCATCGAGATAATTAACGGACTGGATATCAGCGCTCTGAGCAAACTGACCGGTCTCAATCTGTTCAAGCAGGGCTAATCAGATGCCTGAAACTTTCATTTGTGGTGCCGTGCGCACGCCGATCGGCCGGTACGGCGAGAGCCTCGCGCGCGTCCGCGCGGATGATTTGGATGCGTTCTGTCAAAGGGATTGCACCGGGTGGCAAGGGGGTGGCTGGTAGGGTAGGGTGGCCGAACTGGGCCTCGTCACACCTCGCAATGTGCGCAACATGGACGTTTTGCTGGATATTCTGGCTGATGAGGCTGACGAGAGCCTGCCGCCTCTTGTCAGAGCCGCACTCAGGCCACTGGCAGATCAGTTGGGTCAGATTGATATCCAACTCGCCAGTCTCAACCGCGAAATCCAGAAGTGGCATCAGGCGAACGCTGTTAGTCAGCGTCTGGCCAGCATCCCGGGTGTTTGGTCCGATCACTGCGTCCGCGATCGCAGCCAGCGTCACGGAGCCATCAATGTTCGCATCCTCACGGGAGGTTTCCGCCTATCTGGGTCTGGCGCCACGGCAAAACTCCAGCGCCGGCAAGACAAAGCTTGGGCGGGTGTCAAAAATGGGTGATCGATACATCCGGACATTGCTTGTGAACGGAGCCGTCTCGCTCCTAAGTCCCAAGCGTAAACACAGCTGTGTACTCGATGCCTGGGCCAGGCGCCTTATCGAGAAGGGGAAGGCGATCAAGCTGGTCGCCATCGCCCTGGCCAACAAGATGGCGCGGATCGCCTGGGCGCTGCTGACACGTGATGACAATTTCCGCGAACCCGTTCCCGCGATCTGAGCGACGAGCGGCTGACCATTTGGCGAGGACCATGAAGGGATGCAATCCAACGGGACCAATGATCGGGACACTCCGCGAACTCGTCGGCGCCTTTGAGCGCTCAGTGGAGATGGGAGACCCGTGCAACGGACAACATCAGGCAGCGGCAACCTGCTGCATCAAACAGGCCGAACACAAGACCGTACCCGACCCATTGCTCACTCAAGCCCTTGCCAATCGAGCGCCGTCCACACAAGAAGAGTTCGCATTAGACTGACAGCACCCGATGGCAGCATGACCTCGGCCGCCGATATGCGGCGTCACTCCGCTCGGGCTACGCCCTCCCTGCATGACGCCGCATATCGGCAGTTCAAAACTGCAACCGGCCGAAGATCCACCTATCCGTTGCCGAACCCTGTGCAGACCAACCCGGCCACTTCTTCCGCCCAGGGCGGGCCGGTAACGAGGAGGGCAAGGGCAAGCGCGGAGACCAACAACCCCGTCGCTGCATGGAGATCGCGCCACAGGATCTTCCGTCCGCCACACAGCCAGGGTCAGACAACCCCGGCGAGGCTGCGGTCAGCCGCCCACCACAGGTAGAGCCCGCTGAGGATCATCACGATGGCCCGGCTGGCGGCGAGTTCGAGCGGCCAGACACCGGCTAGCCGTCCTGGGACCATGCCGGAATAGACCGCGAAACGCGATGATGTCCCAAGCACGGCACCGTCGCCGCCCAGGGGTACGGTGAGGTGGCACTTCAGCCGGAAAGTCAGCCGGGTGGTCGCATCTTCTCCACCAGGGAGCGTAGAAAACTCAATAATGCGCGGTTGACGGGCTGTCCTGTGGCGACCTGCCGGGCGATCGTGTCAATGATCTCTAGGGCGCGATCGACCTTCTCCTTGCTTATCGTGGAGGCGTGGGGAGGATCTGGCGTGGGTGCGGAGGCAGTAGCCCGCTCCGTTTGCTGAGGATTCACCGCCAGACGCTCCTCTGCGCGTTGCCTGCGCGAAATTTCGCGCTCCAACTCGTTTTGCAGATTGTCGATAGTGAGGACCCGTATGGCTTCCCTTTCCTCAGCAGAAAGGTCAGCTTCGCGAGACTTCCTTGTGGTCTTAAGCCGGTTGAGCAAAGACGTTATGCGAGCTTGCAGGATTTCGAAATCGATAGGCTTGGTGACATAATCGTCCGCGCCGGCTTCAAGTGCCTCGACCTGCGCCGACGCTTCGGCACGCGCTGTGAGCATGATGACCGGAAGAGCGCTCATGTTCCAGTCTTTACGCAGGACATGCAAAACATCGATGCCGTTCATGTTCGGCATCATGTAGTCCAGCAGGACGAGATCCGGCGAATGCTCGCGGATGTGTTGCAAAGCTGCTTCGCCAGAGTCGACCTGGCGTATTTCATAGCCATGGCGCTCGAGCCTGCGGCATACGACCGCCCGATTACCCTCCACGTCGTCAACGATGAGGATTCGCTTGCGTACGATGGGGTCGTGCGAGGGAGCGCTGTCACAGGTGTCCGGCCAGTCATGGCTAGTTATGTCAAGCCTCCATCAGGCCGGCGACGGTCGAGACGAGCTCGCGCGGTGTCAGACCCGCCTTCAGGCATACAGCATTGGTCGTCTCGGCCAGATGCCGCTGTTCAGCCTTCGACAGGGCACGCCCCGTCACGACGACGACCCGTGGGCGCTCGGGCAAGGGTATGCGCCCAATCGACTGGATCAGCGAGAAGCCGTCTGACTCGGGCATCATAAGGTCCGTGATGACGAGACCAAACCGGTCCATATTCAGAAGCTCGTCCGCGTCGCTGCCGTTGCTTGCAACCTGGACGTCGAAGCCCTTCTGGCGCAGCCCGTTCGCATAGAGCCGCGCAGATGCCTCATCGTCTTCGACGAGCAATATCTTGCCCCCCTGCCTGTTGGCGTAGAGCTCCAGAACGGTGTCCAGATCATTGCCATTGACCGGCTTCACGAAATGATCGCTCGCACCCATCTTGATGGACAGCTCCTTGCGGTCGTCCACGCTGACGACAACGATCGGAATTGCGCTGAGCAGTTCCTCCTGCCCGAGCTTATCCATCACTTTCCACCCGTCGATCTTCGGCAAGCCGAGATCGAGAAGAATGATGTCCGGCAGGTGCTCCCGGGCCAGTTCCATGCCCTTCTCCCCGTCACGCGCGACCAGGATCTGATAGCCGTTCCGGTTAAGCATCCGGCGCAGCAGTTCTACGCTGCTTGGCTCATCCTCGATGACGAGGGCCAAAGGTTTCTCGCCCGCGATCCTTCGTGCAACCGACACCTTGCGCGCAGACGCCGGGTCTGCCGCCGCATCGATAGAATCGGTTTCGCTCTGCAGGAGAGGGAGGCGGATCGTAAAGATCGACCCTAAGCCCGGTTCACTGGTCACCGCGATATCGCCTCCCAACAGGGCAACGAACCGATCCACGAGCGCGAGCCCGAGGCCGGTGCCGCCAAACCGGCGGGTGGTGGAGGAATCGGTCTGAACGAACGGCCTGAACAGCCGGGCAATCTCGTGATCGGTCATGCCGATTCCGGTGTCCGACACTTCAATGACCAATTGCGCATTCTGTTGACGAACGCCGATCTCGACAAATCCGTCGCGAGTGAACTTGCAGGCGTTGGCGCCGAGGTTGAGCAGGCATTGCCGCAATTTGGTCGAGTCGCTCTTCACAGTGCCGATTTCCGGATCGAGGGTCAGGACGAGCGTATTGCGTTCCTTGGCCGCCAATGGCTGCAACGTGGCTTCGACCTCGTGAAGAAGCTTTCCAAGCTCGAACGCATGAATATCCACGGTCATGCGACCGGCCTCAATCTTCGACAGATCGAGCAGGCTATTAATCATTTCGAGCAATTGCTTTGACGAACTGTCAATCCAACTCACGTCCTCGACCGATCGCGCAAGACCGGCTGCTTCAAGATCGCTCCGCAGCACCTCCGCATATCCGACGATGGCGTTCAGTGGCGTGCGCAGCTCATGGCTCATGTTGGCAAGGAAGTCGCTCTTAGCGACATTCGCAGACTCGGCCGCGTCCCGCGCGGTCGCCAGCTCGGCGTTGCGGCCCTCGAGTTCGTCCAACATCTCGTTGTAGCTGCTGATCATCCCGTCAAAATCCGGATCGCTTGTCAATTCGACCCGGGCGTGCAGGTCGCCCGATGAGCGAACTTTCTGCATGGCAGCGGATAATGAATCGAAAGGCCTTGAGACCATCTTGCGCAGCAACCCGGCCAGCGACACGCCCATGGACAGGCAGACGATGAATATGACCGCCGCCGTGGGGAGTATTTCGGCCACGATTGTTGCGACCGAGCGGTAACTGTAACCGATGGTCAGGCGACCGACTTCGCTCCTGTCCGCAAAAATTGGCGCAGATCGTGTCGCCTGAGTGACCAACTCGTCGTCCATCGACGCCTTGTCGATGCCGGGGGCCAGATAGATCGCGGCCACCTGGCCGTCCGATTTTGTCGCCTGGATCCAGCGAATGTTCGGCACGGCGCGGGCGGAGCCGAGAATGGTGCTAGTGGCCGCCCCGTCCTCGAACACGATGGCAGCGCCAAGATTGCCGGCCAGGACATCGGCAAGCTGCGTGTATTGCTGGTCGGCCGCGCTGCGGTACTGGAAATACTGCACACCGATCAGGCCCAGAACCGACAGGAAGACAGCCGAAGCGGTCGCAAGAATGCTGCTCACGGTCAGCTTTCTGCGGAAGGGCCAGCCCTGAAAAGCAGCTCTCTTGCTGGATCCGTTCGTCATGAAATCACCCTTGCAGCGAGCTGCATCAACTGCGAACTGAAGCGCACCTCAGCGTTCCGGGCCGCACGCGCATTGATCGTGAATCTGACTTGTGAGCCGAAATTGACCAATCCGACGGTTCCGCCCTGCTCGATGAACGCCGGGTGCTCCCCAATCAGGATTTGCCCACGCGTCGGTGCTTGAACGGAGCGTGCCGAAGCGGATCCGACGTAGATGACGTCACAATCGGCGGAGGCCTGATCGAGCCGGTCGTAGACAACCACATCGATCTTGCGCGTCGCGACGGCGCGGCCCTGCAAGCCTTTCAGGCCTTCAGTGAGGTTATCCTGCCTTCGGGCGCACACGGTCAGCGTCGGTTTGCTGCCGGGAAACGAAACAAATCGAAGAATATTGTAGACGATCGCGGCCTTCACGTCCCCTCTCTCCTGGGCAACGGCCACTCCATTGCCCAGGGCAAGTAGCGCGACGCCGCAAAGGGCGATCAGCCATTCGGTCTTCTGCCGATGTTTCGAACGACGATACATTGACTGCCTCCGTCAATATCGCGTTCGTATTTCGATTTGTCCGGCCCGCGCTACATAGGTCGGTGGAAACGGAATATTCGTTTGATAATATTCGAGCCTTTTGCTGCTGAGCAGGTTTCTACCGGACAATGCGATTTCGATGTTGGGAGTCACGCGGCATGCCACACGCAAATCCAGGTCGGTGAACGCAGGTCGCAGACCGTCTATCGAGCGACTGACATAATGGACCGCGCCGCTGAGATCGACACGCTCGGTAATTTCGGCCGTGCTTTTCAGACGCAACTGGTGAGGCGACGAAAGGCCACCGGTGATCAGGGGAAAGGCATTTGCCGCGGAGCTAGCCCTGGTCCGTATCTTGAGGTTCAAATAGGAATAGGACGCTTCGATCGACCAATCAGGGGTCAGGCTTCCCGAAAGCAGTATCTCGGTTCCCCACGAACGTGCATTGGCCTCGTTTCCGAACGTCGCATTGGCCTGTACTCCTACCGGCTGAGGCGGTTGGCCAAGAAAAAGCGGCGCCACCGACAGCAGGTTCGTGGTCGCCAGATCCTTGTAGTGATTGTAGAAAACTGCAGCGTCGAACGACCATCCTCTCGCTGGCGAACTCCATATGCCGGCCTCAAGCGAATGAAACACCTCAGCTTTCGAGTTCGGATTGCCCGTGATTGTCAAGCTCGTCGGGATCGGACTGCCGAAGCCGGGTATCGCGAAAGGGGCTTCCAGCGTCGCTCTTGTCTCGCGTTCCTGCAGGAGAGGCGTGCGGACTGCGCGTGAAATCGCCGCCCAAACGGACAGTTTCTCGTTAACGCGATAGAAAATGCGAGCATTGGGTTGGGAATTGGTGCCGCTGAAGTTATTTGTCTCGAACTTCGAGCCTAACGTAATCCTCAGCCGATCGGGGATGAGCGTGATTTCATCTTCCAGATAGCCTGTCGCGATACGGTCGGTGTTCACCGTCTTGTTCAGAAGCCCGAAAATCGGGCTGTCGCCGAGGCGGTCCCTGGAAATACGGGCAGAAACGCCAAAGCCGATTTCGTGCCTTGAACCGGCCTGCCAGTGTCCTTCGAAGCTCGCATCGTAAAGATCTCGCGCTATCAATAGGCCGAGTTCCTCGCGCTGCAGCCGGTTGAAGTAGATCTGTCCGGCCAGCGTGAGGGACTGCGACGCGGTGTGTGTCCAGCGGCCAAGAACATGCGCCGAAGAGAAACTGTTGCGGACATAGGAAATCGGGTAGCTCAGACCTGCCGGTCCCAGCGCAAAGCCCGTCCGCGGCTGGTCGAAATCGCCATTTGAGTATTCCGAGAGGAACACCAGGCTGTCCTTGCTGTTCGGCACGTAGTCGAAGCGCGCACCGCCAAGGCCACCCTGCCATACCGCGCGATCATCGCTACCGTCGCTGAACTTCATGCCGTCGGAGTGCCGGTAAGTGCCATACAGACGCAGGGCCAGGCTTTCTGAAAGGCGGGCGCCATACCCAAGCTCACCTCTCAGGTCGCGCGCGCCGGCAACCGCAGAGGCCCTGAGTCCCTGCGTGTCGATGCTCTGCTTGGTGATGATATTGATGACGCCGTTGATCGAGTTGCTGCCCCACAGGGCGCCGCCCGGCCCCCGAATGACCTCGATCCGCTCGATATCCTGAAGGGGCATGAGCGTCTGGTCCCAGAACATGCCGGAGATCGAGGTGCTGTAGATCGCAGCGCCATCGACCATGACGAGGAGATTGGAAGCAAAGCGCGAGGAGAAGCCGCGCGCGGACACCGACGTGGCGGAACTCGACACTTCGAATACTTCAAGCCCTGGAACCTGCCGCAGGAGGTCTGTCACGGTTCGGGCCGACGACTTTCGGATGTCGTTCTGGTTGATGACGTAGATCGCAGAGGAAGAATCCCCGATCCGGCGGGCTTTTTTCGCTGCAGTCGTGACTTCCTGCGACAACAGGTCTTCTAACGACATGTCGAGCAGATTGTCCTGCCGTCCATCCGTCGGCGCCGCGGTGCTCTCACTTGCGGACGGAACTTCATCCTGCGCGGAACTGCTTGCCATTTCAATGCGGGCGGCGTGCGCCTGCGCAACGTCCACTACCACAGTAGAAAAAAGAAAAGCGCACAGCTTCAACGAATTACGCATGAGAGACAGGTCCCGGAATATACTAACTGCATCCTGACCGAATACACTTCGAATTCGATCAATGACCTGACCGTAAATCTACCTAAAATCGATGGCTTTTCCGGTGAGATTGGCGCTTGGCACCGTGATCTGGTCCTACGGTGCGTACACTACTTGCGAGTTGACCGGTTCTCGTCGAATGGCCTTGGTTCAGGCCATGCCCCCCACTCTCCGGGCGCTGGTTTGCGCAGTCTGAAAGCCAAGCTCGCGAACATAGTCGCGATCGTTCGCGAAGGTGAGCATTTGCGCTTCCGACAGGGGTCTAGACAACAGGAATCCCTGAATGAAATCGCAGCCCGCCTCGGCGAGAAGAGTGTACTGATCGTGGGTTTCCACCCCTTCAGCGACGACCATGAAGCCCAATTCCTTGGCGAGGTTGATCATGCCCGAGGCTATGACCCACTTTCGCTGGTCGACGGAGATATCGTCGATCAGCGAACGGTCGAGCTTCAGCCGGTCCATCGGCAGCATCATCAGCTGCGAAATGTTGGAATAGCCGGTTCCGAAGTCGTCCAAGGCGATCTTGACCCCATCCTTGCGCAGGCTTTCCAGGCGATCGAATGAGTGTCCCTCATCGCGCATGATCGCGGCTTCGGTGATTTCAATCTCGATCTGCTCCGGGCTTACCCCGTGATAATCCAGGCTTGCGCGAATGAGGGGTATTAGTTCAACCCTCTGCAACTGCTTGGGCGAGATGTTGAGCGAGATCCTGAAGTTGAACCCCAGCTCCCGCCAGCGGGCGGCAATGCGGGCAGCCTCGGTGATGACCCAGTCGCCGATCTCGTCGATGAGGCCATGGGCTTCGGAAAAACCGATGAACTCGTTCGGCAGGACCAGACCCCTGTCGGGATGGTTCCATCGGATGAGCGCTTCGACCGTGTCGATCCGTCCCGTCCTCAGATTGAGCTGCGGTTGGAAATAGAGCTCGAACTCGCCTTTCGCGAGCGCCCCGCGAATCTCTATCTCCTTCTGGAGCACCCGGTCAGCGTTGCTTTTCATCTCTTCGCTGAAAAATCTGTACGTATTTCCGCCGATGCTCTTTGCGGCGTACATGGCGCTGTCGGCAGCAGCCAGGAGCCGTTCGAAACTGTTGTCATTATCGGCGGCCCCGGCGATGCCGATGGACACGGTTATGCGCAGGGTCTGAATGCCAACCGCACAGGGCTCGTAAATTAGCCGCTGCAACCTCTGGGTGAATTTCTCGATCGCGGCGTGATCGATGTCGCCTGGTATGAAGATAACGAATTCGTCGCCACCCAGGCGCGCCAGCTTGATGTCCAGCTTTTCGCCATCTCCGTCTGCGAGCAGTTCCTGAAGCCTGCTCTCGGCAAAGGTCAGCGAGCCGATGCGCAGGCGATCGGCGATGGCAACGAGCACCTGATCTCCGGCGTGGTGGCCCAAGGTGTCGTTTATCCGTTTGAAGTCGTTCACATCGAAATAGAGCAGGTGGCCCCGCTGCGCGACACCCGAGTGCGCTGCTAGAAGATGTTCACACTGCATCCGGAAGCTGTTGGCATTCAGCAGGTTGGTCAGGCTGTCATGGTCTGCCTGCCAGGCGAGCTGGCCGACCTTTTCCTCGATAGTTGGTCTCAACCTGTCGAGCGAAATCTTGACCTCATGCAGGTCCGAACCTTCGAGCGCGATATCGACCCCATCGAAGTCGAGCGAGCCGATTTTGTGTATTGCCGTGCAGATGCGCTCACGGTCCCGCGTGCGCTGATTGCGCCGAAGAATCGAGTAATGGCGCCAGAGCGACAGCGCCAATGTGTTAACGAATAATATGGATAATATAGTTATATTCACGTAATTACCCTGAGAACGGTCGTGATGTGAGTTGAATCACTACAACGTTAGGCATTCTATATTAGACTTATCTGGGATTATTATTTTTCCGATTTACGGACGTGGTTAAATCTCTTCGGGTAACTATACGTAGTTGTGTTGAAATTGCAGGATCTCTCGGAAGCTCAAGTCTGATGTAGAACTGCTCAGCGGCGATCTTCCCAAAAGTTGCCCGGTTTGCTCGAGGCTTCGATCCAGCCCGTCTTCAGGCTGCAATTAGCGACGCCCCGAGGCTAGGAACGCGACCTGCAGACTTGATCGGGGCCCATGAGGTAATGCGACGACAACTGCATCTGACGGGCGGTCGCTATACCCTCACATTCATGTTCGTCGGGTGGGGCAGGCAACCTCCGTCTCCGCCAGAGCTTGCTTTTCAGCAGCTTTTCACAAACCAAGAGGAACGATATCGTGAATTTTGCGTTCACTGACGGTCGTTGAAATCGCCGTAAGCCACCGCCTGGACTGGCGGCTGCCGGTCGCTATCAAGCGAAAATCATCCCCTACGGCCCCCCGATGCCATGATTTTTCCGGGCGCCGGTGAAGGGGCGGCGCTTTGATGAGGAGCGATTGAAGAAAATATCCAAAAACACATGGCCAAGTTCAAGCAGGAGATAGGCGGCAGCGAAAGCGACGGATCGGACGTCCGCGTCGCCGCAGCTTCGGGCTGATCTATGAGGCCGGCGCCTTCGCGCGATTTCGATTGCCTCGGATCGGCAGGGTTTGGGACTTCGCTGCCGTTCCTAGATGTCGTCCCCAATCGGACTTAAAATAAACACCCTGAGGCTGCCAAGCCAGCAACCGCTGAGCATGGCCATGGCGCTGTAACCCGAGGGCTGCGACAGGTTCCAGTGCCTGGAGCGCTCCGCTGATCGCCTGGCCTAGCACACCTGGTGGAATGTCAGCAGCGTGCGCCGATTGAGGATGCGCCAGTTATCGCCTAATCGCCCCCACACAGCAACCGCACCGGGCCGATCAGCCCGGAAGGGCGCAGCGGCGCATCGGCGCGATAGGTCGGCATGGCGGTCCAGGTCACAGGATGCTGCACACCCGGCCGCGCATCGCCGATCAGCCGGTTTACCCAGGTGTTGGCAACGCGGATCTCGAGCCGATTGCGTCCGCTGTGCACCGCGCGTGCGATGTCGATGCGGTAGGGCGCATGCCAGGCCGTTCCCACATCCACGCCATTGACGCTGACCTGGGCCAGATCGCCGACCTGCCCCAGATCGAGCCACACAGGTCCCGTCGTACGGACGGACTTGGGCAGCACGAAGTTGCGACGGTACGTGGCGATGCCTGAGAAATACTTCACCCCCGGATCGGCGCTGTCCTGCAGCGGCGCGAGCCTGGGCAGGACCAGCGTTGCCGGAGCCCCCCTCCCGGGCTGAAAGGCAACCGTCCAGGCATCGTCCAGTGCGGCGACCGGCGCGGGCTCCGACGACGCCAGGGTCAGCTCCGTCGCAGCGGCGGGTTTGCGGAACACGACGAAGACCGCATCCTCCCCCCGCAGTTGAAGCGGCACGATCGTTTCGCCGTCCACGATCCGGTAGCTCGCCGGCTCGCTGGTGCCGGTCTCGGCGTGCCATAGCTCGGGCTGCCTGCCGGTCACCCGGAAGTGCGCTTCGATCGTCTCGGCGGCGGTGGTGCCATTGCTGAGGAAGTAGATTTCCCCCGTGTCGGTCGTGCGATGGACGAAGGGGATTCTGGCTCCGGAGCTCCCGCCCGTGAAGCGGAAGTCCGGCCGCACGCCGATCATGGCGAGCCCCGCTTCCACATCGGCGCTGGCAATCACCTGCCCCTTGCCGACCTTGGCCGACCCCCGCCCGGGCCACAACCTGGCCACGAGCTGGGCAAACTGGCCATCCAGATCGGCAAGGCTCGGGTTGGCCACCGGTGCACGGCCAATTACCGTCGCCCCGCCTTCCACCAGCGCGGCGAGCTTGCGCAGTGCTGGCAGGGTCATCATCCGCGTAGTGCCGCCAAGGTAGATGACCTTGTAGCGCGCGCCGGCGGGGCTCACCACCTCGGCCCCATCGTTGGCCAGCAGTCCCGTCAGGGCATCGAAATTGAGGAAGTCGTAGGCGTAGGCCGTCGGCGCATCGGCCACGGGCTTATCACCATAGAGCCCCGTCAGCGGAGCCTCCTCGCCGTGAAAATAGGCTACGTCGGCCACGTTGCGCCCCTGCTGGAGCA
>Ga0163162_10001477_pt1 | contig 21873 bp, 17 predicted proteins | sample S55metaG_FD_115310 | JGI IMG/M metagenome (GOLD analysis project Ga0163162, IMG submission 115310) | Switchgrass rhizosphere microbial communities from Kellogg Biological Station, Michigan, USA - S5-5 metaG | ecosystem: Host-associated > Plants > Roots > Rhizosphere > Soil | place: USA...
ATGGACAATGAGTTTGTTCAGGCGCTTTCAACTCAGGATGGAAGAGTTCTCTGGACCACGCGCGTCGGCAACGTCGGCAACCCAAATCAGGATCCGCCTTACCCAAAGGCTCGCTCCACTCCAACCGTTGATGGAAATTTCGTCTACGCGCTGGGATCCGACGGTGACCTCGTTTGTCTTGAAGCTAAGAGCGGCAAGATTCTCTGGCAGAAAAGCCTGCGGAAAGACTTCGCCGGCCAACCTCATGAATGGGCCTATTCAGAGTCGCCCCTGGTTGATGGTGACGTGCTCGTCGTAACACCTGGCGGTGAGGAGGCTACTATCGTCGCTCTTAACAAAAAGACCGGCGCACTCATCTGGAAATCTGCCGTTCCCGGTGGCGATCCCGCGGGTTATGCGTCGGCGATTGTCGTGCAAGGGGGCGGGCGCAAACAATACGTGCAGTTCTTGAGCCGTGGGTTAGTCGGAATTGATGCGAAGACCGGTGCGTTCCTCTGGCGCTACAAGGAAGTGGTCAAAGGCCCGGCTCAGGCTTTTACGCCGGTCGCGCGTGAGGACTTTGTGTACGCCGGGGCGCTTAGTATTCGGAGGCGGACTCGTTCGTTTGAAACCGGAAGGCGGTGGAGTCGCCGCAGAACAGGTGTACTTCGAGCGCGGGCTTCCGAACGGCTTCGGCGGTGCAGTGCTGGTCGGCGACCATCTTTACGGGACGCAAGCCAGAGGCGGACTGGTCGCGGTTGAGTTCACAACAGGGAAGGTGAAATGGAAGGCCGAGAGTTTCGGCATGGGTTCGGGAGCCTACGCGGATGGGCATTTATATATTCACGACGAGAATGGAGATTGTGTGTTGGTGGAGGCGACTCCCGAAGGCTATCGCGAAAAAGGCCGCGTTACGCCGCCGAATCCTCCCAAGAAAAAACAGACGGGGCAGATGTCAGAGAAAGCGTTTGCGTATCCGGTCATTGCGAACGGCAGGCTTTACATTCGAGATCTCGAAACGTTGTGGGTCTACGATATTAAGGCAAGGTAGACACGTCACGAAACTTCGTTATCGCGGCTACTCGCCGGAAATTTAGAGTTCAGTTTCTCTGTGGTGGATCAGTAAATTGGTGAAATAACGTGCGAGGAGGTCTTATAGCGCAGGAAAGGTCTATCGACCAAATTGGACGTTTGGTGATGACCCAATTTGATTCTTCTCTGTGCAACCTCATGTGTCCTCTGTATCTCTGTGGTTGGACTGACTCGGAAAAAGACCACCACGGAGACACAGAGAACGTAGAGGTTGCACAGAGAAATCGAAATTAGGCCACTACCGGACGTTTTAAAGTTGCAGAACCTGAACAATATTTAGATAAATGAGCATTGTCAGTGGATTAAGACATTGACAGAAGCAAAGTCACCACTGACAATTGCCGTTCAAGACACGAACACCTTGAGTGTGGTTATGATTAAGGTTTACGCACTCATCCTGATAACTTTTTTGAGCGGCAATGCGTCTGGCGGTGTCGCGAGTCGTTCAAACTCTACTGATAACATTCCTGTTCTCCTCACTAACGACCAGGCAGGACAACAAGACGCACAATGTGAAAAGCCTAAGGAAAATTATTTAGAGATCGAAAACACCCGTGTGCGTTATGTCGAGGCTGGCGCCGGGCCCGCAGTTGTGATGATCCACGGTAACGCCGGGAGTGTCGACGATTTCGATTTCAAGAGTTTGGGTCTTTTGTGTCGTGATCACAGGGTGGTTGCGGTGGATAGACCTGGTCACGGTAAGAGTGATCGTCCCAATGGCACAGCCGCAACGTTAAAGTATCAAACGCAGTTGTTGCACGAGGCTTTGACGCAGCTCGGAGTCACACGCCCGGTACTCGTAGGTCATTCCTGGGGAGGCGCTTTGGCACTCTCCTATGCTGTGGATTACCCGCAGGAGCTTTCAGCAATCGTACTTCTCGCACCGGCTGCCTACGCGGACGAAGGGGGAGATCAATTTCTTCGGGCAGTGCTCGAAACGCCGGTTATTGGCAACGTTAGTCTGACGGTTGGGAGACTCGTCTTCGGGAAATCAATCTTGAAAAAAGAACTGAAGCGAGCCTTCTATCCGGACACTGTCCCTAACGAATATCTGCGCCACGCCTCTTCCTTGTGGCTTCATCATAAACAGTTGCGAGCATATTTCGAGGATGAATTTAGTTTGAACAAAGACCTTGCGAGGATAAGCAAGCAGTATCATGATATCCATATTCCCGTCGTAATTGTCACTGGCGATCACGATAAGGTCGTATCAGCTAAAGACAATGCGTATCGCCTGAGGGATTCAATAGTTCAGTCGCAGTTGATTGAACTGAAGAATACCGGGCATCAAGTTCCGCAGACGCATCCTGAAAGCATCTACAGTGCCTTAAGCTTAACGTCGAATTCTTCGTCACCGGGACCCTCGTCCGGCTCGGCTGTGCCGAATTACAGATAACTTGCTAATAGAGGTCAGGGGTTCGATCCCCCTCGGCTCCACCAATCCTTCACCAACTTTAGTGTTGTAGTTTTTAGCTGGGTCGTATCCTGTGCCTATGGTCTGCCAGGTCCTAAAAACACCCTGGAATTTTGCGCCTTGCCGTCGAATCTGATTCATCTACGCTCATTGCTTCTTACTACGTTCAGTTCTTGTCTCGACGGAATCATCCTTATCCAACAAGTTGGTTGTGCGTTCCGTAACACTAAGAAACGGTCCATCGAAGGCTTCGAGAGGCGTCTTCGATGTTATTTCCCTCTCAGGCAATGGCCTTGATCTTAGCGATCTGCTATCAGACAACGTCTTTTTCAGCTTCTCGGAATACATTGCGAGCGAAGCTGCAACGAAACCGCCCAGAATCAATATTAGGAGCACGATTCCCGGCACAATGGGAAGATTCCCCGCCAACATCAGATAAATGAGCCCACTGAGAAAGCTGAGTGCAATTAGCGCGATGAAACCAATTCCCGATATTGATAGCCAATGATCGATCTTTTGTTGTCGCTTTTGGAGTTTCTCCGCTGCTTCACTGGTAAGTATCTCTTCTTCCGAAAGTTGTTCAGCGACGAGTTGTGGAACCTTCTCCAAGCTGAACCCGCAAGAGCGACAAAACCTTTGTGTTACTGGAGCTTCGGTTCCACAACCTGGACAATGCATGGTTGGCTCCATAAATCTCACTCCATTCAGCGTGGAAAAAGAGTTGATGTACAGATCTTTTTCATATCGCGATCATCCTTCAGATCTCACGTAAGAGCCTATCGTAAGTTAACTTCATCTAATAGAGAATTGTATCAGCTGGGCCCAGCTAAAACTTTTTGAATTTCGCGTACGAGCCAGTTTTAGACTTGTAAGCTTTTTTGCTTCTAAACTGCAGCCACATTGTGACTGGCCCAAAGACAACAACTAACGAGATGAGAACATGCCGCGAGGTAGAAAGGAAACCTTGAAAATCCGCCCTCGGTGCAACGCATCTAGTTGTTTTTAGTTTGAGAAAACCGTCTGGCTGGAACAGCCACAAAGAGAGAGTGTGTCCCTAACCAGGACTACTCTGTGCAACCTTTGTGTCCTCTGTGCTGTGGTGAGCAAAGTCGTAAGAAACTATCACCACAGAGTCACAGAGGACACAAAGGTTGCACAGAGAACGTTCAGTTTTGGACACTACCACAAACTCAGCAAGGGTTGGCGGTGCGAGAGTTGTCGCTTCTAACATTCGCGGCTGTCTTCAGCCATCATTCGTTCCGTAAGGCGATCATCGGTTCCACTCTGCTGGCGCGCCACGCCGGAAACAAACATGACAGCCACGCCACAATCAAAAGTACGGACGCCACACTCGCAAAGGCCCACTTATCGACAGCGCCCACTCCGTACAAAGTGGATTGCATCGCACGGCCTACCAGGTATGCTCCGCCAAGTCCAATTACTGCTCCGAGTACAGCCAGCAGGGTGGCTTCTTTTAGGACCATCCTGACAACACGCGCGCGCTGCGCACCAAGGGCCATACGCACGCCAAACTCCTGGGTGCGTTGGGCCACGCCAAAAGACATCACACCGTAGATGCCCACGGCTGCAAGCAGCAAACCGAGTATTGCGAAACTCGCAAACAACACCATGCTGAAACGATCGATGGCCAACGACTCGTCGACGATCTCGTCGATCGTTTTCACTCCGGCGAGTGGCAGATCAGGATCTACTGAATTAACTGCCGCGGCAACACTCTTGGTCACTGCCTTCGGTTCGCCGTCGGTCCTGACGATCATTGAGACTTGCGGCCAGGGATTTTGCAGGAACGGCACGTTGATCTCCGGATACTCCTGGCGGATGCCGGCCCCACGAACGTTGTGAAACACACCGACGATCTGCCACTCGATGGGTTTTCCGATCGAGCCGATTTTCAATTCCGGGACAGAAATTCGTTGGGTTAGCGGGTCGATACCGGGTAGAAAGCGATTGACGAAATTCTCGTTGACCATCGCCACGCGAGGACTCGTGTCAGTGTCGTGTTCATCGATGGTTCGTCCCTTGGTAATTCGTATCCCGAGGGCGTCCGTATACCCGGCGGTCACCATCTGAAATGCCGCGCCTGGTCCCTCTGAAGGATTTACTTCCGGTTGGCCCACGATGTTGAACGGCATACCGAAAAATGGACCACGTGCGGGTACGCCGGTCATCGCCGCAACCTTTCGGACGCCGGGAACAACCTGGACCTTTTCCAGCATTTGCTTGTAGTACGCTCTCATCTGATCTGGTCCATCGAGGCGCTTCTCCGGAACTGGTAACTGGAAAGTCAGGACGTGCTCAGGACGGATACCGAGATCTACCCGCATCAAATTCCAAAAGCCCTTTAAAGCCAGACCGCCGCTGGCCAGGAGAGTCAATGCCAGGGAGAACTCCGCGACGACCAGTGCACGAAGCGCATTACGACGTGCCCTGCTGACACCCGAGCGTCCACCTGACTTGAGGACTTCGTTTAGATCGAGCCGCGTTGCCTGCCAGGCAGGCAAAGATCCAAAGAGCATTCCCCCAATCCCCGCCAGGACCATCGTGAAAAGCAGTACAGGGATGCTGATTCTGATGTTGGCTTCAGAAGGTAGCATCGTGCCCGCCGGCGGCATTACCAGCCCTATCGCTTCGATAATCAGCTTGGAGAACAGAATGCCCAATATTCCACCGAGGATCGCTAACACTAAGTTTTCAGTGAGAAACTGAGTGAACAACCGGCGTCTTGAAGCACCCAGCGCAGCTCTGACTGCCACCTCACGTTGCCGCACTGTGCCTCGCGCTAACAACAAGTTAGCTACATTCACGCAGGCAATCAGGAACAAGAACCCTACTGCACCCAACAGCAACCAGAGATTCCTGCGTGTCGAATTGTCGAGGAAGTTGAGGTGCAACTTCTCCACGCTTACACCCCAGCCGGTATTGGATTTTGGAAATTCGCTTTGTAGTTGCGCGGCGATGCCGTTCATCTCTGACTGTGCCTGTTCGATCGAGACACCGTCTTTCAATCGCCCCATCACGAGGATGAAGTGCGCGTCGTGATTTAACGGGTTTTTAAAAGCCAACGGCACCCACAACTGCATTGGAAGTCGATCGTACATGCCGGGTGGTAGCACACCGACAACAGTGTACGGTTCACCATTCATGCGAATGTCTTTCCCGATGATGTCACGGTCGGCAGCAAAATACCGGCTCCATAGTCGATTGCTGAGTATCACGGCATGGTCTTGACCCGGCACGCCTTCTTCTGGAACGAAATCGCGGCCGAGGAGCATCGGCAGTCCTTCCATGGTGAAAAAACCCGGTGTCCGCGGTGAGCCTTCGACCTGTTCCGGTCTTTCCCTGGTAGCCACGTTGTATGAGCCACCCGACCAAGCTCCCATGTCCTTAAAGGATGTGCTGCGTCGCTTCCACTCATAAAAGTCGCCTGGAGCAACTGAGTTCCTCTCGCCCTGCACCTTGGACCACAACATGACCAGTTGGTCAGGCTTTGGATACGGCATTGGCTCAAACACCGCGTAGACGACGCTGAACATTGCGCTCGTCGCTCCAATCCCAAGGGCAAGAGTTAACACTGCGGTCAGGGTGAAGCCAATATTCTTTAGTAGTGTGCGAGTGCTGAAACCTAGGTCCTGTCTAAGAGTTCCCAACATGATGGTTCTCCTTGCGTCAGGTCACTATATGGTTGTGGACGGGAGCCTATTGATATAAACACCGCGGTCAGAAATTCCTTGGCATTTTAGTTGTGGGAGTGAACTGACTCAGGTCTAATCTTGACGGTGACGGGTGAATAGGCATACTCTGTCCGACACAAAAAACGGGTAGAACCCGGATAGAACCCCAGATCTGATAGCCACGATATTAGTCTTGCCGTTCGAAAAAAGCTGGCCCCTAGGTGCGGCTTAAGTCCAGCGAAAAGTAAGATCGAATTTCCTTGCGAACCTGCGTACACCTCGGGATCGTCGAGTGAACCGATCTGCCTGGACTTAGTTCAACTACCTGGGCCTTTCCGAACAGATTGGTTAACGTTTGTTGCTAATCTGTTGTGACCTTTATCCAAAGGAGATCTTCGATGAAAAAGCGACTAGTTCAGCTTTTCCTCCTAACTGCGGGGGCGTTCGCCCTCGCGTTTACTATCGCACCTAAATCTTCTGCGGCAAGTTCAACTCAAGAACGCTTTACGCAGCCGTTTTCGATTCCATTCGGAGTCCCGTGTGTCGATCTTCCTCCCGGTGTTACGCAGGTTGACGGTGTAGCCAATTTCTTGCTTATAACGACCACTCGGGTCGATAGCGCCGGTGTGACCCATCTGAACATTAATGGGCAGGCTGATGGTGACGCTACTGACAATAATGGCACGACCTATCACTTCAATTACGCGAATCATTTCAGTGTAGAGGTGCCGCCCGGTGACTTCCCACAAAAGATCCGAATGTCTGATCATTTCAATCTAAATGGGAAAGGGAAAGACGCTCACATGAATATCGGATTTGTGATCACAGGGACGATTCAGGATGCGAATGACCTCTTCCCATGGCACACGACAAGTATTAATTTGCGGGGCGACGCGTTCAACTGCGATCCAATCTAGGGGTGTATTTCAAACCGCAATGTTTGGAGCGGTCGGGATCATGATCCCGGCCGCCCGCAACAACTAAATGAAATCGCGGAAAGCGTGATGAGTGTCATGCGGATTCGGCTGGCCCTAAATCTGTCAGTAGCTCTGGTTGCCGTCTTTGTAGTTGCAGGGACGCCAAGTATTGCGAGTCATAAAACGCTTGACCAGCAACTCAACGTGAGACTTGAAGAGCTGGGATTCACCGGACGTATCGAATCCAGCCTCCAAGAGAGATTGGGACGTAATCTCGACAACCGCAAAATCGAATTGGGACGACTTCTCTGGTTCGATACGATAGGCGGCTTAAATAACGACAATACCTGCGGCGGTTGTCATTCACCGACCAACGCTTTTGGTGACACGCAGTCGATTGCCATTGGGATCGACAACAATTCAATCGTTGGCCCACATCGGGCTGGACCGCGTAATCAAAGACGAACACCCATCGTCATCAACACTGCTTTCTATCCGACGTTGATGTGGAACTCTCGTTTTGCGTCTTTGTCGGGCAATCCGTTTGATAATGGCAGTGGGTTTTCTTTTCCACCACCTGAACAGTTGACTCTATCCTACTTACCGCACTTGCTTGATGCGCAAGCGTTCATCCCACCGACTGAGCGAGTGGAAGTAGCGGGGTTTGATTTTCCTGGAGATAACTACGCCATCAGAGTGGAAGTTTTGCGTCGACTGAACGCCGTACCGGAATACAGGAAGCTCTTTGGCAAGATCTTTCCCGAAGTAAAGAACGGCGCACCGATTGACTTCGACATGTTCGGGGCTGTGATTGCCGAGTTTGAATTCAGTCTTGTTTTTGCGAACGCCCCGATCGATCAATTTGCGCGCGGTCACATAAATGCGATGACAGAGAGTCAAAAGAGAGGCGCACTCCTGTTCTTCGGACGAGCCGGCTGCGTTGCGTGTCACAAAGTCTCCGGACCATCGAATGAAATGTTCAGCGACTTTTCACAACACGTGATTGGTATTCCGCAGATTGCGCCACAACCTGGAAATCCTGAAGCTGGCAACGTCAAGTTCGATGGTCCAGGTCAGAATGAAGACTTTGGACTGGAGCAGGTGACTGGTAAGCCCAACGATCGCTACATGTTCCGCACTTCTCCGCTGCGGAATGCCGCAATGCAACCAGCTTTCTTTCACAACGGTGCATTCACTCGAATTGAGGATGCTGTTCGGCATCATCTGGATGTGATTTCATCTGTAGACGCCTACAGCCCAACAGCAGCAGGTGTTGTTGCGGATCTTCGTGGTCCATTAGGACCGACGGCACCAGTTCTCGCGAGATTGGATCCGTTGCTGGCGAATCCAATTCAACTGACAAATGGTGAATTCGCTGAGCTAGTCGATTTTGTGCAAAACGGACTATTGGATGAAAGGGCAAGGCCGGAAAATCTGCGCAAACTTGTGCCCAGAACCGTCCCGAGCGGTAGACCAGTATTGACTTACGAATTCCCGTAAACAGCATCAGAAACGAACTTATCGTTTGCGAGCTGCATCATCCTCTTTCGTCTTAAACCCAGCTCCATATCAAACACAAATCACGGGTAGACCGGCTGGCGGTCTCCCGTGATTTATGGCGTAAGGCAACGAAGTACCCGGGTCAATTGCCTTACTAAAAGAAGAAAGTATTGTGCGTCGCGAGAAGAGGTCAGTGATTAGGGTCCTATCAGATCCCAGAGATTTCCATAAAGGTCTTCGAACACGGCGACCGTTCCGTAACTTTCCGTCTTCGGAGCTCGGAAGAATTTGATCCCTGCCGCCGTCATTTCGTTGTAATCTCGCCAGAAGTCATCTGTACGCAGAAACAGGAATACTCGGCCTCCAGTTTGATTTCCTATAAACGATTCTTGTTCCTGCGTGGCAGCCCGAGCTAACAAAAGGTTCGTGCCCTTTGAGCCTGCAGGAGCGACGACGACCCAACGCTTATCCTGCTCGGGCTGATAAGAATCTTCAATTAAAGTGAAGTGAAGTTTGTGGCAAAAGAAAGCTATCGCCTCGTCGTAGTCACGGACTACCAATGCAATGTGAATTATTGACTGTTCCATTTTGTGGAGAGTACGTGGCAAAACGAAGTTCACATTGCTCGTCTGACTCTTTGACCGTAACAATGGATTTCACAATGCCAAGAGTTATCTGTCTATAGCTCTACTCTTTCCAAATCGCGCCGAGGCCGAGGTCCCAGAGGCGTTTGTTGAAAGCCGGGACATCCTTATCCAGGAGATCATTCCCTCGAACTTTCAAGCTCGCCCAGTCGCCATTGAGTTGCTTCATGCGATTGAGCGAGGGCTGATTCACTCGAGGAATATCACTCTCTGTCTGGTTAATCAGAAATAGATAATTCGCAGTGAACTTGTTCGGAAAGTTCTCAACATCGTCGTAAGCTTTCGACTTGCGCTGGACCATGTCTTCATCCCAGGCCTTCATCTTCTTCACTAATGCCTCGCCATCTTTTTTGACTGAAGCATACTTCTCACCAGCTGGTAATGATCCAAGCAGCGACTCAAGCTGTTTTTGTTTCTCGTAGAGATTGTTAATCATTCGATGCATCGACGCTAACTCAGTTTCCATCGCCAGCATCGTCTGATGATATTCAGAGTATTGCGACGTTGTGGTCGGATACAGTGGATTCGCGAGTACTTCTGTTTCACTGCTCGCAATCGCCTGGTTACCCGTCATTCTTAAAGTGAAGGTATATCGTCCCGGCGGTGCTTTGTGTGAAGCATAACTTCCTTCGATGCGAACTCCCGGAATACCTGGCATCGTCGCGTAGCGCATGTCCCAAACAAAGCGATTCAGACCCTTAGCTTTATCCAGTACGGGATCAGGCTTCGGAGCGCCGTCCCACTTTGAAGCTTTGTCATCGGCCTTCGAGGAAAAACTGCGAACCGTTCTGCCGGCAGCGTCCTTAATCTCGAGCGTAATCTCGTCGGTCTTTTTCAATTCAGGCAACTGATAGTAGATAACCATGCCGGTTGCCGGATTTACTCCCCTGAACTTGTTTGCTCCATTGAAATCATCCTCAGCCGAGTCAAGTTCGCTTGATCCGTTTACGAGGTAAGCGTGATCTGGTTGATAGATCGCAAAGGGCGGCAAGTCTCTCTTGTACTGGCGTATCAAAGTCAGGTCATCGAGTATCCAGAAGCCTCTTCCTGAAGTCGCCGCGATAAGATTCCCTTTGTGAACTCGTAGATCAGTAATGGGAGTGATCGGTAGATTTAGTTGAAATGGCGACCAGTTTTTTCCGCCATCCCACGAAATGAAGAGACCCAATTCAGTGCCTGCAAATAGAAGATCTCTGCGAACGTCGTCTTCACGCACCACTCTCGTAAATGCATTCGCGGGCAAACCGTTGTCAATTTGTTCCCAGGTGTTGCCGTAGTCAGTTGTTTTGTACAGGCCTGGGCGATGGTCGTTGAATTTATATCGGGTCGTAGCGATATAAGCGGTGGCTTTGTCACGCGGCGACACTTCAATCGCATTGATCAGGCATTCTTCGAGACCTTTTGGTGTTACGTTTTTCCAATTGGCACCACCGTCTCGGGTGAGATAGACCAGACCATCATCGCTGCCGGTCCAGATCACACCTTTTTCATGCGGCGACTCGATGATGTAGCTGAGCGTCCCATAATTTTCTGCGCCGACAGCTTCATTAGTGTATGGACCACCGCCCTTACCTTGCTTCTCTTTTTCATTGCGAGTGAGGTCGGGCGAAACTTCCTTCCAGGTAACACCCATATCGCTGGTTTTCAAAAGGTACTGAGCGCCATGATAGAAAGTATTCGGTTCGTGTTTGCTCCAGATGATCGGAGCGTTCCAGTTGAACCGATACTTGATGTCTTTCGCATCCATTCCCAAATACTGAATAGGTGCAGCCATCACGTTAGTACCGGCCTGGGCTTTGATGTTGAGTACTTCGATCGTTCCCTGATAGCTATCGCCCATCACAAACTTGGGATCGTCAGGATCAAAAGCAAGGAACGCACTCTCGCCTCCGGCAGAGTAGGTCCAACTTGCGGTGCTGATGCCACCGCCTCCTAACTCACGGCTAGCAATCGATACAGAGGTATTGTCCTGTTGTCCTCCATAGATTCGATAAGGAAACTGGTTGTCGACGTTGATGCGATAGAACTGTCCGGTTGGCATGTTGCTCTGGGTGCTAAAGCTCTTGCCACCATTGAAAGTTACTGCCGAACCACCATCGTTCGAGATGATGTAGTTGTTGGAGTTGTTCGGATTAATCCAGAGATCGTGAAAGTCGCCATGAGTGCCGGATATTGTTTCCCACGTTTTGCCGGCATCCGTCGAGCGCAGCGCAGACGCGCTCATTACGTAGATCGTGTTTTCATTTTTTGGATCGACGAACAGCTCAATGTAGTACCAGGCTCGCTGAACTAACCGGTGATCATTAGTAATCCGGCTCCATTTTTTTCCACCATCACCAGAGACGAATAGACCACCAGCTTCTTTATCCGAATCGCTCTCAATCAACGCGTAAACTTTTTCGGGATTTGAACGGCTCACCGCGATCGACATTTTGCCCATCTCTTCGGGCAAGCCTTCTTTCAGCCTTTCCCAGTTATCGCCGCCATCAGTCGATTTATAAAGACCACTGCCCGGACCGCCGCTGGTCAATTTCCAGGGAAGACGGCCATGCTCCCACATTGCCGCATAAAGAATTCGCGGATTGTTCATGTCCATCGACAATTCAGCAGCGCCGGTTTTGTCGTTTACAAACAGAACGTTTTTCCAGGTCGCGCCACCATCAATTGACTTGTAAACACCTCGTTGCGTTGAAGAGCTGTAGAGCGCACCTTGAGCTGCGACCCAAACGATATTGGGATTTTTCGGATCAATAACCACACGAGAAATGTGCTGGGTCAGTTCCAGGCCGACTCGTTTCCAGGTTTTGCCAGCGTCCGTCGACTTGTAGACGCCGTCTCCGTGGTGTGTCATAACTCCGCGCACCGCGTGTTCACCCATGCCCACATAGACCACGTTTGAATCGCTTTCGGCCACGGCGACAGCACCCACCGAACCTGTCTTAAAATAGTTATCGGACACGTTGCGCCAGCTAATACCCATATCATCAGTTTTCCAAAGACCACCACCTGTAGTCCCCATGTAGTAAGTGCTTGGATCACCAACGACTCCACAAGCTGAATTAGAGCGGCCACCACGGAATGGTCCAATGGATCTCCACTTAACTACTTTGAAGATTGCGTTGTAATCATCCGCACCGGAAGGTTGTGGGGTTTGAGCGAAAAGATGGCCCACCAACAGACAGGACGCGACTATCGAGATCAGTAGTTTTGACATTTAGGGGAATCCTTACCAGCCAGAATTTGCCGCACATGATACACAAATAGACCACATCCGCAGATTTCGCAGATTTTTCGCAGAACATCCCAAAATGAGTGGAGACTGTTTCTGCTGGGAATAATCGAAATCGGAATTGTACTTAAGAATCCTTACATTCAACAGAATACGGAGAACTCTCAAAATGAAATAGAGATGGCTTCTGCTGGAATAATCGAAAGCCCGGCTTGAATTTAGGAAACCGCAGAACTCAGTCTCTCTGGCGTAATCTGCGTAAATCTGTGGATTAGATTTCTGCGCGCTAAGTAATCCGTCAGACTCTTCGGCGACGCGCGGCCAGGAACGCAGCAGCAGCTCCAACTACGAGCATCGCCAGCCCACCAACAATGCGAGCGTAGCTGGGTATCTCGCGAATTCCTGATTCACTTATCACGACTGAGGTACGAGGATCGATGGCCCAGGCGCGATAAGCGATCACACCTCCGGCGGTCGCAACGATCAAGCCAAAGATTATAAGAAATATTCGCATTTGATACTCTTATTTGCCCTGGAATGCAGCCTTACGCTTCTCGAGAAACGCGCTGACTCCCTCGTCTTTGTCGGCAGTAGAAAAACAGAGCGCAAAAAGATCGACTTCTCTTCGCAAACCCTCGTCCAGATTGGACCGAGAAGCAAGCTTGACTGCTTCTTTCGCAAGCTGAAGTGCGATGGGGCCCTTGTCAGCAATCTTCTTGGCCATCTCCAAAGTCCTCGTGCGTAGCTGGTCCGCAGGAAACACGTGGTTGACCAACCCTATCGCATATGCGCTCTTTGCATCAATAATTTCGCCAGTCAAGATGAGCTCCATCGCTTTTCCTTCTCCGACTAAACGAGTGAGACGTTGGGTGCCACCGCCCCCGGGAATAATCCCGAGATTTATTTCTGGCTGACCGAATGATGCGGTCTCGCTGGCGATTCGAATGTCACATGCTAAAGCGAGCTCACAGCCTCCGCCCAAACAATAACCATTGATCATTGCGATCACAGGTTTTGGAAAACTATCGATTGCGGTGAAGAGAGAACGACTCATCATGACGTCGCGTTGGGTGATGGAAGTGCGACCCGCAAACTCTGCGATGTCGGCTCCAGCAATGAAAGCTTTGTCGCCTGCTCCGGTGAAAACAACTACACGGATAGAGTCGTCGTTTCGCAGCTCATCGAGTAGTGCTGCCCCTTCTTCGCGTGTCTTGATGTTAAGGGCGTTTCGTTTGTCCGGTCGATTGATTGTGACTACCGCGACTCGATCCTGTTTTTCGAGCAAAAGGGTCTCGTAGGATTGCGACATTTTGACAGCTCCGATGATTAGAGATTTAGTCCGTGGATCCTAGAAGGTGTGGGCGACGACGTCAAACGTAAGAGAAGAGCTTATTCTGAAGGAGTCGCCTCTGGATCGTTGACAGGTGGTTGTTCGTCGGCAACCCAGGAAACGAATAGACGTAACCAGTTTTCCGCGGGTTCAGCTATTTGCACTCCGACACGCGCGGTCCCATAAATAGCGGGCGCCACTCGAACAACTAAGGCGGTGGCTTCGATGGGAGCGCCATCTGGTCGGTGCGCACGCAGATAGAGGCGGTCTCCGCGTGTCACTTTCTGGTTCAAATGAAACAGGGCGCCTGACGTGGAAATATCATCAGTTTCCGTCGGTTCACTCCATGCCGCGCCATCTTCGGTACGACCGGATACGACTATAGGAAGGCGCAGGGCCATCCTTAGGGCAAACCGTCTCTCCTCGTTATTGTAGGGCGTGCTCATGTTTTGAAATCTATGAATAGCTATGAAGGGTTAGCGCGGCGAACTTCTTCCTTTTCGGCTCGCCAGTCATAGAATCCTTCACCGGTCTTCTTACCTAATTTGCCTTCGTTCACCATCCGGCGCAAGACCTCTGGCGGACGAAACGTTTCTGAACCAAGTTCGCGATGGAGATATTCTGCTATGTGTAAACGTACGTCGAGCCCAACCAAATCCGTCAGCTTCAGAGGGCCCATTGGATGGTTATAACCGAGTTCCATGGCGGTATCGATATCGCGAGCACTTGCCACGCCTTGCTCGAGCATTCGCATTGCTTCCAGGCCAAGTGCGACCCCCAACCGGCTTGAAGCAAACCCGGGCACATCTTTAACAATGATGGGTTCCTTCCGCATTCTGCGACCGACCTCCGACACTGCTTGAACGGTACTCTCGCTGGTATTAAGGCCAACCACAATTTCCAGCAACCGCATAATATGCACCGGATTGAAAAAGTGCATTCCAATCACGAGCTCCGGGCGTCTGGCCGACCCGGCGATTTCAGTAATCGACAGCGAAGAGGTGTTACTTGCAAAAAGGAAGTTCTTATCCGAAGCCGCTTCGAGCTGACTTAAGATGGCTCGTTTCAGTTCAAGCTTTTCCGGTGCTGCTTCTATAACAAGATCCGCGACTGCGCAATCTTCGAGTCTTGTTGTGCCATGGATATGCTGAAGCGTCCGATCCCGATCGTCTTCAGTCAGTTTTCCAAGTTGGATTCCCTTATTCAGATTCGTTTCGATCGATTTCACACCACGGGCCAACGTCTCGCGATCGACATCAGTAAGATAGACCTTGTAACCCGACGCGCCAGCGACCTGAGCAATACCATGGCCCATTGTACCGGCGCCAATTACGGCGATTGTTTCGATGGTTTGGGAACCGCCTGTTTGAATACTCATCTTATGGAACCGGGTTTCGCATTAGGTGTCGACAGCTAAAACCTCTGGTTCGACTACAGTAGTATCGGTAGTTATACTATACGGCCAACCGAAAAGGCTATACTGTCGTGCTTGCGATCCCAAATATTTATGAGTCAAGGGCTTAGGGCCCTCTGAAGGAGAACTGATCAAGGTAATGGATAAAGAGACTATCAAAAGAGACGTGGTGATTCTGGGATCTGGCCCTGCTGGATTGACTGCGGCTATTTACGCCGGACGAGCCAATCTCAAACCATTACTCATCGATGCGCCAGCCGATGCTCATAAGCAGACCACCCCCGGCGGCCAGCTCATGATCACAACCGACGTGGAAAACTATCCAGGCTTTTCCAACGGTATTCAGGGCCCTGAACTGATGGATGAGTTCCGGAAACAGGCTGAACGCTTTGGCGCAGAGTTTCTGGAAGAGTGGGTAACCGAAATTGACCTGAGCGAGAGGCCGTTCCTGTTGTACACAACCCGCCATACTATTTCGACTCAAACTCTGATTATTGCCACTGGCGCATCAGCCAAATGGCTTGGGATCCCCGGTGAGGCAAAGGTCCCTGACGGCTTCGGTGGTCATGGCGTTTCAGCCTGCGCGACGTGTGATGGTCCGTTGCCCACTTTTCGCAATAGGACACTGGTGGTGGTTGGAGGCGGCGACACTGCAATGGAAGAAGCAACATTCCTGACGCGTTATGCTGCGCACGTTTACGTGGTCCATCGTCGGGACAAATTGCGCGCATCCAAGATCATGCAAGAGAAGGCATTCCAAAATGAGAAGATCAAGTTTATCTGGAATACCGCTGTAGAAGAGATATTGGGGACTCCGGAAACCGGCGTCACTGGAGTTCGGCTTCGCAATCTGCAAACTGGTGTTGAGGAGACGTTCTCATGCGAAGGCGTTTTTATCGCGATTGGACACAGGCCTAATACCAATCTATTTAAAGGTCAGCTGGACATGGATGAGGTTGGATACTTGAAGACGTCAGGCCATTCCACCGCTACAAATATTCCCGGCGTCTTTGCCTGCGGTGATGTGCAGGATTCGGTTTATCGTCAGGCGATTACCGCTGCAGGTACCGGCTGTATGGCCGCTATCGATGCTGAGCGTTACCTTGATCACTTGCCGGTCGCGATGCCTGACGGTGAGGAGGTCACGATGGAGGGAGAACACATCACCGCAGACCGCAGCGCAATCATTACTGCTGATGGTCACCTGATTCCCAATCACACTGAAGTTGGTGTTAAAGGCGAGTAGCCAGTTATTACAAGAGAATGATGGAGTCGTCGTGTTGCCGGCGAGCCGGGTGAGACTGGGGTCTTTCGAATGATGGTGCTTCCGAGTCCCTCGTATACTGATTAAATGGGCAGGACTCACAGTAGGAGCCCTGCCTGTCCCTTCGATCGTGACAATCGTTACAACCCAATGCGATTCCAAGTTGTCGCAAAGAATCCAACAACGGCAGTAGTAACGATCCTCTTTCAGTTAAACCATATTCGATATGTGGTGGATTTCCGCCAAAGTCGGTCCGATCGATAAAGTTATCGTTCTCCATATCGCGTAACCGCGCCACCAGAGTACGACTACTAATAGGAAACAAACTATTCAGTAACTCCATCGTCCGCTTCGGACCAGAGGCCAATTCCCGAACGACAAGCATTGTCCACTTATCACCGAGCATTTGTAATGCTCCGGTGATCGGGCAGCCATCAAGTTCGCGTCGTTTCACTTTCCTGGAAATCTCCCCCGATGAGAGTCAGCTTAGGGACGTAGATTGATGTTGTAAGTCTTGATCTTTGAATTTAGGGTCGTAGCATTCATCCCCAATAAACGCGCTGCCCGTGACTGGTGTCCACTTGTCTGCTCAAGTGCACGCCGGATGAGATCTATTTCAAATCGTCTGACTTCCTCGTAGAAGTTTATACCACGTCCGATGTCTCCGACGGCTGCATTGCTTGCTCCGCTTTGCGTAGCTGCGGCCGATGAGCGTGGATCGCTAATTTCGGGACGTAAACATTCACGACTTATCTCGTCGCCAGGCGCGATGACTACGGCGCGCTCTATTGTGTTTTCCAGCTCGCGAACATTGCCGGGCCATGAGTAACCTTCCAGTAACGCCAGGACTTCGGGCGCTATCTGCTCCGATACGGTACGACCATTTTCATCGTTGTACTTCTGAATGAAGTGTTGCACCAGCGGAAGAATATCTTCCGATCGATCTCTCAACGGTGGCAGCTCAATCGGAACAACGGCAAGTCGGTAATACAGGTCTTCGCGAAAACCACCCTGGCGGACAGCTTCTTTCAGATCAATATTTGTAGCGGCGATGATGCGCACGTCCACTCGACGAGGCGTTGTATCGCCAAGCGGAGTAAATTCTCGCTCCTGGATAACGCGCAACAGACGAACCTGCGTTTCGGGAGGAATATCGCCGATTTCATCAAGGAAAATTGAGCCGCCGTCAGCTACTTCAAACAACCCTTTCTTCGCTGCCACCGCTCCAGTGAATGCGCCTCGGGTGTGTCCGAACAACTCTGACTCGAGTAGTTCAGAAGGTATGTTGGAACTATTAACTGTAACGAAAGGGCGACCGACACGTGGGCTCGCTTCGTGGATGGCCTTGGCGATCAGCTCTTTACCAGTTCCGCTCTCGCCGGTAATGAGGACGGTGGAACGAGCGGGAGCAACCTGCTCTACGAGTCGAAACACCTCCTGCATCACGTCAGAGCGGCCGATGATTTCGCCGCGTTCGACTGCTTTGCTCATTGCACGGCGCAAAGTACGCCGCTCTTCTTCTTTACGGCGGCGCTTGATGCCGGCAGCGATAGTGGGAGTGATTTGTTCGTTTTGGAACGGTTTGCGGATACAACCAAAAGCGCCGCGTTCCCATGCTGCGATGGCGGTGTCGAATGTGGCGTAAGCAGTGATCATTACTATCACTGCGTCCGAGTCCATTTTTAAGAATTCTTCGAGGGCTCGGAGTCCACCAATACCGGGCATTGATACATCCAGCAAAACAACATCAAAAGAGCGTCGTCCGTAAGCTTCGAGGCCTTCCTCGCCAGTTTTTGCGAGGTCGACTCGATAACCTTCGGCGTTGAGAAGTGTTTCCAACACTTCTCTCATGATCTCTTCATCGTCAACGACGAGTACTGAGCCCTTGCGGGCATTTCGTCTTTCAGGCTTCATCAAATCCATTGGGCACTAAGATAGTATGAGTTAGTTTAACGAGTTAGTTGGACAAAACAAAAGGCCTGAGAGCGTCAGGCCTTAACCGAGTAAGCAACTGTCCTGAATCGAATAGTCAAATCGTCTTCACTATTATCACTAATTTAAAAGCTTCGTTTGGTTAATCCCCCACCGCCTGCAGGCGCGCACGTGCACGCGCAGTCGGTAATGTTATGCGAAAAGTTGTTCCTTTACCTGGAGTGCTTTCGACGCCGATTCGTCCCGTATGCTCCTGAACAATACCATACGTAACGGCGAGACCTAGACCAGTTCCTCGTCCCACACCCTTTGTTGTGTAGAACGGATCGTAGATCTTTGCGACGTTCTCAGGATCAATTCCGATACCTGTGTCGGCCACTTCGACCATCAGCGAACCGTCATCTGCGGTGCCGGTCGAGAGCGTGATTTGACCACCATCAGGAATCGCATCACGGGCATTGAGAATCAGGTTTGTAAATACCTGCTGCAGCTTGCCGGCGTTTCCGTAGACCTGTGGCGCACCATTTTCATAGGACCGAACTATCCTGATCTGGCTGCGGCGCAATTGCGGTTCCAGTAATTGCAGAGTGTCGTCGAGCACGCGGGCGATATCGGTCTCTACAAACTCGGTAGCATTTCCGGTGCGCGAAAAGTTCAACAGATTGTTGACGATATTGGTAGCACGTTCCGCCTGGGTCCGAACTTTCTGAAGCAAAGCATGCTTAGGATCGTTTTCATTAAACATGCCCAGCAGCATTTGCGTGTAAGACGACACACCGGTAAGCGGAGTGTTGACTTCGTGTGCGACACCGGCCGCCAACAAGCCGATCGATGACAACTTTTCTCGTTGTTGGAGTTGCTCTTCCAAACCAATTCTGGCAGTAACATCTTCGACTACAACCAGCGCACCTTTTCGTCCTTGTGCATCTTGCAAAGGAGCGAGCGCAATATTGAGGACGAGGCCCCGATTGCTGCGAGTTCCGGTATGGAGTTTATAGATATTGCGAATCTCATTGAGCTGCCAGCCATCGCGACCCAGAACTTGATTCAAAGTATCTGCAAAATCTTCTGCAAAGAGTTCCTGAACATAACGACCAACAGCAGAATCACGACGGAGGTCAAGAATGTGTTCGAGTGCGGAATTGAGTCGTGTAACTTTACCTTCGAGATCGACTGCGAGGAGACCAACATTGATCGATTCGATGATCGATTCGTTGAACTCCTTCAAGAGTTTGAGTTCAGATGCTCGGGCTTGTTGGTCCTTATAAAGCAGACTGTTTTCGATCGCGACAGCTACGTATCCAGATACCGTTCGCAGGATCTCGACGTCTTCGGAAGAGAGCAGAGCGCCATCGACCGATCTTCCGAGGCCTATCACCGCTACCATTTTGCCGCGTACGACACAAGGCACGAAGTAATGAAGCGAGCGCCGGACGGTGCCAGAGATTTCGGCACTCAGCTCTAGATCATCGGCTCTAACAATTCCGGTTTCTGCGGAGCGAACGCGAATCATCTCGCGAAAGTCGGCTGGAATGGTGACTTCGGATGACAATCCCGTGGCCCGAGCGACTGCATAACCTGAAGGTGCCCGTTTATCTTCGATCAAGATCGCGATCCGCTCGACGTTCATAACTTCTTGAAGCCGGCTTACCAGAGAATCGAGTAAAGGATCGAGCGCGGTCGTCGCCGAAAGTGTGCGACCAAAATCAAGCAGGCTATTTCTTAGATCGTAGCGCTCACCATAGAAGACCCGGTCCACCTGCTCCTGCAGGAAGTTTTTGATCGGGGCCGCCACCATCACGATTGCGGCCATTGCAAGAACAGCAACCACGACACCCAACGTGATCTCGCCGGAATTGGCGCTTTGATCCGTTCCAAAAGCGTAGAGCCCACCGGTGTAAACAACGATCCCGATACACAGTGCTATGGCGAGGGTTGTCAACGCATAGACGAACACTCGGCGGACGACGAGTTCAACGTCCATCAAGCGATATCTGAGTATCGAATATCCAAACGACAGAGGAATTAAGACAAGTGGCAGAACTGCGGCGTCAGTTACCCAACGGTCCGTGCGTGCTCCGAACAAATAGCCAAGACCGTACAGAAAGGTGAACGGCGCTACGGCCAGCGGCGTTCCCCAAACCACCCACTTCAACTGTTGGCGGACGACAGCACTTCGCGCTGTTAGAAATGTTCGAAGAACTATGACAGCACTGGCAACAAGAGCAAGGATGAGCTGCGCAAATCCAATCTTGAAGAACAGTACGAGCTCGGTTTCAGTCACCGGTATCCGCTGAAGCGGCGGTAGAACTTTGCTCAACTCATCTCGCAAATAGAGCACAATGGAAATTAAGAAGAGCAGCAGCGCCGGGACATAGAGAAGCGCCGCACGCCATCGTCTGGTAGCGGACAACTGATGCTTCAACGGGTAAAGCAAACAAAAGTGCAGAATCATGGGCGGAAACATCAGGAAGGCGACGTTCTTTAAGAACGCTACAGCCATGTCCAGATCGCGATAGCTTCCGACCGGGGTGTAGAAATGGAAGACGAATGCAACTAAACAGAGGGTGGCGAACTGAAGCACGTAAGGCGCTCGACCACCTTGTTTAAAGAGCACGAAGAAACCGACGCAAAGATAGACCAGGCCTATGAGGTTTATGTACAGGACGCGTGGTGTCCAACGGTGAACGGCATCAAGGTTGTCGAGGTCTGCGTAATAAAGTCGGGTGTCCTCGGGATATGACGGGCGCTCCATCAAATAATGCATTTCTCCGCCGACATGAGCCTGGTCCAAATACATGCCGACGTCGCGCGCTCGCGCAATCGAGTCGTACTTGCCTTTACCATCGAGACTAATTCCCAGCAGATGGTCTCCGGGAAGGAGCCATGCCTTCTCGCCGGACGAGTCACGCTCGATATTCTGCGCAACTACACCGTGCTCCGTATCGGCCCATTCGACACCATCCCAGGCAGGCGTCTCGTGACGTACTCTCTGACGAAAATTGAGTAGACCAGCGCTGATAAGCAGGGCTGCGCCGATTAGCAATACCCATGTTTTCGCTGTTAGTACTGAGCGCTTCACTAGTCCTTTTACTCCCCGCAGATCGTCGCCACCGACAGATCCCCATTAAACAAGCAAGGGTTGTTCCGGTTTGCCAGAAGTTTCAGATTCATGTGCCCCTTAGACTTTCAGTGTGGGGAGACACGCAAAAATCGATAAAGGTGATTCTTTTCCGGGCGAAGAAAAGAAAGAGCTGAGCGGGATAACAATCCAACTTTTCGGAATCGTCCGAGAATTTGGACAGTGCGCACTTCCGGCGCGTCGGAGAAAGGAAAGCAGAACAACTTCTGGTTGAAAGGGGCTAACTAGTCGACCTGCTCGCTTCGTGGCGACGCCTCAGAACCTGACTGAAATGCCACCCCGCACGGACCGTCTATTATTGCCAACCACGATTGTCGATTCTGA
>Ga0163162_10001479_pt1 | contig 21867 bp, 19 predicted proteins | sample S55metaG_FD_115310 | JGI IMG/M metagenome (GOLD analysis project Ga0163162, IMG submission 115310) | Switchgrass rhizosphere microbial communities from Kellogg Biological Station, Michigan, USA - S5-5 metaG | ecosystem: Host-associated > Plants > Roots > Rhizosphere > Soil | place: USA...
GTATATGTTATCAATACCTGCTCGGTTACGGAGAATGCTGATAAGGAGTGCCAATACCTGGTAAGGAAGATACAGCGCAAGGCGCCCCAATCCATGGTGGTTATCACCGGATGCTATGCCCAATTAAAGCCTAAGGAAATAGCTGCGATAGAAGGAGTGGATCTTGTGTTGGGGGCAGCAGAGAAGTTCAATATAGTGCAACACCTTGCAGAACTTACAAAAGGAGACTCAGCTAAAATATGCAGCTGTGATATTGAAGAGGTTAATGACTTTAATACTTCCTTTTCTCTTAACGGCAGAACAAGGACTTTCCTGAAGGTGCAGGATGGATGTGACTACAATTGTTCTTTCTGTACCATACCAATGGCACGCGGGAAGAGCAGGAGTAATACAATTGAAAGAGTACTGGCAGATGTAAAAGCAATTGCTGAAGAGGGAGTGAAGGAGATAGTATTGACTGGTATTAACCTTGGCGATTTTAGAAGTGAAGCAGCAGACACCTTTTTCACTCTGGTAAAAGCTTTAGAGAATACAGAAATGGAACGCTATCGTATCTCTTCTATAGAGCCTAATTTATTGACCAATGCGATAATAGAGTTTGTTGCCAATAGCAATAAGTTCATGCCTCATTTTCATATCCCATTGCAAAGCGGAAGCAATAAGATACTGGGGATGATGAGAAGAAGGTATAAGAGGGAATTGTATGCCGAGAGAGTTAGCCTTATAAAAAAACTGATGCCCCATTGCGCTATTGGTGTTGATGTGATAGTCGGCTTCCCGGGAGAGACTGAAGAAGATTTCCAGGAGACCTTTGACTTCCTGCATTCACTGGATATTTCTTACCTGCATGTGTTCACGTACTCGGAGAGAGATGATACACACGCGCTGACCATTAAACCAGTCATCCCTGTTAATATCCGTCATTCACGAAATAAGATATTGAGGAATCTGTCCTATCAAAAGAATGCGTATTTTGTCAGTCAATACAAGGGACAGGACAGAAAGGTATTGTTTGAAGGAGAGCATAAGAACGGGATGATGGAGGGTTACTCTGACAACTATATCAAGGTCACTGTTCCTTATCAGGAAGAATTGAAGAACAAAATAATAAACTGGCAGATCTGATGTTCAAGAAGTTCATGTTATCCTTTGATTTCTCTGTAGAGGAAGAGTTCACCTCATTCATCGCACCTCATCAAACATTGGTCAATCAATTTATTAAAAACAAGGTCATTGACTATTATGCTGTTAGCATGGAGACTAAAAAAGGATGGATCGTTTTTAATACAGACTCTAAAGAACAGATAGAAAGCTTCATGAGCCAGTCTCCTCTGTTTGACTACCTTAAGAGCTTTGATATAAGTGAATTATTTGTACTGGACGGCCCACATTTACGGCTTCCTACCAAGCTGGAACTCAACTAGTTACAAAACCTTTATTTTCTCTTTTTCGTTAGCATTTCTTTTTGATAATGATATATTAAAACCCTTGCCCGGAGAAGGTTTTGAGATGCATTCTTCGTAATTTTATATACAAGCGATCGGGTTCTGCGGTCGTTATGATTCCCGAGTTTTTTATTGAAATAAATAAGCATAATCTATGAAAACAACCATTATGACAGTAAGAAATCTGTGTGTCCTTTTAACATTTGCAGTAGGATCTTTTTTTGTTTCGTGCAGGAAAGCTGACGTTATTAACACAGGCGGTTCCACACCATCAACTGGTACAAATCAAACCCTTAGCCCTGAAGCTTTAAGAGATTCTACTATTGCATATTCTAAGGATTTTTACCTGTGGTATAACCAGATACCATCCAGCTTTGGACAGCAATATTCAGAGCCTGACCTGATGATGGAAGACCTGCACAGGTATAGTGTCGAGCCAGGCTTTAGTGGCCCTGTAGATAAGTGGAGCTTTGGAATAAAGAAAGCAGAGTGGGATAATATGACAGCGGGGATGAGCTCAACTAACAACACCAACTCGAATGGAGACTTTGGCATATCTATATTCTTTAGGTCTGAAGGGGATCTTAGGGTAAGGCTGGTAGAGCCTAATTCCCCTGCAGCGGCAGCTCATATTCAAAGAGGCTGGAAGATAGCCAGCATCAATGGAGGAGGTACTAATATCTCAACATCCAATGCAGATAATATAGTTGACAAGGTTTATTACAGTAGTAATACTTCTTTCACTTTCGTAAAACCTGATGGGACAAGTGTAGATATAACGCTGAATGCGGCTCATTATACTCAGCAGCCTGTTTATATGGATGAGGTATATACTGTCAACGGAAGGAGCGTAGGATATCTTGTGTTCAACTCATTCCTGGGAGATACAAACAGGATCTACAGCGACTTCCAAAGAGTCTTCAGCAAGTTCGCCAGCGCGGGCATCAGCGAGCTTATAGTTGATCTTAGGTATAATGGGGGTGGATATGTAAGCGTACAGGAAAAGCTTGCAGATTACCTGGCGCCATATTCAGCTAACGGCGGATTAATGTTCAAAGAAACATATAATGACAAGCATAGCAATATGAACTCATCAGCATATTTCCATAAGCTTGGATCACTCAATCTTTCCAAGGTGTATTTTATAGTTACCAAGAGCACAGCATCTGCAAGTGAGCTTTTGATTAACAATCTAAAGCCGTATATGGATGTAAGGCTGGTGGGGCCATCAAGCACACATGGTAAGCCTGTTGGTTTCTTCCCTGTGCCCGTAGGCGATTGGTATATATTCCCGGTATCGTTTAAGTCAACCAATAAGAATGGTGAAGGCAATTACTTTGGAGGTATCCCTGTTAATTATTCAGCCCAGGATGGCCTCGACCATGATTGGGGACAGGGGGAATCCTGCCTGTCAGCAGTATTAAATGGTATAGGAAACGGCACAATGTCAAGAATGGGAGGAGCACCGGTTATAACCGAAAGCTCTGAAGTATTGAGAAGTAACAGGAAGCTGGATGTGCCGGCGTTTAAGGGAATGTTGAATGGAAAAAGGAATGCTGAATAAGCATTGACTCTGATATAAAATGAAAGTCCCGGTAATTACCGGGACTTTTTTATTTCTTCATGATATGTACCTTTTTCTTCCTTTTGTGCTTGTGTTTTTTCTTTACCAGTTTGGTAGTGTTTTTCTCTTTTACCTGTGTCTTAGGCTCATCTTTTTTCACTTCGTTCTTGTCATAGATAACCTTCTTTTGAATAAGTACATCTGCCTTAGCTGCCTTATGGCTTGCTGCAGTATCCGCCTGGCTGAAGGCTGAATAGGAAAAAAGAGCGATAGAGCTGAGTAATAATGATTTGAGCTTCATAGGAATTCGTTTATATATTAGACTCCATAATAGAACCAAAGGTTTGTAATAAAGGTAATATTAAGAAATATTTTGGAGGAAATAAAAAACCCCGCTAAGTAGCGGGGCCTTTTGTGGGAGCACACGGGCTCGAACCGCGGACCCTCTGCTTGTAAGGCATAAAATAGCCTATTATCATCCAAATAATATTTATGAATAAATGTTACTGAAAGCCTTTACTGTATTGAGTTTCATGTAAAATAATTATCTGTTTTCTTATTGTTATTACTTGTTATTTGATTAACTTTGTGTCGGAATTGTGTCGAAATTATCACCATCTTAAACAAGTTAATTTATGGCAAGTCTTACAGCAAACACAGCAATCTTCATTGACAAGTATCATCCTAAAGCTAATGGATTATGTGCAGTTTCAATACGTGTTACACATGATCGCAAAAAGAAATATTATCCCACGCCGATTAGTGTTACAGTTTCAGATTTTGAAAAGTTAATGGGCGAAAAGCCACGAAATGGCTTTAAGGAAATTGCATTGAAATTACAATCTTATGAAAAGAGGGCCGCTGACATAATTAAAGACCTGCCATTATTTACATGGATAGCTTTTGAAAAATATTACTTAACAAACAGGTCTGCTAAGGATACTCTATACGATGCTTTTACAGCTTTCGCAAAGAAATTAAGAGAAAATGAGCAGATAGGAACTGCAGTCGCTTATGAGTGTTCACAAAATAGTCTTAACAAGTTTGCGCCAGCTGCAAAGTTTGCAGATGTAACGCCTGATTTTCTTCATAGTTATGAAAAGTGGATGTTAACGAATGGTAATAGTGTAACTACTATCAGTATATATTTACGTTGCCTCCGCAGCCTTTTCAATGATGCTATATCAGATGGTCTTTTAAGTAAAGAGCTTTACCCCTTTGGTAAAAAGAAATATGAAGTACCCACAGCCAGTAACATTAAAAAGGCGCTGACTTTAAAGGATATAGCAGCTATTTACTACCATAAGCCTGTGCCTGGCACTACTGCCGATATGGCGAAAGATTATTGGATTTTTATGTATCTCTGCAATGGGATGAACATGAAAGATATGTGCTTGCTGAAGTATGAAAATATAAAAGGGGATATATTAGAATTTGAACGGGCTAAAACGGCCCGGACAAAAAGAAATGTTGAAGCCATAAGAGTTGCATTAGTTGAAGATGCCGACAACATAATTAAGAAATGGGGCAACCCTAGAAAAGATGGAAATACCTATATATTCCCCATTCTTGAAAAAGGGGTATCAGCGGAAAGGGAAAGGCAGTTAATACAACAAATCACCCACCTTGTAAATGACCATATGAAAGACATAGCAACGTCATTAAAAATTCAAAATGATGTTACGACCTATGCAGCCAGGCACAGCTTTGCTACAATCCTGCAAAGGAGTGGAGCAAGTATTGCTTTTATTGGTGAGGCCTTAGGTCATTCAAATATTAAAACCACTCAAAACTATTTAGCAGGGTTTGAGGATGAAGCTAAAAAGGAAACTGTAAAAGCACTCACTGCATTTAAAACAGCTATATAATGATATATGATTTAAAGTTAAGTCATCCGGGAAACAGCTACTTCAGGGAAGAGACTAAGGATAGAATTGCAATCAAGAAAAAGCTGGAGGAGATTAACAATTTTGAAAAACGATTAGCTTATTATAATAAGAATATAAAAAGCCTGGCACTATTTGCAATGGAGCCTAAGATACATTTTGAATGGGGTAATCCAGACCAAACAATTAAGCTTTATTGTGCCTGCAATACCTGTAAAAGGTCAGCTAACTTCAATCCGGAACATGAGAATATATTTATTAACCTAAGAGCTAAAGAAGTTAAGAGAATAGCTGATCTTGTTAATAAAGCTCAGGATTATAAAGAAAAACTGGAGATTTATTATCAACTCCCTGGCACTTACATTGATAATGATCCGACAATAACTGCAAATATTCCTATTCAGCCTGGAAAGAATAACGAAGCTATCTTTCACATGACTAATCCATTAATTGACCTTAGACCAAAGAGAAAGCAAGAAATTAAATTATTTAATGAGGTTGCTTATCAATATTGCGAAGGAATCTTTTTGGATAAAAACGGCTTTAAAAAGCGTTATAATGGATTTGATTACACGAAAGAAAAAGAGAGACTTGATATAACACTTAATAAGGCGCTCGACCCTTCAATTATTATCCAACAATTAATTGAGCGAATTGAGCAGCACTTTGGCTATCCGGACAACTTAAAGAAAGGCGAGGTTAAATTTCAAAATAAAGTTATTTCCGATTACTTGAAGCCACATAGAAATTTTAAGAATTATTTTTTAAGTATGGCTGCTGGGGTGGATGTAACTTTTGATGTGGATAGGCTTGATACTACTACTTTTGGATTATACACTCACAGTAAAGAAATTTTTAAGTATTACAAATACTTAAGAGCTTTGAAAGCTGGTGAGAAGATAGCCGACAGCAATGCTTCTTTAAGAGACGAGCCTGAAACCAAGAAAATTGTTGATATGAAAGACGAACGATTAGGTATTGAAAAGTTGAAAAAAATAATAGCCAATAAAACAAAAAGACAAAAGATAGAGAGCATAAATGGTTATTTAGATACTTATCAGGATAATCAAAAGGCATTAGGCAAGCAGATTTGGGCAGCTTATCACTTTGATTTTGAAGAAGAAGCTTTAAAATTAAGAGGTCAAATTGAAAGTGATAATTCCATTGCTTATGAAAGAGACTGGAATTGGTATTACAATACTGATAACATTCCTAATAATAAAGCTGTAGTTGCGACCAGGGAGTTCATTGAGTCCAAAAGGAAAGACGAATTTGATAGTCTCTATTTTTTCAACCTTTTATTTAAGCAAAAAGATGAACTAAAAGATAATTTGGATATGCCGATTGATTTTATTCACCATTTAAGGGAATTGTCCTTAGGAGAGGTACAAAAACATATACTTTTTGGTATGATCCTTTATTGGCATGGGGGTTATCCTGTAGATAACATGGACCCTAAATTCAATACTATTCTAAAACTTATTGAAAAGGATTTTTTAGCAATGTTCCCGGATATTGTAACACCTGAAAAAGTATTTTGCTCAGGTGATTATGAATTTAAGGTCAAGATAAAGGAGCTTGAAAATAGGGCCAATAATAACATACAGGTTCTGATTTCAAAAGGCAAGATTCATGGAGTGGAATTTGATTTTGGTGATTTACCATTATATGTAATAACCGAAGTGAAAAATAAGTTTGATCAAAAAACTATCGAAGGGACTTCTAAATATGAAACATGGATTTATTTCTTTAAAAAATTCTTATTAACCATTCCTGAAGCAATAAGATTGACAGCTTTAAAGAAAGGAATTGCTTATGGGGAAATGAGGTATAATTTTTTCTTAACCCACGAATGTACCGACAGGTTAGCTAGTCCTTATGCTCAATGCTGGGAAAGGCGATTAGCATTGGCAAATGACCTTCTAAAGGAAATGACGCCAGAAATTAAACTTGAAAAACCCAATATGCCGCTAAAGAGAGAGTTTAATATTATATCGAATAGCGCAAAAGATCGGTTTTTCTATTTAATAATAAGCCACGATAAAGCCATTGATGATACAAATGAATCAAACAAGGAAATAAATAAAATAATTTCTGAAATAGAAAATAACATTTCTATTGAAGGGATGAATGCAGCCCAATACCTATGCCTCTATTTGGAGGATATTAATATTAGAATGCAAATATTTAAGGATATGCCAGATAGCTTTAGTGGCATTAATACTGACAGTAGACTAAGAATATTAATGTATGCCTATAACAAGGTTTCCCATTTCTTAGACAGAATAAACCATTTGTATGGTAGCGCAATTTATCCAAAAAGCATACCTGTTTCCATCCAACCAAAAGAGAAAGAAATTAAGATTGAGCCTAAAATTATAAAACAGGATAGTGAATCACTAAAAAGTATTGAGCCATTTTTATCTCACCTAAAGCCAGCATTTAATAATGAGGCTGATTACTTGAAATCTTTAGAATTAGTAAATGCTTTTTTTTCAAACAAGACGGTCAATGTTAATCTCCCTTTATTCGTGAAAAATGGAAATACAAAAAACCTTGCCTTTGCTTTGGGGGAGATTTGGCGCAGTAAATCAAATGAAGTCATCAGCTATGAGTATTTACAGTTTTATAAAAAGACATTTTCAATATTCAACAGCCAAGTTTTAGATAAAAATCGATTGTTTAGTAACAATCTTTATAAATATTCAATAAGTAAAACGTAATTCCAATAAGGATTTCATCATTTCACTAAATTCATTTTCTTTTTCACCTTTTTCACCTTTTAATGTTGTGTTTTATTCATCTAAATAAAACACAATGGAACCCATTACATTCGACCAACTGCCCCAAGCCGTATCTGAGCTTCACGATAAGCTCAACAACATCGAACGGCTGATTATTGAAAAGAATGCCCAACCAGGCACCCCGGCAGACGAACTGCTAACAATTGAAGAAGCGGCATCCTTTGCGCATTTATCAAAGCCCACTTTTTACGGCTTAGTGTCCCGGGCAGAAGTGCCCTGCATGAAAAAGGGCAAACGCCTTTATTTCTCAAAGCTTGAATTAACCGAATGGATTAAGTCAGGGCGAAAGAAAACCAATGCTGAGAGAGAAGTCGAAGCAGGAACCTTTTTAAGTAATCGTAAAAGAAAAAGGGGGTAAAATGCAAGTAGATAATCCGCCTATTAATGGCAAAACTTCCTCAAAGGAGGTTAAAGTAAGTATTTCTTCAGGTACGGATCTGAATGCCGTATTTACTGAAATAAACATCCCGCCTCAGGTGCAGCAATTACTTGCCATACAGTCTGCATTAAAGCTTAGGATTGCAGAGCAAATAACCTTTGCAAAGCCTATCCTAACGCACAGCGACCACCCTGTTATCTATCCCAATACAATAATGGTCATCCAGGGGCAGGCAGGAGTGCATAAAAGTCGGGTTGCAGAAAATATATGCAGTGTATTCCTTGCAAACACCAATGATAACACTGCGTTAGGCTTTGAAAGTAATCCCGACCGCAAAATTCATGTCTTATATGCGGATACAGAAAGGAATCTGACAGATCAATTTCCTTATGCCCTACAGCAGATTATTACTAAATCCGGCCATCGTCCTCAGAATCCGCCAAAAAACTTCTCCTTCATTAGCTTATTAGAAATTGATAGAACCAAAAGATTTACTGCGTTAAAAGAGTTTATTGAATATGAAAGAGCCAGGATTCCAGATCACATGGTTATTATTCTCGATGTAATCACTGACTGCGTTCAGGATTTCAACAAGCCTGAACATACTATGGAGCTGATTGATCTTATCAATAGGTCTATCAATAAATCCAACTGTACTTTTATTTGTATTATTCATGAAAATCCTGGGAGTGAGAAAGCCAGGGGCCACCTTGGCACCGAAATAATGAATAAGGTCACCACTGCCTTACAGGTATGCTTTGTTAAGCAGGACAATAAACATACTGATATAGTGGAATTAAAATTCCTCAAAATGAGAAGCAATAAGAAGCCGGATAGCATTTTCTGCAAATACTCTGATGAGCATAAGGGTTTGGTATTAGCCCCAATAGATGAAGTGTCCGTTATGGTTAGCCGCCGTAAACAAAAGTCAGCAGCCGAAGAAGTGGTAGAACATCTTGAAGCCTATTTTGATGGTATATTGGAAATGACCTCAGCCGATCTTTTAGAACGATTATGCAAGGATTTTAGTAGCAAGTCGGATGCAATGCGCAAACGCCTCCAAACAATCATAGACAACGAAATACCAATTACCCTGAATGTTTACAGTTATAAGCTGTCAAAGGTTAAGGAAGGACGGGAAATTAAATACAAGCTACTTCCTATTACAATTGATAACAAATCTGAAGAATAGTGGAATACTGGAACACTGGAACTTACATATATGGTATAAATCCTTTTTCCACAGTTACAAATAATAAATGTCCTTAAATGTCCGTTTTACAAGTACCTGTAAGTTGGTTCACCAAATACAATGATTCCAGCCCTGCTGGAGAAATAACGCTCTTAAGATGGTTGCAAAGTGACAAGCTGAGATCAAAAGTGGAAGCAATAAGACAAATTGCAGATAAAAACGAACGGGACAGGCTAAAAGCATCCTTGCCGGCAATAACCGCAAGTGGTACTTTCTCCAGACGCTCAAATAGTGCTTTATTAAAGCATAGCGGCTTTATCTGTTTAGATATTGATCTGAAAGAAAATAGCCATATTCTTAATTATAATGACCTAAAGGCACAAATGGCAAATATTATTCAGGTGGCTTATTGTGGTTTGTCTGTTAGCGGCACTGGCTTTTTTGTCTTGATTCCAATAGCATACACTGAAAAACATCTTCATCACTTCTTTGCGCTCCAGAAGTTGTTTGCCAGCTTTGGAATTAACATTGATAACAGTTGCAAAGACCTCTCTCGTTTACGTGGCTATTCCTGGAATGAATCAGCATACTTTAACCATAATGCAAAGCCATTTGAGTGCCTTTTTGAGCCTTTAAAGAATATGCCCCAAGTGAAGACACTTTCCACCTTCAAATATGACGGCACACCTGTATGGGAGCAATATAACCGGACAGGCGATTTTGAGCAGTTATTATTAAAACATGGCTGGCGAATAGAAAAAGTTCTTTCTTACAAAACATTTTACTCCCGCCCGGGAAAGACCAGTGGCATTAGTGCCGAATTTCATCACGACCTCAGAATATTTTATGTCTTTACAAGCAGCACGGGCTTAGAGCCAAAAGGATATTCCCCTGCTGCTGTCTATGCGATTTTAGAGCATGGAGGAGATTTCAAAAAAGCGGCAAAAGAGTTAACGGCAATGCACTAAATTAACTGCTTATTGCACCTTCAATAATGGTATTAGCTTTTAGCGGTGCTTCAAGTTCACTTAAATTCAGAACTGGGAGAATTATCAATTTTATATTCGCCTGCATAGTAAGATTGCTTACAAAGGATCTGATATAAGGGAAAACTATTGCAAGACTATTTCTATAAAAATATACGGGAATTTCCTCAAGAGGTATTTTTTCGTCAAACTCAAAATATGCAATGAAAGATGAGCGGATCATTTCTTGCTCTCCTTCTGCATCCGCTGATGCTATAAAATTCACAGTTAATTTAAAAACTCCATTTTCAGGATTGTATATTCCGCTTGGCTCAAATCTGATACTAATTTTCTCATCGGTTGAGTCAGGAACTTCTTTAAAAGAAAACTCAGGAATATGAAATCTATCAAACCTAAAAGCAGCTTTTTTACCTTCTTTCATATTGCGATGTTACGTAAAAAAAAATACCCCGAAAAATTCGGGGTAATATTTTGTGGAATTAATAGGCCATCTGGCAAGCAACTTCGTTCTGCCGTTGGCGAATGAAATTCGCATATATAGTCTATATATTCAAAGGCTTTTGGCCCTTGAAAACCCATTTTTTCAACTTTTTCCCACTCTGCTTTTAATTGGTCAAATGGAGTCTTTTCGAAGTGTTCCCTGAGTTTCACCAACATTTCCGTTTTCATAACTTCTTTTTTAGGCAAATGTATTTTCCAAATAATAATCTGGAAATACCACCATATAACTATTCAAAGATAGTGCCCCTTTAGTGAATAAGCAAATTTGAACAGCTGGGCGCAAATCTAAGTAAGAATATCCTTTTTTCGAGAAAAAAATTCTAAAAGCCTGATAATCACTTGATTTATAGCTAATACTATCCATTCCCAAACATCTTATAGCCTTATATTTCATTATCCCTTGCTCTTTCATGTAGGTAATAACATTAGGTACAAGTAACTCTTTTTTTGAACTTAACCCCTTCTTAACAATCTCATGACAAACTTGCTCAAACTCAAGTTGATGATTTCCATCGCCATGCAAATCCCAACAACTATCATCAAATATCCCCTTTGCTACACATATTATGTATTTGCCTTTTCCATATGCTTGTTTCCCCCACCAATGTGCAAGTTGTTTGTGCGTATCCCAAAAATAATAACCATCCCCTAACCATGCGGTAGACCTTCTGCATGGGAATGGTCCATCTCTTTCAATAATATCAGGATTATCCCTATCCTCCAATGTTTGGTACAAAGTGATGCTCTTCATATATTAATGGACTAAAGTAGTGCTATTTTCAATTCATTCAATCATAAAAATATTATTCAGTTCAATAAATAGAAATCTTTTCATTTGAACCCTTCCTCAAAAACTTATCACCTTTCAAATTGCACTTAATACTAAACTTTCCTATATTGCGCAATATCCTCTGAAAGCCTAAATAGTTTAAAACTATTACTATATGACTAGGATATTGCTTATTACGATTCTGACATTTATTTTATATAATTCAAATGCTCAGGATGACTCTTCTCCATTTTTAGCAAAAACAATTAAAAAAACCTCTCTAAAATCAGGGCCAGATAGTTCCAGCAAGGTCAAATTAATCCTTCCAGTAGGAACACAGCTTTATGTATTCTCTAATAATGATCAAGATGGTTTCATAAAAGTGATTGACATTAAAACGAATAAATTGGGGTATGTACGAATAACTTCAATAAAAAAAATTAAAGATATTCCTTTAAGCCAATCTAATTCATTTGAAGAGAATGGACAATCTTCAGGCTCAGAACCTGAAGTTGTAATTAAAAATAGAACCTCAAAAACAATTTCTTTAATCGTGGGAAGCAGGTATTTTTCACTACCTCCACACACAACATCAACTGAATCAATTGAATCTGGAGATTTATTATATACAGCCTCTGCTCCATTAGTAATTCCTCTGTCAGGAAGACATTATTTCAAGGAAGGCGATAAATATAGTTGGACATTTATTATAACAACATCATACCATTAATTTATATTAAACCATTAATTTGCATTAACATTATATTACCAACATCACCAAACTAATTTAGCTTTAGCTTAATGAACCACATTTATAATAACCCGTTCCGAATACTCGGTCTTCCGATAACTTCAAGTGAAAGAGAAATTGCAAAGCAAATAGATACTCTTTCGACCTATGCTGAAATGGGAAAAACAAAATCCTTTGAAACGGATTTCCCCTTTCTTCCTCATACGGACAGGACACCCCAGGTTATTGAGGAAGCGAAAAAGCAAATTGAACAAAACGAGAGCAAATTTCTTCAGTCGCTATTTTGGTTTTGGAAAAATAACAGTGTAGATGAACTTGCATTTGATGTGTTGAAAGAAGGTAAAACAGAAAAGGCTATAGATATTTGGGAAAAATCAGCTTTAACAAACAAGCATACAGTTTATAAGTCCGTTAGTTTGAATGAAAATTTAATTTCTTCTTCATCTGGGTTCGCTGATACCGACGATGAAAATCATTCTTTTAAAAAGAACGGTGACGATTATCTTGTTGAGAGGAAGAAAGAGGATAGTTATTCCATTCCCACTGCCTCCTATGAACTAAATTTTGATGATAATTGGGCAATTGAATGCGATACATCATGGATTGATGGCATTGATAATAATAGCTATGGAATTGTTTTTGGTAGAGAGAAAGGCAGTTATTATTTTTTTGGCATTGCAGGAAGTGGTAGTTATATGTATGGGAAATACAATGATTGGACATTCTCTTCCTGCATTGACTGGACAAGTAATAATAATTTTAACAAGTGGAGTTCAAATAAACTTCGTATTGAGAAAGTTGAAATGACTCTTAAATTTTATATAAATGGCGAGTTTGTAAATAGTTGGCAAGCTGAACCTTTTTTTGGAAAATATTTTGGTTTTAAGGTAACCAAAAATCAAAAGATTTCGTTTAGAAATTTTAAATTCTGCAAACTTGTAGAAGATGAAACCTATGGGGAAGGATTAAATGTTTCTTCAAAGAATTTCAGCAGCATCAAAAATCTTTCAACGCTATACTTAGGTCTTTCGATTGCCTCTACAAAGGGAAGTTTCAAACTAAACCATTTCAGAAAAGGCGTTGCCTTAGCAAAAAATATTTTTGCAAATGGAAATATGAATGAATATTCCAAACTTATTGCAGGAGAACGATACAATTACAATTCAGAAAAAACACTTCACTTTTACATTAATGACATACTGGATTCTGTAAAACCTTTTCTTGATAAATCAAATGGAATTTCTAAGAGCGAATTTCTCAGTTCATTTGCATCCTATCCAATTGAAGGAAAACAATTTTTGAACAATCGATTTATTGCAAAACAAATTCAAAATATTGACAAGGAAATTGAAACAGCAAAGTCTGTCAGAAAAACATCTCCTGCTTCCTCTATTGATGCAGGCAAAACCCTAGTAAAGAATACGCAAGCAGATATTGAATATCTTCAAAATATTTTGGAGAACTCGGATTATCAGTATCAAACAATCACCGATAAACTTTCACTTGCGATCATTCAATGCGGGATTGATGCTTTTAATTTTTGTAAGACATCTAATGGAGAAATCGATTATGCAAAGGCTATAAAAAGTGAAGAGAGCTATTTACATGAATATGAATATGCTTTAAGTCTTGCAGCTACACAAAGGGTAAAGGATAAAGCAAAGGAAAATTTAGATTCATGTAAGGATTATATAAAAAATAAATCGCTTTATAGCTGTTGGTTTTGCGGAATTAATACACCTCAAGAGCCAAGCAAGTTCGAGAAAACTATCTATAAAGAAACTTTCCGAAGTTATTTTCCGAGAAGGGTTCAATTCTCATATGTTCCAGTGAGTATTCCAAGATGTCCCGATTGTCAAACAACACATACGCAAGGATCAGATAAATTTATGCTACCAATGGTAATTTGTACTTTAGTCGGCCTAATTATCGGAGCACTTGCTGATGGATATTGGTTTGCTGGCCTGTTAATAGGAGGAATTATAGGATATCTTATTGGGACAAGTTTAAAAAGCCAACAAATTTCAAAAGCGGCTATCAAAGATACGAGTGAATCAACTATAAGAAATTATCCTCCCTTGCAAAAAATGTTAAGCGAAGGTTGGCGGTTTTCAAAACCCACAGCGTAAAAAATATCCCATGAAAAAATATATTTTCGCATTATCGCTCCTACTTCTTTCCTCATATATTTTCGGTCAAACACCCGATTCGATTTTGACAAAGTCAGAATTTCATTATGAAATTTCAAAACTCACAAACAAAATTAAAACGCTTGACAAACTCAATTCAGATTTGCAAAAGACAAACTCAATTCAGAAAAGACAAATTGATAGTGTCAGCTTGCAACTTTTAGTTGCGAATTCAAACATTCAGCTCATTGCAGATTCATTGCATATAACTGTGAAGAATGTTTCAACTTCAAACAAGCAAACTCAAAATCAAATTCAAGACATTAACCAAACCATTACTGACAGAACTCTTTACTGGATAATCGGAATTTTAGCAGTTGCACTTTTAAGCATTTTTGTTTTCTTATTTCTTCGCAGCAAACTTTCTTCAAGCACTAGAAACCTTGATTCGCAAATCGAAAAAACAAATCACGCAATGCAAAATGAAGTAATAAAGCTTGATTCAAAACTTGTTGAGATATTGCAAACTCAATTGAGCATTTTGAAAGAAGAAAGAAAAACTAATGGGGCAAATGCAAACACATCAGATCATAAATTACCCATGAAAGTAGGAAATGAAATTTACAGAATGCGACAAAGAATAAGTTCCATTAAGACTGAAGATAAATCACTTATTCCACTAAGTAAATCACTTGAAAGATTAGAAGAAGAATTTAATCTAGGAGGGTATGAAATAGTTGATATGCTGAACAAACAATTTAACGATGGGCTTTCTGTAAAAGCTACATTCATTCCTTCTGATAATTTGAATCCAGGTGAAAGGATAATAACAAAGGTGATTAAGCCGCAAATAAATTTTAATCACCAAGCTATTCAGATGTCAGAAATTGAAGTAAGTACAGGCAACTAATCAAAATTAAATATTCAAATGGCAAGACAAAAAATTGACTACGGTATTGATTTAGGTACTACCAATTCAGCTATTGCAAGAATGGACAATGGTGAAATTGTCATTATCAAAAGTGATGAAGCTACACAGACGGATACAACCCCTTCATGTGTTCACATAAATAAGAAGCAAGTTCTCTTTGTGGGACAGAAAGCATTTAATCAATTAAGTGCAGAAGCCAAAAAAGCTTTCAAGGATTTTCAAGCAAACCAAAAATCAGAAGGCAGAAATACTTTCATTGAATTTAAACGGGACATGGGAACGACAATTAAGTATGAAAGTTCAAATGCTAATCGTTCTTATTCACCAGAAGAGTTTTCTTCCGAAGTTTTGAAGAAATTGAAAAGTTTTGTAAGAGACGAAGAAGTTAATTCAATTGTTGTCACAGTTCCTGCAATGTTTAAACAACATCAAATTGATGCAACTCAAAAAGCTGCTGAGTTAGCAGGATTTAAATATTGTGAATTGCTTCAAGAACCGATTGCCGCCTCAATTGCTTATGGCTTGACCTCACAAAAAGTAAATGGACACTGGTTAGTATTTGATTTTGGAGGAGGAACATTTGACGCTGCATTGATGAAAGTTTCAGAAGGAATAATGAAAGTAGAGTCTACCGATGGAAACAATCAACTTGGAGGCAAAAATATTGACGAAGCTATTGTTGATCATATACTTTTACCTGCATTGAAAAAAGAATTTAAGATAGATAACATTCTCAATGGGAACGGGAAGCAACTTCTACGGGAAGCACTAAAAAGATTTGCCGAAGAGTTAAAAATTGAATTATCAACAAAAGAAGAAGCATCAGTTGATATTGAGGATATAGGTTCAGATGATGATGGAGAGGAAATTTTATTTTATCCAAAAGTTTCTTTACTGGAATTTGAAAAAATAGTTGAGCCTATTTATCAAGAAGCAATTGACATCACAAAAAAAATCATTGAAGGGAAAAATCTTAAAGGTGAAGACTTGAATCCTGTAATACTTGTTGGGGGGCCAACAAAATCAAAAACCCTCCAACGAATGTTGAAGGAAACATTAGGCGCAAAGATTGACACTTCAATTGATGCAATGACAGCAGTGGCAAAAGGTGCAGCAATTTTTGCATCAACAAGAAATAACCCAATTAAACCAGGAGTTGCTGCAGATAATATTCATGTTTCCTTAAAGTATCCTGAATCTTCTCCTGAAACAGAAGTTAAGCTTGGAATAAAAATTAATAGGAGTTCCTATTCAGGCAAATTACCAGAAAAAATATTTTGTCAGGTTGATAGAAGTGATAAAGGTTGGTCAAGTGGAAAATTTGAAGTTGTTGACGATGCGGAAATTATTGATATTCTTTTAGAAGAGAAAAAAATTAATCGATTTAATGTTATATTATTTGATGAAAAGGGAAATATTTTAAAATGTGAACCTTCCTACTTTCAGATACTTCCAATCCAAATTGCTAATCCAACTTTGCCTTACGATATATGTATTGAAGCGTTCAACTTCGGAAAAGGAAAACAACTTCTCATACCTATGGATGGTTTAAAAAAAGACACAACATTACCTGCAAAAGGGAAAAACAAATTCCGAACATTGACAGACATTAGACCAGGTGAAAACAATGACAAGATTGATATAGTAGTTTATCAAGGTAAAAAGGATTCACGCTCTATCTATGGAGATTTTGTTTGCCGTCATTCGCTCACTGGCAATGATGTATCGGGCTTTCTCCCTAAGAACAGTGAAATAGAAATTGCCATTGATATTGACAGTTCAAGACGAGTTGCAATGTCAATTGATATTCCTTACTTGAATGATACAATTCCTGTTGTGTTTTCAGACATTAAACAAGATGCGATTGATGAAATTGTATTAGGAAAACAAATAAAAGATGCTGATTCATTCTTGAAGGGACTTAAAGCAGAATTTTCTTCAATTGATTCTGATAATGCAGATGAAAAAATAAAGCGAATTAAAGAATTATTTGAGAATGGTAAAGGTAATCCGAACACGAGAACACAAGTGATGGAAGAACTACGTAAAGTAATGATTGAATTAGAATCAGAACAATCAAAAAATGAGTTCCCAAAAACAGAAGCAGAATTAGAAGAAGCATTGGAATATGTGAGAACTGTAAACACAAGATATGGTGATAATAAAACATCCTCTGCACTTTCACAAATGGAGGAGCAAGCGAAAGTCATTATTAAGAATGAAAATACAAAGGCAGCAAAAGATTTAATCAGCCATCTTTATTCACTTTCTTTTTCAATTAACTTTCAACAGTTGGGTTATCTGATTGGTTCTGTAAAATATTGGGATGATAATTTTGATACAATACAATGGACTAACCGAAGCAAAGCGATGCAACTCATGAATGATGCAAAGCAAAATATTGTAACAAATCCATCAAAGACAAAACTTCAACAAATTGTGAGCGAATTATTTTCATTGTTACCAGATGGAACTCCACCGCCAAGAGAGCCAGAAGGAGGATTAGGATATTAGAAATTTAACTAAATGAAATCAGTAATAGAACACATCCTATCAAAGGGAGAAAACATAAACGACACTTATGAAATTCAATTCTTCGTTGGTGAGGGTGCATTTGGAGAGGCATATCGTGTTACACACAAGTATTTAGGTGTGCAGGTGATGAAAGTTTTCAAAGAAGATTATGTAAGCAAGACAGATCTCTCAATCGTAACAAGAGAAGCAAAAATTTTATCAAAACTAACTCACCCAAACATTGTAAGAGTATTTGAAACAAACTCTTTTGTCAGAGGAGATAAAAAATATTTTTTCATCACAATGGGTTTTATTTCAGGTGAGACATTAACACAACTGTTGCGAAGAAAAATTCAACTGCCAATTCCAATTGCATTATCAATTCAAAAAGATTTGTTGACAGGATTAAAGTTTGTTCAGGAACAAACTCAACCAATAGTTCATAGGGATATTAGCACCGACAACATTCTTTTATCCTACGAGAAAGATAAACCAATTGCAATGCTTTCTGATTTTGGTTTGGCTCAATCCATTGACCAACTTTCTAAATTACCAAATGCAGCAGGTCGCTATATTTATTTTGCTCCTGAGTGTTTTTTCGGAAGCTACTTACCAACAAGTGATGTGTTTTCTTCGGGAATTGTCTTATACAAAATGATTACAGGTATGCACCCGTGGGAATATGATTTTGAAGGCACAGATGATGACACTGAAAAAATTACCACAATGGTAATTACAGCAAGAAGAAAGGAAGTTCAAAAACCCTCATTACATAATGATACTTGCACACCTTATCTTGACTATGTCATTTTAAAAGCCCTTTCAAAAGATATTGAAGAAAGATACAAGACCGCTGATGAATTTCTAACAGCATTGAATGATACTGGCAAAGCGGAATTTAAGCCGATGAATGAAACGGGAATTTCAACTGACAAGCCAACTGAAAAGAAAAAAGAAATTCATGTAACATCTTTTAAAGTGACAGAGAAGGGAAAGGGATTTGATTTAATTGCAGGTATGAATGAGTTAAAAGAAACCCTTTACCAGGATATAATTCTCCCATTGAATGATAAGGAACTTTACGAGCAATACAAAGTGTCCGTTCCTAATGGAATGCTTTTATATGGCCCTCCGGGATGTGGCAAAACTTTTATAGCTCAAAAGTTTGCGGAAGAAATTAGTTACCACTATATAGAATTAAAACCATCGGATATAGCAAGCATTTATGTTCATGGGACACAGGAAAAAATTGCAGAGGTGTTTAAAGAAGCAAAAGCAAAAGCGCCCACCTTGCTTTTTATTGATGAGGTAGATGCAATACTTCCTAATCGTGAAGGCAATCTTAATCAAAGCTATGCTTCAGAGGTAAATGAATTTTTATCTCAAATGACAGAATGTCATCAATATGGCATATTCATTATTGCAGCTACTAATAGACCAGAAAAAATCGATCCCGCCATTTTACGAACCGGCAGAATGGATAAAGTTATTTATTTAGCACCGCCCGATTTAGACGCCAGAAAAGAAATGTTTAAGCTTCACTTAAAAGAAAGACCTACAGAAAAAGACATTGATATTGATAAATTAGCGAATTTGACAAATTATTACGTCGCAAGTGATATAAAATTTTTAGTGAATGAAGCATCAAGAAATGCCTTAAAAGAAAGAATAAGAATCAAGCAAGAGCATTTAGAAGAAGCTATTAAAATTAATCCTCCTTCTGTTTCTGAAAGGCAGTTGAAGAAATATGAAACATTCCGAAATAATCGAAACTTCACTTAATATGTTTATTCTATTATGGCTAAAAAAATCCTCATATCTATTCTTTTAATCTGGGTGATCATCTCCGTAATATTTATTCTGCGATTTAAGAAATCTGAAAGCGAATTGAAAATTAATGCAAGTAATTTTCAAGCTAAAATTAACGATTTAGAAAATGTAATTTCAAATTTAGAATCAACAAACAAAGCGCAGCAAACAGAAATATTGAACATGCGGTTAAGGGAACTTAATAGAACATCCTTTAGACAAAATTCTTCGAGCAGTAACTCTCAGATCATTGATAATTCAGAAGTTTATTTGTCACAAGGAAGTGCAACTGTTGTATATAGGAAAAGTGGGTGTGATTATTTTATTTTAGAAAATAATATGGGATATATAATAGCTGAATGGATGGGTGGTAACGATCCTGACAAAGGAGACCGCATTGCAGGTAAATTTGATTCTTTCGGCACAGAAGAATTTTATAATACATCAATGGGTTCTACAACCAATCTTTGGATTGATGATTATATGTTAAGCAAAGACGATGCTTTGGAAAAGATTGCAGATAAATGTAATTGAATACAAAAGAACAATTAAAAGCATTCAATGAAAATAATTATTAAGCTATTATTAGCACTCTTATTATTCGGATGCTTATTAAAAATGCCTTACGGTTACTATCAGTTCGTAAGGCTTGCTGCTTTTGCTGGTTTTATCGCCATTGCTTATGTAGAATACAAAGAAAACAGAATTATAACTGTTGTCCTCTCTGTTTTATGTGCTATTCTATTTAATCCTATTGTAAAAATTTATCTTAAAAAAGACACTTGGCAATTAATTGATGAAAGTATTGCAATTGGATTGACTGCATGGATTGTAATTGACTTAATAATTTACCTCTTAAATAAAAGAACCGTAGCTTAATTACATTTTATGCCCAAAGCAATTCTAATCATATCATTTCTTTTCGCCGCCTTAGTAAGCCAATCCCAAACAAGCGAAGATTATTTTAATAGCGGCAATTCAAAAGCCTCTCTCAAAGATTATCAGGGCGCATTAGAAGATTTTAATAAAGCAGTGAAGTTGAATTCCACAAGCACAAGCAATTATAACAATAGGGCACTCTGCAAAAAAGAGCTTAAAGACTATCAAGGTTCGTTACAGGATTTTAATAAGGCTATTCAGATTAACCCTGAATACGCAAGCGCATATTATAACAGAGGTTCAGTAAAGGGAGAAATGGAAGATTATAAGGGCGCAATAGAAGACTTTACCAAAGCAATAAGTATTGACCCCCTTTTTATCAAGGCTTACATTTGGCGGGGGATTGCAAAATCCAAGAGTAAAGACTATCAGGGTGCAATAGAAGACTTTACAAATGCTTTAAAAATTAATCCTTTCTCTGGCTATGCTTATAACAATAGAGGTCTTGCTAAAGTCAATATGGATAACTTTAATGAAGCCATAAGCGATTATAATAAGGCGATAGAAATTGATCCTAAAGATCCTATAGCCTATTACAATAGGGGTGTTGCAAAAATCTATCTTAAACAAAATGACAGCAGTTGCTTAGACTTTAATAAGTCCTTTGATTTAGGTTATAAAGAAGCTGATGCGTATATCAAAAAGTATTGTAAAACGATTCAAACCCAATCAATTTATTATGCCAATACCTTAATGTATGGCAAATATGATTCCATTCAAAATAAGATAGTCTGGGCAGAGCCAAAGCCTATTGATAGTGTATCTATAACTTTTTATAATAAAGAAATCAAGATAGGCAATCAGCAGCATAGTTACTTTCGCTTAACATCTGATGGAAAGGAAGATAAAACAGAAACCTTTACTGTTACAGAGTATAATGCTTTAGATCAGGATGGAATGAAATGTCTTGTAAGGAGAGTTAAATTTAACAGTGGCAGCAACCTTATACAGTTTGAGTATGCAGATATTTCGTTTGGTTATTTTTTTAATTAACAAATAAGGGCTTAACTCTTTAGAACAAGAAGCTTTCCTCATCTTTAGTAATTCTATTCAGCAATGCTGGCAGGGGGCGAACATGGGGGGTTGGGTGGCTAACGCACAAGACCAACGCTTCAGCCCACACATCGCACACAGCCAGAAGTCAGGCATTGCATTAAAGACAGCCAACACACGCACAGAAACTCCGCAGCCAGCAGGCAGGGAACCCTACACCCTTCCTGCTCGCTGCTGACACAAACCCACACCCGACCATGCAAAGCCTTCCTGCA
>Ga0163162_10001480_pt1 | contig 21867 bp, 23 predicted proteins | sample S55metaG_FD_115310 | JGI IMG/M metagenome (GOLD analysis project Ga0163162, IMG submission 115310) | Switchgrass rhizosphere microbial communities from Kellogg Biological Station, Michigan, USA - S5-5 metaG | ecosystem: Host-associated > Plants > Roots > Rhizosphere > Soil | place: USA...
ATACTCAGGATGCCATTCGCACCCTAACCAACGCTTTTGCACCAATGAACTGCCTGATCATGGCCGCTCGCAAAGGCTGCTTCAGCTTCACACTGGTCAACGAACACGGTATCGCCCGCCACAGCGAGCGTCTGTACCCCGATCAGTACTCCAGCGCTGAACCGCTGCAGGCCGTGATCGATCGTACCCGTCAGGCACTGGTTGCCTGAAAGCCGAAAAGGCTGCAAAAGCAAAACCCCCGCACAAAATGCGGGGCTTTTTATTGCCCGATGTTTCGCTTTTACCCCTCAGCGGCTAAGCACCATCGGATATAACGAATATTCCCCGCAGCGGGAAATATTTTAAAAACAGGCCTTTACGTCGCGAATATGACACTACACTTCAACTCAATCGGCGTGATCCGCTTGCGGCGAGCCTGAACCGATCCACAGCTGCCAAGCCCCCCTTCAGGACTCGCCATTAATAACAAGAACCGAGGGTTTTATGGGTATCGCTGCCAGCGAACTGTGCCGCTACGTGATCCGTCCTACGCTGATCTACCTGGGACGTCACAGCGCGACTGCCGAATCTCTGCTGCTGGGCATCGCCGCCAGCCAGTCAGCCCTGGGTTCTGCCCTGCATGACCGCCGTGGACACGGCCTCTACCGCATCGCCGAGCATCGCCATCAGGCCCTCTGGGATGATTATCTGGCGCTCGACCCGGAACGCGCCAGCCTTGTTCGCGGCCTCGCCAGTCAACACGCTTTCCTCAGCGGTCCACACCTGGAACTGACGGTCAATCTGCGTTACGCCACAGCGATTGCCTGGCTGCTGGTAGAAGAACAAAACCCCACTCTCCCCGATTCCAACGATTTGCTGGGAATGGCGCGTATCTGGCGCCAGACCTTTCAACCCCAAGGTCGTCTGCGCGACTTCACTTATGCCTGGCACACCTGTGTTTCAACGGTGAATCAGGTCGCTTGCTGACCGCCGGGTTTCAGAAGATCTGCCAACAGGTCGCGAATCTGGTCGGATTGTCCTACAAAACCGCTCTAACTCAAGGCATACGGACTATAGCGCTGGGACGAAAATGTTGGTAATTTTCGCCCCGGTGATCATCAGGAGTTCTAATAATGAAAAAAGTCATGCTCAAAACCACCCTTAGCCTCGCCGTTACCCTTGCTTCCACTCAAATTTTCGCGGCCGGCTTTGCCCTCAATGAACAAAGCATCAGTGGGATGGGGACTGGTTTTGCCGGGCGATCTTCTTCTGCCGACGACGCAAGCACTGTTTATGGCAACCCTGCCGGCATGTCGCGCATCAAGCGCGAACAAGTTACCGGTGGCGTAGCGGTCGTCGATGCTCATACCGATATCAGCAATGCCAGCTCGAGTCCCAACGGCGGCAGCAACAAAGGCGATATGGTGCCCTTCACCGCTGTACCTATGGGCTTCTACGTCAAACCGATCGATGATCACTGGGCATTCGGCCTTGGCGTTTATGTGCCATTCGGCCTGATCACTGATTATGAAAACGGCTTTGCCGGCCGTTACTTCGGCAGCAAGTCCGAAGTACAAGTGATCACCTTCCAGCCAACCGTCAGCTACGCCTTCAACGACAAGGTATCGATCGGTTTTGGTCCGACCATCAACCGCATCGACGGCTCGCTGGAGTCCAACCTGTCGATCACCCAGGCCGCGCCGGATGGCAAGGTCAAGATCAAGGGTGACGACACTGCACTGGGCTACAACGTCGGCTTGCTGGTACAAGCCACTGATACCACGCGCCTGGGTCTGACTTACCACTCGAAGGTCGACTACAAGCTCGAAGGCAACACCAAGGTCAACTACGGTGTGCTCGGTGCGATCGGTCTAGGCGCCAACCAGAAGTACGACGCTTCGCTGAAGATCACCACGCCTGAATCCATCGACTTCTCGGTTACTCAGGCGATCAACGATCGCTGGAACGTTTATGCCGGTTCGACCTGGACCCGCTGGAGCCAGCTGGAAAAAATCACCGTGAAAAACTCCGGGGTACAGCCGCTGCTGGCCGGCCAGTTCGGCTCGATCAACGAAGACCAGAACTGGCATGACTCCTGGGCCTACGCCGTCGGTACGTCGTACCAGTTAAACAAGGAATGGGTACTGCGTACTGGCCTGACCTTCGACCAGTCGCCGACCAATAACGAAGACCGTTCGCCACGTATTCCGACTGGCGACCGCACCATCTTCAGTATCGGTGCCGGCTGGAGCCCGACCGACGACCTGACTATCGACGTCGCTTACTCGTACCTGAAAGAAGAGTCGGTCAAGATCCGCAACGAAAACAACCGTGGCCAGACCTACGATGCCAAGTATGAAAACTCGGCAAACGGTTTCGGTGTCGGCGCGACCTACCGCTTCTGATGCTGCACGGCGGGGCTAACCCCTCGCCCACAAAAAGCCCCGCTCTCTTTGCAGAGGCGGGGCTTTTTTGTGTCCGGTGCCTCACTGTGGGAGCGAGCCTGCTCGCGAAGACGGCGCATCAGTCGATTAACAAGGCGACTGGCACACCGCTTTCGCGAGCAGGCTCGCTCCCACAAAAAGCTCAGTGCATCAGGGCTTCAGCGGTTTCGAGGCGATAGCCTTTTCGATCGCAGCGATAAACTCCGGATCATCCGGCTTGGTCAGGCTGGAGAAATTGGCGATCACCTTGCCTTGGCGATCGACCACATATTTGTAGAAATTCCACTTCGGTGCGCTGCTCTGCGCGGCCAGCACCTGGAACATATGCGTCGCGTCATCGCCACGGACTTTCTGCGGCTCGGTCATGGCGAACGTCACGCCGTAATTGGCGTAACAGACCTTGGCGGTTTCGGCGCTGTCCTTGGACTCCTGCTTGAAGTCATTGGAAGGCACGCCGAGCATTTCCAGCCCTTGCCCTTCATAGCGCTTATGCAACGCCTCAAGCCCTTCGAACTGCGGCGCAAAACCACAGAAACTCGCGGTATTGACCACCACCAACGGTTTGTCGGCGTACTGCTTGCACAGATCGATGGACTCCTTGGCTCGCAACTTGGGCAGCGAGCCTTGCAGCAATTCGGGACAGTCAGCGGCCTGAGCCAAACCGGTCAATGCCATCAGCAACGCGGGAACAGCACACCAGCGCATCAGCATGTCGAACATCCTTGAGCAATCGTCAGACTTCGACGTTACTCGCCACGCCTCGTTCTAGCAAATGCTCATGCCCAACTGCATCAGCGCCAGGCCGCCCTGATGCCAGCCCCACCACACCAGCGCCAGCAATGCAGCGCCGAGTGCGGTGATGACGATACGCGGCCAGAGTCGACTCATGCGGCGCTCGCAGCGGCTTGCAGGCGGGCGACCGGTCGTTCGCGCACCGGCCAGTTGAGCGCGGCCGCCAGCAGGCTCAAAAGAACAGCCACTTGCCAGATCAAGTCATAACTCCCGGTTCGGTCATACACCACCCCGCCCAGCCAGCCGCCCAGGAATGAGCCAAGCTGATGAAACAGGAACACAATGCCACCGAGCATGGACAGATTGCGCACGCCAAACAAGGTCGCGACTGTACCGTTGGTCAACGGCACCGTCGACAGCCACAAGAAGCCCATGGCCATGCCAAACAGGTACGCCGACAGGGTCGTCACCGGCAGCCACAGAAACAGCACAATCACCACCGCGCGCAACAGGTACAACGCTGTGAGCAGGCGCGGTTTGGACATGCGTCCGCCCAGCCAACCGGCAGTGTAAGTGCCGAAAATATTGAACAGCCCGATCAGCGCCAGCACCGTGGTGCCGACACTGGCGGGCAGATGCTGATCGACCAGATACGCTGGCAAGTGCACACCGATGAACACCACCTGAAAACCGCAGACAAAAAAGCCGAACGCCAACAACCAGAACCCCGAATGCGAACAGGCTTCGCGCAGGGCCTCGGACAAGGTTTGTTCATGGCCGAGCACCGGCAGCGGCTTGTCCTTGAGCATGCTCACCAGCGGCACAATCAGCGCCACCAGCAGGCCCAGCACCAGCAGCGCGGCCGACCAGCCGAGCCAGCCGATCAGGCCCAGCGTGCCCGGCAACATGGCGAACTGACCGAACGAACCGGCAGCGCTGGCGATACCCATGCCCATGCTGCGTTTCTCTGGCGGCACAGCGCGACCCACGACACCAAGAATGACCGAAAACGAAGTGCCCGAAAGACCGATACCGATCAGCAGACCGGCACTCAGTGACAGCGTCACCGCCGAATCAGACAACCCCATGCACACCAGGCCCGCCGCGTAGAGGATCCCCCCGACCAGCACCACTTTTGCCGCGCCGAAACGGTCAGCCAGTGCGCCGGTAAACGGTTGTGCCAGGCCCCAGATCAGATTCTGCAAGGCAATGGCAAAGGCGAACACTTCGCGCCCCCAACCGAACTGCGCACTCATCGGTGACAGGAACAAGCCGAAACCATGCCGCACACCCAATGACAACGCCAGGATCAGCGCACTCCCGACCAGCACCCAACCGCACGTACGCCACATCGATGTCATTATTGTTCTCCGCTTGCGGGTATATACCCGCTTGAGTTTGGAAAAAACCGGCCTCAGGCCAGTTCATCCAGCAATCTGAGCAAGGTTTCACGCTTCTCGGCGCCCAGTCGGTCGATCAACCACTGCTGCGCCGCTTCCCAGGCCGGCAGTGCTGCTGCCAGACGTTGCACGCCGGTTTCGGTGAGTTTGACGATGCGATTGCGCATGTCCTCGCCTTCGGCCAACGCCACCAGCCCCTCGCCTTCCAGCACCCGCAAATTGCGCCCGAGGGTGCTGCGATCCAGGCCCATGGCTTCGGCCAGCTCCGAGATGCTCGGTTGATCCAGACGTTGCAGGTTGCACAGCAAAGAATACTGGGCAACGTTGATCCCGAAGCCATCGAGAGCGCCGTCGTAATGCCTGCTGACGCCACGAGCGGCGCGACGCAGGTTGGTGCACAAACACTGAGAAGGAAGCATGATGCGTGTATATACCCGCGACTGTGTTAAATCAAGTTACAGATGAGTTTACCCATAACATTTGTGCTGCCGGCGAGGCCGCGTTCGCGAGCAGGCTCGCTCCCACATTTGCAATGCGCTCCCCTGTGGGAGCGAGCCTGCTCGCGAAGAGGCCGGCACAGATAATCCAAAACTGTCAGACCAAAACCAATCCCACCAGCACCACCATCTCCAGCAATTCCAGCAACGCCCCCGCCGTATCGCCGGTCGTCCCGCCCAACCGCCGCATCATCACCTGCCGCAGCCAGACAAATACACCGACAGCAATCACCAGCGCAACGACGGCACTGAACCCGGCAATCAGCACGCAGGCCAACGCACTGAAGCCCAACACCCACCACCCGGCCTTGCGCGGCAAATGATCCGCCAACGCCTGCCCCAACCCGCCCGCGCGCACATACGGCGTGGTCAGAAACAACCCGAGCAACGCCGCCCGCCCAAGCAGCGGCACGATGATCAACGCCAGCCCCTGCCCTTGCTCGATCAACGCCAGCAGCGCCGCGAACTTGAGCAACAGCACCAACACCAGCGTCACTACCGCAATCGGCCCGCTGCGCGGATCCTTCATGATGGTCAGCGTACGCTCGCGATCACCAAAACCGCCGAGCCAGGCATCAGCGCTGTCGGCCAGGCCATCCAGGTGAAGTGCGCCGCTAAGCGACACCCACACCGTCAGCAGCAGTGCTGCGTGAAGCAACAACGGCGCGCCGTTCAAGGCGAGATTCAACGCCCACAGGATCACGCCGAACAGCAGACCCACCAGCGGATAAAACAGCAGCGAACGGCCAAGCTGTTCCGGCTCAGGCATCCCCGGCAAACGAATCGGCAGACTGCTGAGAAATTGCAGGGCGATCCACAGCGGCAACATGTCAGTGACCTTCCTTGAGCGAACCACCCGCCTCGACCGTCAGCGCAAAAAGCGCGCCGTGAGCGACCTCGACATTGAGCAACTGCTCGCGTGGCAAGCCGCGTGCCTGCGCCAGCAACAGGCGCATCACCCCGCCGTGACCGATCAGCAACACCCGCTCACCGGCGTAAGCACTGTGCAGGCGCGCAACCGCCGCCAACACTCGCGAGGAAAACTCGTTGACCGGCTCACCCTGCGGTGGCGTGAACGCGTACGGATCAGCCCAGAACAACCCCAACGCCTCGGCATCCGTCTCCATCAACGCCGCTGCGCTCTGCCCTTCCCACGCACCGAAATGCAGCTCTTGCAGATCCTTGTCCAATTGCACCGGCAGATCCAGCTGTTCACCCAGTTCCGCGGCAAACCGCGCGCAACGCTGCAACGGCGAACTGACAATCCGCTGCCACGGTCCGCTGTTGACCACCGCCGCACGCATCTGCGCCCAGCCCTTTTCGGTCAGCGCATCGTCGAGGCTGCCGCGCAAACCGCCGCCGAGCTCAGTCTCACCATGGCGCAGCAGATCCAGATGCAAGGTCATGCCGGACGATCCGCCACCGCTGCTTCGGCGCATGTCGCCATCTGCCCGTGCAGATCACAGGCCAGTCGCAACAATGGCACCGCCAGCGCCGCGCCACTGCCCTCGCCCAGACGCAGACCGAGTTCCAGCAACGGCTCGGCCTGCAGGGCTTCCAGCACATGACGATGGCCTGGCTCGGCACCGCGATGACCGAACAGCAGCCACTCGCGGCAGGCCGGATTCAAACGCACCGCAACCAGCGCCGCGACCGTGCAGATAAAGCCGTCGACCAGCACCGCAATGCCTTCTTGAGCCGCTGCCAGATACGCGCCGACCAGCGCGGCGATTTCAAAACCACCCAGATTGAACAGGGTCTGCAACGCATCGCCACGCTGTGCGGCGTGCAATGCCAGCGCTCGCTCGATCACTTGCGCCTTGTGGCTGACACCTTCGGCATTCAGTCCGGTGCCGGGACCCGTCAGGTGTACCACTGGGCAATCGAGCAAGGCGCAGGCCAAGGCACTCGCCGCCGTGGTTTTGCCAATGCCCATTTCGCCACCGATGAACAACTGCGTGCCCGCCGCTTTCGCTCGCAGCAGACTGTCGCGACCGCCCTGCAACGCCAACTCGCCCTGGGCCTGAGTCATCGCCGCACCCTGAGCGAAGTTCGCCGTGCCCGCGCCGATGTTCAAATGGCGCACACCCGGCAGGGCCAGCGCTGGATTCACCGTGCCCAGATCGACCACTTCCAACTGCGCGCCGAGCTGACGCGCCAGCACGCTGATCGCCGCGCCACCGCTGACAAAGTTGAGCAACATCTGCCCGGTGACTTCCTGCGGGAACGCCGAAACCCCTTCAGCAACCACGCCGTGATCACCGGCAAACATCGCGATCCAGACCTGCGCCAGCGTCGGTTTGACCTGGCCTTGCAGACCGGCCAGTTGCACCGCTACCGACTCCAGTCGACCGAGCGAACCCGCCGGTTTGGTCAGTTGCTGCTGCCGCGCCGCCGCTTGTTCAACGACATTGATGTCGACCGGTTTGCACGGGTTCAGCCACCAGGATTGAGTCATAACGCAGGTCCTTTCAGAGTCAGGGGCAGGCCGGCGACGGTCAGGACAACACGCTGACAGCGCTCGGCCAGAGCTTGATGCAGCCAACCGGCTTCATCGACATAGCGGCGAGTCAATTCGCCCAGCGGCACGACACCCATTCCGGTCTCGTTGCTGACAAAAATGATTTCTCCCGGCAGCGAGGCCAGGCATTCGAGCAGGGATTCGCGCTCGGCGGCGAGGCGTTCGGCGTCATCGAGCATCAACAGATTGGTCAGCCACAGGGTCAGGCAATCGACCAGCAGGCAACGCTCGGCGCTGGCGGATTCACGCAGGACGCGGGCCAATTCCAGCGGCTCTTCGATGAGTGCCCATTCGGCGGGACGGCGCGCGCGATGATGGGCGACGCGGTCGCTCATCTCGCCATCGAGGGGTTGGCTGGTGGCGATGTAAGTGACCGCCAGATGGCTGTCGGTGGCGAGTTTTTCCGCCAGGCGGCTTTTGCCGGAGCGGGCGCCGCCGAGGATCAGTTGGAGCATGGGCTTATCCAGGAAAGTATCTAGTGAGGCAACCGCCGCTTTCGCGAGCAGGCTCGCTCCCACAGGGTTATGAGTTGTACTCAAAATGTATGGCTAACCGCATTCACTGTGGGAGCGAGCCTGCTCGCGAAGAGGCCCGCACAGTCACCTCAAATCCCACAGAGCTGACGCAATAGATCCGTATCCAGATGCTTCTCCACCAGATCCGCCAGCCGCTCGATATCGCGCTCGCGCAAGCCGTGATAATCCACCTCCTGCACATCGCTCAACCCGGCCCAGCGCAGCAACGCCGCACTCGCCGCCGGCGATTCGAACAAGCCATGCAAGTAGGTGCCAAACACTTGCCCGTCAGCACTCTGCGCACCGTCGCAACGGCCGTCATCCAGATGCACCGCAGCGTTTTCCAACGCCGGTCCGCTGGTCACGCCGGCATGAATTTCATAGCCGCTGACGTCGGCATCTTCCAGTGCCAATCGTCCGCGCACATTGCGCAACTGCTTCTCGGCTTCGAGCGTTGTTTCGAACGTCAGCAAGCCCAAACCGGCACTCGTGCCCGGCGCGCCTTCGAGGCCGAGCGGGTCATGCACCTGCTCGCCGAGCATCTGCAGACCGCCGCAAATCCCCAGCACCTTGCCGCCGTAACGCAAGTGTCGAGAGATCGCCGCATCCCAGCCATTGGCGCGCAGGTAGGCTAGATCGCTACGCACGCTCTTCGAGCCCGGCAGAATAATCAGGTCAGCTGCCGGAATCGCCTGCCCCGGACCGACAAATTGCAGATCAACCTGCGGATGCAGACGCAGCGGATCAAAATCGGTGTGGTTGCTGATGCGCGGCAGCACCGGCACCACCACTTTCAGCACTTGTTCGGCCTTGTCGGTCTGGCGCTGATCAATGCCGTCCTCGGCCTCCAGATGCAGGTCCATCACATAGGGCAGCACGCCCACCACCGGTTTGCCGGTGCGTTGTTCGAGCCAGTCGAGGCCCGGTTGCAGCAAGGCGATGTCACCGCGAAAACGATTGATGATGAAGCCTTTGACCCGCGCCTGTTCGCTCGGCGACAACAGCTCCAGGGTGCCGACCAGATGGGCGAAAACCCCGCCGCGATTGATGTCGGCAATCAGCAAAACCGGGCAATCCACCGCTTCGGCGAAGCCCATGTTGGCGATGTCGCCCGCACGCAGATTAATCTCGGCGGGTGAACCCGCGCCTTCGACCATCACCAGCGGATACGCAGCGCTGAGCCGCTCGTGGGACGCGAGCACCGCTTTCATCGCGATGGCTTTGTAGTCGTGATACGCCACGGCGTTCATCGACGTCACCGCGCGACCGTGGATGATCACTTGCGCGCCGGTGTCGCTGTTGGGCTTGAGCAGCACCGGGTTCATGTCGGTGTGCGGTTCGAGAAATGCCGCTTGCGCCTGCACCGCTTGCGCGCGGCCGATCTCACCGCCATCGGCGGTCACCGCGCTGTTGAGCGCCATGTTCTGCGGTTTGAACGGTACGACCGCCACGCCCTGGCGCGTCGCCCAGCGGCACAGCGCCGTCACCAGTGTGCTTTTACCGGCATCGGAGGTGGTGCCTTGCACCATCAGGGTGGTCATGCGTGATCCTTGGCAAAAGCGATTAAAGCGTGTTCGAGACGCGCCTCTTCAGCCGCATCGGCGGGCAGGCCAAAACGCAAACTGCTGTTGTGGGTAAAGATGCGCAGGAGAATGCCGCGACGGGCCATGAAGGCGTGCAACACCTCGGCGTGTTCGGTCATCAGCCACTGGAACAGCGCGCAACCGCCCTGCGGCTTGAAGCCATAGCGTTCAAGCAGCGCTGCCAGTCGTTCGCTGGCTTCATCACTGCGAATCCGTTGCCGTGTGTGCCCTTCGGTGTCTTGCAGACACGCTTGCCCGAGCACCCGCGTCGGCCCGCTCACCGCCCAAGGCCCGACCTGTTCGGCGAGCAGTTTGAGCAACTTGCGCTCAGCCAGGACAAAGCCCAGACGCACCCCGGCCAGACCGAAAAACTTGCCGAACGAACGCAACACGATCAGCCCGACTTGATGGGCATACGGCGCCAGACTCAATTGCGGCGTGTTGTCCATGAACGCCTCATCGACCACCAGCCAACCACCACGCCGGGCGAGCCGCCCATGCCAATCGAGCAGGCGTGCCGGGGTCAGGCTCAGGCCGGTCGGGTTGTTCGGATTGACCACCACCAGCACGTCGAGGCTGTCGAGAAAAAACTCGACTTCCTGCTCCAGCACTTCGCGCACGATGTAACCGCTGCGGCGCCAGGCTTCGGCATGCTCGGCATAACACGGCGACAACACACCGACCTTGCCGGCCCGGCGCAAGCGCGGCAATAACTGAATGGCCATCTGCGAACCAGCCACTGGCAGCACTTGCGCAGCACCGTAGTAATCACACGCAGCTTGCTCCAGACCGTCATCGGTTTCCGGCAAACGCGCCCAGGCGCGCAACGGGATGTCCGGGATCGGGAATGGCCACGGCGCGAGGCCGCTGGACAGGTCGAGCCAGTCAGCCTCGACAATGCCGTAATCGAGTGCAGCCTTGCGCAACCGGCCACCGTGCTCAAGCATAGAATTCAGCCCCCACGCAGAGAATCAGCAGCCATAACCATACCCCGCGCTGGACCAATTGCCAGCCACGGTCGATGGAATCTGCATCAGCCGCTGCGCCCTCGCCAAGCTGCGGACGGTCGTGAAGTTCGCCGTGGTAAATCGCTGGCCCACCCAATTCCACGCCCAGCGCACCGGCGCCGGCCGCCATCACCGGACCGGCGTTGGGGCTGTCCCACTTCGGCGCCTGTGTGCGCCAGCACTTCAGCGCGAGTCGGGTTTTACCCAGCAGCGCGTAGGTCACTGCCACCAGACGCGCGGGAATGTAGTTCAGCACGTCGTCGATTTTCGCCGCCGCCCAGCCGAAACGTTCGAAGCGTTCGTTGCGATAGCCCCACATCGCATCGAGCGTATTGCTCAAGCGATAGAGGACCACGCCCGGCGCACCCGCCACGACAAACCAGAACAGCGCGGCAAACACCGCATCGCTGCCGTTTTCCAGCACCGACTCGGTGGCGGCGCGGGCGACGGCGGTGCTGTCGAGTTCATCGGTCTGGCGGCTGACCAGATAGCCCACGCGTTTGCGCGCCTCATCCAGATCATCCGCACGTAATGCAGCAGCCACCGGCGCGACATGCTCGCCGAGGCTGCGCATGCCGAGGGCGCAATACAATGCAAGAATCTCGACGACCCAGCCCACGTACGGCGCCCAGGAAAACGCCGTGGCGAGCAAGGTCAGCGGCAGCACCGCGATCACCCACGCGGTGACGCCATGGCTACGCCAGCCACGACCACCGGCGTTGAAACGTTGCTCGATGCGCCCGGCGAAATTGCCGAACGCCACCAGCGGATGCCAGCGTTTCGGTTCACCGAGCAGCGCATCCAGCGCGACCGCGGCGACACTCAACAACGCCACACTCATTGACTCACTCCCCAATAATTTTCATACAGCAACTCATTGAGCGGACGCGCCTGCGCCCACCCTTCGAGTACCAGCATCGGCGCCGGATAGAATTCCTTGACCGGGCCCAGACACAAAACGGCCAAGGGCTTGGCGCCCTGCGGCAATTTCAGCAGATCGGCCAGTGCCTGCGGCTCGAACAGCGAAACCCAGCCCATGCCCAGGCCTTCGGCGCGCGAGGCCAGCCACAGATTCTGGATGGCGCAGGACAACGAGGCCATGTCCATTTCCGGCAGCGTGCGGCGACCGAAGATGTGTTTTTCGCGATCGTCCATCAGCGCGGCGACCAGCACTTCGGCGCAGTCGTGGATGCCTTCGACCTTGAGTTTCATGAACTCGTCACTGCGCTCGCCGAGGGCTTCTGCGGTGCGGATGCGTTCTTCTTCCACGAGGTTCTGGATCTGGCCGCGCAGGCTGCGGTCGCTGATGCGGATGAAACGCCACGGCTGCATGAGGCCGACGCTTGGGGCCTGGTGGGCGGCTTCCAGTAGTCGCCGCAGCAGATCCGGTTCGACGGTGCCGCCAGTGAAGTGGCGCATGTCGCGGCGTTCGGCGATGGCTCTATAAACCGCTTCGCGTTCGGCTTCGGAGAATGTGTTGTCTGTCATGGCCCTTTCGCGAGCAGGCTCGCTCCCACAGGGGAATGCATTGCTTCAGTCACCACCGTTTCAACTGTGGGAGCGAGCCTGCTCGCGAAGGCGCCTTCGGAATCAGGCGCAAACAGTGCAGCGACAGCCGCGGGATTCGACGGGAAGTAGAAGTGCACATAAGAAGCCGTCATCCGCCCGTCCCGATAAACCGCCTCGGCACCGCGCCCACCATTCGGGCTCAAGCCACGGGCAATCGGCGTCAATTCGGTGGTGGTCAGCGAGTGATGATAGGTGTGCCCACGCAGCGAACCTTCCGGCAGATCGACCGCTTGCAGGGCCAGTGCCGCCAGACGCTTCTGCATCACCGCATCGCCCTCAAGCAGTCCGACCAGTTCGGCGCGAGTGCCTTCAACGTCCGTCAAAGAGTCGAGCAGATACAACATGCCGCCACATTCAGCGAGCATAGGTTTGCCCGTCGCGTGATGCGCACGAATCGCCTCCAGCATCACGGTGTTCTGCGACAACGCAACGTGGTGCAATTCCGGATACCCACCGGGCAAATACAGACTGTCCGCCTCAGGCAATTGCGTGTCGCGGATCGGCGAGAAGAAACTCAACTCGGCGCCCATCGCACGCAGCAGATCGAGACTCGCACCGTAGGTGAAGGCAAACGCCTCATCACGGGCAACGGCGATTCGCACATTCTTCAGCAGCGGCTCTACAGCGATCACATCAGGCGCGGCGAATTCCACGGCCGGTGGCAGCGCTACCTCGCAACTGCTGGCCAATGCATCGGCGGCGGCGTCGAGACGCACATCAAGGTCATTCAGTTCGCTGGCCTGGACCAGACCGAGATGGCGGCTCGGCAGTTCGATACCGGTCTCGCGAGACAATGCGCCGTACCAGCGCAGACCTTCCGTGAGGCTGCCTTCGAGCAACTGCGCATGACGCAAGGTGCCGACGCGATTAGCCAGTACACCGGCAAACGGCAGGTCCGGCTGATACTTCGCCAAGCCCAGCGCCAGCGCACCAAAGGTTTGCGCCATGGCCGTGCCGTCGATCACGCCGAGCACCGGCACGCCGAAGTGCCGCGCCAGATCGGCGCTGGAAGGCGTGCCGTCGAACAGGCCCATCACGCCTTCGATCAGAATCAGATCGGCCTCGGCGGCGGCTTCCCACAACAGACGCCGACTTTCCTGCTCGCCGACCATCCACATGTCCAGTTGATACACCGGCGCACCGCTGGCGCGCTCGAGAATCATCGGGTCAAGGAAGTCCGGGCCGCATTTGAACACGCGCACCTTGCGCCCCTGATTGCGATGCAAACGGGCGAGCGCGGCGGTGACGGTGGTCTTGCCCTGACCGGAAGCCGGCGCGGCGATGAGCACCGCCGGGCAGTGACGTGGTTGATTCAAAGTTCGACGCCTTTCTGCGCTTTGATGCCGGCCTGGAAGGCGTGTTTGAGCATGCCCATTTCAGTCACGGTGTCGCCCATTTCGATCATTTCCGGCTTGGCCGCGCGACCGGTGACGATCACGTGCTGCATCGGCGGACGCGCCTGCAAATCGCTGAGCACCTGATCGAGATCGAGGTAACCGTGCTTGAGGGCGATGTTCAGTTCGTCGAGCACCACCAGACCGATCGACGGATCGCGCAGCAGTTCGCGGGACACAGCCCACGCGGCTTCGGCGGCGGCGATGTCGCGCTGACGATCCTGGGTTTCCCAAGTGAAGCCTTCGCCCATCACGTGGAAGCGAACTTGCTCGGGGAAGCGGCGGAAACACAACTCTTCGCCGGTGCTGTTGCGGCCCTTGATGAACTGCACCACGCCGCACTGCATGCCGTGGCCCATGGCACGGGCGAGCATACCGAACGCCGAGCTGCTTTTGCCTTTGCCGTTGCTGGTCAGCACCAGCACCAGGCCGCACTCGTCAGGCGAGTTGGCGATGCGTTCGTCGATCACGGCTTTTTTACGCTGCATACGGGCCAGATGGCGTTCGTCGCGCTCGGGGGAATCAGTCATGGGGAGCTCTCCGTTGAGGCTGGATAACGGCGGGCAGGCACAAGAATAGACGGCAAAAAGCCTGGCATCGCCCACCGTGATGCCGCTGGATGGATCAGGCCGGTCTCCGGGCTCATGAGCGGCGTTTCGCCTGACTGCGCGCCTTCCCGCTTCTGTCGAGGCAGTGGCTCAAGGCGCAGTTTTCACTCATTTACCGTTGCGGGGGCAGCGCCGGGATCGTGGTGGTTCTTCGCTTGAAGACAACCCTCACCGGCTTCCCTGTTTCACTCTGTCGACACAGGTCACAGAGCACCTGAAACAAGCCGCGAAGGTTAGAGGGTTGGGGGTGGAGCGTCAATTAAAGAGGCGGTCATCGGGCGAATAACTGCCGTCGATCAACTATCTGACGCCAATCTTGTGCCACACTGATACAAATGATATCAAAGAGCCATGCTTTTCCCGAAAAGCCCACTACAACAATAAAGGATGATGACGATGCAAGGCATGATCATCAGCAACCCGCGCCTGGAATTCCTGCGCCCGGTGCTTGAACGCTGGTTTGACTGTATCGACCGTTACAACGCCGTGCGCGGCGACAGCGACACCCCTTACTGGCATGACGAGAAAGCCAATCTCGGATTGCTCTCGGCCGCCGCCTGGATGGCCGAGCTGGTCACTTTGAACGACACTGCCACGCGCAAACAGAATGAAGAAGGCGAGCGCAATGCCCGCGCCGATCTGTTTCTCGCCAGCGCCGAAGACCGCGCCTTTATCCAGACCACCCAGCGCTGGCCAAAGGTTACCAACCTCAATCTGACTCAAGCCCTGCTGGACATCACCAACGACGCCAAACGCATCAGCTACGCCAGCGACCTCAAGCTCGGCTGCCTGTTTGTCGCGCCGCAAAAAGCCCAGCACAGCGCCAGCCCCGAAGAGCTGCAGGACATGGTCGACGACCTGCAAAAGGAACACACTTGCGCGGTCGCCTGGTATTTCCCCTACGCCTACCGCAAGTTACGCAGCGAAGCCGGCAATTATCACCCGGGCATCGCCGTGCTGTTCAAGGAAGCGCGCGGTTGAGCAGTTGAACCATCGGGCTTGCGCCCTCCTCTATGATTAGGAATGCATTCATAGGGAAGATCAGCAATGCGCAAGCCCCAGCTCGTTTTTGTCATCGCCTTCGCCGGAGGACTCGCCGCCTGCGGTGAAACCTCCAGCCTGCAAGTCTCCGACGGCACCGGCCCGTCACCGAAGCTGCCCGAACCGAACAAGACCCTGATCCCGACGGTGAATATCGCCCCGGCGATCGGCTGGCCCGACGGCGGCAAACCGACAGCGGCGGCTGGCACCCAGGTCGCGGCATTCGCCGAAGGCCTCGATCATCCGCGCTGGCTCTATGTGCTGCCCAATGGCGATGTGTTGGTAGCGGAAACCAATGCCCCACCAAAACCGGATGACAGCAGCGGGATTCGCGGCTGGGTGATGAAGAAGGTCATGGGCAAGGCTGGCGCTGGCGTGCCAAGCCCAAACCGCATCACCCTGCTGCGTGACGCCGATCACGATGGAGTCGCCGAGACCCGCACGGTGTTTCTGCAAAACCTCAACTCGCCGTTCGGCATGACCCTGGTTGGCAATGACCTGTACGTCGCCGATACCGATCGCCTGCTGCGTTTCAACTACGAACCCGGCGCGACCGAGATCAAATCGCAGCCGATCAAGGTCGTCGATCTGCCCGGCGGCACGCTGAATCACCACTGGACCAAAAACGTCATCGCCAGCAAGGACGGCAGCAAACTGTACGTCACGGTCGGCTCGAACAGTAATGTCGGCGAAAATGGTCTGGATAAAGAAGAAGGCCGCGCGGCGATCTGGGAAGTCGATCGGGCGACCGGCAATCACCGCATCTTTGCCTCGGGCATCCGCAACCCCAATGGCCTGGCCTGGGAGCCTGTCAGTGGCGCGCTGTGGACAGCGGTCAACGAACGCGACGAGATCGGCAGTGATCTGGTGCCGGACTACATCACTTCCGTGAAGGACGGTGGTTTTTATGGCTGGCCGTTCAGCTACTACGGCCAGCACGTCGATGTGCGTGTGTCGCCGCAAAATCCGGACCTGGTGGCCAAAGCCATCGCCCCGGATTACGCAGTCGGCCCGCACACCGCCTCACTGGGTCTGAGCTTCGCCGAGGGCAACACGCTGCCGGCGCAGTTCAAGGAAGGCGCGTTCATCGGCCAGCATGGTTCGTGGAACCGTAAACCGCACAGTGGCTACAAAGTGATTTTCGTGCCGTTTACCGGTGGCAAGCCGAGTGGCAAACCGGTGGATGTGCTGACCGGCTTCCTCGACAAGGACGAGAATGCTTTGGGTCGGCCGGTGGGCGTGGTGATCGACCAGCAGGGTGGCTTGCTGGTGGCGGATGATGTTGGCAACAAGGTTTGGCGAGTGTCGGCCACGAAGTGATGCTGAATGTGAACTGAAACAACTGTGGGAGCGAGCCTGCTCGCGAATGCGGAGTGTCAGTCTCCATTGAGTTGACTGATACACCGCTTTCGCGAGCAGGCTCGCTCCCACATTAGGATTGCTGCGATTTTTACTACGGGTTATGCGCCAAATGCTCCGGCTGCAACACCCGCTTGGCACTCAGATACGCCTTCTGCCAATACGCCTTCGACAGACTGTCCAGCTTCACCGTGCCGCCCGTGGCCGGCGCATGCACAAAGCGCCCTTCGCCGACGTAAATCCCCGCATGACTGACCTGCGAGCCGCCATTGGTGGCGAAGAAGATCAGATCGCCAGTCTGCAAGCCTTCTTTGCCGACATTCGGTGCCTGCATGACGATCAGCTCACGCGTCGAACGTGGCAAAGAAATGCCCGCTGCGTCACGGTAGACAAACCCGATCAGACCGCTGCAATCAAATCCCGAATCCGGCGTGTTGCCGCCCCAACGATAAGGTGTGCCGACCAGGCCGAGCGCGCGTAACAGCACGTCTTCAGCAGCAGGCGAAAAAGCTTGGGATGGGCCGAACACGACCGGTGCGCGAACCACCGGCGCAGGGGGCGGTGTGCGACTGGCGCAGGCGCTGAGCAGCGCTGCGAAGAAGATCAAAGTGAGGCGGGCCGACATCGTCATAAGCAGAACATCATGATCTGGCTGCGGCTTTTTCTGCCGATGGACAGAAAACAAAACCGCCTGCGTGAGCACGCAGGCGGTTTGCCATCAATATAGATACAGGATTCTAGCGGCTACGCGGCAAACTTCAAGTAAGACTTTAACTTCACCTTGTAAAGTCTAAGTCTACTCCGTTACCGCAAGCCTGATTGTCGCCGCGAACGCAGCGACAACAAGGGATTACTTGCGAGCAGTGACTACAGTTGGAGCGTTGGCCAGAGCGCGTTTCGCTTCGATGAAGGTTTTGCTCCAGTAGCTGTCACCCAGGCTGTCGATGCGAACACCGCCGCTGCGACGACTGCTGGAGTGGATGAACTGGTTGTCACCCAAGTAGATCCCGGCGTGACTGACACGACCGCGACGACCGTTGGTAGCGAAGAACAGCAGATCGCCCGGCTCAAGGTTGCTGCGCGAGACCAGCGGGGCATCCACATTGATCATTTCGCGTGTCGAACGCGGCAGGTTCATGCCAGCTTCTTCACGAAACAGGTAACCGATAAAACCGCTGCAATCGAAACCGGCTTCAGAGGTACCACCGAAACGGTAACGGGTACCGATCAGGGACATACCGCGTTCGAGAATGCTGTCGGCCAGAACAGGAAGCTGATAAGGCTTCTTGCCATTGAATTCGTTGAGTTCTTTTTCGGTGTCCAGCTCTTCCTGGTAAATAACGGAAGATTGGGCCGTGGCAGAATTTTTAACCTGCTGAGGCTGCTCTTGAACTGGAGAATGAGCAGCGCAACCGTACAACAGGGTGACGAGTGCGAGAGGCACGAGGGGTGCGAAGCGCTTTAGCATGGGCACGACCGTGGCTGATAGTTGTAAAGAAGCCGAGACTATGCCCGCTATCAGCCTCATTTGCAAATTCAATCGATCTTTTTGTGACTTCCCGGTTTCTCGTTTACATCTAAGCGCTTAAGCCCATTTGAACCGATACGCGGCCTGCACACCGTGCAGGAAAGCGGATTTTCTGGCGCCTGAAATATGCCGAAACACGCTGAAAGCCGCGCCGTTACCAGCCTAGGGTTTCTTTCAGGAAGGGGATGGTCAGCTTGCGTTGAGCCTGCAACGAGGCCTGATCGAGCTGTTCAAGCAAGTCGAACAACGCACTCATGCTGCGGGTGCCGCGCGTAAAAATGAAATGCCCGACTTCATCGGTCAGGTGCAGACCGCGACGCGACGCGCGCAATTGCAAGGCACGCAATTTGTCTTCATCGGAGAGCGGACGCATCTGGAAAATCAGCGCCAGGGTCAGGCGCGATTTCAAGTCAGCCAGTTTGACCGGCAGTTCACGCGGAGAGGTCGAGGCGGCGATCAGCAGACGCCGACCGCTGTCACGCAGACGGTTGAACAGATGAAACATCGCCTCTTCCCAGTCAGCCTTGCCGGCAATCACCTGCAAGTCGTCCAGGCAAACCAGTTCGTACTGTTCGAGGTTATCGAGGATTTCGACACCGCGATCCATCAACTCGGCCAACGGCAAATACACCGCCGGCTCACCCATCTGCTCGAAACGCAGACATGCCGCCTGCAACAGATGCGTACGCCCTACGCCGTGTTTGCCCCACAGGTAGATCAGGCTTTCTGTCCAGCCGGCGTCGGCTTCGCATAAACGCTCGACATAGCCGAGTGCAGCGGCATTGGCGCCTTGGTAGTAATTGATAAAGGTAGCGTCGTCACGCAGACGCACACCTAGGGGCAGCTGAATCGGTTTCATGCTGACTGAACAGTTCTCAAGGAACCGTTAGTGGCCTCTGTGTAAAGTTTGCGAAGTTTATACCCGTGAAGCTGAGCGCACAATGCGGCAGAGTCCAAGCAAAATCAAAGGTTTGCGTTAACACGCTGGTTTTATGACAGATTCTTTGGCGCCAGCGCCTGCAGGACGCGGGCCAACCCGGCTATTCGCCGGGCCGCCCTGCCCGATTACAACTGAGGATCGTCGACACCACTATAGATGTCAGAGTCCTTGTACAAGTCGTGCACATGACGCACCAGCACCATGATCACTGCCGCCACCGGCAACGCCAACAGTACACCGGTGAAACCGAACAGCTCGCCACCCGCCAGAATCGCAAAGATCACTGCCACCGGATGCAGACCGATACGATCGCCCACCAGCAGCGGTGTCAGCACCATGCCTTCCAGCGCCTGACCAACCATGAACACCGCGACGATACCGACCATCGGGTACAGGTCGCCACCGAACTGGAACAACCCGGCAATCAGCGCCGCGCCAATACCAATCACGAAGCCCATGTACGGCACGATCGCCGCCAGACCCGCGATCAGGCCGATCAACAGCCCCAGCTCAAGCCCGACGATCATCAGGCCCGCCGCGTAGATTACGCCCAGCGCCACCATCACCAGCAACTGACCGCGAACAAACGCGCCCAGTACCTCATGACATTCACCGGCCAGCGATACGATGGTCTCTTCCCGATCACGCGGCAGCAGGCTGCGGATCTTGGCCATCATCACGTCCCAGTCACGCAGCAGTTAGAAACTCACCACCGGGATCAGCACCAGATTGGCCAGCCAGCCGATCAACGCCAGACTGGAGGCCGTTGCCTGACTCAGCACCACGCCGACAATATCGGTGGTCTGACCCATGTGCTCGCTGATCGCAGCCTTGACCTTATCGAACTTCCAGAAACCGTCCGACAACCCCAGCTTCGACTGCGCCCACGGCACTGCCGTGTGCTGCAACCAGTCGAGCATTTGCGGCGCCAGTTCGTACAAACGCAGCAACTGCTTGGCGAGCATCGGCACCAGCACAAGCATCAGCGCCGTGACGATCAAGGTGAACAGAGCAAACACCGCGATCACGCCCCAGGTTCGCGACAAACCGAGCCGTTCCAGACGATCCACCAGCGGATCGAACAGATAAGCCAGCAACAGCGCCACCAGAAACGGCGTGAGGATCGGGTGCAGCAACCATACAAACGCGCACAGCAGGACCACCCCACCGAGCCAGAACCAACGCCGCGTATCGGCCATGTACCACTCCTGTTGCTTCTATATAAGGAAAGACTTACCAGCGAAATCGCAACGACGGTGCTGCCGGGGTCGGGGCTGGCGCCGCGACAGGTGTTGCGCCGCCAGCCACTGGCTGTGGCGCCGCCACCGGGGCGGGTGCTTCGGACGGCAACTCCTGCAACTTCGCCAGCGACAACTGCGCACGCATCTGATCGGCGCTGCCATTGACCCGATAGACGATGCGATCGCCATCAACACTTTGCAGACGCACGCCAAACGGTTCGAGTAACCGTAACAGCGCCGCGTAGTGCTCAAGATTCATACCCTGCACTTCCAGGGTTTGCTGCCCCGAAGCGCCAGGCTTTGCGACAAAACGAGGCGCCAGACGCTCGGCCACCGCCAGCATCACCGCGTCAGCGACAGCGGCCTGATCGGCGCCCTGCACACTGCCCGCCTCTTTCTGATCGCCCAGCCACAAGTGCCACTTGGACTGCCACTGCCCGCCTTCTTCACGGGCATGCACCGCCAGCAAGGCATCAGCGTTGTAGCGCTCGGAGGCGCCGCGCAACGGTGCCGGATCCGTGCCTTCGAGCGCTGGCGCAGTGGCAACCAATTGCTCGCTCAAGTCCGGCAGCGGCAAGCGCAATGGCAAGCCGCGATGTTGAGCGGCCGTACGCAACGGCCCCGCAGCGGCCTGACCATCACCGACCAGACTCGAACCTTCAGCCGAATCATTCAGCCACCAGATCAGAATCGACGGGCGACTCGCGCCCCACACCGACAACCCGGCACGCCGCAGCGCCTGTTCGGTGGTCGCCGGATCGAAATCGACTTTCAGCACCTCCGGCGGCCCGGCATCAAAACCGAATTGACTGATAATTTGCTGCGGATCCTTGCGAATCGCCGCCAACCCCGGGTTTTGCACAGCCTTCGGATCGCCAGTCAAACGCAATACCAACGTGTCGAGCGCCGCCTGCGTGGCGCGATCACGCTCTTCCGGCGCCTGACCATTGACCGGCTCACGGACTTGATAGAGGCCTTTGAGGTTTTCGGCGTGACTCGCCAGGCTGATCAGAGACAAACAACCCACAAACAACAATTTACAAAAACGCATGGAAAATTCCCGTCGACAGGAGCGGCTGGAACAGGCCGCGTGAACCGGTTAAGCAAAGCTGTGACAATCTGCCAGCACCAAACATTCACACGACAGCAGTAAGTTTTTGCACAGTGATAACGATAGACGGTTAATCGCCACACCTTATACAGGCACCCGCAGGCCTTAATTGCAAAAAATTTCCCGAGATATGGCCCTGCCCGTCGGTGCGAGGATGGCCGCTGCCCCTCAAGCCTGATAAAATCGCGCGCCTTCGCAGACCGGCAACAGCCGGGCACCTCGAAACTCGCGTGAGGCCATCGCCCCGTCGATTTCGAAGTTCCCGCTGAACTCGGTCGTTACCCCTGAATCCCCTCCCCTAAAGGCCTGGATCATGAGCAAGCAACCCTCCCTGAGCTACAAGGACGCCGGTGTAGACATCGACGCCGGTGAAGCATTGGTCGAACGCATCAAGAGCG
>Ga0163162_10001482_pt1 | contig 21858 bp, 18 predicted proteins | sample S55metaG_FD_115310 | JGI IMG/M metagenome (GOLD analysis project Ga0163162, IMG submission 115310) | Switchgrass rhizosphere microbial communities from Kellogg Biological Station, Michigan, USA - S5-5 metaG | ecosystem: Host-associated > Plants > Roots > Rhizosphere > Soil | place: USA...
GCGGCCGGTGCTCGCGATCACCGGCTCGCGCGACGAGCAACAGGGCACGACACCGGCCAACCGGCGCCGCTTCTTCGAGCTCGAACCGGTGGGCGCCAAGGTGTTCGTGTGGCTGAACAACGCCGATCACATGGCGTTCTCGGATGCCACCGGATCGCGCCGCACCAATGCGCCATCGCGCTCGCGTGCCGACGTGCAGCCGGTGGTGCGCGCAGCGACGCTGTTGTTCCTCGAAGCGCACCTGCGCGGCGACCCCGAGGCCGACGCGCGACTGTCCGAGCGCGTGCTGCAGCCGCTGGCGCACGGCGCCATCAAACACGTCGAGGTGCTGCGCAAGTAGCCCTGGGCCGCGGCCGGGGGTACCGCACCTCCGCTAGACTGGCCGTCCTCTTCGCAGAACACTTCATGATTGCCGTCACACAAGCCGCATTGCTCGAGGCCCTGCAGGGCGTGGTCGATCCGAACACCGGCCAGGATTTCGTCTCGACCAAGCAGCTGAAGAACCTGCGCGTCGACGGCGCCGACGTGGCGTTCGATGTCGAACTCGGCTATCCGGCCGCGAGCCAGTTCGCCGCGCTGCGCAGCGCGCTGGTGGCCGCGGCGCGCCGCGTCGCCGGGGTGGCCAACGTCAGCGTGACGCTGCAGTCGAAGGTGATCGCGCACGCGGTGCAGCGCGGCGTGCCGCTGCTGCCCGGCGTGAAGAACATCATCGCGGTGGCTTCGGGCAAGGGCGGTGTCGGCAAGAGCACCACCACCACCAACCTGGCGCTCGCGCTGGCCGCCGAGGGCGCGCAGGTGGGCATCCTCGACGCCGACATCTACGGGCCGAGCCAGCCGATGATGATGGGCCTGTCGGGCCGCCCCGAGAGCGCCGATGGCAAGACCATCGAGCCGATGGTCAACTACGGCGTGGCCGTGATGTCGATCGGCTTCCTGGTCGAGCCCGACCAGGCGATGATCTGGCGCGGCCCGATGGCCACCCAGGCGCTCGACCAGTTGCTGCGCCAGACCCAGTGGGGTGACCTGGATTACCTGCTGGTCGACATGCCACCGGGCACCGGCGACATCGCGCTGACGCTGAGCCAGCGCGTGCCGCTGACTGGCGCGGTGATCGTCACGACGCCGCAGGACATCGCGCTGCTCGACGCGAAGAAGGGCCTGACGATGTTCGAGAAGGTCAGCGTGCCGATCCTCGGCATCGTCGAGAACATGAGCGTCTACGTGTGTCCGAACTGTGGCCACAGCGAGCACATCTTCGGCGCCGACGGCGGCAAGCGCATGGCCGAGCAGTACAAAGTCGCCTACCTGGGCGCGCTGCCGCTCAACCTGTCGATCCGCGAGCAGACCGATTCGGGCTGCCCCACCGTGGTGGCCGAGCCCGACGGCGAGATCGCGCGCATCTACAAGGACGTCGCGCGCCGCATCGCGGTGTCGATCGCCAGCAAGGCGCGCGACTTCAGCGCCAAGTTCCCCACCATCACGGTCAGCAAGAACACCTGAGGCGACGTGGCCTTGATGCGCACGTTGTTCGCTGTCCCTCGGGGTGAGGCATGCGCGTCGGTGCGGCCCGGTGCTGCGTGGCCAGCATGAACCTGCTCGAGGCGCTGCGCTACCTGACCGCACTCGAACAGCACCGTCACTTCGGGCGAGCCGCGCAGGCCTGCCGCATCACGCAGCCGGCGCTGTCCAACGCGATCCGCGCGCTCGAACAGGAGCTCGGCGTGCCGGTGGTGCGGCGCGCACGGCTCTATGAAGGGCTCACCGCCGAAGGCGAGATCGTGCTGGCGCATGCGCACCGGTTGCTGCGCGAGGCCGAGTCGCTGCGCCAGGAGCTGCACAGCCGAATCGACGCGCCGCGCGGCGCGTTGCAGATCGGTGCGGTGCCCACCGCGCTGCCGGTGGCGGCGCGCTTCGCTGCGCAGCTGCGCGCGCGTCACTCGGGCATCGAGCCGGTGCTGCGCTCGCTCAGCTCGCCCGAAATCGAGATCGGGCTGGAGAACCTGGCGCTCGACATGGCGCTTGGGTACAGCGGACGCGAGCAGGTCAAGGCCCGCGCGCTGCAGATCTGGCCGCAGTACGAGGAAGCCTATTTCCTGGTGCAGCGCGACGATGCGCACAGTGCCGAACCGGCCGCTCCCCTGACCTGGCGCGAGTCGGCCCAGCGACCGTTGGTGCTGCTGACGCCGGAGATGCACAACCGCAGCATCGTCGAGGACGCGATGCGCAGCGCGGGGGCCGCGCCGCGCCCGGCGCTGGAGACCAACTCGGTGCTGGCGCTGGCCACTGCGCTCAGCGACGGTACGCTGGCGGCCGTGCTGCCCGGCGCGCTGCTCGACGTGGCCAGCGGCTTGACGCGCCTGCGCGTGCATCCGCTGATCGAACCGATCGTGCGCACGCCGATCGGCTTCATGACTGCCGCCACGGCGCGCACGACGCCGGCGCTGCGCGCGGCGCTCGAGCTGGCGCAGGACGCCGCCTGGCTGCAGCAGCTGGCGCGGCGCTGAGGCCGCGCCCGCGGTGGCTCAGTGGATCGTCAGCAACCCGCCGTCCGGCGCGAAGCCACTGCCACGAAAACCGCCGCGCTCGGGCTCGGCCGCCAAAGCCGCCGAGATCGCCATGTCGCGCTCCGCGCGCAGCAACTGCAGTGCCTCGTCTGCCGGCATCGGCGGGGCCAGGAAGTAGCCCTGGCCGAAGCGGCAGCCGCGCGCACGCAGTTGCGCCAGCTGCGCCGGCGTCTCGATGCCTTCGGCGATCACGGTCTTGCCCAGCGCGTTGCCCAGGCTGATGATCGCGCGCACGATCTCGGCGTCCTGCGTCGCGTTCATCATGTGGTTGACGAACGAGCGGTCGACCTTGAGGCTCGAGATCGGAAGAGTCGACAGGTACGACAGCGACGAGTAGCCGGTGCCGAAATCGTCGACGCTGATGCCCACGCCGATGTCGCGCAGCTGGGTCAGCGTTTCGAGCGCGCGTTCCAGCTGCGTCATCAGCTTGCTCTCGGTGATCTCCAGCGTCAGGTGCGACGCCTCGATCGCGTGCGCGCGCAGCAGGCTCGACACCTGGAGCGCCAGCGTGCCATGGCACAGGTCGATGCCCGACAGGTTCACCTGCATGCGCAGCTGTGGTTTGCCGGTGCTGGCGTGCCAGCGCTGGAGCTGCTGACACGCCTGCGACAGGATGCGCTCGGTCAGCTTGCCGATCAGCCCGCACTCCTCGGCCACCGCGACGAAGCGCTGCGGCGGCACCGGGCCGCGCTCGGGGTGCGTCCAGCGCGCCAGTGCTTCGAAGCTCACGATGTGCCCGTGCGCGAGGTCGAAGATCGGCTGGTACGCGAGGGTAATCTGGTCGTGCTCGAGCGCCTGGCGCAGGTCGGCCTCGAGCCGCACCTGGTCGGACAACTGAGAGCGCAGCGCAGTGTCGAACAGCGCATGGCGCGCGCGGCCGCTGGCCTTGGCGCGGTACATCGCGATGTCGGCATCGCGCAGCACCTCGTCGGGCGTCTGGTAGCCGACGCTGCTGAAGGTGATGCCGATGCTGGCGCTCGAGTTGACCTCGGTGCCGGCCAGCTCGAATGGCTCGCGCAGCGCTTGCTGCAGCCGCTCGGCCAGCGCCAGCGCCATCTCTTCGCCGCCGGGCTGCTCGATCAGGATCGCGAACTCGTCGCCACCCAGACGACCGACGATGTCGCCCGGCCGCACCTGGCGCGCGATGCGCTGGGCGGCGGCCACCAGGAACTGGTCGCCCGCGCTGTGGCCCAGCGTGTCGTTGATCAGCTTGAAGCGATCGAAGTCGAGGTACATCAGCGCGAAGCCGCGCAGCGGGTCGACGTGGCAGCGCTCGATCGCACCGGCCACGCTCTCGCGAAAACACACGCGGTTCGACAGCCCGGTGAGCCCGTCGTGGAATGCAATGTGCTGCAGCCGGGTCTCCGCGCAGCGGCGTGCGGTGATGTCCTGTGCCTGCAGGATCAGGCGCGGCACCGCGATCGCGCCGTCGGCGAAGGTGCCGGTGTGAATCGACACCCAGACCTCCTGGCCGGATGGATGGTTGATGCGCAGTTCGATCGGTGCAGCATCGCCGCTCAGCGCGCAACGCGCCAGTCGGTCAGCCAGCGCGGCGGCGTCGTGCGCGTGCACGATGGCGCCGAACTCGCGCCCAACCAGGTCACGCTCCGGACGGCCCACCAGCGCCAGCATCGCCGCATTGGCTTGCAACACCTGGCCGTTCACGGAGACCAGCGCCATGCCGATCGCTGCGTTGGAGAACGCGCTGTGGAAGCGCCGCTCGCTGGCGCCCATTTCCGACAGATGGCGTGCATTCTGCTCGGCCTCGCGCTCGGCCGCTTCCAGGCGCACGCGGTGCGTTGCGTCGTCGAGCTCACGCTTGCGGAAGTACACGTGCAGCATGACCAGCAGCATCGCGATGATCGGCACCGCAGCGGTCAGCACACCGATGCCCACCTGCTCGAAGGTGAGGAACAGCAGGCCGGCGATCAGCGAACTCGCGGCGTAGGTGATGCCAACCCAGCCGAAGCTGCCGATCAACGCACGCAGGCGCATCGGCTCGTTGCGCTTCAGGTGCGGGATCACCGTGATCAGTGCGGTGTTGAGCAGGAAGTAGACGATCGCGAATGTCATCGCCACCAGCAGCAGCACCACTTCGTTCAGCAGCTCGAGCGCGCGCAGTTCGTGCAGCGCCGCGTGCAGCGTGTGGCCGGCGGCGCTCATGGCGAGCGCCGCCAGCGCCGGGCTGATCAGCCGACTGGTCCAGCGCTTGGAGCTGCGGATCGAACCGATCAGCGCCTCGCCGGCGCCGGCCAGCACGGCCGCCGCGGGCCCATGCATCAACAGCAGCAGGAAGAGGAAGATCTCGCCAGCGGCGAACGAGTTTTTCGAGCCGGGGATGCGCACCGGGTACATGCCCGCCAGCATCGCCACTGCGCAGCCGATGGCCACCTGCGCCTGCGCCGCCAACGGCAGGCGCGAGAGTTGTACCAGCGCGACCGTCAGCGCGCCCAGGCCAAACAACAGCATCAGCCACCAGTAGGTGGCCGCCTTGCGGTTGTAGTCGGGCATCAGCGCCGCATGCAGCGCACGCCACCACGGTGGGCGTGCGATGTCGGCGTCGATCAGGACGGGTGCTGTCATGGCCGTGCGCGTCAGGGCTCGCCGCGCGTCGCGGACTCGCTGAGCACCAGGCCTTCGCTCAGCACCAGGCCCTCGCTCAGCACCAGGCCCTCGCTCAGCACCAGGCCTTCGCTGAGCACCAGGCCTTCGCTCAGCACCAGGCCTTCGCTCAGCACCAAGCCTTCGCTGAGCACGATGCCTTGCGCCAGCGACACGCCGCTGCCGCTGGCCAACCAGGTGGCCAGCGTGGCGGTGGGCAGGAACAGGCCGGTGCGGCCGCTGACCGAGCTGGCGCCGGCCAACGCGTCGGCGCGCAGCACGCCCGCGGTCAGCAGCACCTGGTTGGGCAGCTTGGATTCGCTGAACGACTTGATATAGGTGTTGCTCGGAACGCTCCAGCCGTACCAGTAGCTCGGCGTGCGCTTCAGCACCACGCCGTTGGCCCACACCAGACGCGGATCCCAGATCGGCTGGTAGCTGGTGAACAGCGCGCTGCCGGTGATCACCGCGTTGCCGCCCGCGTAGACGATGCGCGACCAGTTGAACGCGCCCCCGGCGACGTTCGAGCTCGGTGTCGGCAGCGCCGCACCGGCAGCCAGCAGCGAGTCGCCGGGCGCGATGCTGCCCGCGGCGATTGCGTTCGCGACGTCGCTGCGCAGTGACTTGGCAAGCGCCATGGCGCCGTCGATGTTCAGCAAGCCGGCGCCTTGCTGCAACAGGTTGGCGTTGGGCAGCGGCTGCGCCGTGTATTGCAGGATGGCCTTCACCAGCGGCGGCGTGAGCCCCGGGTTGGCCTGCAACAGCAGCGCCGCGGCACCCGCGACGGCGGGCGACGCGATGGAGGTGCCGCTCAGCATCATCTGCGACTCGTTCGTGCGCTGCACGATGCCAAGCGCGCCGACCAGATCGTCGTAGTGCGCCGCGGCCAGCGTGTTCCAAGCGGGGGCCAGCGGCGGCGCGGCGGTGGCGGCGGCGCCGAGCAACTTGTTGCCGGGCGCCACCAGGTCGGGCTTGAGCAGGTTGTCGATGCTTCGCACGCCGTTGGCGTCGGTGAAGGCGCCGCGCGTCGGGCCGCGCGAGCTGAAGCCGTTGACGGTGTCGTCCTGGCGCGCCGACGTGTTGCGCAGGTTGACTGCGCCCACCGTGATCACCGACGGATCGACACCGGGCGAGCCGATGCGCCCGTAGATCTCGCCGCCGTCGTTGTCGAGGCCGAAGTTGCCTGCCGCCACCACCACCGTGATGCCGGCCGCGGCGGCGCTGCGCACCGCGACGCACAGCGGATCGGTGCGCCAGCTTTCGGTGGAGTCGGTGGCCAGGCTCAGGTTCATCACGCGGATGTTGTATTCCTTGGCGTGGTAGATGACCCACTGGATGCCTTCGAGCGCATCGCTGACGTTGCCCATGCCGTTGGCATCGAGCACCTTGACGTCGTAGAGGTCGGCGTTGGGTGCGATGCCGGTCGAGTCCGGGGTACCGGCCGAATAGAAGCGCGACATGCCCGCTGCCACCGACGCCACGTGCGTGCCGTGGCCGTACGGGTCCTGCACCGGGTTGCCGTCGTTGGCCACCATCGCCTCGTAGGCCTGCATGCTGGAGCCGCCCGGCTGCAGCGAGGTGACCGCGGCGCTGCCGGTCCAGGTGGCGACGTTGGTGTTGAGCATGTCGACGTTGCGGCGCACGCGCGAGCTGCCGTTGGCATCGGCGAACGCGTAGTGCACGCGCATCACACCGGAGTCGACGACGGCGATGCCGACGCCGCTGCCGTCCAGGCCGGTGTATCCGGTCTTGCTGCTGCTGGGCCGCACACCGTTGCTCAGTGCGCCGGTGGTCGACTCCAGCAGGCTCGCGGTGCGCATGGTGGCTCGGTTGGGCGACACGCTGACCACGTCGTCGCGTTGCGCCAGCTGGTGCACCTGGTTGGCGCGCACCTGCACGGTCAGCGCATGCATCGGGCCGTGCACCGCATGCACCGAGCCGCCCATGCGCTGCACATGGTGGCGCAGATCGCTCATCTCGGGGTCGGACGAGTTGCTGACCACGATCACCTGCACCTGGCGCACGCCGCGCACGTCACGCACCCAGCGGGCACGCGGCGCACGGGAGGACTGCACCTCATCGCGCAGGTCGCGCGCCATCTTGCGCGCGGTCTCGGGCGAGCCGCTGTCGGCCAGCGCGGTGCGGGCGTGCAGGGCCATCACCGCCAGCACGGCCGCGCTGAGCGCCGCGCTGATCGCCACGCGAAGACGGCGGCGCTCGATCAGCACGATGAACGGAGCGAGCAAGGTCGACATGATCCCCCCTCCGAACGCAGGCAGCCGCGTCCACTGATTGCAGTGCTATGCATGCGACGCATGGCACAGCGAGCGAATCATTTCAGCTTGTTTACGCGGGCGCCCGGATGTAACCGCCGCGGGGTGACGCATTTCACGCGCGGAGTTGGCACTTCGGAACCGCAAAATGTGGCGTGCAGCACGAACTCCCGCGTTCACGGGGTCGGTGGCGTGACAAATCTGGCAGGCGATGCGTGCCGATAAACTGCCGCGCGCCTGCCTTGCGCAGGCCATTTCGAGACCATCGCACAAGCCATGTCGCACCGCCTCGCCGTCCTGCCGCAGTACCTGATGCCCAAGCGCGCGCTCACCGCGTTGATGGGACGGGCGGCCGGCACGCGCGGCGGAGCCACGACGACCGCAGTGATCCGCTGGTTCATCGGTCGCTACGGGGTCGACATGAGCGAAGCGGCCGACCCCGACCCGGCGCACTACCCGACCTTCAACGAGTTCTTCACGCGCGCGCTGCGTCCGCGAGCGCGGCCGCTGTCCGAGGCCGACTTGCTGTGCCCGGTGGATGGCGTGATCAGCCAGTTCGGCGCGATCGACGGCGTCGACCTCCTGCAGGCCAAGGGCCATCGCTACACGACGCGCGCATTGCTCGCCGGCGATGCGTCGCTGGCGGCGCGCTTCACCGACGGGCACTTTGCGACGCTGTACCTGAGCCCGCGCGACTACCACCGCATCCACATGCCGTGCGCCGCGCAGCTGACGCGCATGGTGCATGTGCCGGGTGACTTGTTCTCGGTCAATCCGCTCACCGCGGCCCACGTGCCAGGGCTGTTCGCGCGCAACGAGCGCGTGGTGTGCTGCTTCGAGGCGGCGTTCGGGCCCTTCGTGCTGGTGCTGGTGGGCGCGACGATCGTCGGCAGCATGGCCACCGTGTGGCACGGGGTGGTCAACCCGCCGCGGCCGGGCAATGTGCGCGAATGGCGCTACGACGGGCGCGAGGTGCGGCTGGAGCGCGGCCAGGAGATGGGGCGCTTCCTGCTCGGCTCGACGGTGGTGTTGCTGTTTCCGCGCCTGCCGTTGCGCTTCAATCCGGCGTGGCTGCCGGGCGGGCCGATCCGCCTCGGCGAAGCGATGGCGGCACTGCAGCCTTGAATGCTGCTCGCGCGCTCTCTGGCGGCCGGGTCAGTCGTCGAATTCGATGTCGTCGAAGCTCGGCTCGTCGTCGTCCCATTCGCTGACCACGACCGCGCCCTCGAACAGCTGATGCAATCCGCCGCGCTGGGTCAGCGAGTCGCTGTCGACCAGCCCGTTGTGGTCGGAGTCCAGCGCCAGCCAGGCGAAGCGCGCATCGCGCGAGGCATTGCGGGTGTAGCCGATCGTCGACAGGTCCATGTGCGGTCTCCAGCGGGTTTGGCGATTCGACGTGACGTGGGTTGCAGCATCGCGGCGCCCGGTTCAGCCGCTTGACGCTCAGGGCGGCGGGCGCTGCTGGCAGCGCCCGCCGCAGCGATGGCGCAAAATCGCTGTCCCTCCGCGCGTGGCCTCCGGCCGGCGCATCCCATCGAACCGTCCACCGAGGTCGCTCATGTCCACCGCCACCGCCACGCCGCCTGTCGAGTCCGCCTATCCGTCCGTGCAGTTGTTCATCGGCGGCCAATGGCGCGATGGTGGTGAGCGCAAGACACTGGCGGTGAACGATCCGGCCACCGGCAAGCCGGTGGGCAGCGTCGCGGTGGCGACCAGGGCCGACCTCGACGCCGCGTGCGCGGCCGCGCAGCAAGGCTTCGACGCCTGGCGCAAGGTGCCGGCCTTCGAGCGCGCCAAGACGATGCGCGAAGCGGCGCGCCTCCTGAAGGAACGCGCCGACACGATCGCGCGCTGGATGACGCAGGAGCAGGGCAAGCCGCTGGCCGAGTCGAAGGGCGAGATCCTGATGGCGTGCGACATCATCGAGTGGTTCGCCGAAGAGGGGCGGCGCGTGCAGGGCCGCATCCTGGCGCCGCGCCAGGCCGGCGTGCTGCAGCAGGTGCTGAAGGAACCGGTGGGTCCGGTGGCCGCCTTCACGCCCTGGAACTTCCCGATCAATCAGGTGGTGCGCAAGCTGTCGGCGGCTCTGGCCACCGGCTGCTCGATCATCGTCAAGGCGCCCGAAGAGACGCCGGCCTCGCCCGCGGCGTTGATCCGCGCCTTCGCCGACGCTGGCGTACCGGCCGGCGCGGTCAACCTGGTATACGGCAACCCGGCCGAGATTTCGCAATACCTGATTCCGCACCCGGTGATCCGCAAGATCACGTTCACCGGCTCCACGGCGGTGGGCAAGCAACTGGCGGCGCTGGCGGGCCAGCACATGAAGCGCGTGACGATGGAGCTCGGCGGTCACGCTCCGGTGATCGTGGCGGCCGATGCCGACATCGCGAAGGCCGCCAAGATCGCCGGCGTCGCCAAGCTGCGCAACGCCGGTCAGGTCTGCATCTCGCCGACGCGCTACCTGGTGCACAACGACGTGCGCCAGGCGTTCGTCGACGCCTTCGTGGCGGTGGCCAAGGGCGCGAAGATCGGTCATGGCCTGGAGACCGGCACCACGCTCGGCCCGCTGGCCAACCCGCGGCGCCTCACCGCGATGCAGAAGATCACCGACGATGCGCTGACGCGCGGCGCCAAGCTCGCGGCCGGCGGCAAGCGCATCGGCTCGGACGGCAATTTCTTCGAGCCGACCATCGTGGTGGACGCGCCGCTCGACAGCCTGCTGCTGACCGAGGAGCCGTTCGGCCCGATGGCGTCGGTGCGCGGCTTCGACAAGCTGGAAGACGCCATCGCCGAGGCCAACCGGCTGCCGTGGGGATTGGCCGCGTATGCGTTCACGACCTCGCTGAAGACGGCGCACGAGCTGACGCACGGTATCCAGACCGGCATGCTGTGGATCAACCAGGCGGCCGCGCCGTGGGCCGAGATGCCGTTCGGTGGCGTGAAGGACTCGGGCTACGGCTCCGAAGGCGGCCCCGAGGCGCTCGAGGCCTACCTCAACACCAAGTCGGTGGCGGTGCTGAACACCTGATTCGCGTCCGGGAAAAAAAGCGGCGCCCGGGGGCGCCGCTGTCATTTGTGTCGCTTCAGCGACGAGGAGACCAGGAGAGTCAGGACAGATGACGTGGGAAGAAAAAGAATCAGTGGACCGTGCGCTCGACGCTGGGCAGCGCGAAATCGCGGCCGATCACCGTGCGGGCGTACAGGTAGTTGAGCTTGGCACGTTCGGACAGCGCGTCGAGATCGACATGGCCGCCGGCATCGCATTCGAAGGCCAGGGCGCGCCCTTCGGCGAACAGCGATTGGAAGCGCAGCACGTAGCCGGTGCGTTGTCGTGGGCTGTTGGCTTGGCTGTTCATGGTGGGCTCCTGGCGAAACAGGTGGGATCTGACCTATCAGTTGCGCCCGGGCTTGCGACGGTTCAAAGCTTTCCTGGGTGGCGAGGGTCTGGGATCTTGCGGGGTCTTACGCCGTCTGTGGCAAGCCGGATGCCTGCGTATCGGCGGGAAGCACCACGGTCAAAAGGGCTCCTATCACGCCATCTGTGCGGTTTCTGGTGCGAATGTCACCACCGTAGCGTTCCAGTAGCGTTCTGCTGATCCATAAACCGAGGCCCGTTCCCTCTTTTTTCGTCGTCACGAACGGTCGGATTCCGGCGGACTCCGCGTCCGCCGGAAACCCAGGGCCGGTGTCGGCGACGTCGATTTCCAGTTGCGCGGCGTCGCTGTCGCGGCTGGTGAGCGTCATCGTGCCGCCGTCGGGCATGGCCTGGATCGCGTTGACCATCGCGTTGATCAGCACCTGCTGCAGCTCCTGCCGGTTGACCAGCGCGCGCCGTGTGGCTCCGGCCAGCCGCTGCACCACGATGTGGCTGCGTGAGAGCTGATGCTGCACCAGCACCAGACTGTCAGTGATCACTTGCTCAATGTCGACCGGCTCGACATAGCCGGCATACTCGCCGGGGCGCGCGTACTGCAGCAGCCGGGTCACGATCAGGCGCATGCGCTCGATCTGCTCGTCCACCAGGCGCAGCTCGGTCTGCACCGGCTTGGCCTTGCTGCCGAGCGTCTCGCGCACCACGTCGAGGTTGCCCTGGATCACCGCGATCGGGTTGTTCACCTCGTGCGCGATGCCGGCCGTGAGCTGGCCGATCGCCGCCAGCTTCTCGCTCTTGATCAGCTGCGACTGTGCCGATTGCAGCTCGCGCGTGCGCTCGACCACCTTGCGGTCGAGCTCGTCGTGCGACTGCTGCAGCGCGCGCGTCTTGTCGTCGATGGTGTCGAGCAGGCGGTCCAGGTGGGAGGCCAGTTGACCCAGCTCGTCGCTGCGATCGGCGACCGCAGCGCGCGCCGCGAGGTCACCCGCCTCGACCGCCTGCATCGTGTCGGTCATGCGCTCGATCGGCACGAAGATGCGGCGCGTCCAGGCGAGCGCCAGCATCATCGCGAGCGCCATCAGCAACAGCATCACGGCGCCCATGCCCACCAACAGGCTGATCTTCACCTGCTGGAACGGGCTGTCGAGAAAGCCCACGTAGAGCATGCCGATGCGCCGTCCGGCCGGATTGGTGAGCGGCTGATACGCCGAGACGTACCAATCGTTGACGACGAAGGCGCGGCCGAGCCAGGTGTCGCCGCGGCCGAGCACCGCGTCGCGCACGGCCTGCGAGACCCGGGTGCCGATGGCCCGAGCGCCGTCGCCGCCGAACAGGCGCACGTTGGTCGAAATGCGCACGTCGTCGAGGAACAAAGTGGCCGTGCCCTGGCTGCCGAACGGCAGCGAGCCGGCGGGGTAGACGATCTCGTTGATGTGGTCGATGAACGCCAGATTGCGGTTCAACAGCACACCGCCACGCAGCAGGCCCAGTGGGCGGCCGTCGAGGCCGCGCACTGGCGCCAGCGCAAGCATCACCATCGCGCGGTCTTCGTCGGTGCGCTCGCTCGGTGCCGCGTTGCGCGTGGGCACCAGTTTCACCGGCACGCGCGCTGCCAGATCGGGCGCGAAGCGCTCGAACTGCGCCCCCTCCAGCAGCAACACGCGCGCCAGGCCTTCGCCGCCGGCGTGTTCGGCGGCGTTGATCGCCGATGCGTTGGGGGGCAGCAAGTCGAGAAACTCCAGCGCGTGCTGCTCTCGTGCCAGCACCAACAGGCGCGCCACGGCGCTGCGGTCGTCGCGTTGCACGGCGTCGACCAGCGCATGCGACTGCGCCACCGCCAGCGTGCTGGCACCGACCTCGGCCTGCACGCGGTCGAAGTAGCCGTTGGCGACGCCCAAATCGCTGCGGATCTTGGTGATCAGCAGGGCATCGAGGGCCGAATCGCCCCACACCATCAGGATCACCGCCAGCAGCGGCAGCGCCAGCAACAGCGGCAACAGCCCCAGCGCCAGCAGCTTGTGGCGGATCGACAGCGAGCGGAAGCTGCGCCAGTGAATCACGCCCACTCGGCGCAGCGCCGCTCGAGTGTGCGACGCGAGATGCCGAGCAACTGCGCCGCGCGCGTCTTGTCGCCGGCCACCGAGTCGAGCACCGCCAGAATGTGGCGCTTTTCGAGCTCATGCAGATCGGTCGGCTGCTGCGGATCCTTGAGGGCGGGCTTGGCCTCTCCGGGGTACAGCGCCGACAGGTTCAACGAGCCGAGGATGAGCGAGCGCTCGACCAGGTTGCGCAGCTCGCGCACGTTGCCGGGCCAGTCGTACTGGCACAGGTAGGCCATCTCGGCGTCGGACACCCCGATCGCCTCGACGCCGAGCTGCGGTGCCAGGCTCTGAATGAAGTGCGCCGCCAGCCCCGGAATGTCGTCCTTGTGCTCGCGCAGCGGCGGCAGCGCGATCTCCACCACCTGAAGCCGGTAGTACAGGTCGTTGCGAAAACGCCCCGCGGCGACCTCGTCGGACAGTCGGCGATTGGTGGCGGCGATGATGCGCACGTCGACCGCGAACTGCTGTTCGCTGCCCACCGGGCGGATGCGACGGTCGTCGAGCACGCGCAGCAGCGCCGCCTGAACCGGCAACGGCAGCTCGGCGACCTCGTCGAGGAACAACGTGCCACCCTGCGCATAGTAGAAGAGCCCGTCGCGGCCCTTGGTGGCGCCGGCGAAGGCGCCCCGGGCATGGCCGAACAGCTCGGTCTCGATGCGTTCGGGCGACATCGTCGCGCAGGCCACCGGCACGAATGGGGCCCGCGCGCGCGGGCTGTCGTTGTGCAGCGCCCGCGCCGCCAACTCTTTGCCGGTGCCGGACTCGCCGGTCAGCAGCACCGTGCTGGCGACGGCAGCGGCGCGCAGCAGCGCCGCGCGCAGCGCACGCATCGTCTCGGAGTCGCCGATCAGCACGTCCATCGGCGCCACGCGCTGGCGCAGCGTGCGGCGCAGTACCCAGTTCTCGCGTCGCAGGTGCGAGCGCTCCAGACTGTGCTTGACCGCATTGAGGATCTGCGACACGCGAAACGGCTTCAAGATGAAGTCCGACGCGCCGGCGCGCAACGCCTCGATCGCGGTCTCGAGGTCGGCGAACGCGGTGATGAGGATGACCTCGCCGCTGTAGCCCTGGTCGCGCAGCTCGCGCAGCCACGTGATGCCGTTCTTGCCCGGCAACGTGATGTCGAGGATCACCAGGTCGAAGCGGTGTGCCTGCGCCAGCGCGTCGGCCTCTTCGGCGCTGGTGGCCAGCATCACCTGACCACATCGTCGCTCCAAGGTCTTGCCGAGGAAGTTGCGCATGCCTTCCTCGTCGTCGACGATCAGCACCGCGCTGCGGTGCCAGCCGTCGCTCAGGCGGTCGGTCGCGGAGCGTTCGCTCGCTGGATGGATGGCCGTGGTCATGGCTGCTGGTTACTCTACTGCGCTGGCCCCGCCGTGGTCGATCACGCAACTGAATCGGCACGTTCAGCCCATGCATGGGGCGTGCTCGCGCAGTGCGCTTCAGCGCCGCCGGCTCCGAATCGACGACGGCCACGTCGAGCTACGGGGACGGCCGCATTCTCGATGAGGGGGCGGTGAATTAACCTCGCGCGATGCGCGCACGAGGGGTTCACCTCGAATACAGCTTTCAGCCCGACGGCCAACGCGGCGCCGACCTGCACAACCCGCTCTTCGAATTGTTGTCGGCGCTGCGCGACCACGGCTCGATCCAGCACGCGGCGCGCGCGCTCGCCTCGTCGTATCGCCATGTGTGGGGCGCACTGAAGCACTGGGAAACGGTGCTTGGCGAGCCGCTGGTGAGCTGGTCGCAGGGTCAGCCGGCGCGCCTGACGCCGTTCGCGCAGCGCATGGTGTGGGCCGAAGCGCGTGCCCGCGCGCGCCTGACGCCGCATATCGAGACGCTGCGCGTCGCGCTCGACAGGGTGCTTGCCGAGGCGCTCGACGGCACGCAGCAGGTGGTGACGCTGTACGCCAGCCACGACCTCGCGCTGCCGCTGTTGCGCGAGCGCGCAGGAGTCGAGCACCGGCTGCATGTGGAACTGCGGTTCGTCGGCAGCGTCGATGCGCTGCGCGCGTTGGCCGATGGCCGATGCGTGGTGGCCGGCTTTCACGTGCCGAAGCTGCCCGCCGGAGGCCGGCTGTTCGAGCGCAGCCTGAAGCCGTTGCTCAAGCCGGGCCGCCACAAACTGATCGGTTGCGCAACGCGGCGCCAAGGTCTGATCGTCGCGCGCGGCAACCCGCATCGCATCGCCACCCTGGGCGACCTCGCGCGCGCAGGCCTGCGGTTCGTCAACCGCCAGAGTGGCTCGGGCACGCGACTGCTCACCGATCAGCTGTTGCAGCTCGAGCGCCTGCAACCCGAGGCGATCTCCGGCTACTTCGAGCGGGCCGAGGACAGCCATCTTGCGGTCGCCGCAGCAGTGGCCAGTGGACTGGCCGACGCCGGGGTCGGCATCGAGGCGGCGGCGCAGCGCTATGGGTTGGATTTCGTGCCGTTGGCCGACGAGGACTACTTCCTGGTCTGCCTGCGCGACGCCCTCGACCAGCCGCCGGTGCTGAAGCTGCGCGAGGTGCTGGCAGGCGACCTCTGGCAGCAGGCGCTGCGCACGTTACCCGGCTATGGCGCGGATCGCGCGGGCCAGGTGCTGTCACTGACCCAGGCGCTGCCGTGGTGGACTTTTCGCGTGCGCAAGCGCTCGCAGGCCGCACGATGACGCGCCGACGGAGCCGGTCAGCGGGCGGCTGCGCCGCTATGCTGGTCGCTTCATATCGCCGCTGACCGGCTTTTTGCCTAGCCTGCCGGCGTGCAGATGAGCGCGAATTCGGCATGCAGCCGCATCAAGAGGCCCGCGAGCTCGCGCGCCGTGTCCGCTGTCGCACGGGTCGCCGGCGTTCCTGCGCTCAGGCGCAGCGGGATCGCGGCGGCATGAACACAGGGCGCCAGGCCCCCATGCCGACGCGGCGCCTGCTCTTGGGCAGCATCGCCACGCTGTGCGCCGGCATCGCGGCAGGGGCCGATGCCGGGTCCGCCTCGCTGACCGTGAGCGGCGACGTGCGCCGTTCGATGACGGTCGACGCCGACGCGTTGCGCGCCTTCCCGCCAGAGGCGCAGGCGAGCTTCCGGGTGTCGCGCGAAGTCGATGGTCAGGCGCAGCCCGGCTCCACGCTCAAGGGCGTGCGGTTGCTCGCGCTGCTCGAGCAGGCCGGTCTGGCCGAGCGCGACCGTTACGACTGGCGCAAGAGCGTCGTGGTCGCCATCGCGCGCGACGGCTACCGCGCCGCGTTCTCCTGGCCGGAACTGGCCAACACCCCGGGCGGCGCGCAAGTGATGGTGGCGTACGAGCGCGACGGCGCGCCGCTGTCGGAGCAGGAAGGGCCGCTCGCGCTCCACGCGCCGGGCGACACGCGCACCGGTCCGCGCCACGTGAAGTGGCTGCAGCGCATCGAGGTGCGCGTGCTGCGCGACTAGCCCTGCAGGCGCCGCAGCTCTTCGACCGTGTTGGCGTTGTCGAACGCCGAGGCGTCGTCAAACACCACGGTGGCCGTGCGGTGCAACGCAGTCCAGCGGTCGATCTTGCGCTGGCCGCTTTGCAGATACTTGACCAGGCTTTCGAGCAACTCAGCCTTCAACAGGCAGAACACCGGCTGCGCCATCGCCTGGCCGTTTTCGCGTGTGGCGGCCATCGCGAGGTCGGCGCCTTCGGCCTCGAGCGCGTGCGCCAGGCGCTCGACCAGATCGACTGGAAAGTTGGGCGTGTCGCACGGCACGGTCACGAGGTAGCGTGTTTCGCAGCGCTCGAGCCCCACCAGCATGCCGGCCAGCGGGCCGGGAAAGTCGCCCTGAGCATCCGGCCACACCGGCACGCCCATCGACTCGTAGGCGCCGAGGTTGCGGTTGGCGTTGATCATCGCGTGGCCCACCTGCGGCTGCATGCGCAGCAGCGCATGCAAGGCGAGTGGTATACCCTTGTGGTTCTGCAACCCCTTGTCGACGCCGCCCATGCGGCTGCCGCGCCCGCCGGCGAGCACGAGGCCGGTGATGTCTTCGCGCCCGATCGTCATCGGGCCGCCTTCACTGCTCGAGCAGGTCGAAGCCCTGCGTTTCCACGGCGGCGAACTGTCGCGTCATCTCGGCCACCGCGCGCCAGGCGTCCGCGCGCGGATGCGCTTGCACCGTGTCGCACAGCTGGCCCACCCACGGCTGCACATGGACGCGAAAGAAGCGGCGCTGCTGCTCAAGGTTGCACACCGCGACGTCGTCGCCGGCGATCAGGTAGCGCATGGCCTCGAACAAATAGGCCACGTGGTCCTCGGTCTCGGCGCGCGTCTCGTCGCGCGCCAAGCCCAGGCGCTCGAGGTCGCCGCGCAGCAGCGCCAGCGGCTTCTCATTGAGAAAGCCGCTCAGGTAGTACGAGCCGTAGACGAAGATCTCGGGCTTGCCGACGCCGCCGAACAAGGCGTCGTACTCCTGCGCGGCCGCCTGCGTCGAGGTGTTGCGCATCGCCGCCACCAGCGCCTGCCACGGCGCCTCGAGAAGGCTGCCGGGCTCGGGTGCCTGGGTCACCGCAGACTTGAACTGCCGAAGCAGCGCGTCGTCGGGCGGCGCGATCCACAACTGTGCCAGCAGGCCATACAGCTCGGCGCGCGCCAGTTCCTCCGTGCCACCGGCCGGTGCCAACTGAACAGGCGACGTCGAACTCATGCGCGTCACGACGTTGCAGCAGGCCGCGCGAGCGGCGCGCGCCCACGCGCGCCTCCCCCAGCGAACGCCGCGGATCCGGCTGCGCCGGTCCGCTGGGGTTGCCCCCTCGAGGGGGAGGCGGCCGTCAGGCCGCGGCGGGGGTGGTTCATAAGTCCGTGATGCGCACTTCGTTCGGATTGGTGTGCATGTCGATCACGCGACAGTCACTGCACATCTTCAGGCGGTCTGCCGCTGTGCCCTGGAAGGCGGCGTGCCCGGCGAGCTTGCCGATCATCGCCTCGATCGCGCGCAGCGTGCCAAAAGGCTTGCCGCAGCGCATGCAGCGATAGGGCTCGACTTCGTGCAGCACGCGCGGTTCCTTGCGCGCCTTGCCGTCGTCGGCCAGCCACAGGCGCGGCTGCAAGGTGATCGCCTGCTCGGGGCAGGTGTTCGCGCACAAGCCGCATTGCACGCAATTCTTCTCGATGAAGCGAAGCTGCGGCCGATCGGGGTTGTCGAGCAGCGCCCCCTCGGGGCAGGCACCGACGCAAGCGAGGCACATCGTGCAGGTGTCGGTGTTGACCAGCAGGCTGCCGAATGGCGCCCCGGCCGCCGGCAGTGCAATCGCTTCGGCCGGCTGCGGTGCGTGCTTCAGCAGGTGATCGATCACCAACTCGAGCGTTGCGCGCTTGCCCGCCTGCGCGTTGAACCCCGCCACGCTCGACACGCCGATGGCCGGCGCCTCGCGCAGCGCGGCGTCGAGCGCCGGCAGGTCGCGCGCATCGCGTGCTTCGATCAGCTTGAAGTGCCGCACGCCAAATCCGAGGCCGCTCAGCAGGGCCTGCGCAAGCGCCATCTGCTCGCCCAGTGCCTGCCGGTACTCGGGCGCTTCTTCGCCGGTCAGCAGCACCCAGACCTGGTTGGCCCCCTGCGCGAACGCGGTGAGCCAGAGGTCGATGCCGACGCTGGCGGTGTGCCACACGCCCACCGGCAGCACGCGTGCCGGAACGCCGTGCACGCTGCGGTCGGTGCGCGCGGCACGGCCGAGCGCGTCGATGCGCTGGCTGCCGGCGCCGTCGCTGTGGATCAGCAGCACCGGGTCGCGACCGCCGGCCTGCTTGAACGCGCGCAGCAAGGCGCGCAGGCGCTGGCCCTGGTCGACCGTGGTGGGGTAGGCGAACGAGATGGCGCCGCTCGGGCACACCGTGCTGCACGCCCCGCAGCCCACGCACAGGTGCGGCTCGACGACGATGCCGCCCGTGGCCTTGGCGCCGCCCACGCCGACGCGCTCGGGCCCACCGCGCACCTTGCCCTGCAGCTTGCCCTTGAGCGACGCATCGCTCGCGATGGCGCGCGCCGAGCAGACGTCGATGCAGGCGGTGCAGCCGATGCGCTCGTTGCGGCTGTGCGCGCAGATCTTCTGGTTGTACTGGAAGAACTTGGGCTTCTCGAACTCGCCCACGGCATCGCGCAGCTCGAGCACCGCCTTGTGCAGCGCCGGCACGTCGCTGGCGACGTGGAAGTAGCCCTGCGGCGGTTGGTGCATCGTGAAAGCCGGCGCAGGCCGCAGGTCGAGCACGAGATCGAACGATTCGCTGTCGATGCGCGGCGCGCGCTCGAAGTCGATTGCGCCGGCAGCGTCGCACACGCGCACGCACTCGCGGTGGTTCTTGCACGCGTCAAGGTCGATCTGGTAGCTGAAGCCGATCGCGTGCTCGGGGCAGGCATCGATGCAGGCGTTGCAGCGCGTGCACAGGTCGAGGTCGATCGGGTTGCTGCTCTCCCACTCGGCCTGGAACGCGCCGAGCCAGCCCGACAGCCGCTTCAAGCGCCCGGCGTGCACCGCCCAGCCGTGGGTTTGCGCGAGTGCGCCGCCCGCGCCGTCGATCAGCAGATTGACGTCGAGCCTGTCGGCGAGCAGCGCAGCCGCCTGCTCGGCCGCATCGGCGTCGCCGATGACCAGGCAACGCCCGCCGGAGCGGTACGACACGTTGGGGACCGGCTGCGCCGCCGGCAGTTGCGCGGCGGCAAGCAGCGCGGCGATCTTCGGCGTCGCGGCCTTCGCGTCGCGCGACCAGCCGCCAGTCTCTCGGATGTTGACGAAGCGGATCGGCCGCTCGTCCAGCGGCGCGGCGCCCTCGGTGTGCTCGTTGAGCTCGGCGAACAGGCGGCGCTCCTGCGTGCACGCCACCACCAGCGCCTCGCCGGTCTCGCCGCTGGCCTTGGCGGCGCGCTGGAACGCGCCGGCCTCGCGGCGGCACAGCAGCGTGTGCAGCTGCTCCAGCCCGTCAGGACTGGCGCCGCTCGTCTGCTGCAGCGCCGTCTTCAGCGCCGCCGCATCCAGCGGCATCGTGTGGTTGCAATCGCAGATCAGCGTCTTCATCGGGTTCAGCGGTCGCAGGGCCGCGCTCGGCGGCATCGACCTCGGCGGACATCGGCGCCGGAGCCGGGGACGTTTGCGCCGCCTCCGGCGCGGGCGGCGGTGTGGCCTCGACCAGCCCCAGGAACGCGGCCTGTGCCATCTTGCGAATCGACGCCAGGGGCAGCGGGTCGGGCTTCGTGTAGTCGTCGATGTAGACGTCGAGGCCGTCCATCACATTGAACTGCGGATCGCCGAAGAGTTTCTTCAGCGCCGCGTTCTTCACGTCGCCCGCGACGCCGGGCGCCACGAAGCGGCTGAAGTCGGACTCGCGCGTCAGCGCCGCCACGTCGGCCAGCGTCGGCGGAACCGGCTTGGACTGCGCGTCGGACGGCGCCATCACGGCGTCCGACGCTGGTTCGGGCGCCACAGCGGTGGCGACGGTCGGCGGCACCGAGGTCGGCGCGGGGGCTGCGGCCGGCGTCTCGGGCGGTGCGGCGACCGGCTCGTCCAGCGTCACGCCCTGGCGCGCCTGCACCTTGCGGCGCGACCAGCGCGACAGGAAGCCGCTGTCTTGCGTGCTGCTCACTGACGATCCTCCGGCGCGCGGAACGACGGCGGGCGGCTGCGTTTCTTCGGCTCGGGCTTGTAATGGGCGTCGGTGTAGGCCTGCAGCCACTCGACCGCCTCGCCGCGCAACGGCACGTTGTCGACCCGCTCCTGCGCGTCGAGCAGGCGGCCAGCCTCGTTGTACGACAGCGTGACGAGCTCGGGCCAGGCGCGCGATGGGTCGGCCTCGTCGACGCGCCACATCACGAACCACACCGGCGCGCCGGAGCTCAGATTGAGGTAGTAGCCCTCGGCTTCGTCGCGATGCAGCGCCACCTCCAACCCCGGGTGCAAGCGCAATCGGTTTCGTCCGTCGTCGCGCAGCAAGCGCGCCTCGCCGCCGAACAGGCCTTCGTCGGGCACCACGTCGTCGATGCGAAAACGCCACGCTTCCCATTCATTGGGCTGGCATTGCTCTTCGATCAGCACAGCGACGTTCAGGCGGGTTGGCGCATCCATGGGCAACGGGTCAGTCTACCCGTTGAGAGATGTCGATATGCACGGCAGTGCAAAAGCGACACCCTGTCGTGAGCGGTGCGACAAGTTGTCCGTCGTGACACCCGGGCCACCCCCGATTGAAATGGGGGTTTACTCGGACTCCTAATTGCTGAGATTTGCACGCGCGTGCATACGTGCGCGTGTCCGGACACGACCAGTGGGGTGATCATGAAGCCAGCCAAGCAACCCGCCATCGAACAAGCCGCGATGCATCGCCGCAAGCTGCTCGGTGCCGCCGGCACCACCGGGGCACTGGCCGCTGCGGCCACGCTCCTGGCCACGCGCGACGACAAGTCCGTCGTGCAGGTCGAGCCCGAAGCCAACACGGCGCCCAAACAAGGCGGGGGCTACCGCGTCACCGACCACGTCATGCGCTACTACCAGACCACCAAGGTCTGACGCACGTCGAGCCGTCCTCGGTTCGCCAAGCGCCCCGTCGCACGCCAAGCAAATTCCAACAGAGGTTCAGCCATGCTGCTCACTCGCAAGTCCGATCACGCCGGTGCGTCGTCATCGAGTCTCGTGCACAGCCTGTCGCGCGGCGTGTCGCGCGCGATCCCCACGCTCGACCGCCGCACGTTCCTGCGCCGCTCGGGCCTCGGGCTGGGTGCCGGCATGGCGACCTCGCAGCTGCTGCTGGTGCGCAAGGCCAAGGCGGCCGACGACAAGAAGCACGGCGGCGACCCCAACGCCAAGGTCGAGGTCAAGCGCACGGTGTGCGGGCATTGCTCGGTGGGCTGCGCGATCGACGCGGTGGTCGAGAACGGCGTGTGGGTGCGTCAGGAGCCAGTGTTCGACAGCCCGATCAACCTCGGCGCGCACTGCGCCAAGGGCGCCGCGGTGCGCGAGAACGGCC
>Ga0163162_10001483_pt1 | contig 21854 bp, 24 predicted proteins | sample S55metaG_FD_115310 | JGI IMG/M metagenome (GOLD analysis project Ga0163162, IMG submission 115310) | Switchgrass rhizosphere microbial communities from Kellogg Biological Station, Michigan, USA - S5-5 metaG | ecosystem: Host-associated > Plants > Roots > Rhizosphere > Soil | place: USA...
CGGTGCGCGCCGGCAAAATAAAACCAAAACTGGCCGTGGCGAAAAACAACATGGATCTGACCAAGTACCTGGTCAGCGAAGTGATGCAATCGATGGAACAGCGTCTGGACTCCCTGCGCCGTTTCTACCCGGAAGCGAAAGCCGAAGACTGGCGCCTGGAAGTGGCCGGGCAACGGGTGCAGATCATCAAGAAAGACCCGAAAAAGGGCGGCATCCTGCAGTTCGGTACCGAACTGGTTGCGGCCAAGGACGGTTCCCTCGCCGCCCTGCTCGGTGCTTCGCCGGGTGCGTCGGTGACCGTTTCGATCATGCTCGAACTGATCGAGAAGTGCTTCCCGGCCAAAGCCAAGGGTGAGTGGGCTGGCAAACTGGCCGAGATCTTCCCGGCCCGTGAAAAGGTCCTGGAAACCGATGCTGCGCTGTATCGCAAGATCAACACGCAGAACAACATCGCGCTGGAACTGGTTGAAGAAAGCAGCGAGACCCCAAGCTACGCTTGATCTAGCCGCATAAAAAACGCCCCGTACTCAGTGAGTGCGGGGCGTTTTTTTGTGCGAGGGAAAAGCCTCAGGTGCGGGACTTTTCGATCAGCTCGATGTATTCCGGGGCATTGCGCTGATCGGCGATCAGGTCAACAAAGGTCTTGCCCTGCTCGTCCTTGCCATCGACGTCGTAACCGGCCGCGACGAAGAAGCCCAGGAAGCGTTCGAAGTCATCGATACGCAGGCCACGGTAGGCCTTGATCAGTTTGTGCAGCGACGGCGAAGTGGCGTCGACCGGTTCAAAATCGAGGAACAGCTTGATCTGCTCATCGCCGATCTCGTCACCAATCACTTGTTTCTTATCTTTACGCATTGCCGACTCCAGCTCGCAGACATTACACGGGGCGGGCAGTTTACCCCTGCCCGGCCGCCCGGCTCAACGCGATCGCACCGCCCCGGTGTGCAAATCGGCCCAGATATGGCCATTGGCGTAACTGAGGAACTGCACATACACGGTGTCATTGCGCAGCAGATCGATGATCACGCGGTACTGGGCCTGTGGATAAAACAGCGTCAGGGTTTTGCTCTTGTCGTCATAAACCGGCTTTTTCAGGCTTTTGCTTTCGCCGTCGAAATTGACCAGCACTTGGGTGATGGTTGCTCCCTTGTTCAAGGACTTGCCCTTGAGGCGGATCATCAGAGGAGATGTGACAGGGATCGGCTGTTGATTGGACTGGCGTTGTGCACCCACGACCACGGAGTAGTCGGTGACTTGCAAGAGTTGCTGCTGCTCGGGTTCGGCATCGCGCACGGTCAGATCGTCCGGCGGCAGGAATTGGCTGTGCATCGGCGCGGCGGACAGTGGCAGGCTGAGGATCAGTAAAAGCGCGGCGAGGCTGCGGATCAAGAGGCGCATGACAGGCTCCGGAGGGCGGGGCCGAGCACTCTAGCATGGGTATCGCGGATGGATCTGCACACACAAAACAACTGTAGGAGTGAGCTTGCTCCGGGCGGCGTTCCGACGAAGGCAATTTCACATTCAACACTTATGCTGAATGAAAGATCGCCTTCGCGAGCAGGCTCACTCCTACAGGGGATGGTGCAGGGTCTTACATGCCTTTAACGGCAAAGATCCCGTTGGCGTTGCGCCAGTAGCCTTTGTAGTCCATGCCGTAACCGAAGATGTAGCGGTCAATGCACGGCAGGCCGACGAAGTCTGCTTTCAGGTCAGGACGCGCCTTGCGGTCATGGTCCTTGTCGATCAGCACGGCGGTGTGCACTGTGCGTGCGCCGGCGTGTTTGCAGAAGTCGATGATCGCGCCGAGGGTGTGCCCTTCGTCGAGGATGTCGTCGATGATCAGCACGTCGCGGTCGATGAACGAAACTTCTGGCTTGGCTTTCCAGAACAGGTCGCCGCCGCTGGTTTCATTGCGATAACGGGTCGCGTGCAGGTAGGAGGCTTCCAGCGGGAATTGCAGATGGGTCAGCAGTTTGCCGGAGAAGATCAGGCCGCCGTTCATCACGCAGAACACCACCGGGTTGCTGTCAGCCAGTTGTTCGTTGATTTGTGCACCGACACGGGCGATGGCCGCCTCGACTTCAGACTCGGTGTACAGGCAGTCAGCCTCTCGCATGATTTGACGGATATGCTCGAGATCAGCGGACATGGCGCTCTCCAGGGGGGGAATGTGGGGGGGTATGGCTGCGAAAAGCGGGCAAAGGTACGCATCTCGCGAGGCCGAATCAAGCCTTTATGGACTAACGTACAGAATGTCCTATAGGACATCACCCTCGGATAGATTAATCTAGGCCGGTTTTTTTGCCCGCCGCCGGAGTTTTTCCATGCCCATCCTCGAGATCCGCCATCCGCTGATCCGTCATAAACTCGGCCTGATGCGCCGCGCCGATATCAGCACCAAGAATTTCCGTGAGCTCGCTCAGGAAGTCGGCGCCCTATTGACCTATGAAGCTACAAAAGATTTGCCGCTGGAGTCCTACGATATTGCAGGCTGGTGCGGCACCGTGTCGGTCGAGAAGATCGCCGGCAAGAAGATCACCGTCGTGCCGATCCTGCGCGCCGGCATCGGCATGCTCGAAGGCGTGCTGAGCCTGATCCCGGGCGCCAAGGTCTCCGCTGTGGGTGTCGCCCGCAACGAAGAAACCCTGCAAGCGCACACCTATCTGGAAAAACTGGTTCCGGAAATCGACGAACGGCTGGCGATGATCATCGACCCGATGCTCGCCACCGGCAGTTCGATGGTTGCGACCATTGACCTACTGAAGAAAGCCGGCTGCAAAGACATCCGCGCCATGGTGCTGGTTGCCGCGCCGGAAGGCATTGCTGCCGTAGAAAAAGCTCACCCAGACGTGACTATCTACACCGCGTCCATCGATGAGCGTTTGAACGAGCACGGCTACATCATTCCTGGGCTTGGCGACGCCGGTGACAAGATCTTCGGCACCAAGCAGAAGGACGCGTGACCATGCAGCAAGAGTTCAACGATCCGCTCTGGCGCACGGTGCTGTCCGGCGCCCAGATGCTGTTCGTGGCTTTCGGCGCCCTGGTGCTGATGCCGCTGATCACGGGCCTTGACCCGAACGTGGCACTGTTTACCGCGGGTTTAGGGACGATCCTGTTCCAGATCGTCACCGGGCGTCAGGTGCCGGTGTTTCTGGCGTCGAGCTTCGCTTTCATCACTCCGATCATTCTCGCCAAGGGCCAGTTCGGCCTCGCCGCGACCATGGGCGGTGTGATGGCAGCCGGTTTCGTCTACACCTTCTTAGGCCTGGCCGTGAAGATCAAAGGCACCGGTTTCATCGACCGTCTGCTGCCGCCGGTGGTGATTGGTCCAGTGATCATTTCCATCGGCCTGGCCATGGCGCCGATTGCCGCAAACATGGCGATGGGCAAGGCTGGCGACGGTTCCGAACTGATCCACTACCAGACCGCGATGATGAGCTCGATGCCGGCATTGCTGACCACGTTGATCGTGGCGGTGTTCGGTAAAGGCATCTTCCGTCTGGTGCCGATCATCTCTGGTGTGCTGGTCGGTTTTGCCATGGCGTTCTATTTCGGTGTCGTTGATACCGCGAAGATTGCCGCAGCGCCATGGTTCGCGATTCCGCATTTCACCGCGCCGGAGTTCAACTGGCAGGCGATCCTGTTCATCGTTCCGGTGGCCTTGGCCCCGGCCATTGAACACATCGGCGGCGTGATTGCTGTGGGTAGCGTGACCGGTCGCGATTACCTGAAGAAGCCAGGCCTGCATCGCACCCTGCTCGGTGACGGCATTGCCACCACCGCCGCCGGCCTGTTCGGCGGTCCGCCGAACACCACCTACGCCGAAGTGACGGGCGCAGTGATGCTGACCAAGAACTACAACCCGAAAATCATGACCTGGGCGGCGATCTTTGCCATCAGCCTGGCGTTCATCGGCAAGTTCGGCGCGCTGCTGCAAAGCATTCCGGTGCCGGTGATGGGCGGGATTCTGTGCCTGTTGTTCGGTTCGATTGCGGCGGTGGGGATGAACACTCTGATCCGTCACAAGATCGATCTGGGCGAGGCGCGCAACCTGGTGATTGTCTCGGTGGTGGTGGTGTCCGGCATAAACGAAGTGCTGGTCGGCACTGGTACCGGTCCGGACGACTTCGGTCTCAAAGGCATCGCGCTGTGCGCGGTGGTGGCGATTGCGCTGAACCTGATTCTGCCGGGCAATGATGGCTGGAAGAACAAGAAGGCGGATGAGCCGCTGATCTAACCTTTAGATCTTTATCGCCTGACAGATAGTATTCGCGAGCAGGCTCGCTCCCACATTGAAATGCATTCAAATGTGGGAGCGAGCCTGCTCGCGAAGCTTTTGGCTTCTAGAGGGCCAGCGGCGCTCGTTCGCAGAGGGTCGCCAAGGCCTTCGCCCATTGCCGGTCGTCATTCAGGCACGGCACCAGCACCAACTCTTCGCCCCCCGCCTCGCGGAACTGTTCCTTGCCGCGATCACCAATCTCTTCCAGAGTCTCGATGCAATCGGCGACAAACGCCGGGCACATCACCAGTATTTTCTTCACGCCGCTTTTCGCCAGTTCATCCAGCCGCGCTTCGGTGTACGGCTCGATCCACTTGGCCCGGCCCAGACGCGACTGAAACGACACCGACCATTTGCCATCCGGCAGGCCCATGCGCTGAGCAAACAACGCCGCTGTCCGCAGGCATTGCGCGCGATAACAGGTCGCCAAAACCGCAGGCGAGGCGTTCTTGCAGCAGTCGTCATTCTTGAAGCAATGATTGCCGGTCGGATCGAGTTTGGTCAGATGCCGCTCAGGCAGACCGTGGAAGCTCAGCAGCAAGTGATCGTAATCCTGCTGCAGATGCGGCCGGGCGCTTTCAACCAGCGCATCGAGGTATTACGGCTGATCGTAGAACGGTTGCAGCACCGACAGTTGCACGTCGAGCTTCTTCTGGCGAATCACCCGTTTGGCTTCTTCGATCACCGTAGTCGTAGTGCTGTCGGCGAACTGCGGATACAGCGGCGCCAGCGTGATGCGCTTGTGCCCCGCCGCCACCAGCTTGAGCAAGCAGGTTTCAATCGACGGCTCGCCGTAACGCATCGCCAGTTCCACCGGGCCGTGATTCCACTGTGCGGTCATCTGCTGCTGCAGACGACGGCTGAGCACCACCAGCGGCGAACCCTCCTCCCACCAGATCGAGGCGTAGGCGTGGGCCGACTGCTCCGGGCGCTTGACCAGGATCAGCGACACCAGCAAACGCCGCACCGGCCACGGCAGGTCGATCACGTACGGGTCCATCAGGAATTGGTTGAGGTAGCTGCGTACATCGGCCACTGAGGTTGAGGCCGGGGAACCCAGGTTGACCAGAAGCAAAGCGTGATCGGTCATGCAACGTCCTATTTCAGAGGCGGCTGGAGAGATCGTCCAGGGCCGCGCGTAAATCCGTGAACTGGAAAGTGAAACCCGCTTCCAGCAAGCGTGCCGGCAGGGCCTTCTGGCCGCCGAGCAACAACAAAGACATCTCACCGAGGCCGACTTTCAGTGCCAGCATCGGCATCGGCATGAACGCCGGGCGGTGCAACACGCTGCCCAGCGTCTTGGCAAATTCGCGATTGCGCACAGGTTGCGGCGCGCACGCATTATAAGGACCCGTGGCCTGCTCGCGGTGCAGAAGAAAATCAATCAGGGCGATTTGATCGTTGATATGAATCCACGGCATCCACTGCCGACCATTGCCCAAAGGCCCACCCAGCCCAAGCTTGAAGGGCAACAGCAAGCGCGACAGAAAGCCGCCCTCGGCCGACAGCACCAGCCCGGTTCGCACCAGTACCACACGGATGCCTTGCGCTTCGGCACGTTGCGCGGTTTCTTCCCAGGCGATGCACAACTGGCTGGCGAAATCATCGATCACCGGCGGCGATTCTTCCGTCAGCTCGCGCTCACCGCCGTCGCCGTACCAGCCGATCGCCGAACCGGCGATCAGCAGCGCCGTTTTTTGTGATCGCGTTTCCAGCCAGGCCAACAGGGTTTCCGTCAGGGTGATGCGGCTGCTCCACAGCAGCGCTTTGCGGCGATGGGTCCACGGCCGATCGGCAATCGGCGCACCGGCCAGATTGATGATCGCGTCGACCGACTCTTCGCCGAGGTCTTCCAGACGCGCAATACCACGTACCTGCGCACCACAGATTTTCGCGACTTTCTCCGGTTGGCGGCTCCACACCGTCAAGCGATGGCCCTGCTCGGACCAGTGCCGGCAGAGCTGACGTCCGATCAAACCAGTACCGCCGGTCAGCAATATGTGCATGACATCTTCCTCGCGTGGCGTTTAACCCGGATCACTAGTCTATTTTTATAAGCAGGGATCTTTTCTATCGGGCAGGCTCTATTGTTTAACCATAGGCCAAGCTGTCAGAACGAACGCTAGAAGTTATACCAAAAAACAAAATTGTACAGGTTTCATCCACGGCGTAGTCTGTACAGAAAGGTAAACGAGGCCCCTATGACTGTACCTATCGCAATCATCGGCACCGGCATCGCCGGGCTCTCCGCCGCCCAGGCTCTGACAGAGAGCGGGCACACCGTTCAATTATTCGACAAAAGTCGCGGCAGCGGCGGGCGCATGTCGAGCAAGCGTAGCGACGCTGGCTCGCTGGACATGGGCGCGCAATATTTCACGGCGCGCGACCGCCGCTTCGGCACCGAAGTGCAGCGTTGGCAAAGCCAGGGCTGGGTCGCCGAGTGGACGCCGCAGCTCTACACCTATCAGGGCGGGCAACTGAATCTGTCGCCGGACGAGCAGACCCGTTGGGTCGGGGCGCCGCGTATGAGCGCCATCACTCGTGGTTTGCTTGACGGTCTGGAAGTGCACTTCGCCTGCCGGATTACCGAGGTCTATCGCGGTGAAGAACATTGGCACTTGCAGGACGCCGAAGGTTTCACGCACGGGCCGTTCAGTCATGTCGTGATCGCCACGCCAGCACCGCAAGCGACTGCCCTGCTGGCCGCCGCACCGAAACTTGCCGGGGCCGCCGCCGGGGTGAAAATGGACCCGACCTGGGCCGTCGCCCTCGCTTTCGAAACACCATTGGATACGCCCATCGAAGGTTGCTTCGTGCAGGACAGCCCGCGCGACTGGCTGGCGCGCAACCGCAGTAAACCGGGGCGCGACAACACCCTCGACACCTGGGTGCTGCATGCCACCAGCGCGTGGAGCCGGCAACACATCGACTTGTCCAAGGAAGCGGTGATCGAGCAACTGCACGGCGCCTTTGCCGAGTTGCTGCACAGCGCCATGCCCGCGCCGACCTTCAGCCTCGCCCACCGCTGGCTCTACGCACGGCCCGCGACAGGCCACGAATGGGGCACCTTGGCCGATGCCGATCTGGGTCTGTATGCCTGCGGCGACTGGTGCCTGTCCGGCCGAGTCGAAGGCGCCTGGCTGAGTGGTCAGGAAGCCGCGCGCCGTTTGCACGAACACCTGCAATGAATCGCATCAATCCGCGTAAATTGCTGCTGTCGAAATGGACAGCAGCCCTCCCGCAAAACCGTGAAAAGCATTTTCTGGTGACCGAGTTGTTCTACGACGAGGAAGGCACGGTGCTGGAAGTTGAATTGCAGGCGGTGTTGACCAAGCGTGCCGAACGACTCGATTGGCAAGTCCTCAAGAACAACGATCACTGGTTATTGGGTTGGCAATAAAGCCCCCCTGTAGGAGTGAGCCTGCTCGCGATAGCGTCGTATCAGTCAGCATCAATGTTGCTGACATACCGCAATCGCGAGCAGGCTCGCTCCCACAGTGAACTGCGTTCAATCAAAAAAGTTATACAAACAATTTGACTTGTACACCTATGAATCTATGCTGAGCAAAGTTGTACAGAGATTTGCCTCTGTACAGGTACAGATTCGAGGTGCCCATGTCAGATCCTTGCGTAGCCAAACCAAAAATCGCCATCAGCGCCTGCCTGCTGGGTGCCGAGGTGCGCTTCAACGGTGGGCACAAGGAATCGCGCCTGTGCAGCCGCACCCTCACCGAGCATTTCGATTTTGTCCCGGTATGCCCTGAAGTCGCCATCGGCCTGGGCATCCCGCGCGAACCTATCCGCCTCGTTGGCGAGGCCGAGCATCCGCAAGCGGTCGGCACGGTGAACCGGGCGATCAACGTCACCCAGCCATTGGCCGAATACGGCGAGAAAATGGCCGCCGAACTCAATGACATCTGCGGCTACATCTTCATGCAGCAATCGCCGTCCTGCGGTCTGGAACGGGTCAAGGTCTACCACGCCAACGGTGCCCCGGTGAATGGCGGCGGACGCGGCATTTATGCCCAGGCGTTCTGCGCACGGCATCCGGATCTGCCCGTGGAAGAAGCCGGGCGCCTCAACGACCCGGTGCTGCGCGAGAACTTCATCACCCGCGTGTTCGCCTACAGCGAATGGCAACAAGTCCTCGCCAATGGCCTGAGTCGTCGTGCCCTCACCGAATTCCCTTCGCGCTACAAATATTTGCTGATGGCGCACAACCCACTGCAATACAAAGCGCTGGGCAAGTTGTTGGGCAACATGGCCGACACCGATCCCGCCGAACTCGGCCCTCGCTACTTCAGCGAACTGATGGCGGCGTTGAAGAAATGCGCCACGCGCGGCACCCACAGCAATGTCCTGTTGCACATCAGCGGTTATCTGAAACAGACGATCAGCGCTGAAGACAAACAGGAAATGCAACAAGTCATCAGTCAGTACCGTCAGGGCATCGTGCCCCTGGTAGTGCCATTGACGTTGCTCAAGCATCACTTTCGCCTCCATCCGGATTCGTACATCGCGCAACAGGTTTACCTGCAACCGCACCCGGAAAACCTCAGTCTGCGAAACGCAATCTAATGAACGACAAACTCGATAGCAGCGCCCAGGAAGACCTTGGCGCAGATTTTAAAAAAGCCCTCGACGAGGGCTGGCTGCCGATCCGCGAAGTCGCCCGGCAGACCGGCGTCAATGCCATCACCCTGCGTGCGTGGGAACGCCGCTATGGGCTGGTCGTGCCACAACGCACCCCCAAGGGTCACCGGCTGTATTCGGCCGAACATGTGCAGCGGATTCTGACCATCCTTACCTGGCTCAACCGTGGCGTCGCGGTCAGCCAGGTCAAACCGCTGCTCGACACGCCACAGGCGTTCAGCGAAACGGTGGAAAACGACTGGCAGCGGTTGCGCCAGACACTGCTGACAGCCGTCACGCTACTCAATGAACGCAGCCTCGACGACAGCGTCAATCAGGCCATGGCGCTCTACCCGCCACGCACGCTGTGCGAGCAATTGCTGATGCCGTTGCTGGCGGAACTGGAGCAGCGCTGGCAAGGCCAGTTCGGCGCGCAGATGGAGCGGGTGTTCTTTTATTCATGGTTACGCAGCAAATTCGGCACACGCATCTACCATAACAATCGTCAGTTGCATGGCGCCCCGCTGCTGTTGATCAATCATTCCGACCTGCCACTGGAACCTCATCTGTGGCTGTGCGCGTGGCTGATCACTAGCGCTGATTGTCCGGTGCAAGTGTTTGACTGGCCGCTGCCGGCCGCCGAACTGGCGCTGGCGGTCGAACATCTGCAAGCCCGTGGCGTACTGCTGTATTCCAGCAAAGCCATGAACCTTGCGCAGTTGCCCAAACTACTGAACGGAGTCGGTTGTACAAAAATGCTGGTCGGACCAACGGTATGCATCCACCACGCCGAGTTGTCCGTAAGAACTTCCGAGATGGCTGATGTGTTCCTGGCTGAAGATGCGCTTGTAGCGCACCAGGTGCTCGTTCAGCGTGGGCTGATCTAATGGACGCAGTGAGTTCCGACATGCAATTGATCTGGCTGCGCAGCGACTTGCGCCAACATGACAACACCGCCCTCGCGGCCGCCGCAGCGCGCGGCCCGACGGTCGCCGTGTACCTGTTGAGCCCGCAGCAGTGGCTTGAGCATGACGATGCCGCGTGCAAGGTCGACTTCTGGTTACGCAACCTGCGTGAGCTGAGCGCAAGCCTTGGCCAACTCAACATCCCGTTGCTGATTCGCACTGCAAGCCATTGGGATCAAGCCCCGGCGGAACTGCTCAAACTCTGCCGACAATTGAAGATAGCGGCGGTTCACGCCAATGAAGAATATGGCGTTCATGAAAGCCGTCGCGATGCAGCGGTAGGCGAAACACTAAAGGCCGAGGGCATCACGTTTCACAGCTATCTCGACCAATTGCTGTTCAAACCCGGCAGCGTGCTGACCAAGACCGAGAGTTACTTCAAGGTGTTCAGTCAGTTCCGCAAAGTCTGTTACGAACGCCTGCATCGCTCGATGCCGGCGTTGGTCAAGGCCCCCGGCAAACAGGCAAAACTTGCCATCGACAGCGACCCGATTCCCGACTCCGTCAAAGGCTTCGCCACACCGAGCCAAGCCCTGCGCGACCTGTGGCCCGCCGGTGAACAGGAAGCCCGGCGCCGTCTCGACACCTTCACCGACGCGCAGATCGATTACTACCAAAGCGAACGCGACTTCCCGGCCAAGCCCGGCACCAGTCAGCTCTCGGCGTATCTCGCTGCCGGCGTAATCTCGCCGCGCCAATGCCTGCACGCCGCCCTGCAAAGCAATCAGGGCGAGTTCGAGAGCGGCAAGGTCGGTGCGGTCACCTGGATCAACGAGTTGCTGTGGCGCGAGTTCTACAAACACATTCTGGTTGGCTATCCACGGGTCTCGCGGCACCGTGCGTTTCGCCCGGAAACCGAGGCGCTGGCCTGGCGTGATGCGCCGGACGATCTTGCCGCATGGCAAGAGGCGCGCACCGGTCTGCCGATCATCGACGCGGCCATGCGCCAATTGCTCGAAACCGGCTGGATGCACAATCGCCTGCGCATGGTCGTGGCGATGTTCCTGACCAAAAACCTGCTGATCGACTGGCGCGAAGGCGAACGCTTTTTCATGCGCCACCTGATTGATGGCGATCTGGCGGCGAACAACGGTGGCTGGCAATGGAGTTCATCGACGGGCACCGATTCGGCGACGTACTTCCGCATCTTCAATCCGCTGAGCCAATCGGAAAAATTCGACAGCGAAGGCCTGTTCATCAAGCACTGGCTGCCGGAACTGGCCGGCCTCAACAAAAAAGAGGTGCACAACCCGGCCAACCTCGGTGGTTTGTTCGGCGCCGCTGATTACCCGTCGCCGATCGTCAACCTCAGCACCTCGCGGCAACGGGCTTTGGCGGCCTTCAAGAACCTGCCTTCGCGTATGTCTACAGGAGGCGATGATGAGTGAATTCCTGCGCCGCTTCGCCCGGCAATTTTCAGCGTTGAACAAAAACAACCTGCAAAGCCTGGGCGAGCTGTACAGCGATGACATTCATTTCACCGATCCGCTGCACGAGGTGCAGGGGCTGACACAGCTACGTGAATATTTCGGTGAGCTGTACGCCAACGTCAGCGAACTGCGTTTCGACTTTCATGGTTTCGACCAGATCGGCGACTGCGAAGGCTACCTGCGCTGGGTCATGAGTTATCGCCACCCGCGCCTGGCGGGTGGCCGCGTCATTCGTGTCAGCGGCTGCTCGCACCTGCTGTGGCACGACAAGGTTTATCGCCATCGGGATTATTTCGATGCCGGGGCGCTGCTGTATGAACACTTGCCAGTATTGGGCCGGGTCATCGCCTGGCTGAAAAGGAGAATGGGATGAGTCGTACACCTCCACGGCGGTATTGGTTGACCGGGGCCAGCAGTGGCATCGGCGCTGCGCTGGCTGAAGAAATCCTGAAAACCGGCGCGCACCTGGCGGTCAGTTCTCGCCAGGTCGCCCCGCTCAAAGTCTTGTCGCAACGCTATCCGGGGCAGGTTTTGGTGGTGCCGGGAGATCTGACCAACAGCCAGACTGTGCGCGAAATCGGCGAGCAGATCGCCGAAGACTGGGGTTCGCTGGACTCGGTGATCCTCAACGCCGGCACCTGCGAATATGTCGACGCCAAGCAGTTCGACTCATCGATCATCGAACATGTGGTGCGCACCAACCTGCTCGCCAGCAGTTATTGCATCGAGGCCGCGCTGCCGCTGCTGCGCAAAGGCACTGCGCCGCATCTGATCGGCGTGGCCAGTTCGGTCACCTACCTGCCGCTGCCACGGGCTGAAGCCTACGGCGCCTCGAAGGCCGGTTTGCGTTACCTGTTCGAATCGCTGCGCATTGATCTGGCCGACGAAGGCATTGAAGTCACCGTGGTCAGCCCGGGTTTCGTTGAAACACCGCTGACCGCCAAAAACGATTTCCCCATGCCGTTGAGCTGGCCTGTGGATAAAGCCGCACGGCACATCTTCGCCAAGCTCAAGGATCGGCCGCTGGAGATCGCCTTTCCGGCGCTGTTCATGGCCGCGCTGTGGCCGCTGGCGAAACTGCCGGCACGGGTACAACTGGCGATCGGCAAGCGCATGGTGCGCAAGTCCCCACCGTTGACGGATCCGACATGAAAATCGCCATCGTCGGCAGCGGCATCGCCGGGCTTACCTGCGCCTACCTGCTCAATCGCCGCCATGAAGTGACGGTGTTCGAGGCGAGCGACTGGGTCGGTGGCCACACGCACACCGTGGACGTTACGGTCGCTGGACGGCAGTACGCCGTGGACACCGGTTTCATTGTCTTCAACGATTGGACTTATCCAAACTTCATCCGTCTGCTCGGCCAGCTCGGCGTAGCGTTCAAGCCGACGGAAATGAGTTTCTCGGTGACCGACCCGGACACCGGCCTGGAATACAACGGCAACAACCTCAATAGCCTTTTCGCCCAGCGCAGCAATCTGTTTTCGCCGGGGTTCTGGGGCATGTTGCGCGACATTCTGCGCTTCAACAAAGAAGCCCAGCGCGACCTCGTCGAACTGCGCATTGCCGCCGACACCACCCTCGACGAATACCTCAAGGCTGGCGGCTACGGCGAACGTTTCATCCTGCATTACATCGTGCCGATGGGCTCGGCTATATGGTCGATGCCGATGGCCGAAATGCTCAATTTTCCGCTGCAGTTTTTCGTGCGTTTTTTCAAGAATCGTGGACTGTTGTCGGTCAGTGATCGTCCGCAGTGGCAAGTCATCGAAGGCGGTTCCAGCGCCTATATCGCGCCGTTGACGGCAGCGTTCAAAGACAGGATTCGGCTCAATTGCCCGGTCACCCGGGTCGACCGCGATGTGCATGGCGTCGTCATTCACAGCCCGGCAGGCCTCGAACACTTCGATCAGGTGGTGTTCGCCTGCCACAGTGATCAAGCGTTGAAACTGCTGGCAGTCCCAAGCGATGCCGAACGCGCGATCCTCGGTGCGCTGCCCTATGCCGACAACGAAGTGGTGCTGCACACCGACACGCGCTTGTTGCCGACGCGAAAACTGGCCTGGGCGAGCTGGAACTACCGGCTCAGCGGCGCCGGCCACACCCACGCCGCCGTCACCTACGACATGAACATTCTGCAGGGCATTCAGAGCGACACCACGTTCTGCGTCAGCCTCAATCAAAGCGCCGGCATCAGCCCGGACAAAGTGCTTGCCCGTTACACCTATGCCCACCCGCAGTTCAGCCTCACAGCGGTGGCGGCACAAAACCGCTGGGGCGAACTGGATGGCGCGCAACACACGCATTATTGCGGCGCCTACTGGGCCAATGGTTTTCATGAAGACGGTGTGGTCAGCGCCTTGCGCGTGGCCGCTGCGTTCGGGGAAACCTTATGAACAGCGCCCTCTACAGCGGCTGGATCGGCCATCGGCGTTTCTCGCCACGCCGCCATGAGTTCCGCTACCGGATCGGTTTGCTCTACCTCGATCTCAGTGAACAGGACGCTGTGCTTGCACTGTCACCGCTGGCAGGGCGCAGTCGCTTTGCGCCGTTTTCGTTTCGCGAGACCGACTACCTGAAGGCCTTTACCGGCCGTGGCATGCGCCTGATCGATGCCGTACGTCAGCAGGTCGGCATCGCCATCGGCCACGAACCGCAAGGCTCGATCTGTTTGCTGACCCAGGCGCGCAGTTGGGGGCTGTCGTTCAACCCGGTGAGTTTCTTCTACTGCCATGAGGCGGACGGGCAACTGGCGGCGATCGTCTGTGAAGTCACCAACACGCCGTGGCGCGAGCGTTATCACTATGTGCTTCCAGCGCGCACGCCCGTCGACCTGCGGGATTTTCACCAGCACTTCGCCGTGGCCAAGGCCTTTCACGTTTCGCCATTTTTGCCGCGCGATCTCGAATACCGCATGAGCTTCAGCCCCGCTGCGCAAAACCTCGGCGTACACATGGCCGACTGGCAAGGCGAGCAAAAACTGTTCGACGCCACGCTCAATCTGCAACGCGAAAGTCTCGATCGTCGCAGCCTGCACCGCTACTTGCGGCGGTTTCCGTGGATGACCGCAAAAACCGCGTTGGCGATTTACTGGCAAGCGCTGCGACTGCTGCTCAAACGCGCACCGATCTTTGCTCATCAGACTGCCGACGGCAGCTTTCAAACCGCCACTGTGCCTCCCAAGGAGCACCGCCATGAAATCCTCTAGTCTGTCGGTCAGTCGGTTCAGCGCCAACGGTTTGACCGGATCGCTGCTGCGCCGTGGCGTGTTGCGCCAATTGGCTCAACTCAAACACGGGCAATTGCTGGTGGTCGAGGATGGCGAACGGCTGATGTTCGGTACGCCGGGCAGTGCGTTGCTGGGGGAAATCCATGTGACGGATGCTGCCGTCTGGGGCATGGTCGCCGGCAATGGCTCGATTGGTGCCGGCGAGGCGTTTATCCACGGCTATTGGAGTTCGCCGGATCTGACAGCGGTGGTACGCGTGTTCGTCAGCAATCTCGACGTGCTCGATGCCATGGAAGGTGGCCTGGCCCGGCTCGGCCGGCCGTTGGTGCAAGGCCTGCATTGGCTCAACCGCAATACGCGTAAGGGCTCGCAAAAGAACATCGCCGCGCACTATGACCTCGGCAACGATCTGTTCGAGCAATTTCTTGATCCGACCATGATGTATTCGGCGGCGCAGTTCCTTACGCCCGAAGACAGTCTGGAGCAGGCGCAGTTGAACAAACTGGAGCGAATCTGCCAGAAACTCGCGCTCAAACCCGGCGATCATTTGCTGGAGATCGGCACCGGCTGGGGCAGCATGGCGCTCTACGCGGCGCAGAACTACGGTTGCCGCGTCACCACCACGACGCTGTCGAAAGAGCAGTACGCGTTTACCGCGCAACGCATCGAACAACTGGGCTTGCAGGATCAGGTCACGCTGCTGCTCAAGGACTACCGCGACCTGACCGGCGAGTACGACAAACTGGTGTCGATCGAAATGATCGAAGCGGTCGGTCACCGCTTCCTGCCGACCTACTTCAAACAATGCGCGCACCTGCTCAAGAGCAACGGCTTGATGCTGATCCAGGCGATCACCATCCGCGAGCAGCGCTATGAACAGGCCAAGCGCGGCGTCGACTTTATCCAGCGTTACATCTTCCCCGGCGGCGCCCTGCCCTGCGTGCAGAAAATGCTCGAAGTGGTCAGCCGCGACACCGACATGAACCTGCTGCACATGGAGGATTTCGGCCTGCACTACGCCCGCACCCTGCGCCTGTGGCACGAGAACTTCCGCCGCGCCCACGGCCGCTTGAGCGAGTTGGGTTACGACGATTATTTCCTGCGGCTGTGGGAGTTTTACCTGTGTTACTGCGAGGGCGGCTTCCTCGAACGCACCATCGGCACCGCGCAATTGCTGCTGGCCAAACCGGCGGCGATGACCGCGCCGCTGCTCGGACGCTTCGATGCTTGAGCGTGTCGCCAATGCCGTGCTGTTCCAGATCGGCTGGCTGACCTGCGTGCTCGGCGGCAACAGTTTGTGGTTGCTGCTGGCGTTGGCGGTGTTGGTGATTCATCTGCGCTGGATCAGCAGCTGGGCGGCTGAGGGTCGCTTGGTGTTGAGCGTGGTGATTGTCGGCACGGCGGTGGACAGCGTTTTGCGCGCGCTGGGTGTATTCGAATTTCAGGATCTGTCGCCGCTGATTCCATTGTGGCTGATGCTGCTCTGGGCGCTGCTCGCGACCACGTTGCGTCACTGCCTGGCCTGGAGCGCGCGGCGCTGGTGGCTGGCGAGTTCGCTGGGTGCCGTCGGCGGCGCATTGTCGTACTACGCCGGCGGGCGGCTGGCAGGCGTGCAATTTCCCTACGGCGAGTTTCCGACCCTGATCGGCATCGGCCTGCTCTGGGCGCTGCTGTTTCCGCTGTTGCATGGGATGGCGCGGCGGCTGGCGCACTGAGCGTCTGTCAGACCTTTCACACGCGTATCGTCCGCTGCCTTACACTGCCGACCATGAAGACCATTCCCCACCAACAAATCACTGAACCGGCGGTCACCTGCTCGACCTGCGCGGCGTGCTGTTGCCAGCTCGAAGTGATGCTGATCACCGACACTGGCGTGCCTGATCGCTTTATCGATACCGATGAATGGGGCGGCGAAGTGATGCTGCGTCTGGACGACGGCTGGTGCGCGGCGCTGGATCGCGACACGATGATGTGCACGATTTACGAAAAGCGTCCGTTGATTTGCCGCGAGTTCGAGATGGGCGCGCCGGAGTGCATTGAAGAGCGCAAAGGCATCACGACTGCCTACCGCTGATTCCGATAACACCCAAAACCAAATGTGGGAGCGAGCCTGCTCGCGAAAGCGGTGTTTCATTCAACATCTTCGTTGAATATGAAATAGCTTTCGCGAGCAGGCTCGCTCCCACAGGGGTCAAGCGTTTAGCAGTTACAGCGGCAGTGTGTAATGCAGCGAGTAACTTTCTACACCGTCGTTGCTGCTGGCCAGACCGGCGTTGGAATAGTGCGTCGCACGAATCCCGACTTCATGCCCGCCATTGAAACGCAGACCAAAACCGAAGCGGTCTTCGAACTGGAAAGAGCCGCCAAGATTGTTCGACTCGTACTTGGTATTGGAGAACGCGGCGACGCCGATCCCTGCCTCGACATACGGTTTGACCGATTGACCGGCAAACTCGTAAACAAATACCGGCGAGAACGACAGGCTGTTGTTACTGGAAGTCTTGTCACCTTCCCAGTAGGTGTACGCCCCGCTCCAGTAACCGGTCAGGCGACCGACGTCACTTTGCAGCCAGCTCTTGTCCCAGTCGAAATTCATGCCCAGGCGGTACGTCATGGTCGAATCGGTGGTGGCCCCCACCGCGAACTCAACACCTGCCGCTTGCGCAGTAATACTTTGCCCCATCAGTGCGGCCGCAATCGCGGCCAAGCAGAATAGTCGCTTCACGTTGAAACTTCCTTTTCCGGAACGATCGTTTAGTTTTCTAGGTAACTCTTCGCTATAGAAGCTAGCGCCTGCTCAGAAGTTCAGCTGAAGTTTTAGTTATTTCACAATTTTTTTACAAGCTGAAGTTTTGCACTTCGCCAGCACTTTGCCCCAGTAGCGGCAGGATGTTTTTGAAGTACGCAGGATCGGCGCTGGTCCAGAATCTGACCGGCTGGTTCGGGCCGGCAGCGAGCAAATCGCGCTCCGCCAAAAGCCGCTGAAGTTGCCGTGCTACAGCCGCGCCGGTATCGATCAGGCTGATGTCCGCAGGGATCATCGACTTGAGCATCGGCTTGAGAAAGGGATAGTGGGTGCAGCCCAAAATGATTGTGTCGCAACCGCTGGCCAACAGCGGGTCGACATAGCCTTGCAGCAACTGGCGCAACTCGGCGCTGTGCAGATCGCCGCTTTCAATCAACTCGACCAGGCCGGGGCATGGCTGGGTGATCACGCGAACGTCGGTGGCAAAGCGATCAAGCAGCGCGGCGAACTTGGCGCTCTGCAACGTGCCGGTGGTGGCGAGCACGCCGACCACCCCGCTGCGGGTCGCGGCAGCAGCAGGTTTGACCGCAGGCTCCATACCGACAATCGGCCAGTCGGGAAAATCCCGTCGTAAATCGGCAACGCCTGCAACCGTCGCGGTATTGCAGGCCAGCACCAACGCCTTGGCGCCCTGCTCACGGAAAAACCCGGCCATCACGCTGCAGCGCTGACGGATGAATTCAGGGGTTTTTTCGCCGTAGGGAATATGCCCGCAATCGGCGACATAAAGCAGCGATTCATTGGGCAGCAAACGCTGGATTTCCGCCAGTACCGACAAGCCGCCGACTCCAGAGTCGAATACGCCGATCGGCGCTTCACGCATGGCGCGAACCACAGACGCTGCAACCCGGATCACGCTTGACGCGCAACTCACGGAAACGCGAACCAAGGGCATCGATCAACAGCAAACGGCCCACCAGCGGCTCACCGAAACCGACTAGAACCTTCAAGGCCTCAAGCGCTTGCAGGCTGCCAACCAGACCCACCAAAGGCCCAACCACACCGGCCTCACTGCAAGTCAGCTCGGCTTCACTGCCATGCCCGTATAAACAGTGGTAGCACGGGCTCTCGACGCGACGCGGGTCGAACACCGATAATTGCCCTTCCAAACGAATCGCCGCACCGCTGACCAACGGTTTACACGCGGCCACGCACGCTGCGTTGACTGCCTCGCGCGTGGAAAAATTATCGGAGCAGTCGAGCACCAGATCCACCGCTGTCACGGCTGCGGCGAGAGAATCCTCGTCCAGCGCCTGACGATGGCCGATCAGTTGAATGTCGGGATTGATCGCGGTCAGGCGCTTGAGCGCCGAGTCGACCTTGCTCATGCCGACGCTGTCGGTGTCATGAATGATCTGGCGTTGCAGGTTGGTCAGGTCGACCGTGTCGAAATCCGCCAGGTGCAGCTCACCGACACCCGCCGCCGCCAGATACAAGGCCACCGGCGCGCCGAGACCGCCGAGGCCGACGATCAGCACGCGACTGTCCTTGAGCTTTAATTGCCCGTCGATGTCGATGTGTTGCAGCAGAATCTGCCGGCTGTAGCGCAGCAATTCCTGATCATTCAGCACGGCAGGCGCCCCAGACTGATGCGTTGATGACCGCCCAGATCGGTGCGGCTGTGGACTTCTTCGAAACCGCGAGTCAGCAGTAGATCACGCACGGCTTCAGCTTGATCATAGCCGTGCTCAAGCATCAACCAGCCACCTGCTTGCAGATGATCCGGGGCTTGCGCAACGATCAGACGCAGATCGTCGAGACCGTCTTCACCGGCCACCAGCGCACTGGCCGGCTCGAAGCGCACATCGCCTTCGACCAGATGCGGATCGGCGGCGGCAATGTACGGCGGGTTACTGATGATCAACTGGAAACGCTGACCTTCCAGCGCGCTGAACCAATGGCTGCTCAGCACGGTGGCGTTGTTCAAATGCAGGCGCTGGCGATTGCGTTCGGCGAGCGCCACGGCTTCGAGTACACGATCCACGGCAGTGACGTTCCACGCCGGGCGCTCGCTGGCCAGGGCCAATGCGATTGCACCGCTGCCAGTGCCGAGATCGAGCACTTTGGCCGGGGTTGCGGGCAGCAATTCCAGCGCAGCTTCCACCAGCAGTTCGGTGTCCGGGCGCGGGATCAGCGTGTGCGGCGCGACTTCCAGATCCAGCTTCCAGAAACCGTGCTGACCGAGAATGTAGGCCACTGGCTCACCACTGCGACGACGTTGCAGGTATTCGGCAAAGGTCAGCGCCGCTTCACTCGGCACGATGCGCTCGGGCCAGGTGTGCAGAAAACTGCGCGATTTGCCCAGTGCGGCGGCCAGAAGCAACTCGGCATCCAGACGCGCAGTCGGTGAATCCGGCAATTCGGCGGCACGCAACAGACTGGCAATGATGGTCATTTATTCACCTATCGCTGCAAGTTGGTCAGCCTGATATTCGGCCAGCAACGGCTCGATCACCGCTTCAACGCCACCGGCAAGAATTTCATCGAGGGAATACAAGGTCAGGTTGACGCGATGGTCAGTGACCCGGCCCTGGGCAAAGTTGTAGGTGCGGATGCGCTCGGAACGATCGCCCGAGCCAACCAGCAATTTACGCTCGCTGGCGATCGCATTCGCCGCCGCTGCGGTTTGCTGATCGTTGAGTTTGGCCGACAACCAGGCCATCGCCCGGGCACGATTCTTGTGCTGGGAACGTTCTTCCTGGCACTCGACAACGGTGCCGGTCGGTATGTGGGTAATGCGGATCGCCGAGTCGGTGGTGTTGACGTGCTGACCACCGGCCCCCGAGGAACGGTAAGTGTCGACGCGCAAATCCGCCGGGTTGATCTCGATCGCTTCGCGCTCGTCCGGCTCGGGCAACACCGCCACCGTGCAGGCCGAGGTGTGGATACGGCCCTGGGATTCGGTGGCGGGTACACGCTGTACCCGGTGCGCGCCGGATTCGAATTTCAGCTTGCCGTAAACGTTGTCGCCTTCAATGCGCGCGATGACTTCTTTATAACCGCCGTGTTCGCCTTCGTTTGCCGAAAGGATCTCCACGCGCCAGCCACGGCGCTCGGCGTAACGCGAGTACATGCGGAACAAATCCCCGGAGAAGATCGCCGCCTCGTCGCCACCGGTGCCGGCGCGAATTTCGAGATAGACGTTGCGGCCATCATTCGGATCCTTGGGCAGCAACATGCGTTGCAGATCGCCTTCCAGGGTAATCAGCAATTCCTTGGCTTCACGGACTTCTTCCACGGCCATTTCTCGCATGTCCGGGTCGCTGTCCTTGAGCAGCGCCTGGGCGCCTTCAAGATCGCTTTGTACGCTGAGCAGCTTTTTATAGGCTTGCACGACCGGCTCGAGTTCGGCGTATTCCTTGGAATAGGCGCGGAATTTGGTCTGATCGGCAATGACTTCGCCGTCGCCGAGCAGCGCGGTCAGTTCCTCGAAACGGTCCTGGAGGATGTCCAGCTTATTGAGCAGTGACGCTTTCATTGCGGTTTTTTATCCGAAAAGCTATCCGGTGAGCCCTCAAGGGCAAAGAGTTCCTGGGCCATGGCCAGCGCATCGAGGCGGCCTTCGGCAGAAAGCTTTTTCAATTGCACGCTGGGCGCGTGCAACAGTTTATTGGTCAGGCCACGGGCCAATTGTCCGAGCACGTCTTCAGCGTTGCCGCCGTTGGCCAGCAGACGCAGGGCTTTTTGCAGCTCTTCGTCGCGCAGGCGTTCGCTTTGTTGACGATAGGCCTTGAGCACATCGACCGCCGCCAGTTCGCGCAGGCGCACCATGAAATCATCGGCGCCGACCGAAACCATCTCTTCTGCGGCCTGGGCTGCGCCCTGACGACTCTTGAGGTTCTCGGCGACCACTTCGTGGAGATCGTCGACGCTGTAGAGGTAAACGTCGTCCAACTCGCCGACTTCCGGCTCGATATCCCGGGGAACGGCGATGTCGACCATGAAGATCGGCTTGTGCTTGCGCAGCTTCAGCGCACTCTCGACCGCGCCTTTGCCGAGGATCGGCAACTGACTGGCGGTCGAACTGATCACGATATCGCTGCGCACCAGCTCTGCCGGGATATCCGAGAGCAACACCGCGTGAGCGCCGAACTGTTCAGCCAACAGACTGGCCCGCTCCAGCGTGCGGTTGGCGACGACGATGCGCTTGACCCCCAACTCGTGCAAATGGCGGGCGACCAAAGTAATAGTCTCGCCGGCGCCGATCAGCAGGGCCTGACTGCGTTGCAAATCGCTGAAAATCTGTTTGGCCAGGCTGACCGCGGCAAATGCCACCGATACCGGGTTTTCACCGATGGCGGTGTCGGTGCGCACCTGCTTGGCGGCATTGAAGGTCGCCTGGAACAGTCGCCCCAGCAGCGGACCGATTGTGCCGGCCTCGCGGGCTACGGCGTAGGCCGACTTCATCTGACCGAGAATCTGCGGTTCACCGAGCACCAGCGAGTCGAGCCCGGAGGCGACGCGCATCATGTGACGAACTGCCGCATCATCTTCATGCACATAAGCACTC
>Ga0163162_10001487_pt1 | contig 21848 bp, 25 predicted proteins | sample S55metaG_FD_115310 | JGI IMG/M metagenome (GOLD analysis project Ga0163162, IMG submission 115310) | Switchgrass rhizosphere microbial communities from Kellogg Biological Station, Michigan, USA - S5-5 metaG | ecosystem: Host-associated > Plants > Roots > Rhizosphere > Soil | place: USA...
CTGCAAGTGCATCTGGAGCAGCAGGCCAAGGGAGGCGCGGCCTGAGCGGCTGTAACGGACGCTACAGCAGAAACGTAACGCCATGCGCCGCGGCGATCTCAAGGATCCGCGGCAAATCCTCCGGCACCCGCAGCCGATCCACCGCCGCAAAGAACTGCCCGCCCCTTGGATCGGAGACCACACCAATCATTTTCGCGGTCGGGCTGAGGTTCTTGTAAGCATGGATCGCCCCACCGGGAATATGCACGTAGCCCCCGGCTGACACCGTGGTGGACGTGCCCGCTACCGTCACTTCGACCTCGCCGTCGACCACATAGAACGCTTCATCCCACGGATGAAAGTGCGGCGGCGGCCCGCCCCCTTGCACGCCTTCCTGAATGTGCATTTCAAAAGGCTTGCTCAGATCGCCGCCGGCGAGAATCGTGATCGCCTCGCCGACGACATTCACCGGTGTCGGCGTTTGGGCTTGCTCGATGATGTGAACCGTTCGCATGATTGCTCTCCGCAGGATGAATCCGCACTGGCTGAGTATATTCACCCGCGAGCCGTCGGGTGCCGCGCCTGAGGCCCGTTTGTCCGGGCGGTTTGAATGCCGATGGAATTTTTATCTGGCCCGGTTGCTCTGCTGATTAGAGACGCCTTCATGACGGCGGCATCGGCAGCAGGTATGCCATGAACAAGACCCTGGATGACTACAACCGCTTGCGCGATTTTTCGGCGACCTCAGAGCCCGTCGCGACCAAACGCCTGGCCAAAAAAAACGCGAAAGACCACGCGTTGCAGTTCTGCATTCAGAAGCACGATGCCTCACGTCTGCATTACGATTTTCGCCTGGAACTTGAGGGGGCGCTGAAAAGCTGGGCGGTGCCTAAAGGCCCGTCCCTGGACCCCAAGGTCAAGCGTCTGGCGGTTCACGTCGAAGACCATCCGCTCGATTACGCGACGTTTGAGGGCAGCATTCCCGAAGGGCATTACGGCGCGGGCGATGTGATCGTGTGGGACCGCGGTGTGTGGATTCCGCAGGAGGATCCAGTCAAGGCCTACGCCAAGGGCAAGCTCAAGTTCGAACTGCAAGGCGAGAAGCTTGGCGGTCTATGGAACCTGGTGCGCACGCACATGCCGGGCAAACAGGAGCAATGGTTTCTGATCAAGCATCAGGACAGCGCGGCCAAGCCCGAGAGCGATTACGATGTGGTCACCGCCGAGCCCGACAGCGTGCTCAGTGATCGGACCCTCCTGGCCAAACAATCGAAGTCGACGGTTAAACCCAAACCCGTCAAGCAACCGGCACGCAAAGTGGCGACTAAAGAGGCATCGGCGCCACTCACCGGCGCTCGCAAAGCCAAACTGCCAGAGCAGCTCAAACCCGAACTGGCCACGTTGGTGGAGAAGGCTCCGGACGGTCAGTGGCTTTACGAGATCAAGTTCGACGGTTACCGGATCATGGCCCGCATCGACCACAGCGACGTCAGGCTCTTCACCCGTAACGGTCACGACTGGACCCACAAACTGCCCAGGCAGGCCGAAGCCTTGGCGGCATTGGGCCTCGAATCGGCCTGGCTTGACGGTGAAATGGTGGTGGCCAACGAGCAGGGCGTACCGGACTTTCAGGCGCTGCAAAATGCCTTCGACGCCGGTGCCAGCGCCAACATCGTGTACTACTTGTTCGACCTGCCTTATCTCAACGGCGTGGACCTGCGCGAGGTGCCGGTCGAAGAACGCAGGGTGGCGCTGTCGACCGTGCTCAAGCTCAATCATGACCCGCTGCTGCGCTTCTCGGATTCATTCGCTGAAGCACCAGACGCCTTGCTCAACAGCGCCTGCCAAATGCAGATGGAAGGGTTGATCGGCAAGCGCATGGGCTCACCTTATGTGTCACGACGCAGCAGCGACTGGATAAAGCTCAAGTGCAAACATCGGCAGGAATTCGTGGTGGTCGGCTACACCGATCCGAAAGGGTCGCGTCATGCATTCGGTGCCTTATTGCTCGGGTTGCACGACCGTGACAGCGCTCAATTGCGTTACGCCGGGAAGGTTGGCACCGGATTCAACGAGACGACGCTCAAGCGCATCTTCGAACAGCTCAAACCCTGGCAGACGAAGAAGCCGTCGGTGGTCAACCCACCGAGCGGTTTCGAGGCCAAGGGTGTGCACTGGCTCAAGCCCACGCTGCTGGCCGAAGTGGCGTTTGCTGAAATGACCAAGGAGGGCTCGGTGCGCCATGCGGTGTTCCATGGCCTGCGCGAAGACAAACCCGCCAAAGGCATCACTGAGGAGCGTCCCCACGTGGTGAAGACCCCAGAGAAAAAAACCGCCGGTGCGCAACCTGCACCGTCGCAGGCTGGCCTGGTCAAGGGCGAGGTGCGCATCACCCACCCCGACCGGGTGATCGACGCCACCACCGGGACCACCAAAGTTCAGTTGGCCGAGTATTACGCCAGCGTTGCGCAGTGGATTTTGCCCGAGCTCAAGGACAGGCCCGTGGCACTGGTTCGTGCACCGGAGGGGATCGCTGGTGAGTTGTTTTTCCAGAAAAATGCCGAGCACTTGGCCATTCCAGGCATCACCACGCTGGACAAGGCACTCACCGGCCAACCGGTGATGATCATCAACAACGCCCAAGCGCTGATTGGCGCCGTGCAAATGAGTACCGTGGAGCTGCACACCTGGAATGCCACCGCCGATAATCTCGAGCGGCCCGATCGTTTCGTGCTCGACCTTGATCCGGACCCGGCGCTGCCCTGGAAAAGCATGGTCGAGGCGACTCAGCTAACGCTGTCGGTGCTCGATGAACTGGGGCTCAAGGCCTTCCTCAAAACCAGCGGCGGCAAGGGTATTCACCTGGTGGTGCCGCTGACCCGCAAGCAGGGTTGGGACGAGGTGAAGGACTTCAGCCATGCGATTGTCAGCCACATGGCGAAGCTGTTGCCGGAACGCTTTTCTGCCGTCTCGGGGCCGAAGAATCGGGTCGGGCGGATCTTCATCGATTACCTGCGCAACGGTCTGGGTGCCACCACCATTTGCGCCTACGCCGTGCGTACTCGTGAAGGTTTACCGGTGTCGGTGCCAATCTTTCGCGAGGAAGTGGCCGAGCTCAAAGGGGGGAACCAATGGAACGTGCACAATGTGCATGAGCGTCTGGCCGAGGTGGGTGAGGGGCCTTGGGCGGGCATGAGGAAAACCCGGCAGACGATTACGGCCGAGATGCGGCGACGGGTGGGGATGAAAAAGTAATCGGCAGTGAGGATGCCGGCGCCCCTTCAACAGGGCGCCAGCCGGCGCTCTTTGTTACTTGATGAATTGCAGGAGGTCGGAGTTCAGCTTGTCGATGGCCGCTTTAAAATCCTTGGCAGTGACGTTCTGGCTTTCGTTTTCCAGGGTGGTACCAAAGACCTTGCGCACGACTCTGCCCACGGTCTGGTTGGTTCTGGCATCGACGAATTCAGCTTCGATATACAGTTCGGTGTCCTGGTCACGATGACCGGTGGCTGCCTGTGTCGCCCCGACAACGGCAGCGATCGGCACCACTTCATACCACTTCATGCCTTCGTTCGAGGCGCTGACCCCGGTGATCGCCGCGCGCAAGATCAAGGTTCTGGAGCCGGCCGGTGCTGACGCCGAGTTGGTCACAACCCGGTATTTGGTGCCCAGCGTGGCTTTGGCTTTGCTGGTCATGTAGCTCTGAATATCGGCCAGCGTCTGCTGATTCACCCGCTCGTTGGGTTTCGGCGCCGGGTAGAATTCCAGCTTGTTGAACGCCACGGTGTCATACGCATTCGGGTTCCACGATGGGCTCACCCAACGCATTGCCGTACCACCGCTGGGCGTTTCGACTTCCTGCAGGTTGTTGTAGCTCGACAGGTAACCGGAATATTGTTCCTTTTCCGTGACCTTCGAAGTACAACCGCCAAGCAAGACGCCGGTCAGTGCAGCACCGATGAGCAAGTTTCGTGACAGATTCATAGTGGTGTTTACTCCATGGTTTGAGTCGTGTTGTTCATTGCAGTGCATCAAAAACGCCAAGTCATGTTGCCGGTCAGGGCTTGAATCCAGGCTTTGTCGAATTGACCGGAAATTCGATCGCCTGACACGGCCTTGGTCTGGTTGTCGGGCATGTCGTCGAGCCAGATCATGGCCCAGCTGACATTCACGTCGGTGTCCTTGTTCAGAGCATAGGTGGCTCCTGTGGCAATGCGCCAAGATTCGTTCATCGGCAAGATAACGGAGCGATTGCTGTCCGAGACCGCGCTGCTGTCGTAGGCCATACCGACGTTCCACAACCATTGTTCGGTGGCCTGGTATTGCGCGCCCAGCGAAAGGTGCCAGGTGTCCTTGAACCCGGCGTCGACCGTTTTCGATTGAGCCCCCAACGCGCTGGTATCGACCTCCACCCCGATCTCACCGAACTCAGACCAGTCCTGCCAGTTGGCCGAGGCCAGCAAGGCCCATTGGCGGTCGAGTTGCTGGTACAGGCTCAGGGTCACGGTCTGCGGCACTGATGTGTCGATTTTAGTGTTGGTGTTGTTGATGCGATCCAGCAGGCGGCCGTCGCCTTTCACATCCAGCCGATCCTCGAAGTCCAGATCGACTTTGCTGGTGTAGGTCAGGCCGATGCGCGTACCGGGTTGTGGTGCGTAGATGACCCCAACGTTGGCGCCATAGCCCCAGGTGCCATCCTTGTATTTGAACTGGCCATCTGCGCGGTCGGTGAAGCCGAAGGGAGAGCGGTCAATGGCGGTATCTGCCTTCAATATGCCGTACATGGCTTTGATGCCCACGCCCACCGACCACTGCTCATTGAAGCGGTAGGCCACGCTCGGCACCAGGGACAAACCGAGCAGGCTGACGTTCTGTGCGAAGTAGCGCCCGGACCAATCGTTGTCGTAATTGAGTGCCAGCCCGAAGTCGCCGTACTGGCCGAAACCGACGCTCCAGTGATCGTCGAGTTCATGCGTGACAAAGAAGCTGGCGCCGGGAATCGGATCGAGGGCATTGCCACTGTTACTGCCTGAAACGTTGGTGCCGGAGTCTCGATCGAAACTCAAGTCGCCATAAAGCACCTGCAAGCCTGCGGTGATTTGCGTGCCGGGCAGGTAACTCATACCCGCCGGATTGCTGGCGATGGTCGAGGGGCCTTGAGCGCGCGCAGCGGCACCGGCGTTGGCCAGGCCGGCGTTATCGGTGCCGATTTCGTAGAGCATGATTCCGCCAGCCCAGGCTTGCTGGCAGCAGAGCGCAAGAAGGGTGAATGTGGGTAGAGCAACTGTTCTTGTTCGCATGGTTTCCCCCCAGGAAATGTCCCTTCAAACAAGGGTGGCTGGCGCCAGCCACCCTTGGATTCTGCTGGTTACTTGGCCATGGCTGCCCGGGCCGCTTCGATCTTGGCCTTGACCGAGTCGAGGTTGAAGCTCGCGCCTTTTTGCATCGGCGGGAACTCGATGGCGGTTTCAGCCAGTTTGGCGACCTGTTGCTGGACAAACACAAAACGCCAGAACTGATACTTGAACCAGTCAAAGTATTGCGTCGAACCTTGCGCGGCCCCATTGTCCGCCCAGCCCATGCGTTCGAACGGGTCGAGCCGCAGGTTGGTCAGGTACGGCACGTCCACCGCAACCTTAGCTCCCAACCAGGCACTTGGCTGGTCAATGAAACGATATTTGTAGTCATCGATGCGCACTGCACCGAGGGTGCTCTCTCCAAAGTAGAAGATCTCGTGGCGGTTCGACGGACCCTTTCCGGTAATCATCGGCGTCTGGTCGTAACCGTCGAGGTGCACTTTGTAGGTGGTATCGCCCAGTTGTTTACCCTTGAGCAGTTCGGCGGTGATGTTCGGGTTACCCGCTGCCGCGACCAGGGTCGGGAACCAGTCCATGCCCGACATGATGCCGTTGGCGACCTGGTTGGCCGGTACTTTGCCCGGCCAGCGAATAATCGCCGGTACCCGGAAGCCGCCTTCCATAATGGTGCCTTTGCCCATGGCAAACGGGGTGGTGCCGCCATCCGGCCAAGTGAAGTTCTCCGCGCCATTGTCGGTAGTGAAAATGACGATGGTGTTATCGGCCAGCCCGTCTTTCTTCAGCTTGGCCATGACATCGCCAACGACGTCGTCAAGTTGCGCCATGCCGGCTTCCTGTTCCGACCAGCCGTTTTCCGAGTTGCGCATGGCTTCGTATTTATCGGAAAGGTGGGTAACGATGTGCATGCGGGTTGGATTGAGCCAGACGAAGAAGGGTTTGTTGTCCTGCTTGGCCTTGTCGATGAAGGTAAAGGTCTTGTCGCGGATCTCCTCGTCGACGGTTTTCATCCGCTCTGGATACAGCGTGCCGGCGTCTTCGATTTTCTGTTTGCCGACCTTGCCCCAACGCGGCATCACGGTGCTGTCATCGGTGGTGGTGGCCCAACTGTGGACCATGTTGCGTGGGCCGACAGTCGCTAGCAGGTCTTGCGGATAGTTGGGGTGCGCCGGGTCTTCCATGGCGTCGAGGTGATAGAGGTAGCCAAAGAATTCGTCGAAGCCGTGTACCGTCGGCAGGAACTCGTTCAAGTCGCCCAAGTGATTCTTGCCGAACTGGCCGGTGGCGTAACCCATGGCCTTGAGTGCGGTGGCAATGGTGACCGCTTCAGCAGGAATGCCGACAGGCGAGCCGGCCTGGCCGACCGTGGTCATCCCGGTGCGGATCGGCAGTTCACCGGTGATGAAATTGGCGCGCCCGGCCGTGCAACTGGCCTCGGCGTAATAATCGGTGAAGCGCATGCCTTCGGCCGCGAGCTGGTCGAGGTTGGGGGTGCGGCCGGCCATCATGCCCTGGTTGTAGACACCGATATTCGACCAGCCGATATCGTCGCCCATGATCACCAGGATATTAGGGGCCGATTTGTCTGCTGCCTGGGAGATGCCGGGTAGAGCCATTGCAGACAACAGCACCGATGCGGCGAAGAGCCTGGAAAGCTTTGTCTGGTTCATGTGGAACTCCTGCTTGCGGGAATGGGGTGTCGAAACAGGTCCCCCGACCGGTAGTGAAAATGGCTTTCCCCCGCAAGAGCGTAGTACGACCTGCGAAATATTCAGCAGCAATTGGCCGAAAAAGTGCCGTTGTCGCTCAGGCAATCAGTTTTTTTTCTTATTTGATGATGATTTTCATCGGGTGGAGGTGGCCGGGCTTGCACGCAGTGGTCATGGGCAATGGCGTGATGATCGGAAAATATCCTGTCTGGTTCCGGGGCATTGCTAGACTTTAGTGCTCCAACAGATCTCGGTGGAGAGCAAACGATGCCGTCTTTCCCAACGCAGGCCCGATTGTTCTTCTTTGGCTGGCTGGTGTACTTGTTTGCCGGTCCTTTGCACGCGGCACAACCCGCTGTTGAGGCGGCGCCAGCCATGCAACTGGAACCCAAGGCGCTGGACGTTCTCAAGGCCATGAGTGCCAAGCTGATGAGCACCTCAGGCATGAGTTTCAAAGCCATTACCACTTACGAAAAACCCAGCCGACCGGGGCCACCTCTGGCCTACAACACCGTCGCGTTGGTGACCGTGCAACGGCCAGATCACCTGCGCGTTTTAACCTCGGGTGACGGCCCGGCGACCGAGTTTTACTACGACGGTAAACAGGCCTATGCCTACGCACCGAAGGAAAACCTGCTGGCCCAGGCGGACGCGCCACCCACTATCGATGCGACGCTGGAGGCCGCGTACCAGCGAGCCGCGATCTACTTTCCCTTTACCGATGTGATCGTCGCCGACCCCTACAAGGATTTGTCGAAGGACCTGCGCCTGGCGTTTTACATCGGTCAGTCCACGGTGGTTGGCGACACCACCACCGACGTCATTGCCTACGCCAGCGATACCGTGTTTGTGCAAGCGTGGGTCGGTACGCAGGACAAGTTGCCGCGCATGCTGCGTGCCGTGTTCCGGGATGATCCGACGCAATCGCGGCATCAGGTTGCGTTCAGCGACTGGAAGCTCGAATCGGCGATGCCTGAGCAGTTCTTCAGGCCACAGAACAGTGAGAAGGCGCAACGCATTCAGTTTGCCCCGCCACCGGGCATGCGCGCCCCTGCAGGGGTTAAAGAACCGGTGGCAAAACCGCAAAAAACCGAGTGAGGTGACTGAGCCATGAGTCGATCAATCTTGACGCTTGCCGGGGTGTTGATTGCGCTACTGAGCTGCAACCAGGCGGCGGCCTGGTCGCATGCCGGAAGTTTCGGCCGTTCGTGGGGGGGCGGGGGAGACTGGAACCGCTCCGGCGCGTTCGGTTCTGCCTCGGGTGGAGATGGCAGCTGGAGTGGAGAGACTAATCGCGGCGGGTCGGCTTCGGGCGGTGACGGCAGCTGGAACGCGTCGGGTTTTCGAGGAGGCTCGGCATCGGGCAACGATGGTAACTGGAGCGCCAGAGACGAGAATGGCGGGACGGCCTGGGGGAGCGATGGCTCGTGGCGCGCCCAGGGTGAAAATGGCGGCACTGCCGCCGGTTATCGCGCAGACGGCTATGGCACCTCGGTATACCATCCGGCCACCTATGGAACCGGTTATTACCATCCGCCAACGGCAGTCATTGGCAGCAGCGGCTGTTACAACTGTGGCTACGCCCCGGCAGCCGTGGCCGCTGCAGGAGCGGTGTCGGGCGCGGCTGTCGCCAGCGTCGTTGAAGACAATGCCGATAATGATGCCTATAGCGCCGGTTATAACGCTGGAATGGTCGCTACTGCCCCCGAGACGCTGCCCATGGGGTCGACCTTTGCCACGCTTCCTTCCGGCTGCGGGTTGATCGCCGGCCCAGCTGGCACGTTTTATCAGTGCGGGAATTCTTGGGTGCGCCCTGCCTATGGTGCCAACGGCGTCTACTACACCGTGGTGCCGACGCCATGATCCATTGAGCGGTTTTACCAGCGAAACATCGGCAATGGCTTGAGCGGGGAGCGCAGGAACTGCCGCGCCGTGAGCCTGATCAGCATCCTGTGAAAGCCATGATTGGGAAACGTCGCCTTCACCGTTTTGATGTAAGCCCTTGGCAGGCCGAACGTCATCAACCCCAGGGACACATCGATCACATCGGCTCGCCGAAAAGGCTCGACGCTGAGTGCATGGGCGGCGCGGTAAGGCCGCACTTTGTGGTGTTCCAGGATAAGCGCCGTCACTTCGTCGCCAAGGTCCGTCAACTGCCGACTGGCGAGGTACTCCATGGCCTGCTGGACCGACGGTTCCAGGTAGTCGATGGTCCCGTCAGTCCAGATGCCCAGGTCATGAAACGCCGCCGCAATCTGCACCGCCTCCGATGGCAGTGAATCAGTGCCGCTGATCGCGACATAGAAGTTCAGCATCCGATAAATATGATTGCGGTACGCCGTTAGATCAGCACCGATGGCCAGGGCGTAGGACGTCAGTATGTCGTCGGTGACGGGGAACTCCATCACGAGATTCATCGTTACTGCCCTCAGGCATCACGCAACAGGTCGTTGGCGTTGAGGATGTCATAAGCGATTTCCGGGCGATTCTCCAGGCCTCGGCGAATCGCGGCCGGGATTGACTGGCGAGTTTTTCGGCACAGCCCGGGCTGTTCGCCGAGGGTGATGCCGATGCCGCGCATGGTGCGTACTTCGTTGAAGCTGGGGACGATCTCGACGCGGATGCCCAGTTGCTCGTACATGCGGTTTTGCAGGCGTTCTAGGTCGGCCAGGCTCTGCAGGTTTTCCAGTCGATCGAGCAGGCGTTTTTCTTCCTGGCGGGTCAGAAACAGGATGCGCACGTCCGCGCCCGGTGTTTCCAGCAGCGGGTCACGCCCGCAGGTGCAGGCGCCGGGCGGGCAGGGTGAGCGGATCGGAGCGGAGGTCGTCATGGGGTTCAATCATAGAGCGCTCTAATCCGGTTTGCCCATAGGTGATTGGTCAGTCGGAAATATCGGTCGTCGGAATGATTTGCTCATCCTCGACCGGTGCACTGATGGCGGTTTTCTTTTCCCGCCGATCATTCATCCAGTTGTTCAGTTGGGCACCGAATTCGGCAGGCGCTTTGCGCCCGACCCTTCTGGCCAAATCGAGAATGGTTTGCTGGGCGAGCGCTTCTTCCATGCGCTTTTGCGCGGTCATCATGACCGCGTGCACCGCGCAATTACCGTCCAGGGCCCACTCCGGCGGGGAGCCGTCGAACAGGGCGCAGCGCCCACGGATCTCGCGGCAATCGAAGATCCGCTTCTGGCCGTCGATGGCGTTGACGATGTCCAGCACGCTGATTTCGTCCGCCGGGCGCGCCAGTTTGAACCCGCCGCGCACACCTTCGGTGGCGATGACCAGTTTGGCCTTGGCCAGTTTGGTGAAGATCTTGGCCAGGTAATCCAGCGGCACGCCTTGCAATTCGGCGAGGTCGCGCACGCTCGCCTCACGGCTATCGCCGTAATCGCCTACCAGAAAAATCAGGCAATGAATGCCGTATTCAACGCCCGCGCTGTAAAGAGACATTGATATCTCCGACTGAATGAGTCGCCAATGTTATCAGTCGACGGATAGGGAAGCAACGAGCCGTCGACACCGCTAATTAGCCTGAACGGTCGATGGATGAGAGCTGTTGGCCGGGTTGTCGAGGTATCAGGGCAGGTGATGGTAACGATCGATGGAAGGTCGTTGCGTGTTTTAACTCGGATCACTATAGTCGCCGTTGTCAGCTCAACAACGAGCAGAGTCTTTGGTCTTCCCCGGAGTTAAAACGATGAAACAGCACATTCTGGTAATCGGCGCAGGTTTCGGCGGCATGTGGACGGCGTTGAGCGCCACGCGCCTGTTCGACCTTCATGATCATGACGGCGTAGAGGTCACGGTACTGGCGCCTCAGGCCGAGCTGCGTGTGCGTCCGCGCTTCTACGAACCGAATGCTCATCAACTCGCCGCACCGATTGGTGAGCTGTTCGATGCAGTCGGTGTGAAGTTCATCAAGGGCTCCGCAGAGACCATCGATGTGCAGCAAAAACGTGTCGGTTACACCGATGCTTCGGGCACTGCGCAGACGTGCAGCTACGACAAACTCGTTCTGGCCACCGGCAGCCGCCTGGCCCTGCCGGACACCCCGGGTGTGGCCGAACATGCCTTTGATGTGGATCAGATCGAACAAGCCGTGCGTCTGGAAAACCACCTCAAATCCCTGGTCAACCTGCCTGCCAGTAAAAGCCGCAACACGGTCGTGGTGGCCGGTGGCGGTTTCACCGGGATTGAAACGGCGACCGAAATGCCGGCGCGTCTGCGGGCCATCCTCGGCGAGGCCGCGGACATCGAGGTGATCGTCGTCGACCGTGGCGAAAAGGTCGGTGCTTCGATGGGGGCTGAAATCAGCCATAAGATCGCTGAGGCAAGCACTGAGCTGGGCGTGAAGTGGCGTTTGAAATCGTCGGTCGTTGCAGTCGACGAGAAGGGTGTGACCTTGGCCGATGGCCAGCGCATCGACGCCAAGACCGTGGTCTGGACCACCGGTGTGCGAGCCAGTTCGCTGACTGAGCAAATCCCCGCCGAACGTGATGCCATGGGCCGTCTGCACGTGGACAGCCATCTGAAAGTCATCGGCCAGGACGACATCTTTGCCACGGGGGATGTGGCGTATGCGGCCAGTGATGACATCGGTAATCATGCCTTGATGACCTGCCAGCACGCGATCTCGCTTGGGCGTCACGCAGGGAATAACGTGGCGGCGCAAATCCTGGGGGTGGACCCGACGCCGTACAGCCAGCCCAAGTACGTCACCTGCCTGGATCTGGGGGCCTGGGGCGCGGTGTACACCGAGGGTTGGGATCGTCAGGTCAAACTGGTCAAGCAGGAAGCCAAAGACCTCAAAACTCAAATCAATACGGTCTGGATCTACCCGCCGGCAGCTGACCGTGTCACCGCATTGGCAGCCGCGGACCCGATGATCCCGGTAGCTTGATTCGATAACGCTGCGTGAATAAAAAATCCCGCTCAAGTGACCTTGAGCGGGATTTTTGTTTTAGATACGGAAAGCCTGGCGGCCAACCAGCAGCCATTTGCCGCTTTTCTTTTGCCAGATCTGGAAGTTCTCGATTTCGGTCGGGACCACTTCGGTGCCTTTGAGGGCTTGCGCCGAGAAATGATTGCGCACCAGCGCGACATCGCCGGAGACGCTGATGGTCTGGTTTTGCATTTCCAGGGTTTTGAACGCGCTTTTGCCCGTTTCGATATCAGCGATGAAGTCGGTCTTGTCCTGAACCTTGCCGCTGGAATGCCCGTAGGTCAGGTTCTCGGCGGTCAGCGCTTTAAGCTCGGTGATGTTCTTGTGCAACATGGCTTGGGTCAGATGATCGACAGCGCTGGCGACCTCTTTCTCGCCGGAGGCGGGGGCGGCCGCTACGTAGCCACTGAAGAGGCATAAAAAACCGACCAGCAGTTTGACGTTCTTCATAGGTGTTTCCTTGTTGTTATGGGAATGGGTGACTCGTCGGTCATCGTACAACCTATGAAGAATTAAGAAAATACCGGCACGACCTGTATTTCAGGCCGCGCCGGGCGTCGTGCATTTCAGGCCAGCATCGACAGTAAACCGCCCTGACGATCCAGTTTGGCCAGGTCATCGAAACCGCCGACATGGGTGTCACCGATGAAAATCTGCGGCACGCTGCGACGACCGCTGCGGTCGAGCATCTCCTGGAATTTGCCGGGATCAGCCTGAACGTTTATCTCCTGCGCGGTGACGCCTTTGCTGCTCAGCAGCGCCTTGGCGTTACGGCAATAGGGGCAGGTGTCGGTGGTGTAGATCGTCACGTTGTTCATTGTCAGTACTCCTGAAATCAAGCGCCGGGTTCAAGCATCGATGGCGGGGAAGTCGATATCGGTCAGGGCGAGGTTGTTGAGGTAGTTGGTCAGCGTCTGCGAGGCCACATGGGCAATCACTTCAATGATCTTGGCGTCGTTGATGCCGGCGGTACGCGCTGCGTCGATTTGCTCGAGGCTCAGGTGGCCACGGCTTTCGGTGATTTGTTGGGCGAGCGTGGCGAAGGCATTCAGTTGGCCGTGCCGGGCGCTGAGGATGTCTTGCGCCGACAGCCCGGCTTTACCGGCAAACAAGGTATGCGCCGCCAGGCAGTAATCGCAGCCGTTGACCTGCGAGGTGGCCAGGAAAATGGCTTCTTTTTCCGTCGCACTCAGGGATGTTTTACCCAGCGCCACGCCTTGTTGCAGGTAGGCCGCCAATACAGCAGGGGCATGGGCCAGGGTTTTGAAGACATTGGGCAAAAAGCCGATTTTTTTCTGCACGCCTTCCAGCAGCGGGCGGGTGGTTTCAGTGGCGTGTTCGAGGCTCAGGGCGGTGATGCGGCTCATGGTGTTGCTCCGTCGATTCAAGCGCGGTGTGCGCTGGGTACGGGGTCTATGCTATGCAACGGCGGTGGCGTTTAGGGTGCAAATCGTCGAGGATATGCAACAGATCGTCCAAACCTGTCCCCCGGGAGTCGTTCCATGGATCGCTTGTCCACCTTGCTCACCCACTTCGGCGTCAGCGCCGGGAGCTTCTTCAGTGGGCGTTTTTGCGACGCCGTGGTCTTTGATGGTGAGCAGTCAACGGGGCATATCCACCTGCTGCAGGCGGGCGAATTGACGCTGAAGTTGGCCGATGAGCCGGACCGTTTGCTGACCGAGCCCACGCTGATATTTTTCCCGCGACCTTATCGTCATCGCTTGTTCGCCAGCGAAGCGTCGGGCACGCAACTGGTGTGCGCTTCGCTGGATTTCGACGGCGGCGCCGGTAATGCCCTGGCGACCGCGTTGCCTGACTATCTGCTACTGCCACTGGGCAGCGTTCCGACGATGGCCAGCACGCTGGACTGGTTGTTCAACGAAGCGTTCGGCGACACCTGCGGCCGTGAAGCGATGATGGATCGACTGTTCGAATTGCTGGTGATTCAGTTGCTGCGCCACCTGTTGTCCAGTCGCGATCAGCGTCCGGGCATGATGGCCGGCCTCGCGGATGCACGGCTGGCGCGGGCCATGAACTTGATGCATGACGCGCCTGAAAAGCCTTGGACCGTCGCCCAATTATCGGCGGTGGCCAACATGTCGCGCGCCAGTTTTGCCGAACACTTTCGGCTGGTGGTCGGGCAGACGCCGGTCGACTATCTGGTGAGCTGGCGCATCAGTCTGGCGCAGAAGCGCTTGCGCCAAGGTAAGTCGATTGCACTGATCGCCGATGAAGTCGGCTACGAAAGCCCCTCGGCCCTGGCCCGGGCCTTTCGCCGGAAAACCGGCATCAGCCCGCGTGAATGGGTGCAAGAAGGCAAGCGCGCGCGATAACGCTCGTGGGGTGACGGGCTGTTTGAGGTTCGTGAGATAGACTGATCAGCGGACATCGAACGATGGGAGTGTCGAACGTGGCGCCATTCAAATGGACTCGTTAATCACCGCTGCTGCCCGAGCGCTGGCAGCGGGTGATCCGCTCGGTGCTTTGAACCGGGTGGCCTTGCGCGATGATGCACCGGCGCTGGCACTGCGCGGCATCGCCATGGCCCAGCTCGGCGATCTGGAACGGGCGAAGGCGTTGGTCAAACGGGCGGCGCGTGCATTTGGTGCGAAAGAGCCCATGGCCCGGGCGCGGTGCGTGGTGGCTGAGGCCGAAATTGCGCTGGCGGCGCGCGATTTGAGCTGGCCGGTAAAGGCCCTCGACGCGGCACGGGCGACGCTGGAAGCCCATGGGGATTGGGTGAATGCGGCACATGCGCGGTATCTGGAGATCCGCCGGTTGTTGCTGATCGGGCACCTCGATCAGGTCGAGCAATTACTCGTCCGTCTCGACCCCGCGCCGTTGCCGCCGGCCCTGCGTGCCGCACATGAACTGGTGGTGGCCGGCATTGCGATGCGTCGGCTGGAGATCAAAAAGGCCCGGTCTGCGCTGCAAAGGGCTGAACACTTTGCCGCCGAAGCCGCTATCCCCGCACTGACGGGCGAAGTCGAAAGCGCCGCTCACGTCATGAACGCCCCCGCAGCCCGGTTGATCAGCCGTGGCGAAACACGACCACTGATGCTGGATGAAGTCGAAACGCTGTTCGCTTCAACCTCGCTGGTGGTCGACGCGTGTCGCTACACGGTGCGCGGCGCCGGCATGTCCGTCTCGCTGGGCAGTCGCCCGGTGTTGTTCGCCCTCGCACGGGTGTTGGCTGAAGCCTGGCCGGCCGATGTCAGCCGCGAAGTGCTTATCGCCCACGCCTTTCGCTTGAAACTCAGTGATGAATCCCACCGTGCGCGCTTGCGCGTGGAGATCGGACGGCTGCGGGCGGCGCTTCGACCGTTGGCCGACGTCACTGCGACGAAGCGCGGGTTTGCACTGGTGGCGCCCGACGTCGTGGTGCTGGCGCAACCGGTCGAGGAGCAGCACGCGGCGCTCCTGGCTTTTCTGGCAGACGGTGAATCGTGGTCGAGTTCGGCCTTGGCGATGGCGCTTGGCACCAGTCAGCGTAGCGTGCAACGGGCGCTTGAATCGCTGGCAGTCGCCAGCAAAGTGCAGGCGTTCGGTCGCGGCAAGGCGCGTCGCTGGATGACGCCACCGATGCCGGGATTCGCGACGACTTTGTTACTCACCGCTTTGTTGCCGGGTGATTAGGATCCACTCCACACACCCAGTGAAGAGGATGTACCCATGAAACGTTCATCAGCTGAAATCATCCGCGAATACGGACCTTTTCCCGGCGCTGACAGCGTCGGTGGCGTCACGTTTGACGGCCAGCATGTGTGGTTCGCTGCCGGCGGGAAAATCAATGCCCTGGACCCGGTAAGCGGCGAACACTTGCGTTCGATCGACGTCACCGCCGACGCGGGAACCGCCTTCGACGGCAAGCATTTGTTCCAGATTGGTGGCGAGCACATCTACAAGATTGATCCGCACACGGGCCGGGTACTCGCGACAATTCCGGCGCCCGGCGGCGGTACCGACTCGGGATTGACCTGGGCAGAAGGAACGCTGTGGGTCGGTCAGTACCGGGCGCGCAAGATCCATCAAATCGACCCCGAGACCGGGAAAATCCTGCGCACCATCGAGTCCAACCGCTTCGTCACCGGCGTGACCTGGGTGGACGGCCAGATGTGGCACGGCACCTGGGAGGAGGAAGAAAGTGAATTGCGGCGAATTGACCCGATCACCGGCAAAGTCCTGGAGGCTATCGAAATGCCGTCAGGCGTGGGGGTGTCAGGGCTTGAATCGGATGGTGGCGAGCGGTTTTTCTGCGGCGGTGGCAACAGCGGCAAAGTCAGGGCCGTTCGCCGGCCCGTGTCTTCCTAGAACGTAAACTGACGCGACGAGCGGGATGCGCTCTGGGCCAGTTCGATCTCCAGCAAATGCTCAGCCAGCACATCATTGAGAAAGCGGAACTGATCGTTGAGGCCGACCACTTCGTTGCTGAAGTGGTTGGCTGCTGCCGGTATCAGCAACGCCTCGTAGTGTTTGTCGAACACTAATGACAGCGCTTTGCGCGACACAGATTCCTGTGCGTAGTAGTTGCTGCCGAACACCGGGAAGCTCACTGCCAAAGTAACGGAGTGGATCATGATGCTTGCTCCTCGGTCTGGCCGATGTCCAGGATGAAACGGGAAAAAAGTGTCAGCGTAACGGCCGTCAGGGTCAGGCAGGTCAGGAGATGGATCAACATGATGTGCCCCTCCGATGCGGGGTTTGCGTTGTGATGGGGTGATCGTGCGCCTGACGGTTTTATTGCGGAAGGCATTCGTCGCGATGGTGAATATCGACGGCAATGATGGTGTTCTCTGGGGCCCCATCGCGGGCAAGCCCGGCCCCCACAAATCTGTGAGCACCGCTGAACCTGTAGGAGCCGAGCTTGCTCGCGATGGGGCCCTCAAATCCGCCTTCGATCCAAAGCGAACAAACACCGCGACCTATACTCAAATAAATAGGCCTCTGAGTACCGGGCATTCTGCCCAAGGGCGATTGTAGGAAACCGCGATCTTGAACCTGCGTTCGCTGATCGTCGCCGTATTGGTGGTGTTGGCGGGATGCGCCACGCCTGAGCGTGCCCCGGTGGTGGCGCCGGTTGTGGTGGTGTCCGAGAGCACATGGCGACAGGTGGATCGCGAAATCGTCGTGGCGTCGCAATCGGCCACCGAGCAGACCCGAATCTATGCGCGCGGCGCCATGGATTATTGGCGAACACGGGTTTACCAACTCACCGAAGAGAACTTCATCCCCTGGTTCAGCAGTTACTGGACCCAGGAATGGCTGTCGATGAAAGTCAGCTGGTACACCATCAGCGCCAAGGGCGAGCAGGACGCCTCGGCCAAGCGCCTGGCGGGCTATTTGCTGGAACAATACCAACAACGCGTACTGGCGCCGGTCGCGGTGGAGATTGATCCCGATGCGATTCTCGGCCTGGCCACCGCGTTCTACGTCGATATTCTTCAGGAAGCGCTGCAGAAAACCTCCCAGCGTCACGGCATACCGATGGCCCAACTCAACGGCCGAATCCAGAAAATCCCCGCCATCGCCCTCGGGCCGCCGCCGGCGCGCAATGCCTCGCTTTATCAGGTCGTGCACACGGCGCCGCTGGACAGCTTGCCGGCCTATGCCGCGCTGATCGACAAGATCCACAAGGCGGGTGGCGACAAGGGCGTGGGCTCGACCGACACCGCCATGGCGCCCGTGGCCAAGCGCGCCAGCCAACGCATGGAGGCCGAAATGGCCCCCCGCGGTGCGGCGAGCGCCGTGGCGGCGGCTGCCGGGAAACTCGCGGGCGGGTTGATTACCGTTGGTGTGGCCGGGATTCGCGCGCTGATTCAGGCCGCCGACCGTCCTGACAGCGAAGCGCTGATTCGCAGCAGCCTGGGCAACACGTTCGATAAGGCCTGGATGCAGTTGGTGAAAAATCCGACGACCGGCGTGATGGCGGGGACTTTGTACATAGCGGGGCAGGTCGAGGGCAATTTGGCGGCGAGCGCCGAACCGCCGGTCGGCCAGGATCCGGCCACTGTCGAATGGACTCCGAGCCAGTCGACTAACCAGCAGATCGACCCTCAACCCCCCGCAGGAGAATGACCATGTCTTATGTCGATGGCTGTGTGATTGCTGTACCGACCGCCAACCGCGAGCAATTCAAGAAGCACGCCGAAATCACCAGCGCGATTTTCAAGGAGAACGGCGCCTTGAGCATTGTTGAATGTTGGGGTGACGACGTGCCGGACGGCAAAGTGACCTCGTTTCCGATGGCGGTAAAACTCAAGGAAGACGAAACCGTGGTGTTTTCCTGGATCATCTGGCCAGACAAGTCGACCCGCAATGCCGGCATGCAGAAAATGATGGCCGACCCGCGCATGCAACCGGACGTCAATTCAATGCCGTTCGATGGTCAGCGCATGATCTTCGGCGGCTTCAACATCCTCTATCAGTCCTGACGCGAACCGTCGGATCACTCCGCGCTCGGGGTGATCCGGCAACTCTTGCGATTACGGATCTCGTTATCCGTCGGCCGCTCCCTGACGAACTCGAAACGCGGCTCACCTTCGCTATAGTGAACCAGCCAGCCCCATTCCAGCTCGGATTCATCCTGCCCCGGTTGTGGCGGCATTGCCCACCATGGCTCTTTGCTGATGATCTCCCGCATGGCCCCCTCCCGTTGTTTTCGGTTGGTTCAACTATAACGTGCATGTCAGGAGGTGCCAGGCATGAGCGACGAATTCCGTGAACCGTTCAAGCGGCTGTTTTTCGCGCTGAGCTGCCCGCCAGAGCAACGCCGGGCCATCGCCCAGTGGCGCAACGCGCTGCAACTGCGCAGCGGGCGCCCGGTGCCGGCGGACAACTTTCACCTGACGCTGCTGTTTTTGGGCGCGGTCGGTGTAGCGCAGATCGGCGAGATCTGCACAGCTGCCGCAAAGGTGCGCGTGCCGGGAGAGCCGTTGCGGCTGGTGCTTGATCGACTGGATGTCTGGCGCCGGGCCGGGGTGTTGGTGCTCGCACCCGAGCAGGCGCCGCCTGAGCTTTTGCGCTTGGTCTATGCGCTGGAGCAGGCAATGTTGCCGTTTGGGTTTGAGGATGCGCCGAAGGAGTTTCGCCCGCATTTGACGTTGATGCGCGACTATCGGATGCCGGTGCCCGAGTCTGCCGCTGCGCCTGAATTTTTCCTGCGTGCTGATCGATTCGTGCTGTTTGAATCGCATAAGGGGCGTTATCGGGCGTTGGCCGAATGGCCGCTCGTTCCTGCATAAAAAAAGGCGCCCGAGGAGGGCGCCTGAATTCACCTAAACCGAGGAAGCCAGGTGAGGCCGTTCTGCTTCAATAGCGTGCAGCGGTGGTAAGGCGCTGCGGGAACGGAAAACTGTAAAGCTGATGATCGTTCCCACGCTCCGCGTGGAAATGCAGCCCGGGGCAAGCCCGGCTCCCACAGGGTTGGCGTCGTAGACAAATCTGTGTTCCAGCACGGAACCTTGTGGGAGCCGGGCTTGCCCGCGATGGCTATCTCAAATTCAGCGATTATTTGCCGAGCTTCACCTTGGTCCAGCCACGGGTCATGATCCGCTGGATGGCAATCGGCTGGTCGGGAATGGCATACAGCGTCGCCATCACCGCTTCCGGCGGATAGGAGCCCGGTTCGTTGCGGATCGCTTCATCCACCAACGGCGTGGCGGCCGCGTTGGCGTTGCTGTAGCCGATGTTGTTGGTGATGTCGGCAATCACGTCCGGACGCATCAGGAAGTTCATGAACAGGTAGGCGTTCTCAACGTTGGCGGCATCACGCGGCATGGCGACCATGTCGTAGAAACTGCCAGCGCCTTCTTTCGGGATGCTGTAGTTGATCTTCACCTTGTCGCCAGCTTCCTCGGCGCGGGCCTTGGCCTGCAGCACGTCGCCGGAGTAACCGACGGCCACGCAGATGTTGCCGTTGGCCAGGTCCGAGATGTACTTCGAGGAATGGAAGTACGCCACCGAAGGGCGAATTTTCATGAACAGCGCTTCGGCCTCCGCGATGTGCGCCTTGTCCTGATCGTTCACCGGGTAACCCAGGTAGTGCAGGGCGGCCGGGATCATCTCGGTCGGCGAATCGAGGAAGCTGATGCCGCAGGCTTTCAGTTTTTCAGCGTTTTCCGGTTTGAACAGCAAGTCCCAGGAGTTGGTCGGGGCGTTGGCGCCGAGCACTTCCTTGACCTTGGCCGGGTTAAAGCCGATACCGATCGAGCCCCACATGTACGGGAAGGCATGACTGTTGTCGGGGTCGCTGGCGGCGGCGTTTTTCAGCAGCACCGGGTTGAGGTTTTTCCAGTTTGGCAGCTTCGATTTGTCGAGCGTCTGGTACACCCCGGCCTTGATCTGCTTGGCCAGAAAACTGTTGGACGGCACGACGAGGTCGTAGCCGGATTTGCCCGCGAGCAGGCGTGCTTCAAGGGTTTCATTGCTGTCGAACACATCGTAGGTCACGCGGATGCCAGTCTCGTCTTCGAACTTCTTGACGGTGTCCGGGGCGATGTAGTCCGACCAGTTGTAGACGCGCAGTACCTTGTCATTGGCCTGGGCGCCGGTAGCCATTGCGCCCAATAAGGACAGTGTCAGCAGAGTCCTGCCAAGCATTTTCATCGGTACAACTCCATTTCTTTTTTATTCAAATACGCAAAACAGTTGCAGTCATGGCACACCCCTTGTAGCAGCTGGCGAAGCCTGCGTTCGGCTGCGAAGCAGTCGTGAGTTCAGACACTGCGGTTCTATCAGGAAGATTGAATTCACAGGTTTTACGACTACTTCGTAGCCGAACGCAGGCTTCGCCAGCTGCTACAAAGTGTGCGTGCAGCAGACCCTTAGGCCACTGCTCCAGCCATTTGCTTTTCAGGTTGTTGCCAGGATTCGCTGGCGGTCTGGTCCATCGCTTCCTGGATCGCACGCTTACGGGTGGCTTCGGCGCGGCGGCTGAAGTACCAGACCATGAAAGTCACGATCGAGACGGCCAACAGGATCAAACTGGCCACGGCGTTGATCTCGGGTTTCACGCCCAGACGTACCGCCGAGAACACTTCCATCGGTAAGGTCGTCGAACCCGGCCCGGAGACGAAGCTCGCCAATACCAGGTCATCCAGCGACAGGGCAAACGACATCATGCCGCCGGCTGCCAACGAGGGCGCGATCATCGGAATGGTGATCAGGAAAAACACCTTTAATGGCTTGGCACCGAGGTCCATGGCCGCTTCTTCGATGGACAGGTCCAGCTCGCGCAAGCGGGCGGAGACTACCACCGCGACATAAGCGGCACAAAACGTGGTGTGCGCGATCCAGATCGTCACCAGGCCACGTTCCTGCGGCCAGCCGATCAACTGCGCCATGGCCACGAACAGCAGCAACAGCGACAGACCGGTGATCACTTCCGGCATCACCAGCGGCGCCGTTACCAGGCCGCCGAACAGCGTGCGGCCCTTGAAGCGGGTCACGCGGGTCAGCACAAACGCCGCCAACGTGCCCAGCGCCACCGCCGCAATCGCGGTGTAGCAGGCGATTTCCAGCGAGCGCACCACCGAGCCCATCAGTTGCGTGTTGTCCAGCAAACCGGCGTACCACTTGAACGACCAGCCACCCCACACCGTCACCAGTTTGGAGGCGTTGAACGAGTAGATCACCAGAATCAGCATCGGCAGGTAGATAAACGACAGGCCGAAAATCAGCATGAACTTTGAAAATCCGAAGCGTTTCATCCCCGACTCTCCATCTCTTTGGCCTGGCTACGGTTGAACAGCAGAATCGGCACAATCAGGATCAGCAACATCACCACCGCCAGGGCAGACGCCACCGGCCAATCGCGGTTGTTGAAGAACTCTTGCCACAGCACGCGACCGATCATCAGGGTTTCCGGGCCGCCCAGCAGTTCCGGAATCACGAACTCACCGACCAC
>Ga0163162_10001489_pt1 | contig 21837 bp, 15 predicted proteins | sample S55metaG_FD_115310 | JGI IMG/M metagenome (GOLD analysis project Ga0163162, IMG submission 115310) | Switchgrass rhizosphere microbial communities from Kellogg Biological Station, Michigan, USA - S5-5 metaG | ecosystem: Host-associated > Plants > Roots > Rhizosphere > Soil | place: USA...
ATAAAGGCTATGGTGCCGATTGCTGGGGACTGACGGCAGGGGATAGCTATAAAGGCTACGTCGCCCATTGTCCCCAGGAAGACCTGGGCGTCATACAGCCGACGGCAGCCCTTTCCTCCTTTCCTTTTACGCCTGAATATAGCATGCAGGCCCTGAAACATTTTTATGATGACCTGGGTGGCAGGATCTGGGGCCCCTACGGCTTCGCGGATGGTTTCAGCGAATCGAAGAATTGGTATGCAAAGACCCATCTCGCCATAGACCAGGGACCCATCGTCGTCATGATCGAGAATTATCGCAGCGGCCTGATCTGGCGTCTGTTCATGCATATCCCGGACATACAGAACGGGTTGAAAAAATTAGGCTTCCAAAGCCCTTATATAAAAAATTAGCCATGCAAAACATTTCCCGACAGAAATTCCTGCAAACCACCGCCATGGCCGGCGCCGCAATGATGCTGTCCTCGCTGGAAAGCCTGGCTGCACAGACGCCGGAGGGTCGCCTCAAAATAGGGATCATCGGCTGCGGCAGTGTGAGCAACCGGTATATACCCCACCTGAAGACGGCTCCTCTCCTGGAGATAGTGAGTCTCTGCGATATAAAATATGACAGGGCTTTGGCGCAGGTGAAACAATATGGGCTCACGGCAAGCACCTACGCTGACATCGACGCCATGCTGAAGGGCGTTCCTTTTGACATGATGATAACCATCACGGACATGCAGGTCCACGGTGAGTTGAACCGGAAGGCGTTGATGGCAGGGCGGCATGTATGGAGTGAAAAGCCCATGGCCAACACCTATGCGGAAGGCAAGGCCCTGCTCGATCTGGCCAATAGTAAAAAGCTGCGTATCTGGGGTGCGCCCGCCGTAGTCAACAGCCCGCAGTTTGCATTCATGAGCAAATGCATCCAGGAAGGCAAGCTCGGCCGCATCGCCAGTGCACATGGGCAGTACGGGCATACAGGCCCTACATGGAGCGCCTTCTTTTATGAGAAGGGTGGGGGCAGCATGCCGGACCTGGGCGTATACAACATGGCGACCCTCACGGGCCTGTTGGGCCCCGCAAAAAATATAATGGCCATGACGAACATTGTCAACCCCCAACGCACTGTGGATGACAAAGGGAAAATAAAGGTGGAGGCGGAAGACAATGCACACATTCTTATGGAGCATGCCAACAACAACGCCCTGTCCCATGTCATGTGCGGCTTTAACTACTTCGACCCCCATGGTCATGAAGCCAAAGGCCAGACCCTGCATTCCATCCAGGTATATGGCGATCTGGGGAATATGCGATTGATAGGGTATGACTGGGAGCCCATGGGCGTATACCTGGACACGTCATGGACAGAGCCAGCCAAACTATACCAGGAAGATGCCGAAGGTTATCAATGGCAGGAAGGGGCTACGAAGATTGGCGAGGCTCTCGTGAAGCATATTGAGCCCCGCATTGCCGTCGACCACGCCCTGCATGTGCTGGAAATAATCGAGGCTGCCAGATCATCGTCGGCCACGGGCAAAAAGATCTCGTTACAATCGACCTTCAAATGGCCCATGCTCATCCTCGCCTGGTTATTCCTGGGTCTCCTCCACGGACCCAAAGCCTGGTCCCAACAACACACCTGGTGCAATCCGATCAACATCGACTACGGCTATACGCCCATCCCCAACTTCAGCGAATGGGGGCACCATCGCGCCACGGCCGACCCCGTCATCGTCAATTATAAAGGCGACTACTATCTCTTCAGCACTAACCAATGGGGCTATTGGTGGAGCAGTGATCTGGTGGACTGGAAATTCATCCCCCGCAAATTCCTCCGCCCCTGGAACCAGGGTTACGACGAACTATGCGCTCCTGCCATCGGCATCATTGGCGATACCATGATCGTTTTCGGATCTACCTATACCCGCAACTTCACCATCTGGATGTCCACAAACCCCAAAGCCGATCAATGGAAACCATTGGTTGACTCCTTCGACATCGGAGGCTGGGACCCCGCCTTCTTCACCGATGACGACGGCAAGCTTTATATGTACAACGGCAGCAGCAATGCCTATCCCCTCTATGGCATCGAGCTCAACCGTAAAACTTTCCAGCCCATCGGCACCCGTAAGGAGACGACCCTGCTGCATCCGGACCGTTTCGGATGGCAGCGCTTCGGCGAATATTATGACAATACTTTTCTCGACCCCTTCATCGAAGGCTCCTGGATGACAAAGCATGATGGAAAATATTATCTGCAATACGGAGCGCCCGGCACCGAATTCTCTGGCTACGCCGATGGCGTAGTGGTGGGGGATGGCCCCTTGGGGCCCTTCGATCACCCCCAGTCCGACCCCTTCTCCTTTCATCCCGGCGGCTTCGCACGGGGAGCAGGACACGGCAGCACATTCATGGATAATGATCACCGGTACTGGCATATCTCCACCATCACCATCGCGGTGAAGAACAGCTTTGAAAGAAGACTGGGACTCTGGCCCGCCGGTTTCGATAAGGACGGCGTGATGTATATGAATGCCGCTTTCGGCGACTACCCCCATCAGCTCCCCTCCGGAGAATTCACCGGCTGGATGCTCCTCAACTACAAAAAACCAGTGCTGGTATCCTCCACCCTCGCCGCCGGCCATCCAGCCAACGATGCCGTGGACGAAGACATCAGGACATACTGGAGCGCAGCGACAGGGGATAAAGGAGAGTGGATCCAGACTGACCTGGGCAGCTCCTCCACCGTCCATGCCGTACAGATCAATTACGCCGACCAGGACGCGGAGTTCCTGGGCAAGCAAACAAATATCTATTATCAATACAAGCTCTATCACAGCACCGACGGAAAGAAATGGACCCTGCTCGTGGACAAAAGCCAGAACCATACCGACATCCCCCATGAGTACGTAGAGCTGAAAACGCCCGTCACCACCCGCTACATCAGGCTGGAGAACGTCCACGTGCCAACCGGCAAATTTGCCGTCAGCGGTCTCCGCATCTTTGGCAAAGGCGCAGGCGCACTCCCCGATACGGTGAAACAGCTCATCGTCCTGCGCACGGAGAAGGACAAACGCAGCGCCTGGATCAAATGGTCGCCCGTGGACAATGCCTATGCATATAATATCTATACAGGCACAGCGCCCGACAAGCTATACAATTGTATTATGGTCCATGACGCTAATGAATACTATGATAAGTTAATGGATAAGGATAAGACATATTTTTTTTCCATCGAGGCGGTGAATGAGAACGGCACATCCGCCCGCACCCACGTGATCAAAGCCGACTAGTCAAAACATAAATAAATACTTTTAACAGCTATAACTCTTCGCATATGCATACTGTAAGAACGATCATCCTGACCTTGACCACATCTTCGATTTTCCTGTTCGCTGCCCGGCCATCAGCGCCAGTCCGTTCCACAACAACAGTTCGGTCCGTCACCCAGCCCATCAAAATCCAACCCCACACCACCAATCCCCAACCCCTCCTCACCCCATCCTCCACCATTCCACCGTCCCCATCTTCTAACGACACCCTCCACCCTCGCCGTACCTCCAAAACCAAATCTCAGGGCTCCGACCCTGCAATGACCACCTTCGTCAATAACCTCATGTCCAAAATGACCCTCGACGAAAAACTTGGTCAGCTCAACCTCCCCGGCGCCGGCGACATCACGACAGGACAGGCCGGCAACTCCAACATCGCCGGCAAGATCAAAGAAGGAAAGGTGGGCGGCCTTTTCAATATCAAGACAGTGGCAAAGATCAAAGACGTACAAAAAATTGCGGTAGAGCAAAGCCGCCTGAAAATACCCCTCCTCTTCGGCATGGACGTGATCCACGGTTACGAAACAGTGTTTCCCATCCCCCTCGGCCTCAGCTGCAGCTGGGACATGGATGCTGTTGAAAAAAGCGCCAGGATCGCCGCGACGGAAGCCAGCGCCGATGGCATCTGCTGGACCTTCTCACCCATGGTGGACATAGCACGCGACCCCCGCTGGGGACGTATCGCCGAAGGCAATGGAGAAGACCCCTACCTCGGTTCCATGATCGCAAAGGCAATGGTGAAAGGCTATCAGCGCGATCTCTCCGGCCCGACGGACATCATGGCCTGTGTAAAACACTATGCATTATATGGAGCCGCGGAAGCCGGCCGCGATTACAACACCACCGACATGAGCCGCGTGCGGATGTTCAATGAATACCTGCCTCCCTACAAGGCTGCCGTGGATGCTGGCGTGGGAAGCATCATGGCCTCCTTCAATGAAGTGGATGGCATTCCGGCCACCGCCAATAAATTCCTTCAGACGGATGTGCTGCGGGGACGCTGGGGCTTTAAAGGCTTCGACGTGACGGACTACACAGGCATCCCGGAAATGATCGAACATGGCATGGGCGATCTGCAGACCGTCTCGGCCATGGCGCTCAAGGCCGGCATCGATATGGACATGGTAAGCGAAGGCTTTCTGACGACGCTCAAAAAGTCCCTCTCCGAAGGAAAGGTCACCCAGGCGCAGATCGACGCCGCCTGCAGAAGGGTCCTGGAAGCAAAATATAAGCTGGGGCTGTTCAAAGACCCCTACAAATATTGTGACAGCCAAAGGGCCGCGACGGAGATCTTCACCGATGCCAACAGACAGACGGCCCGCCGGATCGCAGCCGACTGCTTCGTGCTGTTGAAGAACCAGGGTAATATCCTGCCCCTGAAAAAAGGCGGCACCATCGCGCTGGTAGGACCCCTGGCGGATAATAAAGAGAATATGCCCGGCACCTGGAGTGTGGCAGCGGACTTTACCAAAGCCATCTCTTTATTACAAGGCCTGAAAGAGGCCGCCGGCAGCCAGGCAAAGATCGTCTATGCCCAGGGATCCAACCTGGATGAGGACAGCGCTTTCGAAGTAAGGGCCGGCATGTTCGGCAAAGCCCTCCACCGGGATCCCCGCCCCACGGCGGAGAGCATACAGGAGGCCGTCCAGGCAGCCGCTCAGGCCGATGTGATCGTCGCCGCCTTGGGCGAATCCGCGGAAATGACCGGCGAATCCAGCAGCCGCAGCAATATAGAGATCCCCGGGACGCAAAAACGCCTGCTGGAAGCCTTGCTCAAAACAGGCAAACCCGTCGTGCTGGTCCTGTTCACCGGTCGCCCCCTGGCCATCAAATGGGAAAATGACAATACCCCCGCCATCCTCAACGTCTGGTTTGGTGGCAGCGAAGCAGGCCACGCCATTGCCGACGTCCTGTTCGGGGACGTAAATCCTTCCGGCAAGCTAAGCACCACCTGGCCCCAGAACATCGGACAGGTGCCCCTGTATTATAATCATAAGAACACCGGCCGCCCACTGGCACAGGGGGCCTGGTTCCAGAAATTCCGTTCCAATTACCTGGACGTATCCAACGATCCAGTTTATCCTTTTGGCTACGGCCTCAGCTATACGCATTTTACATATGGCGATCTGACGCTGAGCAGCAAGTCATTGAAGGGAACGCAGCAATTGAAGGCCAGCGTCACAGTGACCAATGACGGCACCGTAGACGGAAAAGAAGTGGTCCAGCTCTACATCCATGACCTGGTGGGCAGCATCACCCGGCCCGTAAAAGAGCTGAAGGGATTTCAAAAGATCTCGTTGAAAGCCGGAGAGACTAAAACGGTCGTTTTCACGATCTCCACGGACGACCTGAAATTCTATAACAGCGACCTGAAATATGATTGGGAATCCGGGGAGTTCGACATCATGGTAGGCGGAAATTCCCGCGATACAAAATCCGGGAGAGTGAATTGGGCAAAGTAGTATCTTAGCCCGTCGGCACGGGACTATTTCCCGTGCCATTTCTTCTCATGATAGGGATAAAGAACATCATTTTCGACCTGGGTGGCGTCATCATCAACCTGGACAACCAGCTCACCGAAGACGCTTTTATTGCCCTGGGCGCAAGGCCGATCAAAGAATATTTCGGCCACGGACATGCCGCCTCCTTTTTTAAGGACTATGAGGTGGGCGGCATCAGCGATCAGCAATTTATCGACAATATCAGGAGCCAGACAGGCATAACGGCGGCTGACGAAGCCATCGTCGGGGCCTGGAATGCCTTGCTGCTGGATTTCCCGCCGGAGCGGATCCAACTGCTGAAAGAATTAAGAAAGCACTATCGCATCTTTCTTTTTAGTAATACGAATGCCCTGCACCTGGCACACCTGCAAACAATTTACAGGAATGCCTTTCCTGGCGCCGGCGAGCTGGACGATCATTTTGAACGGGCCTATTACTCCCATACATTGCGCATGCGCAAGCCCGATGTAGGATCGTTTCAATATATACTCAGGCAAAATGACCTGAAAGGAGAGGAAACCCTCTTCGTGGATGATGCGCTTATCAATGTGGAAGGGGCCGAAAAGGCTGGATTGAAAGGGCTCTTCTTAAGGCCCGGCACGACGATCATGGACTTCCAGTGGTAAATGCGGCGTCACTTCTACTTAATCTCCTCGAAATCAATGTATTCTCCGCCTTTACTTGTCGACGGCCCCTGTTGCTGCTGCCGGGTGGAAGCGGAAGCCTGCGCACCGCCTGCCTGTCCATTGAACGAGCCACTCTGTCCGTTGAACGATCCACCTTGCCCGTTAAAAGGTCCATAAGCATCCTGAAAATGCCCTTGCTGCTGCTGATGCATCTCCTGCATATTCCTGAATTGCTGCTTCACCTGCCGCGTTGTCCGGGCGATGGGCACGACGAAATTGAAGATAAATCGATATAATATGTAGAATACGATCGCAAAAAAGAATATTTCCGGTAAAGCTCTCATGACACTATTTTTTAAACACTCTGTTAATCACCCAGTTAAGCCCATCTCCCAATTTTTCGGCCAGCATATCTGCCAATCTTGCCAGCACCTTTTGCAGGCGTTCGTTCTGGAGGAAAGGATCGATGAGGGGATTCCCCGTCACAGTTTCGCCCTCCACCCTTCTTGGTAACAGAGAACGCACAAATAATGTTCCGGAATGTTGTTGGAAATATGTGAAATTATCATCCAGCTTCCCTTCCAGCTGACGGGCCTTTTTCCTAAGCTTCCGGATATCCGCTTCCAACGTATCCAATGTGCGGGATGCTTTCGATTTCGACGGCATATTGATAAACTATTTTATATATAAACCTTATCCGGATCCTACCTGTATACTAGCAATACCTACCCTCATCCTATCTGTCCCACTGTATATCTCTACGTTCATTTCTATTGCACCTCACCCCTCATCACCATCCTCTTCCTCTACTTCTTCCCTCGATCTTTGAATAATACTTTGAACAACAGGATCAACGAACAGCGACTTCCGCAGCAATGCCAGCAGGACGAATACCACCACCAGCAGCAGCGTCACCAGCCCGAATCCTTTCACAAAGCTCCCCAGTAAGCTGGAGAACCAGTATCCCAGCATCAGCCCGCCGAAAACCAGGATCAGGAAAGCCAGTAACGCCGACACTATGATCCAGGCAAAATAACCCGCCGACTTGGAAAAGATCCGCAGGCTCTGAAGCCGGTAGATCTCCATCCTCGTCTCCAGGTATTCCTTCAGCACCGCCTTGTTCTCTGAAATAAACGAACCTAAATTATCCGGCTGGTTCTGGCTCATGCTTGTTCTTTTTTTAAAAGTACTATAAAAATACAGACTGTAAGACGAACGCCCAATCATATTGCAGCCACCGCTCCCTGTCGACCACCTGAACAAACTCGATCCCATCCCCATCTCATTCCGTTCCCACCCGCCTCGTTCTCACCCCCACCTATCTTACAAAGACCATTCCTTATCAAGCCCAATGCCCGCCTTATAATTTTTTCTTTAACCTTTCCCGGCACCAGGACGAACCGAAGGTTCGTCCCTGACATCAGACGTTTCGCGCAATTGGATTAAATTTCGAATAACCAATTGCGCGCAATTTTGGTGGAATTGTATTTAATCGTACATTTGCATTGTTAAACGAAGCATCAGAAGGGAACGGAAGCGTTCCCTTCTTCAATTTATACAACAGCGGATCGATTGACATTATGGCGAACGAAACGATCAAGGCGGTGGAAAGCATGGTGCAGGCCCTGTTGGCCGACCAAACGGATTATTTCCTGGTAGATATCAGGATCAAACCTACTAATAATATAAAGGTATTCCTTGACGGAGACAAAGGGATTTCCATTGAGACCTGCGTTCGTTACAACCGTGCCCTTTATAAAAAGCTGGAAGAGTCCGTGCTCTTCCCCGGCGGCGACTTCTCACTGGAAGTCTCCTCCCCGGGACTGGACGAGCCGCTGAAGCTGCTCCGCCAGTATAAAAAGAATGTCGGCCGCCAGGTAGAGCTGGTGCTCCAGGACGGAACGAAAAAGGAAGGCCGCCTGGTAGAGGTCAGCGAAGACGGCGTCATCGTGGAAGAAACAAAGGGAAAAAATAAAAAGAAAGAGGTGATCAGTCACACTTTTTTATTCGATAACATAAAAACAACAAAAATTCAAGTAGTCTTTTAACGGGCCCTCCCTATGCAGACCCTCGTCTGTATGGTAAAGGACCTTAAAATCAAGAGTTATGGCCAGCATCAATTTGATCGAAGCCTTCCAGGACTTCAAAGAAGCCGAAAATATCGACCGGCCGACGATGATGAAAGTCGTCGAAGACGTGTTCAAAACTTTGTTGCGCAAAAAATACGGCAGCGACGAAAATTTTGACGTGATCGTGAACGCGGAAAAAGGCGATCTGGAGATCATGCGCCGACGTACCATCGTGGACGACGGCGAGGTCAACGACCCTTTGGCGGAGATCGCATACTCCGAGGCCACCAAGATCGAACCCGACTATGAAGTAGGAGAAGAGCTATATGAAGAAGTGGAGATCCTGGATTTCGGCCGTCGCGCTATCCTGGCTGCCAAACAAACCTTGGCCAGCCGCATAGGCGACCTGAAGAAAAATGTGCTGGTAAAGAAATACAACGAAAGGGTGGGAGAGATTGTCAGTGCAGAAGTTTACCAGGTCTGGAAAAAGGAAATATTACTGCTGGACGAGGAAGGCAGCGAGCTGATCCTCCCCAAATCGGAACAAATACCGCAGGATTACTTCAAAAAAGGCGAGAACATCCGGGCTGTGGTGAAAAAAGTCGAGCTGAAAAACAACTCCCCGGTGATCATCCTGTCCAGGACCAGCCCCCTGTTCCTGTCCAAATTATTGGAAATTGAAGTTCCTGAGATCTTCGACGGACTGATCGTCATCAAAAAGATCGTCCGGGAACCCGGCGAAAGAGCCAAAGTGGCTGTGGAATCTTATGACGATCGTATCGATCCCGTAGGCGCCTGTGTAGGTATGAAAGGCAGCCGTATCCATGGCATCGTACGCGAGCTGAAAAATGAGAATATAGACGTCATCAACTGGACTGCCAACGTCCAGCTGCTGATCCAGCGCTCACTGACGCCGTCCAAGATTACTAATATGGAGCTGGACAGCGAAAAGTCGCACGCAAATGTCTATCTTAAACCAGACCAGGTATCCCTGGCCATCGGCCGGAAAGGGGTCAATATCAAACTGGCCCAGGAATTGACCGGATATACCATCGACGTATTCCGTGATAATGAGGGTGAACCGGAGGAATTTGATATCGATCTGGAAGAATTCAGCGATGAGATCGAGACCTGGGTGATCGATGAGCTGAAACGCATTGGCTGTGACACCGCTCGCAGTGTGCTCGACCTGACTGCTGAAGAACTGGAAAGAAGGACAGACCTGGAAAAGCAGACAATAGATGACGTACGAAAGGTGCTGAAGGAGGAATTCGAAAAGGGCTAATCGCTTACAGCGATCAACCCCTTGGCGGCAACTCTCCCTGACCCGGCATCTAAAACCAGTGAAAAACAGCGGCGTTATTAGTATATTGTATATTTTGCAGAACAAAACGGGCCTCGGGCCCGTTGGCCGAAGGGCCAAATATTGATAAATTAAAAATAGGGACAACCTGAAGCTCCAAATTTAGAAGGGTTTCAGGGAGATAAATATGGCAGAGACACCGACATTACGCTTAATGGCCGCCGCCAAGGAATTCAACATCGGGAAAGACACTCTGGTAGAGTTTCTGGCGGGTAAAGGTTTTAGCAGGGACGATCTGAAACCAACGTCAAAACTGACCGAGGACATGTATCGTAGCCTACAGCAGGAATTCCAATCGGATAAAGTCGCTAAGATCAAGAGCGATCAGATCGACCTGCCCAAAGGGAGCCTGGAAGCCAAAAAGAAGAAAGAAGAAGAGACGGTGCTCTTTAAGAAAGAGATCGTCAAAAAGCCTGCAAAAGAGGAGACTCCTGTTGTGGTCGAACCCGTCGTGGTTGCGCCCCCCGTCGTGGAAGAAAAACAGGAGGAGCCGGTCCGGCAAAAACCAGCCGCAGCCCCTGAAGCAGAGATCGTTGAGATCGAAGCACCCAGGCTGGAAGGCCCCAAAGTGGTAGACAAGATCGACCTTTCAAATATCGACTCCTCCACCCGGCCCAAAAAGCCTGCAAAAAAGACAGGTGCGGAAAATGGCGTTGAACCCCCCCGCGAAGAGCCAGAGGAGGTAACACCTCCCACTGCTGCCGTCGTGGAAAAGGAAACGCCGAAGGAGAAAGAGATCATTGAGACCAGTGTGGAGGAAGCTCCCCGCGAAGCGCCCGTAGTGGCCGAAAAGGCCCCTGTAGAAAACGTGCAGGCACCCGAAGCGACCCCTGCTCCGGCAGCAGCACCGGAAGAGCCCGAAGTCCCTCCCGTCATCGAAAATATCAAGGCTGAAAAGCTGGAAGGCCCCAAAATACTGGGTAAAATAGATCTCCCCGTGAATAGTGACACCCGGCCAAAACCCGCCTCGGAAGAAAAGAGGAAGAGGAAACGCATCCCTATCGAGAAAAAGGATAGTGGCGGAGGTGGTGGAGGAAGACCCCCTCATAGCGGAGGCAACCAGGGTGGCGGCGGAAGACCGCCCCAACAAGGCGGCGGCGGTAACCAACGCCCTCCCGGACAGGCACGCATTCCTATCCAACGCAATCCAGGCGGTGGCCGCGGCGGCAGCCAGGGAGGTGGCGGCAATCGCCGGCCTGATCCTCGTCACACGCCTCGTGAAGTAAAAGAGATCGACAAAAAAGAGATCCAGGAGAAGATACGACAGACCCAGGCCAAGCTCGCAGGAGCCGGCGGTCGTGGGAAAAGCCTGAAAGCTAAATACAGGCGCGCCAAACGTGATGAAATGGCCGAACAGGCCGGCGGCGACGAAATGATGGATAGCAGGCTCCAGGTGACAGAGTTCATCAGCGTCAGTGAACTGGCCAACCTCATGGATGTCAGCTATGCTGAAGTAATAGGTAAATGTATGAGCCTGGGCATGATGGTCTCCATCAACCAGCGTCTGGAAGCCGACGTGATCGAGCTTGTAGCCGGAGAATTTGGTTACACAGTAGAATTCATCGGTATAGACGATGCAGCGGAAATGGAGGAAGAAGAAGAAGAGGACGATCCGGAAAGTATGCTGCCCCGCTCACCCGTCGTCACTATCATGGGTCACGTCGACCATGGTAAGACCTCCTTGCTGGACTATATACGCAGCGCCAATGTCGTTGCCGGCGAGGCTGGTGGTATCACCCAGCACATTGGCGCCTATCAGGTGACGACCGCCACCGGGAAAAAGATCACTTTCCTGGATACACCCGGTCACGAAGCCTTTACCGCCATGCGCGCCCGCGGCGCCAAAGCGGCTGATGTCGCCGTGATCGTGGTGGCAGCTGACGACGCCGTCATGCCTCAGACGAAAGAAGCGATCTCTCACGCCCAGGCCGCAGGCCTCCCCATGATATTCGCTATCAATAAGATCGATAAGGACGGAGCCAACCCCGAAAAGATCAAGGAACAGCTGGCCGGCATGAACATCCTCGTAGAAGATTGGGGTGGGAAATTCCAGTCCCAGGAAATTTCAGCGAAGAAAGGACTGAATGTAGACCTTTTGCTGGAAAAAATAGGGCTCGAGGCTGAATTGCTGGACCTGAAAGCCAACCCTGACCGTGAAGCCATGGGTAGTGTCATTGAAGCCTCCCTCGACAAAGGACGCGGCTACGTTGCTACCGTGCTCGTGCAGAATGGCACATTGCGCAATGGCGACCTGGTGGTCTCCGGGCAATACTTCGGCCGCGTAAAAGCAATGTTCAACGAACGTAACAAACGTGTGGAAGACGCTCCTCCAACAACTCCTGTACTGCTGCTGGGCCTCAATGGAGCCCCCCAGGCCGGCGAGAAATTCAAGGTGTATGAAGATGAGAGCGAGGCAAAGGAAGTGGCGAACAAACGCGCCCAGATCCTCCGTGAACAAGGTATCCGCACGAAAAAACATATTACGCTGGATGAGATCGGTCGCCGTCTTGCCTTGGGTAACTTTAAGGAGCTGAACCTCATCATAAAAGGTGACGTGGATGGATCCGTGGAAGCCCTGAGCGATTCCCTGCAGAAACTTTCTACCGAAGAGATCGCAGTACGCGTCGTTCACAAGGCCGTAGGCGCCATCACCGAGAGCGACGTATTGCTGGCGACAGCATCCGACGCGGTAATTGTAGGCTTCAACGTCCGTCCTTCTTCACAAGCCTCCCGTCTGGCAGAGAATGAAGGGGTGGAGATCAAGACATACTCCATCATCTACAATGCCATCGAAGAAGTGAAAAGCGCCATGGAAGGGATGCTGGAACCCAAGATCCAGGAGAAAGTGGTGGCTAACGTGGAAGTTCGTAATGTCTTCAAATTCGACAAAGCCACCGTCGCTGGCTGCTATGTCCTCGAAGGCAAGATCTACCGGAATGCCAAGGTCCGGCTGGTTAGAGACGGCATCGTTATCTACCCCACAGGCGAAGGCGCAACAGCCGAGCTGGCCTCCCTCAAACGCTTCAAAGACGACGTTAAGGAAGTGGCTTCCAGCATGGAATGCGGCTTGACCATCAAGAACTACAGCGATGTCCGCGTTGGTGACATCGTAGAAGCATACGAAGAAGAAGAAGTTAAAAGAACGCTGTAATTATTTGTTAAATACCCCCGTCCGGGGGTATTTAACCTTATTAACCTGTTAATTTTAAGGTTGCATCTTAATATGCACCCTTTTATAATATCTGTATGATTAAGAAATCCCTTCTCTTACCCGCTCTCCTTTTTCTAGCTGCAGCAGGCGCCTTTGCCCAGCAAAAAGTGGTAGCCGACAAGATCGTCGGTATCGTAGGGGATAAGATCATCCTGAAATCAGAGCTCGGCATAGCCATCCAGGACATGATACGTAATAACAACGGTCAGGAAGTAAAAGGAGTGGACGAATGCTCGATCCTGGATAATATGCTCATCCAGAAAGCCCTGGTGCTGCAGGCGGAGAAAGACTCGCTGCCCGTCAGCGAAGAAGAAGTAGAAGCCGAGGTCGATCAACGTATCCGCTATTTTATCAACATGTACGGAGGCAAGGAAGCCTTCGAACAAATTGCTCAACGCACTGTATACCAGGCTAAACAAGACTTCCTTATTCCTATCCGGGAACAACGCCTCGCCACAGCGATGCGCAACAAGATCGTAGAAGACGTCAAGATCACCCCACAGGAAGTAAAAGAATATTTTGAAAAGATCAAAAAAAATAACCTGCGTTTTTACGAGTCTGAAATGCAGCTAAGCCAGCTCGTGCTCTATCCCAAGGCCAGCAGAGACATCGAGAGACTCTCCATCGATGAGTTGAATGAATACAAGCGGCAAGTGGAAAGTGGTCAGAAAAAATTCGAGGTTCTCGCACGACTCTATTCCGATGATCCGGGCAGCAAGGAAAAAGGTGGAGAGATTGCACTAAGCCGCGCCGACAGTAAAATGTGGGACCCCGTATTTTTTGCCACAGCTTTTCGCCTGAAAGAAGGCCAGGTATCTCCTGTCATCAAGAGCAAATTTGGTTATCACATTATTCAAATGGTTAGCCGCAGTGGCGACGACGCCATCGTAAGGCATATTTTGAAAATCCCTCCGGTCACGGAACCCGAGATCGCCGAGATCTCCACCATCCTGGATTCAGTTCGCAATTTGCTCGTAGCTGGTACCATGGGATTCGGAGAAGCAATTGCCAGGTTCAGCATCGACAACACCAAATGGAGCACCGACGACGTTTCCAAATCTACGGCCGGCCAGATCATGGGCAAGGATGGTTCTACCTTCCTCACTATTTCGGAAATGGATAAGGATATGGTCCTCCTGCTTAAAAGCTCCAATCTTAAACCGGGCGAATATTCCAAACCCAGTTCCTTCACAGATGACAGAGGAAAAAAAGGCGTTCGCATCGTGCTGATGGTATCTAAATCGGAACCTCACACCGAAAATCTGAAAGACGACTACAACAGGGTCGCTCAAAGAGCCTTGGATGAAAAAAAATCTGCCGCATTGGAAAAATGGTTCGGTTCAAAGATTCCCACGTACTATATTATGATCGATGGGGACTACAAGACCTGCAGCAACTTATCCAAATGGCAGACAGGGGCTACTGCTGGTAACTAAACTTCCCTTATATAACTGGTTCATCCATTGTCTTTTCCGGCATGCTGCTGGTATTGACAGGCGTATGCTCCGACTATAGAACCCGCAGCAACTTATCCAAATGGTTGGGAACTGCGTCAACTGCAGGTAATTAACTTAGGTATTAACCCTTAGTAGCGCGGGAAATAGCATCTGACAGAGCACTCTATACATGCATCTTTAGTAATTTGATTAAGTATACTAAAGAACCTTAGAGCTGTGAAATCGACAATATTTAATTACCATGCTAAGTAGTGCTAAGAATTCCGTGCCTACGAGAGAGCAATTCTTACAACCTTATTTTATCGAAAAACCCCAAATCGAGGGTTTCGTGTTTGTCCATACCCGGGCTGTTACCAGCCTTCCATATTCCTACGCCATGAACACTCCTCAAAACGATACATACGGGTCCAAACCACCCGGTGACACAATGGAGCATGACCCGGGACCACTGCCAACTACCTGGCAGACAGATCTTCAGGACGGTCTCGCCAAATATGTTTCCGATATCATAGTTGCCACCGACCTGGGGGAAAAGATCATCTACTGGAATAAAGCCGCCGAGAAGTTCTATGGTATTCCTGCACAGCACGCTGTCGGTCAATCTTTTCGCACGCTGATCCATTATGAATACTCGGATACTACGGATGATGAGGTGGAAAAAAGCTTCCGGGAAAAAGGTTTTTGGGACGGAGAAACGATCAATATTTCTGCAACCGGAAAAAAATCGTATCTTATTAGCTCTATTCGGTATATAAAAGACAAGGGAGAAAGGATCACCGGGATAATGGTGGTCAGTAAGGACATTACGGAAAATAAACTGGCGCAGCAGGAAAGGCAGCTGGCAGAAGCACAGCTACGTGAGTACTCAGAACAGATAACCAATATTCTCGACAGTATTACTGACGGATTTTTTGTATTGGACAGAGACTTTAGAGTAACTCTCTGGAATCATGAGGCCGAAAGGATCACCCGCCTCTCAGCTGCGGAAATGGTAGGACAACCTATCCGGGAAAAATTGCCCGAGCTGGTGGACGCGGACACTTATCAGTCTTTTCAAAAGGCCTTCAAAAAGAAAATGACGGTGACATTGGAACAATACAATGATCGCTCCGACCGCTGGCTGGAAATGAGCGTTTACCCCTCAGAGCAGGGGTTGTTCGCTTATTTCAAGGATGTCACCATCCGTAAAAAGCAGGAGACCATGCTGGCGCTGGAAAGAAAAGTGCTGGAACAGAACTCCAACAAAAAAGCATCCCTGCGCACCATCCTCAATAATTTTCTGAAAGGCATCGAAAAAATATTTCCGGGCATGTACTGCTCCGTGCTGACTATTGATGAGGATGGCATGCGCGTCAGGCACCTCTCAGCCCCGGGCCTGCCGGCCATCTATGCACATGCTATCGACGGCCTGCCCATCGGACCCGAAGCCGGCAGCTGCGGCACAGCAATGTACCGGAAAGAAAAGGTCATCGTCTCTGACATCGAGCGGGATCCGCTCTGGTCCGGCGCCCGCGAGCTGGCCCTGAAATTCGGCCTCCGCGCCTGCTGGTCCTTTCCCGTACTCAACGTCAAGGGAGACGTAATGGCTGCGTTTGCCGTTTATTACACCACAGCCAGATCTCCCACCACACTGGAGCTGGATCTGGTGGAAAGGGCCGCCAACCTCGTGACGACCATTATTGAGAGCAAACGGGCAGAGGAAGAGCTCAGCATCAGCAATGAAAGATATATGCTGGCGACAAAAGCTTCCAATGACGCCATCTGGGACCGCGATCTGCACACCGGACTTTATTTCTGGGGAGAGGGCTTTTACCACCTTTTTGGTCACAAACCCGGACCCAAGGTCCGCACTAAGAAATTTTGGGAAATGCATGTCCATCCGGACGATCGCGCTAAGGTGCTGAAGAATATAGACCGCTTCATTCGCCGAAAGGACAAAGGTCTCTGGCTGGAAGAATACCGGTTTAGAATGGCAGATGACCGTTATGCCCTGATCTCTGACAAAGGGTTCCTGGTCTTCGGAAAAGATGGCCGGGTTATCCGCATGGTAGGCTCCATGCAGGACATCACCGGAAAAAGAGAGATGGAAAAAAGATTGCTGAAACAGGAGCTGAATAAACAAAAGATCATTGCCCAGGCTATGGTAGACGCCCAGGAAAAGGAAAGGGCCGAAATAGGAAAAGAGCTGCATGACAACATTAACCAGATCCTTTCTACAACAAAACTTTACCTTGAGCTGGCAAAGAATGACAACAAGGAAAGATTAAGCCTCATCAGCCGCAGCGCTGACAATATTCATGAGGCTATCCACGAGATCAGGAATATCTCCCGGTCCCTGGTGCCTGCCAGCATCGGAGACCTGGGACTCATCGATTCGATCTCGGATCTGGTCGAAAGTGTCCGCACTACCCGCGCTATACACGTAGAGTTCTACCCAGTAGGTAAATTTGATGAGAAGATCAGTGATAAAGAGAAACTGATGCTGTTCCGCATCATCCAGGAACAGGTGAACAATGTATTGAAACATTCCGGCGCAAAGAACCTGATCATCGAACTGCTGCTGGAAGAAACAGAGGACAGGATTGAACTCAATATAACCGACGACGGAAAAGGATTTGATCCGGAAACTGTAAAAGGAAAAAAAGGACTCGGCCTTTCCAATATCATGAGCAGGGCTGATCTTTTCGGAGGTAAGGTAACGATTATGTCCGCACCGGGCGACGGTTGTAAACTTAGAGTTCAGGTTCCTGTAACATAACTTTTAAAACAATCCTATATGAGCAAGATCAATATCTTAATTGCCGATGACCACAAACTGATAAGAGAGACCTGGAGCTATATCCTGAACAGTGACTCCCGGTTCCAGGTGATCGCCGAATGTGGGGACGCACAGGAAGCCGTGGAATTGGCAAAAGCAAAACGCCCTCATGTCGTGCTGATGGATATAAACATGACCCCCTTCTCAGGACTCGAAGCAACCCAGCGGATCCGTAAGATCTCTCCCGGCTCCAAGGTCATTGGCGTATCCATGCACTCCCAGCCGGCATATGCCAAAAAGATGCTGCAGATGGGCGCCCGCGGATATGTCACCAAGAACTCCTCCAAAGAAGAGATGATCAAGGCCATATTGGAAGTCAATCACGGCAATAAATACATCTGCGACGAAATAAAGAACATTATTTCGGAACAGCTGCTGGATGAAAAAGAAGACTCTCCCAATATCAATGCCCTGACGGAAAGGGAAATGCAGATCATCAACTTCATCAAAGAAGGCCTTTCCTCCAAAGAAATAGCCACCAGCCTCAATATTTCCCTGAAAACGGTGGAAGTTCACCGGCATAATATCCTTAAAAAGTTGAAACTCAAGAACTCAGCATCCTTGGTGAATTTTATTAATACGAATGCGACCTATATTTAGGTCGCTTTTCGCTGAATTTCGGTAACTTTGCGACTTATTTTCAGCGGACCCATGAGTGATGAAATAAAACATGAATGCGGGTTGGCATTCATCCGATTACGAAAGCCGTTCTCCTATTACCTGCAGCAATACGGCACAGTTCTGTACGGCCTTAACAAGCTATACCTCCTGATGGAAAAACAACACAACAGGGGCCAGGACGGAGCAGGAGTAGCCGCCGTAAAGCTTAACACCGAACCCGGATACCCTTTCCTTCACCGGATTAGAAGCAGCAATAACCAGCCGATCGCAGACATCTTTTCCAAAATAATGGGGGAGGTAAAGGAACTGGAACAGTACCAGCCCGATATCAAAAAACACCCCGGCCTCATGAAAGGCCACATCTCCTTCCTGGGAGAAGCGCTCCTGGGGCACCTCCGCTACGGCACCCAGGGGAAGAACAGCACCGATTTCTGCCACCCTTTTATCAAACGAAATACTATTCCCGCCAGGAATCTCGCCCTTGCCGGCAACTTCAACCTCGTAAATACGGATGAGCTTTTTGCACTCATCGGCGTTGATCCGGGTGATTTCCAGAAACAAAGCGACCTGGCCGCTATGATGGAAGTAATCCATCATTTTCAGGTCAAGGCCGACGAAACTTCTACCGAAAATCTCGACGTAGCCGGCCTCCTCCGCAAAGCTGTGTCCCTGTTTGACGGAGGATTCACAGTGGGAGGACTGATAGGCAATGGAGATAGCTTTGTCTTCCGGGACGCCAACGGCATCAGGCCGGCTTATTATTACGTCAGCGAGGACGTAGTAGTAGCGGCTTCGGAACGGGCCGCCATCCGCACAGTATTCAATGTCGGCGAAAACGAAGTGATGGAGCTGATGCCCGGCAAAGGCCTCATCGTAAAGGCAGACGGCAAAGTTTCAGTAGAGACCATACTGGAACCTAAAGAACGCAGGGCCTGCAGTTTCGAACGCATCTATTTTTCCAGAGGCAGCGATGAAAAGATCTACCGCGAAAGGATTGCCCTGGGCTATAACCTTAGCGAACAGATCCTGAATGCCATCAACCATGACCTGAAAAATACCATCTTCTCTTTCATTCCCAATACGGCAGAAGTGGCTTTCTACGGCCTTTGGAAAGGAATGGACGATTATCTCGAAAGCGTGAAGATCCAACGGATACTTTCCTGGGGAAAAGATATCAATGCAGATAAGCTGGTGGAAATGCTCAGCCGTAAGATACGTGTGGAGAAAGTGGCGATAAAGGACGTGAAAATGCGAACCTTCATCACGGAAGACGTCAGCCGCAACGAAATGGTTCAGCACGTATATGATGTTACATATGGCACGGTCCGTAAGAACGAAGACACCCTGGTGGTCATAGATGACTCCATCGTGCGTGGTACTACACTAAAGGAAAGCATTGTTCGTATGCTTACACGCCTGGAGCCCCAAAAGATCATCATCGTATCCTCCGCACCCCAGATCCGGTACCCCGACTGCTACGGCATCGATATGAGCAAATTAGGCGACTTCATCGCATTCCGCGCAGCAGTGGAGCTGATGAAAGAGAAAGGGAAAGAAAGCTGCCTGCAGGAACTCTACGAGAAATGCAAGGAAATGCAGCGCACGGGACAGCTGCACTCGGAGAACGTTGTGCAGCAGGTATATAAACCCTTTACAACGGAAGAGATCTCCAACAAAATAGCCCAGCTCATAACACCTCCCGAGATAACCACCCCCGTACAGGTCATCTATCAGACAATCGAATCCCTGCATAAATCCTGCCCCACGAACACGGGTGATTGGTATTTCACAGGCAACTACCCTACGGCAGGTGGCAATAGGGTGGTTAATAAGGCTTTCATGAACTACATGGAAGGAAAGAACGTTCGGGGCTATTGAGATAGCGCATAAAAAAAATTGATGATATCGGATAAAATACTTATAATTACATACTGGTTTTATAGTACCCCCCTTCCCACTTAACAACCTCTCGCCTGGTTATTTGCTCTAATTAGTGCTGTTTGTTATTACTTCTGAAAAACGCAGGCGTTATGAAGAAAGTTTCTATCATGATCGTGGACGATCACACTCTTATCAGAGAAACATGGAGTTTTTTGTTAGGAAAAAATGAAAATTTTGATGTAGTGGCGGAATGCGGAGACGGTGAACGCGCCATAGAATTAGCCAGGGACAAAAGACCTGATGTGGTCTTGCTGGATATCAATATGGCGCCTATGAGCGGCTTCGACGTGCTGAAAATGATCCGGAAATACTCACCCGGCTCCAAGATCATCGGAGTATCCATGCATAGCCAACCCGCCTATGCAAAAAAAATGCTTCGCCTGGGCGCAAAAGGATACGTCACCAAAAACTCCCCCCGGCAGGAAATGCTGGAAGCCATCTCCGAAGTCAGCAATAACCAGGTTTACATCTGCCAGGAAGTGAAGAATATCCTTTCAGAACAAATGCTCAATGGCGATCAGGTGAACCCGGATATCAACAATCTTTCCGATAGGGAAATGCAGATCGTCAGAGCCCTGAAAGAAGGTTTGTCATCCAAGGAGATAGCATCCGACCTGAATATCTCGCTGAAAACAGTCGAGGTCCACCGGCACAACATCCTCAAAAAGCTCAAGTTGAAGAACACCGTGTCGCTTATTAACTTTATCAACTCCCAGGCTTTTGATATCTAATTGATTTCAAGGTCACTATAATCAAGGGCGGAAAAATTCGGCTATGAAGTACGGGCCAAAATGAGTAGATTTATATAGCCAAACTTCCGCCATGAAAACCCTATTGGTCATACGACACGCAAAAAGCAGTTGGGATAATGCCGCCCTGAATGATATCGATCGCCCCCTGAACGATCGTGGCAAGCGCGATGCTCCCATAATGGCAGGGAGATTGATCAAAGCAGGCGTTAAGACAGACCTTTTTGTATCCAGTCCCGCTAAAAGAGCCCGGCAAACCGCTGCGATCTTCATGCAGGAGTTTGGAAGAAAAGAAAAGGAGCTCATCATTGTCCAGCAATTGTATCATGCACAGGTACAAGATTTCAGGGAGGTAGTGGCGGGCATCGACGATCGATATGACTCCATCGCCCTCTTCTCGCATAATCCCGGCATTACAGCCTTTGCCAATATACTCAGCTCCGTACGCCTGGATAATATGCCTACTTGCAGCATATTCGCAGTCACCAGCGAGGCAACGAACTGGAAAGAATTCCTCAGTGCCGGTACGACATTTTGGTTCTTCGATTATCCTAAGTCGATAGGAGAGAAGGATTGATCTTTTTCAGAAGGTCTGCTATGGTGCCCTGTAATAAACTCCTTTCTTCCTGCACCGCCGCAAAAGAAAATTTTTCCACCTCCACCAGCGCGCCTGCAAGGGAGAACCCCGCCTGCTTCGCGCAAAAGGCGATCTTTTTATCTGCCAGGTATTTGCCCAGGTATTCCTGTTCAGTCTGCCCGGGCGTTGGAATAAGGATCGCTTTTTTCTCCAAACGCACGAGGTCCATCACCGTGCTATAACCGGCCCTCGCCACCACCAGCTTCGTACGCAGTAACATTTCATTCAACGCCCGGGCAGGCAGGTGATCATGCACTTCCACCTCCCGTAAATCACCCTCCAGGGGTCCACCTCCCCCGGGTAGACCACGCACAAAAACCACCTTGCCTGAAAAAGCACCTAATTGACCCCAAAGTCTCTTTTCAAGAATTGTACGCTGTGGCTCCGGACCGGAGAGAAGGACCAACAGATCCACCGTACCCCCTTCCGCCTGAACCTGCCCCTCCATCCGTGTCAATAACCCAATATACCGGGTCTGAACGGACGGCATATGAAGGGGATGTGAGAGCTTTCCGGCTAACCCCGTCC
>Ga0163162_10001490_pt1 | contig 21820 bp, 9 predicted proteins | sample S55metaG_FD_115310 | JGI IMG/M metagenome (GOLD analysis project Ga0163162, IMG submission 115310) | Switchgrass rhizosphere microbial communities from Kellogg Biological Station, Michigan, USA - S5-5 metaG | ecosystem: Host-associated > Plants > Roots > Rhizosphere > Soil | place: USA: Michigan...
CGCACCAACGTCCAGTCAAACCACGTGCCTCCGTACTCGATCATTGGGTCGTCTGGATCAAGGTAGGCGCCAGAGCGAATGGCGCACACTCGATCGGTGATCTCGAATACAAACGGCTTTCGGGGATCGATCTTGCCGAAATACGCGTACCCCGAAGTACTCAATGTGCCGGTTTGGTGTACCGAGCCTTGGTGGAATGCGTAGTCGCCAGCGGTTAGCGGTTTATCGTTGGCATCGACGACAACAATGCGCGCGGGAAGCGGCACCTCTTCCGGCGGACGCCGGACGGGCTCCTTCAGCACGTGCTCGATTTGCACGAAAGGACTCTCTTCCGCAGAAACGAGTGCGGCTTGCGCCAGCTCTGCCCGTGGAGGGGCCAGCACTAGTTCTGCGTCGAGGTACGGGGATTCCAGCCCGCCGGCTCGAGTTTTCATTGCCCGCCTCCGGGCGACCCGTCAGCTCATGACCTTCCGAGCTTTGACGTCGCGGCCTGTAATGGCAGTCCAGTGCGTGATGATCGTACGCAGATCCGGTTCAGGGCTGCCTGGAATGCTGCTGTCATAGAGTGCTTGGACAGCAGCGGGCTGATTGTAGGTCCCTAACTCTATATCGATCAGAAGCCGGGACATGGGATCCGCGATTTCGAAGAAACTCTTCGAGAGCCCGTGCGCCGGGAGACCGACGCGTTCGGCAATCTTGAACAAGACATTCTCGACGCCGACCGCCTCGGCCCGAAGCGAACTTACAATCGGAGAGTCGGCCAGTTCGATCGAAAGATGGAACCATGCCATCATCGACACGAACGCGAACTCTTCGCGGGAAAGATTGCCTCCTTGTCGTCTGGTCTTGAGCATGTCGTGGAGCTTTTCAGCAAGCACGGCGATCTTCGAGTCATCGGTCGGATTGGAACTGCTCGTTGCGCTCACATACGTTATGCCCACCCACACTTCGCGCAGGAACTCTTCAAACGTAGTTACGAATTCCGAATTCGCTGCTTCGGCTTTAATGTACGAGTAGGGTTTCCCGTCATCGCCACCATGGTTGAGATCCATACCGAACATTCTTTGGTAGGCATTCCGGCGGTTGGCGCGGAGATCAGCGCGTATGTGGCTAGACACATTCGTAATCATGAATGGAATAGTGTCGCTGTAAAACAACTCTTCAGTGATGCGAAGCCAGTTCTGTGTAGCCGCGTCTTTTGGAGTGCCGAGCTTCTCGCCGTGGCGGTACTCATGCAGAACGCGACGAAAGATCTCGTACAATCTCGTGTTCTCGATCATGTACGCGTAGATCAGGTGGTCCCATCGAAGAAAACCGCCACGAATAGGCGGCCGGCCCGCACCTCCAAAGCCAAAAAGGATCTCTTGAGGCAGGAGAGGTAATCTCGAAAGAGAAATCGCATTCTCGTCACTCCTGTGGTCTGGATCACCTAGCGGAGGCGTCAATAATGGAGGAGCGGGTGGAGGGGGCGGCGGCGGTTGCGGCTTCCTCAAGTTCCAGTACGCTTCCATGTAGGCCGCGATGTCGAGCGGGTGCCTTGTGAAAAGGAGGGACGCCGGTGAAAGCGCCGGAACGGGGATGCCCGAGGTAGGGACTGTCATTAAATAGATCGGTAGTTGTCTGAACATGTCAGCCCTCCATTTACTCGGTCTGATTACGGCTAGCGTTTGTGAATGCCTGGCTTTCTAAAACCGTTAAGAGAGATGCCTTAATCTCGGCGTATCTCAAGCCGGCTTGGATCGCCTGTTGACTTGGCACACCCTGCTTTTCTGAAATTGCCGTGGCGATCCGGAGAACGGCTGCAATCAGGGCGTTCTGCTCCTGATTCGAAAGAGGCGGTATCGAGTAGTCCGATTGTGATGGATTCTCAGACTTTGGCATTTTGCCCTCCACAAATAAATATCAAGCTGCTTGCAACGTTCCTCCTAAACGGAGGAGCGAATCTTCCTGCAACTTTAGAACTTGGTTGCCATTGGCCGGATCGGTAGAAAGTTGCCAGCCCGTCAACGCCAACAATCGAAGGCATTCCGTCCACACCCAATGCATGGACGTGTACAACGACGGCCCTAAACGTTGTTCCAGCGCGCGCAACTCGGCCGGACTCACGCGTTCCGGTTGTATCAAAGCCCGAAGAGGTCGACCGCGAAAGGCCAGTTGTGGTGTGTCCAACGTCAGCTTTACAATTCGCGGCAACAACGGAATGGATTGCGCCAGCAATCGCTGTATCCGGGAGCCGGCGCCGTCCATCGGATACACTGCGGTCCACGACTCGGCCATCGCGTCCCACGGACCGGCGCCATAGAAATATCGGCACGTCTCAATCCCCAACAACACGCGAAGAAATCCAACGGGGTGGGGGTCCCGCGGCGTATGTTGGAACACGAATGCACGTTCACCCGCGAGGACGTCATGCAATGCCGCTACGCTCGCATATCCGGTATGAACGAACGCAAAAGCATCCGCCGCGATTTCCGATGACCATGATGACCATGTATCGGCAATCCCTTCGGTTTCATCGCCGAGACCGCTCTCAATCGTCTCAGCCAACTCTCGATTCCACCCGACAATGTGCGCCACCTGATGCCCCGCCTCATGGATCAGTGCTGTGGGGCGAAGCAGGTTGTGTCGAACGATCTTGATGGCCGCTACTGGATTATCGGCGCCTCCATCCCACAACCGGAGACCGGCCTTCAGGATTGAGGCACCAAGGCCCTTGTCGACATAAGAGAGAACCACCGGCGTTGTGTAGCCCAACTGATCTAGTAGGAGACTCATGCTGCGGTGCGCGATGATGTCGCACGCCCGCAACAGACCAGCCATATGCGTGTTGGTGCGAGTGTTGATCGCGTCGGCATAAAAGTCGAGGGTGGTCTCTGCGCGTATGAAACGACGTCTGAATATCACCAGGCGGCGCTGGAGATCGCGCAATGCCGTGAGACTCTCCGCCGACCGCAGAGTGGCCGCCAAGACGTCCGCTTCAAGCCGAAGCCTTTCAATCACGCCCTCCAGATGCTTCCGGACCGATCGCCCAAGATAAACTTCTAACCGGTTCCACGCCTCCGGTGAGGCGAGATCGTCCGGGTCGAGACGAGCCACCGCTGTCGACCAATGACTGACCTGGCGATCGAGTTGCGATCGGAGAGAACGGACCGGGTCAGTCACACTTGTATCCTGCGAAGACTTCCACACGCACGTCGGGTTTGCTACCGGCCTGAATGGTCTCTGCTAATCCTGCGGTTAGCCCGTTAGGCAGAAGTGCCTTGCAGACCTCTTCCAGGCCGGCCGGACGAGTAATCGTGAACTTGAAAGTCAATCCATCTGCTGTGTCCTCGGCCGCCGTCACGAACTGTTGCGATTGACCCTTAGCGAAATCTGCGAAAGCTGTGACGAGATATTCCTGAAGCTTACTAATCAGCGCGGCGGATACTGCAGCAGGCAATCGCTTCAGCGCGGCTCCCAGGGCATCACCCGGAGCCAGCCCCGCTTGAATCACCTGAATCCGGGCGGGGCGGTCCCCCTGTAGGATTGGGGATAACCGCCGACCGACATACTTTTGAAAGCCGGCAGCCAGTGCCCCGGGATGCGATTGTCTTCGGAGCCGAACGGCAAGCCGCTGAGCCTTGACTTCGCTCAGGAAGATACAAATTCGGATCTCGCCTTTGGGACAGTCGAGGGTTAAATGGAGTCCGCCAAGCCGGCGCGGGTGAGCCCGTCCGTCGACGCCCGGAACCATGAGAAGCCTGCGGCCAGGAATTGAGAGTCGGTAGAGCCGCTGACCCACTCCGATGTATCGACGACCTGTTCCCCATGGCAGGTTGCGCCCCAGTTTCGGCTGACCCAATAACAGCCCGGCCGCCTTCAATGTCAAAGGATGCAACTGCGCTTCGCCGTGCACTCCATCGGTTCCCATCCCCGGCGTTTCTGATTCCTCACGCGCGATATCGGGCAACGTTGTTCCGGGCAGAGTCTCGTAGAGATGAACTTCAGCCTCCACTTCGGCGCCGTCTTCAATACCTAACTGGTCCTGAAGATAATCCGCCAGCGGGCCTTCAAACGACTCGATTTCGTCTGCCATGTACGGAGTAATCCGGACCCTGAACGTTCTCCCGCATTTCTTGTAACGCTTGCGTCTCCGCAGCGGAAGCATGATCCAGCAAGTCTTCGCGCTTTGGGATTCGAGCAGGTCCGGCCGCTCTCGGTACACGGCATCGGATAGGATGGGAGGAAGATTGGCGGCCGCCGCCTGTTCGAAGGCCTCCAACGCAAACCCCTCGAGCAGTTCCTGATTGTCGAGAACATAGTCCGGCAGCGCTGAGACGCGACGCACCGTTTCTTCGACAGTTGCCGCGACGGAGGACGCTGCGGCCTGTGCTTCGTCTTGCGACGAGACCTCAAGGGTTAACAACTTCAGGCCGGCGTCCACGATGGCACGGGATAAAGCGGGCGTCGTTGCCGGGTCGACGAGTTTCCCTATCATTTTGGCCAGAAAGCTTGAGAGGAACCCGACAACACGTCCCCGCCCCACGAGCCGGATACCCAGACGCAGTGCCGGGAGAACGGCGGGCAGGAAATTCTGAATGTGCGGCGCGGGGTCCTCGCCTTCCTTCAACTCATGCAGCTGATTGATGAACTGCTCGCGCGCCTGATCAAGATTGGCGTAGACGGGCGCAGCTTCCCGTCGTGAATCGTTACGCGCTCGCGTGACTTCCAGCTGCAGTTCGACTTCGTCTGAAGCAGTGAACAAATTCGCGAGTTGCTGATCGAACTCCTGTTGTATTTCCGTTACACCGGATCCGGCAGGCGCCTGAGCAGCTGAACCTGTATCCGCCGGCGGCGGGGTGTCCGTCGGAGCGCTAGCCACGGCCGGCTCCGCGGGCGCCGTTGGCGCAGCTGGCGTTGGTTCCGGCGCAGTCGTTGCGGCAGGTTGGGAACGGGGCCCGAGGATTCGCTCCGCCAATTGTTGCGCAGCAGGGCGAAGCGATTCGGGCAATTTGCCGATTGCCATCTGCAATACCTTGTCCAGAAGCGGCTTCACAAGGTCTTTGATCTTGCTCAGAATCGGTCCCAGCCCGAGCTTCATCGCGAAACTTCCGGCTTTCTTCGCCAATTTGGTGACGCCCCTGGCAAGCTTCTTTGCCCATTTTCCCAAGAATTCTTCAAACTCGGGCCTGAGTGACGTCGTCGGAGTGTATCGATCGGCAAATGCGTCGAGTTCGCCTTCGGTGAGCGAGCTGGCTTCTCGGGAGCCAAACTCCCGCTCGAATGCGGTGACTGTCCCTTCGGCTTCGCGCGTCAGTTGGTTGAAGTGTTGCGTAAGCAGGCGTTCACCCTCTACGCCCTGCGCGCTCGACAGCATGTGTTCGTCATGAAGGCCGCGCGCTTCAGTCATCAGCTCAAACAGCGCTTCGTCAAACTCCTGATCGTAGAGTTCCTGAACGAGCGTCGAATACGCTTCCTGCTCGGGACTCACAAAGTCGGAGGGTCCGTTCAATTCGTATACCGAAACGAACGGTGAACCTAACGAGGGAGCTGGTGTCTCGGATGCGAACGTCTCCGAGTCTTCTCGAACGAAACTGCGCATTTCAAGGAAGGGAGTTGCTACGTTACCTTGTGCCATAAGTCACCTTTCCTTCACGAGCTGTAGATGGTTTGGACGATGTGAAAGTTTCATACGGATGCCTCCACACTAGCTTCCGCACTGAACAGGTCACGAATATCACGCTGGATGAGTTTAGAGTCCTTCTCCTGATCGGCTTTTTCCCTGACAATCGCTACGAATTCGTCCGTCCCTTCATCGACCCACATGCCGTGCATCTCGTCGAGATTCTCTGATTCTTGCATCTTTGGCAGCGGGGTCGTCGCGGCTGGCACCGGGAGACCAAAAACCCAGTCGGACAGGTGCATTGCCTGGGCCGTACGTACTGTGGCGTTTCGTTTGGTTTGATACTCTTTTACCGGAATGTTCCGTCGGTCGAAGATGTCTTTGCCTTGTAGTGCGTCCTTAAGATAAGGAGTTGCACCTCCGGTTCCAGCCGTCATTGCAATCCTCGTAAGACCGATTCTCGTGGCGAGCGGCAGGCTATCGAAATCTTCATTCGATTCGGCAGCGATTTCCCGAAGCCGGACCTCACGGAATTTCAGGTACACAGCAGTCGCGAGCACAGCGTCGGAACCAGAGTCGAACAAGATTGTTTTGACCAACCGGGGATTCGTTTTTGCGTCGTTGAGCTCTTCGACAGGCTTCTGCGCCTTGTCCCATCGGACCTTGGCATAAGCAGGAACCCTCTTCTTGATGGCAAAACGTCCTTCGTAGAAATCGTCTGTTCCAATGTGGTAGGAACTGACTTTTCCATTCGAGAGGTAACTCAATGGCCGACGGGTTTCGGCCATCATGACCGTTCCGAGAAGGCCGGGATTAAGGTCCACTTCTCTTGCTGCATCTTCCACTAGCTTTTTTAGTCTTTTTCCACTCTTTCGCCGAAAGAACCTCCTGTGGTGATCGGTGACTTCGTCTCCCCCAACAACGAGATCGATGTTCTTGGCGGACTTTTCAATGGCCTTCCAGACTTCGTCTTCGTTGATTTTCGTCCATTCATGACTCAACTGTTTAAATCTTGGATCCTTTGAGTCCAGTTTCTCCACTGGCAACTCCAGATGACCGGCAAAGAAAATGAGATTTGTCAGCTCGTTTTCGTCACGCCAGCCTGCCTGAATCGCCAGTTCCAGAGCGAGAGGCCAGTCTTTCCGTGCAAGCGCTTCCTTAACGTCATTGGGAACTGAGGAAGGATCAAACTGCTCTTGCGGCACGGTCTCTTCCGAGGAAACCTCTTCGTACTCCGCTCCGCCATATGGATTGAATTCATCGAAAGTATTTTCAGTGAACCCTTCAAGGGGGCCCGCTTCTGTTTCGGTGAAATCATCCATCAATTCCTGCTCGCCGGCACTAGTACGAGCCTGAACCGTCAGAGCGTCGTTCTTGATCGTTGCGATCGTATATCCTGCGTCGTCATTCATCCACGCACAAAGTTCCCGTAACATCCTTCGAGTAACCCTCACACCTCTGTTCCTTTGGGAGTCATGACTTTCGGTGTGAATGCCAGCGAGAGTGAGCGTACTGTCGACCGTCAAGCAGATCGGAGCTCCACTCTGGCCTCTATAGGTGTCGCTACTATGGAATATCGTGGTTGAATTCTCTTCGACCTCGGCCCGGCCTGCACCCTTCCACTGCGTTGATGCCCACTGATCGTTTCGGCGCAGCCAGCAATTCTCGATCTTTCGGGTTTTTTCCGAACTAGAACCTGAAAACTTATCTTTCCCACAGCAATCGCCGGGATAACCGATCACAACGATTTCTTTATCCGTAATCTTATCTGGATCGAGCCGGCGGACCACCGCCGCCGTGGAGTCATGGCCCCAATAACCCAACGCGCCATTCATCTTCGAGTGGGTAAGCGAAGCCAAATCTTTCTCGAGGATGATCAACGCGTAATCATCGTGTTGCTTGATAGGAACTTCGATTTCTTTCGAGTCCACTTTCACTTTGCGGCGGATAAAATAGGGTTGCGAAACACGAACTGTCTTTGACTTGACCTTACCTAGGGGATTTTGGGAGTTGCTTCCGTTGCGAGCCGGACTGAGGGTGAGCTCTTTGACAGCAACTGATCTTTCTCGGCCTCCATCGTCGATGGTTTGTTTATCCAGGATATGCCGTGCCGTCAAAACATAGCGAGGCCCAATCAGGATACCTGTTCCTCGCGATTTAGAAATAAGCTTGGGCTCACTGGTGGATTTACCCCACTTCGGATTCTCAGTCAGAATATCAATGGCGCAAATCCAACGATTGGGTCTCTTGAGCGTATCTGTGACGAGCACACGATCGTCTTTGCCGATTATTTCCTGTTCGAAAGCTGCGGGATTCAATTGGAGAAATGGGCTCTCCGCGGTCAGCTTGTCCGAAAGCGGCTCCAATTCCTCGACGGTCTCCCTGGCATGGAATTCCGTATCGAGGAAAGGAGAGTCCTTTACCGACGGATCGGCGGATGAAAGGCCCTTGTCGGACACGGAACCCCCTCCAGTAGGGCATACAGTTCAATTCGTCGTTCGGGGTGCATCATGGCGTCGAGTGTTCGGCAAAAGCTTTAGAGTTCAGCCAAGTCAATGCAGCCTCTTGTCCTGGGTTGTTAGGAACGGCAAGATTTCTACCGCAAATGAGTTTTAGGGGCAAGCAGAATCCTGACGTGCAGCGAGAAGTCGACACGGACAGAGTCCGTAAATAATCGTTGTCGTGAGTCTCCAGCCGCTTACTTCGCCTTAACCATGGAACGGTCGGCATATCGGCTTCCATGGATAAAGATTGACGTTGTACGCTTTTTATTCAGAATTGATTCCATCATCACCGGACGCGCGCAGAATTATTCTTCGTCGGCAGTAACGGGAGTTTGAATGAAGACTGTGTTCGAAGATCTCGAGTCCCCCTATATCAACGGCGAACTGGAGTTTGCCGTGCCCGCCTATAAGGGGAGTCAAAGTCTTTCGCCTGCAATTGCCGAGAGCCCGTTCGTCAATTTCGTCGCTCGTGTTCGTGATGCCGAAACTAAGCAGCCAATGGAAGGCATGGAACCCTCCAGCAGACGGTCGGATGAAGAAAACGATGGCGCCCAACAAGAGTTTGTCTCAGTCGAAACAGATCTACGCGAACAAGACCGGATTGAAGACGAGTCAAATGAACGCGATCGGCAGGATTCCGAATCATTCGAAGCAGACCGATTTCTCGAGGACGGGGCGGACCGTTTAGATGAAGCGTACGCCTTAGCGGATCCAGCAGAGCAATGGATCCCAGGAGGCGACATCCTCGCAGAGGATGAGGAGAAGGCGGCGGTTTCGATCGCGTCGATCCAATTCGCGTTCTCCGCCAACACGGACGTCCATGCGATGTACCTGGCCACCAATTCTCACCCCTTGCTGCCAGGTGTGTCGCTCGACTGGTGGGCGCGGGGAACGAAGATCACCGACCCCGAATGGGTCAGCGGGCGTCGAGACACGGACAACAAGAGCGCAGTAGTGACGCGCAACAAGCCGGTCCGCATGCGGGTGAAACTCGAGTGTTCGACCTCGGTTGACGTGAAGGGAACTCTAACTGCGACGCCGACACTCGATGGATCAACCAAATATCTCCAACAAGCCTCAACCGCATTCACCTATCCCAGCGGCGCTGCATCTCACACCGTCGACATCGAGCTGGGATCTACAATGCCCGAAGAAGTCGGACGCTTTCAACTAAAGGTGAAGTGGGAGGCGCAGGGCGACAGCATCAAATTTGCGAAACATACGACCACACATAATCTCTATGCAGCGTATGGCCGCCCGCTCCTACCCGACTACGACTCGGCCTCCACCACCGACACGGGTGTATTCACGTCCGTCGCCGAGGGCACGCTCACCGGGACGCGCAAACGCCTCGATAGACTCAGTCAACTGCTCGGCTCGGCGCGACGAATGCCGGCCAAGACCGAGAAGGATCTGATCGAGCTCCTCTGGAAGCTCCATGTCGGCATCAATGACACGCCTGGCGCGCCGCCGTACTTCGATGCGGGTCACAGCCGGTTTTTGACGACCGACGGTGACCGCAACGGCCCGAAGGTGCCGATCGACGATCAGTGGCTCGCTTGGCTGTTAACGGCGTCTCCGCACTGGAACGACGCCTCCTGCATCGGACACGTCCAGTTGCTGAAGACCATGGCCGCCGCCATCGGCATCTTCGTCCGGCGAACTTGGGTGTACCCCACCACGAAGACGTTGCCGGACAAAAGCACGCCATCGATCGCCGACACGGATTGTTTCTCCCTGGGCACGTTCGATACGTCGAAAACGCAAAAGTGGACCTTTACACATGGTGGTAGCAGCTACTTAGCTGAGCCGAAGCTCATGGAACCGGATTCCGCATGGGAGAACTTCGAGGCGTGCATGTTGACCTCGCAGGGAAGGTTCTTGACCGGCGGCTACTCGACTTCGTCCAATCCAAAAAGTTTCACTACGGATCGCGGCTTCAAATCGGCAAAGGAGCTGCTGCGGTGGTGGTGCAATACTAAGCGGCCTACATTCGGAAAACGATTCATGGCTTGGGTGTTCTTCGATCGCGCAACCGGCGAAAGTCATTGCTGGGACGTGGACGGCAAACACTACGACTTCGCGGACTATGTCAAAATCCGCGACACCGGTAAGGAGCTGCCACCACCATGAACGAGACTCACGGGAACGATATTTTCCAGATAACTCCCCCAAAGGCGCAATCGCGGATGGAGTCCACCATCACCGAGGGACTGACGCTTCCTTCACGCGAGCAGTGGCGGCGAAACGCCGCCCCCGCCGAGGTTACAGCCGCCGCGCGCGAAGATACCGGGCGCTGGCTCGAGAAGTTGATCCGTTCGCAGTACCGCAAGGAATCTGCGCTGGGCGGCGCATGGTCGATCATTGACGGGCAGGACGCACTGATTGGGAGCTGGACGGTAGGCGAACGGTTGATCCAGGTGATCGTCACGCATCGCAGGGTACACGTGCGCACGAAATTGCCGGCTGCGAAATTCAAGGCGAGCAATGCTGAGAAAATTAGTGCTGCGGTGGCACTGGGGCGTGAACTCTTCGGGCTCGGAGCGGAGAGCGCGGAGCTGGCGAAGGCGGCCAGAGGGCTCGGGGACTTCGCTTACGCGGCACCGAAGCCGAAGGACCAGAAGGGATTTCGCACGTGCTACCTTGTCGTCACCGACGGCGTCAGCGTGAAGTACTCATTCGTCAAGCTCAATGACGATCCTGCGGAGATCAAAGGCAATCGCCCGTTCGCCCCTCCGCGCCCCTGGTTCCGCGAGCGACCGCGCGCAGTCTCGTAACAGCGTCTGGCCAAGTTCTGGGCGATGTTCTGCCGAATACGGTTTATCGATGCTTGACTGCGCTACCCAGAAGCACGGAAGGTCAATGAGATAGCGTTGCAAGACTTGCGTGTGAAGCAGGCGCTCTTCCAGCTGAGCTACGATCCCGCACACATTGTTTAAGCAGTTTACATCAGTAGACTTTCCCAACCTTCAGCAATCTGGCCAAGTGACCTCGTTGCGCTCTTTTTCAATCGACCGCATCGCTTCAGCGTGGCTAATCCGAAGTTTTATCGATCGAAAGGCGCCCTTCAAGTTAGGTGAATGGTCAGACCCATTAAGCCACCGACCTGCAAGAAAGAGAATTCCCGCGGCTCAAACAATCCGAGTTACACACTTTTGCCGAAGCGGGATTAACTCCACGGCAAAACTTGAATTGAGTCACTACCACCTCGAATATCGACTTGAAGCTCTCGCCTACACAACGCAAATACCGTCAAGTGACGTTAGAGCGCCTTCCATTGAATCCGGCGGAATAGCACCTGGCCGGTGTGCGTTTGCAGGCCGATGAAACGAGGGTCTTGGGGCGTTGACGGCAAGCCGCGCTGCGGCGACTGCGGATCACCACTGAAGTGAAACTGATTGATCACCTGTCCATTAAGCTTCACAGTAAAATCCTGGCCATCCACTGTGATCTCGTACTGGTTCCACTCCCCCGGAGGGTGGACCACCAAGGGCCCATCGGTCGGTCCTTTGAAGGAGTAAATCGCACCGGTGCGATGGATCATTGCATTATCGGGTCGAGCCAGTTCATCGATCTGAACTTCAAAACCAAAATTACTTCCAACGTATGCGGTGTTGTCGTAATTCTGCTGTTCGGGGTCTGGAAATGCGACAAACACGCCGGAGTTGTCGTCTGAGGCTGTCATCATCCACTCGAGCCGCAGAATGTAGCGGGGTGGCGTAGGCCGGGTGAGCCATAACATTCCGAGGTCGGTGCCTGGATCGGCTTCGAACGCACCCCGCCGAATACGAAAAGTGCCGGGATTATCATGCCCCGGTTGATTTCGGATCGTGGACATCTTCCAATCACCCTGGTTGACGCCATCAAAAAGAACCTCGAAACCAGAGTCCCCGGTAAACACGGGTGGTGTAATGATTTTGTCGCCCGTACGACGCGCAAGGGCAATCCCCGTGAGCATCGGGTTAGGTGAACCAATGCTCGGGAATAGACAGGGTCCCGCCGCATAGAGATTATCGGTCTGATGAAAGCGCCCGTCTGGATCGGTCACACTCTTTGTTTGATCAGTTCCCATCCAGAGTGCGCCGGTCTCATGATGCGTTGTCCCGAGCCCATCGCGGTTGTTTTGTAACACCTGCATCGGTTGCCCGTTGGCGAAAAGATTAGCGACCTGGTTGATTGTCGCATCCATCACTGTCCAGAGATCGTTATCGCGCTGAGTTGTCACAAGCGTGACAGAGGCCCGACGAATTCCGTACTCATCCGTTTTCGCGTCAAGGTCAACCCGGCTGGGATGAGCGGCAATGTTGTTCAAATCTGCAGCCGCGATTTCGCCGATACCGCGGATGCCAATGGCGACATGTGTGTCCGTCGATGTTCGTAGTTTCTCAAAGAAATCCACGTCCGGAATTTTCCTGAACAGTTCGTCTTCCGCCCCCATAGTATTGCCACCGCCGCTCGCGGTTATCTGCAGATGAAAATGTCCCAGAAAATTACCATTCGCATCCGTGGCCCGGGCTTTTACAAAGAGCGCTGATGTCTGCAATTCGTTGGTCGTGGGTGAGAGCTCCGGAAATGCAGACCGTGGAACGCGCATGACAAGGTTTGATCGGAGATGGGCCATAAGGTTCTTGCCCATCAGCGACTGTGTCCCGATGCCAGTGCCATCGAATGAAACCATCGCAATCCGTGCGCTTTCCAAGGTTCCCAACGCAATCACCGCTACACCGCCAGGCGCTAACTCGATAAATCCGTTGCTTGTGTCGATACCCGTAACGCGCCAGGTGCCTGCGGCGGTCTGCGTCTTGCGCAGCGACAGGACGTGAGTGTCCGTAAGAACCATGAACTCTTTGACGGCATCGACTCCATTCGAATCAGAGAAAGCCGTGCGCGAAGCCTTCAGCAACAAGGGAACAACGCTAAATTTGTTGAGTGGAAAGAAGCCGGCGTGCGGAGGTCGAGCTTGCACCGCAAGGGGCGCTTCGAGCTTTAGCATGTTTTGCATGTCAGCTTCAGTCAGAGTTCCGGCCGATGAAAGCCCCAGCATACGTACCAAGTCGGCCTTGAGTTCGCCTCCTTTGATCAAAGGAGACGGCGGTAATTGATTCAGAGGAATTGCGGCGGCAACTGTTGCAATGTTGTCGAAGAGCCGCTGACGCAAGGCGGTGTGCAGTTCTCCGAAAATAAAGTCGTTGGTTTCATCGACACCGATCTGCCTGGTGCTCTCGCCAAAGTAGCGCGCGTTCAAATCGGCAACTGTCGTGGCCGGCCACGTGGATACTTCCTCCGCGAGAAGTCGAGGAGACCATCCTCCCCAATACACTGACCGTCCACCGACAGCGTAGGCAAGTCCCTTAAACGGAATCTGCGATTTCCAGGGGATACCCCAGACTTCGTTATGTGGCGGTTCTGGTTGTGGCGCATTCTCATTCAAGAAGAATGCATTTGCGGGATCGCTGAACCCTTGAATACCGGTGTTTTGGACGTGTTCGGGCACGGTGAACAATCCCGCTTCAACAACCAGGGTCCGAAAGCCGCCGCCGGTTTGCTTCTGACGAAACCAAATTTGTTCAGCGATGGCGGAGCCAAATGTTCCCCCACCGATCACGATGACATCGAATGGCCGCCCACCCGCAGCCTTCCACGCATTGACCTCATTGAGATCGTTGCAGAGATATCGGCCCTGAATGTCCTTTGTGAATGAGGTTCGTTCGGTAGTCTTTGCCACGGCGATGCTCCCTTCGGATACCAAGCGAGGGCACGGCAATATTCAGAGGAAAAAGGACGGAAAGCAAATATAACCGACCGACCGTTTGAATGGCGTGAATTTGGTGTTACACACTCCTGTTTAGCAAAGCTTCCGTTGTGGACGCTGGCGAATTACTTGAGGCTGTCGATGACCTGTCGGCGAATGCTCGACAATGAGTCGGAGCACTTTCGCACGAGAGATTTAATGGCGCGCCAACCTGGGCGGTCCCGGATATTGAATCCAGCGGTCGTTTCGAATTACCTAAGCACAGGCGCGCTCAAAGACGCGATCTGCTCCTATCTTGAAACGAGAATCCGCCGCAGGATCATGAATCACCAAACAGCTATGCCGCGCAGACCGCTCACCGCGCTCACCCGGGCCGTCGTGGACTTTAAATCTTCGAGCCGATATACTTCGTTAACTTTCTAGCGTTTGGATTGGACCCTCGACGACCAGGCTTTAACGGAGTTCTGACGGCGATTTTTTTGCAGGTTAGATGACAGCACCATTCCAAATCCCCGAAATCACGATCTTGGACGAGCCAGGGCGCTACCGAATCCTCGAGGTTATCGGCTGTGGCGGGATGGGCTATGTCTACAAGGCGCTCGACACGAAACTTCGAAAACATATAGCCATTAAGACCTTACGTGACAGACCTACTGAAGCATATCTCGACAGATTCAGGCGGGAAATCGAGGTACTCGCCGCCCTAGAAGACGACAATATCGTATCGATTCTGAACATCGGTGAATGCGAACACGATCGAATCCGCAAGCCCTATCTCATGATGCCATTCCTCGAGGGAATGACTCTGGACCATCTCGCGAAAACGGAACGATTACCGGTGGAGCGTTGCGTCAAAACCGTCTTTCAAGTTTGCCAGGGACTGCGTGCCGCGCATCGCCAAGACATCATTCATCGCGATATCAAACCCAGTAACATTTTTGTTCGGTCCAACGGCAGCGTCAAAATCATCGATTTTGGTCTCGCTCGCATGCTGAATCTCGAGTCCACGGTCGGGCGGGTGGGGACGTTCCGGTACATGTCGCCTGAACAGATCGAAGGCAAAGAGGTAGACAAGCGCTCGGATCTGTTTTCCCTCGGTGTTGTTTTTTATGAACTTCTTGCGAACAAGCATCCGTTTTTCTCAGACTCCGAAAACGAAGATCGGACGAAAATCGACTTCAGGAAGCCCGCGCTCGTAAAAACCTTCAATCCGGAAGTCGACGATTCCTTGTGTTGCGTTGTGCATAAAGCACTGCAGAGGGATCCCAGGTTTCGCTTCCAAACCGCCGAGGAACTGAGTGCTGACCTGGAGAAGATACTGAACAAGAAGCCACTCGACTACTGCGACCTCGGCAGGATGGAACCATGGCTCACGGAAGCCACTACCGCTTTACAGCGAAGCAGGCTTGAAGAAGCTTCCGACCACTTGGACGCTCTGGAAAGTCGGGGGTACTGGCACCCAAGAATTGACGAGCTGCGCGAAGAAATAGGTCACGCAAAAACCGCGAGCGAGATCCGGAGACTGCTAAGCCAGGCAAACGAACAAATCGAATCCCGCAAATATGAACTCGCCCTTAACAGCCTGAATCGTGTGCTCGTGATAGATGCAGAAAATGCAGATGCACAAAAACGAATTGCCGAAGTGGGGCGCCTCCTCGAAGAAGGCCATATCGAAAGCCTTCTCGAGTCCGCCAGAGCACATCTGCAAAATCAGGATTTCGAAGGAGCCGAGGGGTTAATTCAGAATATTTTCGAATGTCGTCCCGACTCCCCGCAGGCGATAAAGCTTTCGAGACAGATTGCGCAAAAAAAGACTGAGTTTGAAGTCCGAAAGCGTCAGACGCAGACAGTATACGACAAGGCCTTAAAAGCCTTTCAGTCGGGAAACATCAGCACCGCCCTGCACAACGTCGAAGAATTGCTCAAGCTCGTTCATTCAGAGAAGCACCCTGATCCCCGCTATGCCGAAATCTACAGCAAAGTAAAATCAACCCACGATTTTCTTCTTAGAGAGTACGAAGATGCTGAGAAGCTCGTGGAAGCAAAAAAATTCACGGGAGCGGTAACGGTATGCGAAAGGGTTTTGAGTAAATACCCCAACGATGTCCGCTTTCGTGTTCTCTTGACGACGATCAAACACCGGGAAATTGAACTCCGGTCAGCAGAAATCGCGGCACTTGTTGGAAGGGTAAACAACGAGCCGGACCTGGAAAAGAAAACTGAAATCTTTGAAGAGGGGCTTCGCGTTTATCCCGACGAGCCGCGGCTTCTCGAGGCGCTTCGTTCGACAAGGGATCTACGGCAAATCGTGAAATCGATCGTTGACAACGCCAGAGAACTGGAGCAACAACAGGATTTCGACGGAGCGACTAACCAATACGAAACTCTGAAGAAAATTTATCCTCAGTATCCCGGTTTGGGTTTCCAGCTGGAAAGACTTCAAAAGCGCCTGCAGGAGCAACTAAGGCAGAACGCGAAGGTTGCTGTCATCGAGGAGATCAGGTACCGCCTTGCGGAAAGTGGGCCTGAGGCAGCTCTGGAATTCATTGAATCCGCGAAAGAGTTTCACGGCGATCCCGAACTTGAGCAACTCCGGAGGGAGGCTCAACACCAAAGAGAACTGCGCAACCAAACCCGGGACTTGTGCGAACAGGCTGCGTCGTACATTGAAAAAGAAAACTATCAGGATGCCGTTCCATTATTGGAAAAAGCGAGACAGCTTGACCCTGAACACCCGCGGGCAGCCGAGCTATTGGTGGCTAGTCTTTACGCATTGGCAACTCTGCACTCTCAGGATTGGAGAACCGCCGAAGAATTACTCCATAAGATTTCCGCCATAGATCGCAACAATGAAAAAGTCACGGCGTTATCTGAAGTCGTTCAAGACAGAAAGCGGAATGAATTCACCACTCAAACCCTCGTACAAGCGGACGAACTGCGGATGCAGGGGCTCCTGGCACAGTCACTTGCTGTACTCGAGGAAGGATTAGGCATCTATCCGAACAATCCCAGACTGAGCCGACGACGCGATGAGGTGAAAAAACTTCGGGAAGCGCAGGAGGCCCTCGAACGCCGCGCGGCCGACGACTCCCGAAAAGATGGAGCTCTCGCGAGAATTCTCGGTGAAATTGAACTCCTGGAGTCTGAGAAGGCCGTTCCCAAATTGAAGCAGGCGTTGTCCCTCACTCTCCAGGCGCTTGCGGATCATCCCGAAACGCCCGAACTGCTCGCTTGCAAGGATCGTCTGGAACGACGAATTAGAGACGCACTATCCATGATCGAAGGGAGCACGGAGCCAATTCGAAGTGATAGACAGACGGAACCGTTGGAATCGACTCTTTCTGTCATCGATCGGCCTCGTGAATCTAGTCCTGACAATCAAGACTTGCGCCCGCTCGACGAGGTAGTCCGGCCTCAGCTGAAACGTCCACGCTTCTTCAAAAGCCGAAGGCTCGCAGGAGCTACGCTGCTCCTGGTCCTGCTCGGATCACTCGCGTATGGCACATACGCATGGAAACAGCGGTCGACATCCATTCGTTCGATTCAGGTCTCGATTGTGTCGGAGCCGAGCGGCGCTCATGTCACCATCGGCAATAAAGAAGGGACCACGCCATTTGTAACAACCGTCGAGGTGCCCCGCTCCGCACCGAGTCTGGCTTATGAGGTTCGACTCCCCAACTACGTCGCATACAGCGACTCACTGCTCCTCGAACCCGATAAGACAAGTTACACCATTCCTCCTGTCGCCTTAAAAGTCGTCGGTACACCGCCTGATGAAGCTCTCTACGACAGCGCCAGGGAATCCGCTGCCCGCATCAAGATGATGTCCCATCAGGAAGCAGGTTTCCTCGACGAAGTAGATCGGTTTGCCAGTATCGTGAATCAGCTTCAGACGATGGACTCCGCAAACAATGGCATTCGCGAGAAGGGCGTGGCTTTGCGAAATGATGTGAAGGCGAACCTGACATCAAAGTTTGAAAGTCTGCCTCCCAACCAAAAAGACAGCGAAAAGGGTTTACCGCTTCTTAACGCACTAAGTCGCGTCGATCCGGAAGACTCCCAGACCAAGAAATGGATGGCTGCGTATCCCGAACTGATCCGCACGCTCAAAACACAAATCGACGCGGCGATTCAGAAGAGGCTGTTCCTTACATCCGAAACCGGCGGGGCATTGAGTTTGCTAGACAGCCTGCGAACAAGTTTTCCTTCCGAGGCGGCATTCTCCCGAAGAAAACGCGAAGAAATCCAGGCCTCTATGTTCAGACTTCTAGAAGAAAAATGCCAGATTCGGACCCCCGAGTGTGAAAGGTATGGACAACTGGCGCAAGGGGACTTCGTGACTGAGACCGCCCGGATTAGAAGGACTGTCGACAATGCCCCGCGACCTTCCGCGCCTGCAACAGCACCGGCGCCACCTGCGTCTTCCACGGTTCGCCCGCAACCTTCCGCGCCTGCAACAGCACCGCAGCCGCCAGCGTCTTCAACGGTTCCCCCACAACCAGTGCCCGTAACGGCTACGCCGCCAACGCCGGTTCGCACACCCACGGCATTGGAAGCGCAGATCAAAGAGATGTCTTCGAGGATGGAAGAGGCCTTCATCGCAAAGCGCTATGTTTTGCCGAAGGACAATTCTTCGCTGTACTTCTCTTCTGAGATATCGAGACTCGCTCGGGCCAATTCCACAGATGTCGGGCCTGATGCCAAATCGCTCGTGGACCGCGCAGAGGTGGTTACCAACCAGAGCCGGCTCCTGGCAGAACAAGACGTCGCACTCATTCGCGCAAATGAATCGACGAAGCAATTCGCACAGGCCCTGCTGGACAAAAGTCGCGCATCCCAGGTCCTGACAAATTTCGAAAGAGCGCGAGATACCTGGACAGAGGCCAGCGCCGTCCTGGCCACTCCGCCAACTCAAAAGCTGAAAGAGATTGGTTCGCGAATTTCCGCGCTCCAGCAACTATTGAAGATGTCCTTTTATCCAGTAAAAGATGGATCGTGCAATGGCACACTGCAGATCGACGGATTCTCTGTCACATACACTAAATCCAATGGGAACTGCATGAGCTTTGAGAGACAGCTCGATAAACTCACAGCCTCACAAGACAAGGCGACTGTTGAGTTAAAATCGACGCAGTCCCCGGAAAAGTGGAAGTTTGAGGACTCAACAGAAAATGGCTCCAGGCAAGTTAAGGAAGCAACTGCAATCGAGATCGTAGAACGGATTCGTAGTCTCACGAAATTGCGGGACGACTGGAATCGGTAGAACAATCGTTGGTCCTTCCAACTTCTCCGATCGGTACTGTTTCTCCACCACCTCACCTCTGATGGCTTCAAACCCGTCAGCCGCGGTCGAAAGCTTCTATCCAGAAAGCTTCTATCCACTTGACAATGATGGTGACGACCCATACTGTTTCCCCCAATTCTGAACTGCAAAACAACTGAATAATCCTCTCTCTGGCCTGTGACGTGCTCGATTTGCCAGATTCAAACGGACGGGTCTCAACTGGAGAATTTTCGGACGAGAATTGGAAGTACCAACATGCTCGACAATCGATTGCGGACAATTGCCTTGATTTTGGTGGCTACCTCGGGTTTTGCCTGGGGCCAGGCAGGCACGCCTCAAAACCAGCTCAGAGTGACCGTGCGCAGCGGTCAAGATGCTCAAAATGACGCCCAAAAGCGCGACGAAGTTCCTCTCGCGGTCCGGGTCGAGGACGCCAACGGTAATCCCGCAGCGGGGGCACGGGTTGAATTTGTCGCGCCCAGTAACGGTCCGAGCGGCAGCTTTGCAGATGGATCGAGAATGATTTCCGTGACGACGGATCAAGCGGGAGACGCCGAAGTCAGGGGATTCCGACCGGACAACGTCGCCGGGAGTTTCGAGATCACCGTTACAGCGGTATACCAGGGCGCGACCGGTACGGCCCAGATCAGACAAACAAATGTGAGCTCCGGCGGCTCGAAGAAGAAATTGATCGCCATATTGGCTGGTGTTGGCGGTGGCGCAGTTGCTGTCGCGGCCCTGGCGGGCGGTGGTGAACCTCCTACCCCTACCACGACTCCTGATCAGCCGGCCAATCTAGTAGTCTCAAAAACATCAAGCGCCTCAACCTTGGTGCGCGGAGGGACGGGAAGCTTCACCTTGACCGTCACCAACAATGGTGGCGCGACCAATGGCACTACCGTAACGGTCAGCGATCCGCTTCCCACGGGATTGACCCCGACCAGTGCCTCGGGAAGCGGCTGGACGTGCCCCATAACGAGTCAGACAGTAACCTGCACGCGCACTGATGTGTTAAATGCCGCTGCCAGCTATCCGGCGATTACCATCCAAGTCAATGTCGCCGCAAACGCAGGGGCATCGCTGACTAATATCGCCACTGTCAGCGGCGGCGGTGACTCCACCGCCGCCGACGGCTCAGTAACGATAGCCACCGCCGCGCCGGTGGACTTGACGATCTCAAAAACTGCGAGCGCCCCGACCTTCTTGCGCGGGGGAACGGGAACTTTCACCTTGACCGTCACGAACAATGGCGGCGCGACCAACGGCACTACCGTGACGGTCACCGATTCGCTTCCTACAGGATTGACCCCGACCAGTGCCTCGGGAAACGGCTGGACGTGCACTCTTGCAGTCAGCTGCACGCGTACCGATGTATTGAACCCCACAGCAAGCTATCCGGCGATTACCATCCAGGTCAATGTCGCCGCAAACGCAGGGGCATCACTGACTAATACCGCCACTGTAAGCGGCGGCGGTGATTCCACCGCCGCCAACGGTTCCGTGACAATAGGCACTACCGACGTCCCGGATTTGACGATCTCGAAAACTGCAAGCGCCCCGACCTTCGTGCGCGGAGGGACGGGAAGCTTCACCTTGACCGTCACGAACAATGGCGCGGCGACCAATGGCACTACGGTAACGGTCAGCGATTCGCTTCCTACAGGGTTGACCCCGACTAGTGCCTCGGGAACCGGCTGGACGTGCACTCTTGCAGTCTCCTGCACGCGTACTGATGTATTGAACCCCACAGCCAGCTATCCGGCGATTACCATCCAGGTCAATGTCGCCGCAAACGCAGCGGCATCTCTGACAAATACCGCTTCCGTCGTCGGCGGCGGTGACTCCACCGCCGCCACCGGCCCGGTAACGATAGCCACCGCCCCGCCGCCGGATTTGACGATCTCAAAAACTGCAAGCGCCCCGACCTTCGTGCGCGGAGGGACGGGAAGCTTCACCTTGACCATCACGAACAATGGCGGCGCGACCAACGGCACTACGGTAACAGTCAGCGATTCGCTTCCTACAGGATTGACCCCGACCAGTGCCTCCGGAACCGGCTGGACGTGCACTCTTGCAGTCTCCTGCACGCGTACTGATGTATTGAACCCCACATCCAGCTATCCGGCGATTACCGTCCAGGTCAATGTCGCCACAAACGCAGGGGCATCGCTGACAAATACCGCCACTGTCAGCGGCGGCGGTGACTCCACCGCCGCCAACGGCTCGGTAACCATAGCTACCGCCGTGGGGCCCATTTTGTCGATCTCAAAAACGGCAAGCGCCCCGATACTCATGCGCGGGGGGACGGGATCCTTTACGTTGACCGTCACGAACGGTGGCACTGGCCCGACCAACGCCACTACCGTAACGGTCAGCGATTCGCTTCCTACAGGATTGACCCCAACCAGTGCCGCGGGAACCGGCTGGACGTGCACTGTTGCTGTCACCTGCACGCGTACTGATGTGCTGAATGCCGGAGGCAGCTATCCGGCGATTACCATCCAGGCCAGCGTCGCTGCAAACGCAGGGGCATCGCTAACAAATACCGCCTCCGTCAGCGGCGGCGGTGACTCCACCGCCGCCAACGGCTCGGTAACGATAGGTACTGCAGCGGGGCCGGATTTGACGATCTCAAAAACTGCAAGCGCCCCGACCTTCGTGCGCGGAGGGACGGGAAG
>Ga0163162_10001491_pt1 | contig 21814 bp, 21 predicted proteins | sample S55metaG_FD_115310 | JGI IMG/M metagenome (GOLD analysis project Ga0163162, IMG submission 115310) | Switchgrass rhizosphere microbial communities from Kellogg Biological Station, Michigan, USA - S5-5 metaG | ecosystem: Host-associated > Plants > Roots > Rhizosphere > Soil | place: USA...
GTTTGGCCTGGTTGGATCGCCTGCTGGCGCGACGAACGCGCCGGCGGGATCGGCGCAAAAGACATTTGCACCGCTTCACCAGATCGAGGCGGGAAGTCTCAGCGTCAGTTATGCCGAGCTGGGCCCGCACGACGGCCCGGTAGTGATCCTGCTACACGGCTGGCCATATGACATTCACAGCTTTGCCGATGTCGCCCCGATCCTGGCAGCCAGAGGTTTTCGGGTCATCGTGCCGCATTTGCGCGGCTTCGGCGCGACGCGTTTCCTGTCGGCCCAGACGATGCGCAACGGGCAGCAATCGGTGGTGGCGATCGACATCATCGACCTGCTAGATGCCCTGAAAATCGACAGCGCCATCGTCGGCGGATTCGACTGGGGTGCGCGGACGGCCGACATTATCGCGGCGCTCTGGCCCCAGCGCTGCAGGGGGCTTGTCTCGGTAAGCGGCTATCTCATCGGAAGCCAGCAGGCCGGCAAGATGCCGCTGCCACCCGAGGCGGAGTTGCAATGGTGGTACCAATATTACTTCGCCACGGAGCGCGGCCGGACCGGCTATGACAAATACCGGCGTGAGTTCGCCCGGCTCATCTGGAAGCTTGCGTCGCCGCATTGGAATTTCGACGACGCGACGTTCGATCGGTCGGCCGCATCGCTCGACAACCCCGATCACGTTGCCATCGTCATACACAATTACCGCTGGCGCCTCGGATTGGCCGAGGGCGACCCGAAATATGACGAGCTTGAAAAGCGGCTGGCAACCGGACCCGTCATCACCGTCCCCACGATCACGCTGGAGGGCGACGCCAATGGCGCTCCGCACCTGCCCAGCGGCGCCTATGCGAACAAATTCTCCGGCAAATATGCGCACCGCGTCATTGTCGGCGGCATCGGTCATAATCTGCCACAGGAGGCGGCTCCCGCGTTCGCCCAGGCGGTGCTCGACGTCGCGGCGAACTGACCATCGCTACGACGTCGTTGCAATCAGCCGGCCCGCTTCGACACGAAGGTATCCCCCACACCATCGTTCAATTCAGGCTGGGCAGGATTGCTGTTCTGATGCGGATGTCGACCGGATCGACATGCTTGAGGAGGTTCAGCGGTGCATCCAGGCCATTCCAGAATGCTGGCGGATATCCAGGGAGCGGCTTACAAAGCGGCACCGATTCTTTTCGAAATGTCGCGTGTCGGCCTTGGCATCGATCCCCAATTCCGTGCCGATGTCCTTCATGGGTTCGCGATGCGACCGCAGCGCGCGATCCCCGCGCGCTGGTTCTATGACCGGCGCGGCTCCGAGCTGTTCGAGGAGATTACCCGGCTTCCCGAATATTATCCCACCCGGACCGAGATCGCGCTGCTCGAGCAGTATTGCGCGGAGATAGGCAGGGTCGTTGGGCCAGGCCGGGCGGTCGTGGAATTCGGTTCCGGCTCGTCGATGAAGACCCCGGTTTTGCTCGGATGCATCGAACCGGCCGCCTATGTGCCGATCGACATCTCCGGCGACTTCCTTCGTCAATCCGCGGCGGCGCTGGCCGATCGCTTTCCCGGTCTGCCGGTGCTGCCGGTCGAAGCCGATTTCACGCGCCCGCTGATCACGCCGGATGCGGTGCGCGGGATGCCGAAACTCGGCTTTTTCCCGGGATCGACGATCGGCAATATGGTCGCTTATACCGCGACCAACCTGTTGCGGGCGATGGTCGAGACGCTCGGCATCGGCGCGATGCTGCTGATCGGCATCGACTGCCCGAAGGACAAGGAAACGCTGATCCAGGCCTATGACGACCTCCAAGGGGTCACGGCCGCCTTCAATCTCAATCTGCTCCACCGCATCAATCGTGAACTCGATGGCGACATTCTAGTGAGCGCGTTCAGTCACGTCGCCCGCTGGAACGCCTGCGAGACACGCATCGAGATGCATCTTGTGGCAAACCGCGACGTCGGGTTTACGATCGATGGCCAGCATTTCACGATGACGGCCGGCGAGACGCTGCACACCGAGAACAGCCACAAATACGACCTCGATAGCGCATTTCTGCTGTTACGCGCCGGGGGCTGGGCGCCAATCCGTGCATGGACTGATTGTAAAAAGAATTTCGCGCTCATCCTTGCTGAAGCCAGATCGACAAGTACGGCCCCCTGACTCCGGGTGTCGTGAAACCGGGCGATACCTGGCTTGCAGCAGGCGCCTTTACCAGTCGTCGCCCAAGGCGAGCATTGTCTTTTCATGGCGCAGGCCGCCGAACCACACGGTGAGCATCGCCCGTATGATCGGTTCCGTGGTAGCAAGGGCAAACAGCGTCAGCGACGAGTGCAGCGTGTCCGCGCCGAGCCCGCCAAATATCTCCACCGCCGTGCATTGCGGATAAGTCTCGAGGATGGTGACAGCTTCGCGGTAACGCGTGCCGAGCACGGGGTGTGCCAGATAGGCTTCGGCCTGATCGATCGATCGCAGTGCAAATTCATGGCGCGGCTCCGAAGAGGGCGTCGCCATCGGGGGAAAGATCAGCGCGGTCCATTCCGCAGGCAGGCTCCCCGACCGCAGAGCCATGATGGCGAGGTCGTAAACCGCGGCCTGCGCATCTGCGAAATGCTCCAGAACATTGATCAATGCCATGCCGGAATCCTTCACGCTGCGCGACCCGCCATTAGATGACGGCGTCGTTCTGCGCCAACCACCAAAGGTATCGTGGATACCTTTGGATAATGGTCGCCGACGCTCCGGCGGCCATATCGCCCTTGTGGGCAATTTGCTGCGACCGGCGGCCGATCATCACCATTCGAGCACTAATCATGTGCCCGGTTCGGCTATTATCGCACCGGACTCTCAGGCTTATTTCGCCGCGATCAACGCCCCCCAGGGGGGGAATAGAGGGAGCAGCCGGGATGGCATCGACCGCCAACCAGCCAAGGGCACCAATCGCGGCGCTGGCCGTGGCCTGTTATGGCTCGGCGCTGGGCTCGGTGTTTCCGGTCATGACGGTTATCTCGGCGGCGGATATATCGGGCGGGCTGTCGGTGGCGTCCGATAGCGGCGCTCTGGTCAATACGATGCAGAATATCGGCGCCGTCGCGGGCATCCTCATTCTGCCCAGTTTCGCGATCGGCATAGGACGCGGGCGCGCGATGGCGGTGACGGGATGCGGCTTCATGCTGTCGGCCCTGGCTTGCGCGCTGGCGCCTTCACTCGGCTGGATGCTGGTGGCCCGGACCTTTCACGGGATGTTCGGCGGCGCGCTCCCGCTGATGTTCATGCTGCTCGTGATGACGAGCCTCAAGCGTGGCCATGACCAGTTCGAAGGCATCTCCTTCTTTGCCGCCTCGACCACCTTGTTCTTCGGGCTCGCAGCAATGCTCGGTGGACTGCTGGTCGACCATTTCGGCTGGCGGGCACTGTTCTGGGCCCAGGCGATCGCCGCCCTGCCCTATTGCGTCGCGGCGGCGTGCGTCCTGACCACAGAAAAAGGCCGGCCGGAACTGTTCGGCACGACAGATTGGACGAGCTACGTGCTGCTATCCGTCGGTCTGGCGGCGATCCTGTTCGCGCTGTCGGAAGGCGAACGTCATTTCTGGCTCGAGGCCTGGTGGGTGCCGGCACTGATCGCCGGCGGCACGACCCTTACGGGCTTCGCCATCCGCAATCTGCTGGCCAGCGCTCGTCCCCTGTTGTTGCTCTGCGTATTCCGTCGCCCGACCTTCACCTGGGCAATCGTCCTGTCCTTGTTCTTCCGCTTCGGGACGTTGTTCGCGATCTTCATCGTGCCACAATATCTCGGCCGCGTGCAGGGGTTGCGCCCGGCCGAAATCGGCGACGTCCTGGCATGGATGGTGCCATCGACCGCGATCGCACTGCTTGCCGGCTACGCTTTCGCCCAACACTTCGACAGCCGCTGGCTGTTGTCGGCCGGGCTGGGTTGCTTCGCGCTTGCCTCATGGCTTTGCACCGAGCTCGGCCCCGACTGGGCAGCCGATCAACTCCGCCTGGCCACGATCATCGCCGGGTTGGGTACGGGGTCGTTCGTCATCGGCGTGCTTCGCTTCGCAACGTTTGGCGTGACGATGCAGGATGGGCCGACAGTCGGCGCGATCTTCAACGTCACCCGCGTGATCGGCCTGGTCTTCGGCCTCGCGATCCTCTCGCACCTCGTCGTGGAACGGGAGAAGTTCCACTCGGCGATCGTCGGTGAGAGCATCGCGGCAACCGACCCGAACACCGCCTTACGCCTCGCAACTGGCGCGGGCGCGTTCGCCCGCTTCAGCGCCGATACGGCGAGCGCGCAGGGAAGCGCCTATGCCGCGCTCGGGCGCGCGGCGAGCGGCCAGGCCTTCACACTCGCCTTTGCCGATGCGCTCGACTTCAGCGCGGTCATCCTCGCGCTCAGCGCGATCCTCGTCTGGGCGCTGCCCGGAATCCCGACCGAGATCGATTACAAACCCGTGGAACGGAACATCGCATGAGCAGGATCCAATCAATCGCGCCAGCGTCCGAACTGGTCGTCGAGGCTTCTCCCGAGGCGAAAGCGAAGAAGATGGCGAGCCCCGTTCGCCGGGTCGCTATCGCGTTGCTCGTCGCGGGCGCGGCAACGGCACTGGTCGCGGCGGCTGAGACGATGGGGCCGAACGCTATTGCCTTCGTCTCGACGGACAATGCCTATGTGAAGGGCGACATCACCTTTGTGTCGCCGAAGGTGGCGGGATATGTCACCGCCGTGCTGACCGAGAATGACCGACAGGTCGCGCCAGGCCAGACGCTGGTACGCATCGATCCTACCGACTACCGATCCGCCGTTGCCGATGCGGAAGCCTCGGTCGCGCAGGCCAAGGCGGCGCTTCGCCAGACTGCCGCGCAAGGGCTGCTGCAGCAGGCGCAGATTCGCGTTGCCGACGCCGGTGTCGTTTCGGCGCAGGCGACGGTCGGCAAGACGCGAGCCGACTTTGCGCGTTCGGACGCGTTGGTCGGCGAGGGCGCGGTCAGCCGTCAGCTGTTCGAAAGTGCCGAGGCCGACAATATCCGTGCCGGTTCCGCCGTTGCCCAATCCCAGGCGCAGGCCGACTATGCCCGCAAGCAACTCGGTGTACTCGACGCGCAGCGCCTGACCGGGGAAGCGCAATTGGCCAGCGCGGAGGCCCGGCTGGTGCGGGCCCGCGCCGACCTTGGCCGCACCGACATCATCGCGCCTCGTGAAGGTCGGATCGCTGCCCGCAACGTCCGGCTCGGAGAGTTCGTCACCACTGGCACGCGTCTGCTCGCCATTACCCCGACCAAGGGACTGTGGGTCGAGGCAAACATGCGCGAGACACAGCTTGGCCGCATCCGTCCTGGTGATCGGGTGCAGATAGTGGCGGACGCGGTGCCCGGCGCGCATTTCTGCGGCGTGGTCGAAGGCACGCAGGGTGCCAGCGGAGCTGAATTCTCGGTGCTCCCGCCCGACAATGCGACGGGCAATTTCACCAAGATCGTACGCCGCTTCACCGTTCGCATCCTGCTCGACAGCAGTCAGCCCGATCTCGAGCGTCTCGCCACAGGCATGTCGGTGACACCGCGCATCGCGATCGCGTCGCACATCGACGGCAAGTCGCACGGTGGACTGCTGTCGTGGATCACCGGCGGATCCTTCCTGTGCGGAACGCGGTCGTGAAACGCCGTCTTCTTGCGCTGCTGATAGTGTCGACCATGTCGGGCTGCGTGATGCCAGCTGACCTCGGGCCCCTGCCGACCCCCAGAGCGGCCGCGCGCTATGGCACCGCGACGAGTTTTGCCGCGCCGGCCGCGCCTTGGCCAACCGACGAATGGTGGACCAGCTATGGTGACGCCCAGCTTTCGCGTCTGATCGAGGAAGCGTTGCGCGGCGCCCCCACCATGGCGCAGGCGGCCGCACGATTGCGGCGGGCCGAGGCGCTCGTAAGCAATGCTGACGCCGCCGCCCTGCCCTCGGTCTCGACCGATGGTTCGCTGACGATCAGCAAGCCGAGCACAGCCGACGGCATTCCCGTCCTGCCCGAGCGACGGGGCTATCACGACTATGGCCGCGCCACGCTCGGATTTGCCTGGGAGCTCGACTTCTGGGGCAAGAACCGCGCCGCTATAAGCGCGGCGACGTCCGATGCAGAAGCCGCGCGGGCCGATGCAGCGGCGGCGCGCCTGCTCGTCTCGGCTTCGGTCGCCGCCACCTATGCCGATCTGGCGCGTCTTTATGCCGACCGCGACGTGCTGGCGGATACGCTCGGCGTCCGTGAGAAGAGCCTTGCGCTGGTCAAGGCACGGGTTGAGCACGGCTTCGATTCCGACGCCGACCTCGCACAAGCCGAGGCCGGGCCGCCGGCCGCCAGATCCGATCTCGCCGTTGCCGACGAGGCGATCGGCCTGACCCGTAACCGCCTCGCCGCCTTGCTCGGCGCGGGCCCCGATCGGGGACTAGCCATCGCGAGGCCGGACAGCATCGCCTTGAAGTCGTTCGGCCTGCCGGCGAACATTTCGGCCGATCTCCTCGGACGACGCCCCGATATCGTCGCGGCACGTTGGCGCGCGGCGGCGACGGCTGCACGAATCAAGGTAGCGCGCGCGCAATTCTATCCCAACATCAACCTGCTGGCCTTTATCGGCTTCGACGCGCTGGGAATCGGCAATCTGCTCAAGAGCGGTGCCGATGTCGGTGGAGCGGGGCCGGCGATCAGCCTGCCAATCTTTGACGGGGGCCGGCGTCGCGCGAATTTCCGTGGCGCACGCGCCGACCATGATGTCGCGGTCGCGCTGTACGACGAGACCGTCAGCCAGGCGATGCGTGAGGTCGCCGACGTCGCGGTCGCCATGCGCCAGCTCCGGGCCGAACTGGGTGGCGCCCGCGACGCGCTGACGGCGAGCGAACGCGCTTATCGCCTCGCGCAGGTGCGCTACAGGGCGGGGGCGGCCGACTATCAGTCGGTGTTGCTCGTCGAGGACCGCCTGCTCGTCCGCCGTCGGATCCTCAGCGCACTGCAATCGAGGGCGTTCATTCTCGACGTCGCGCTTATCCGCAGCCTTGGCGGCGGCGTTCTGGCGTCGCCCGACGCTAGCGTTCGTCCCGGGGCTGTGGCTGATTCGTGAAGTGCTGGCGCAGGAAGTCGAGCAGCACGCGAACGCGCGCCGGGCGCGCCTGACCGGGCGGCGTTACCAGGTTGATCGGGGCCGGCGGCGCAACCCAATCGGTCAGCAACTCGACCAGCGACCCATCCTGCAGCTCTCGCCAGATGAAATATTCCGGTATCAGCGTGACGCCCAACCCCGCGACCGTCGCTGGCACCATCGCGGCAGCGTTGTTGACACGGAAAGCCGGGTTCACCCGCACCGTGACCGGCTCCTCTCCGGTCTTGCCGAATTCCCAGTTGTCGCCCCATGGCACATGGGTCGGAACGATCGCCGGGAACCGCGTCACATCCTCCGGTCGCTGCGGCTTCCCGATCCTGTCGGCGAGGGCCGGCGCGGCCACCAGCAGACGTCTGAACGAGAAAAGACGGCTCGTCAGTAGCGAGGAGTCCGGTCCCTGTCCGATGCGGATCGCGATATCGAAACCACCGGCAACGACATCGACCTGGTCCTCGGTCAGGTAGAGATCCACCACGACCTCTGGATATGCCCGCATGAATTCGGGCATCACCGCGGCGAGCGACCGGAGACCGATGCCGCTGGTGCAGGCGAGCCGCACGACACCACGCGGGACAGCGGACTCTTCGAGGATATCGGCCTCGATCGCCGCGCCGTCGGCAAGAATCCTGCGCGCGCGTTCCAGCGAAGACCGTCCCGCCTCGGTGAGTGACAATTTGCGCGTGGTGCGGTGGAGCAGCCTGGTCCGCATCCGCTCCTCGAGCCGGGTGATGGTCTTGGAAACGGTCGTCTTGCCCAGGCCCAGTTCTTCGGCCGCCTGGCTGAACGATCCCTTTTCGGCCACCTTGGCGAAGATCGCCCATGCTTCGAAGTCGGGCAAATGCGGCATGTTCTCCCCTTTTTGCGATCACCGACCCTCGGCAGCCTGGATCGACCGTCGTCGAGTAAGGGATCGCGCGAGCCACTTTCAACCTGATTGAACAGGCGGTTCATGCGCTGCGGCGGCGACTCCAGACGGATCGCGACGGATCGATACCATTCGATGCCTTGTCGAGCCCGGTTCAGGTCCATAGCCTCGAACGACGCCGCTCCGGACGGGCGGTCGTCGACCATAGCCCTGATCGAAAGGAACGCGCGCATGGCCATGATCTCCCCTCCGCTCCGCGGGACGCTGCCAAAGATCGACCATGGCGGCGCGAGCAGAAGCGTCGTCCCCGGGCACGCGATCCCATGACACGCCGGTTCGATGCGATCATCATCGGCGCCGGCCAGGCGGGCCTCCCCCTGGCTGGCCGATTGACCGCTGCCGGAATGACGGTGGCGCTGGTCGAGCGCAAGCTCGTCGGCGGCACCTGTGTCAATACCGGTTGCATGCCGACCAAGGCGCTGGTCGCGAGTGCCTATGCCGCGCATATCGCTCGCCGCTCTGATGATTTCGGCGTCATCAGCGGACCCGTCAGCATCGACATGACGGCTGTCGAGGCACGCGCGCACAAGGTTACGACCGATGCCCGTGGCGATATCGAGACCTGGATCGACGGCGTGGAACGGCTGACGTTGCTGCGAGGCCATGCCCGAATGACGGGCCGTGACACGGTCGACCTGGACGGAGAGATGCTGTCGGCATCGAGAATCTTTCTAAACGTCGGCTCGCGCGCCAGCGTGCCCGACATGCCCGGCGTCGCGGACGTGCCCCATCTCGACAACACCGACATGGTCGTGATGGCGACGATACCGGATCATCTCGTGATTGTTGGCGGCAGCTATATCGGCCTGGAATTCGCGCAGATGTATCGGCGCTTCGGCGCCGCCGTAACCGTGATCGAACGCGCCGAGCGCCTGGTCGCGCACGAGGACCCGGAAATATCCGATGCAATCAGGCGGATCCTCGAAGACGAGGGCATCGATGTCCGCACGGCCGCCGATTGTATCGGCTTTGCCGGACATGAGCGCGGCATTGAGGCGTCGGTAAGTTGCCGCGAGGGCGAACCGACCGTGGTCGGCAGCCATGTGCTGCTCGCTGTCGGGCGACGTCCCAACACCGACGATCTCGGCCTCGATGCGGCCGGGGTGAAGACGGACGCGCATGGCTATGTGACGGTCGACGATGGATTGCAGACCAACGTGCCCGGTATCTGGGCGCTTGGCGACTGCAACGGACGCGGCGCCTTTACGCACACCGCCTACAATGATTTCGAGATCGTTGCCGCCAACCTGCTCGACGGCGAGGAGCGCAAGGTCAGCGCGCGCATTCCCGGCTATGCCCTCTACATCGACCCGCCGCTCGGCCGCGTGGGAATGACCGAGGCGCAGGCCCGTGCGTCGGGGCGCCCGCTTCTTGTCTCAACCCGGCCGATGACGCGTGTTGGTCGCGCGATCGAGAAGGGCGAAACGAAAGGGCTCATGAAGATGGTGGTCGACGCCGACACCAGACACATCCTCGGCGCGGCGATCCTGGGCACAGGTGGCGATGAGGCAATCCACGGCATCCTGGACATGATGAATGCTGCTCAGCCCGTGTCGACGTTGCGCTGGGCCGTGCCGATCCATCCCACGGTCTCGGAACTCATTCCGACGCTGCTCGGCGATCTTGCCGCGCCTGCATCTTCCTGAGCCAGCCGGACGTGCGCCGCAGAAAATAAGCCAATACGAAGGTCCAATTACCCCGGGTGAGGCCGCCACTATCTCATACGCACTGCAGCGCAGGGATGGAGGCACGCATGACCGAGATTCAGGTCGAACGGACAATTTATGAGATGCCACCGCAAAAAGGCTTCACCGTCGCGCACTTTCTGACCGTGGCGGATATCGAACGATCGGCCCGCTTTTACGAGACGGTCTTCGGCGGGCGGATCCTGAGTATGGGAGACGCCAGCGGTGCGCCGGGCTATGTCCAGATCGCGAACACCTGGCTGATCGTCAACGTAGGCGGCGCGCCGACACCCGACAAACCATCGACCGTGCTCCACGTCCCCGCCAATCCTGATTCCGTCAGCAGCTTCATGAACATTCGCGTAGCGGACATCCAGCAATGCTATGATTTGTGGCGCAGCCGGGGCGCGGAATTCATCACCGAGCCCAAGGAAAAATATGGCGAGACGCGCTGCTATATCCGTGATCCCGATGGATACATCATCGAAGTCGGGCAGAGCAAACCGGACTTTGCGTACGGTTAGTAACTGTTGAGTCTGCTTCGCCGGGAAGCCGCACAAGGAAGAGCAGATGAATGCTGAGATGGCACACCGGGTGAGATCGGGCGAAGGGTTTATCGCAGCGCTTGACCAAAGCGGCGGGTCGACGCCGGCGGCGCTGCGTGCCTACGGGATATGTGAAAGCGCCTATGGTAACGAGGATCGCATGTTCGCGCTGATGGATGCCATGCGCGTCCGGGTGATGGCCGCACCTGCGTTCAACAAGACACGTATCGTCGGCGCTATCCTGTTCGAGCGCTCGTTGAACGATAGAACGATGGGCATGTCGATCCCGACATATCTCTGGGAACAGCGTGGAATCGTCCCTTTCCTCAAGGTGGACAAAGGGCTGGGGGCCGAAACGGACGGGGTCCATTTATTGAGGCGGATTAGCGGCCTGAAAACACTCCTCGACCGCGCCATCAAACTGAAGATCTATGGAACCAAGATGCGCTCGGTCATCCGCCTCGCATCACCGAGTGGCATTTCCGCAATCGTCGCACAGCAATTCGCGCTCGGCCGATTGATCGCCCGCCACGGGCTTCTCCCGATCATCGAGCCAGAGATACTCGTCGCCAGCCCCGAAAAGGCCGCTGCCGAGGCTATTCTCGTGTCGGAACTGGAACGGTCTCTCGATCTTCTGCCTGACGATAACAATGTCATGTTGAAGGTGACACTCCCGGAAGTTGCGGACCTGTATGCCGGACTGGCGGGGCATCCCCGCGTCGTTCGGCTCCTTGCGTTGTCGGGAAGTTACAGCCGCGCCGAGGCCTGTGTGCGGCTGGCTCAAAATCACCACATGATCGCAAGCTTTTCGCGGGCGCTGCTCGACGGGCTCAAATACGCGATGAACGATGTGGCATTTGACACTGCGCTCGCGGCCTCGATCGATGAAATCTTCAGGGCGTCCACGGTGAAGCGATGAGAGGATCGCGATCACTCACGCGGCGAAGGGGTCATCACTACCGTGGCAGAAAGGAGTTCTGCAGCCCCGTCTGATGCCTTATAGCTACGCGAACTGCCGAGCTTTGGCGGACATCGCGCTCAACTTGAATCTTGCAATAGAAAGCACGCCAGCGCGGCGGCCTCGTTGTGCGTCTCGTCCTTGGCGGCGTAAAGCAGGGTCACTCGGTGCGTCCGCGCGAGCACGCGAAGTTGCTCGAACGCCGCGGAGTTGCTCATTTCCATGCGATATCGGCGCAGAAACTCTGCCCATCGCTCGGGCTTGTGCCCGAACCACGTGCGCAGGACACCACTCGGTGCCGCATCCTTGAGCCACAGATCCAGGCCTGCACGGGCCTTCGAAATGCCCCTCGGCCAAAGCCGATCTACAAGGACGCGCATGCCATCTTCCGGCACCGCTTGTTCATAGATCCGCTTGATGCGAACGCTGGAGGAGGCGTCGTTTGAGCTCGCGTTGTATCGCATGGCCTCTCCCTTCGCCGCGATCCTAGGATTTCCGTTGAGCGCCTCGGCCGGTAAAGCCAAAGCTCAGGCTCGAAAACACGGTGTCATAGTCTGTTTCAGCCGAGCTTGGCTGGACCCTTGTCCAGATGACATTCAACAGCCAGGTCCCGCTTGATGGCATGGCAAAGGTCGCCCGGCCAGCCCGGTCGGTCAGGTGTGTTTCCAATGGCGTGGCGTCGTTCTCGAGACGGGTCAGCTTGACCAAGGCTCCGCCCAGCGGCCTGCCCTGATATAAGAGCCGTATGGGGAGCATTGACGGTCGCGGCGTGGCGTAAGGGCTTCGCTCAGGTACGATCTCGAGCGGGAGACCCACAGGACGTGTGACCTGTCCTTGGGAACCACTACCTCCCGGGCCGACCTGCACGATCGATTTCGCACATCGACTGTAATTTTCCGCCCCGTCCCTATCCATCCGACCCAGGCGGATTCGCTGATTGAGCGCCGGGACAAGCCCCTCGGCTCGCAGATAGTCATTGAACCGGAGCGACGGCAGATGCGTCTGCGCGCGGTCATCTGTCTGAAACACGAGCATGTGGGCGCCCGGCTTTTCCAGGACGAAGGTGCCGTCCTCGGAGACACCGCCCAGCCGCAGCACGCCTCTCAGATCGGTCGCGCGACCGTCGGGAGCGACCGCTTCAAAACGAACGATGCGGCGTAGCGGAATAGGCGAGCGCTGGCGTGACGGACCGTGCCCTACTTGCAGCGTCATGCCGGTCGCGACGGCCGACGCCACCCAATAGACGTTGGGTTGCACCCAGAAATCGTGCGCGATAGCGGGAGCGCCCGGCAAAGCCAGCACGACGAGAAAAAGCCGGAGCGTGCGTAGCCGATATGACCGGCGCGGCTTGTTGCACTCGTTCGCCTGCATCGACATGTCCTATTCAAGATGATCGGGAAGATAACCCGGCGTGGTCGACAGAAACGGCAGCGCCGCGACGAGCATGGCAATCGCGATCAGCCAGCTGCAGGCAACCTTCACCGCGATCGAGGCCCGCCGCCGCGTTAGCCAGGCCGCAGGCACCGCGAGCAGGACTGCGGGAACGGCAGCGATCAGATCAGGAGGTTTGCCGGCAAGTGCCACGACCGCGCTGACCCAAACGCCGGCGTTCAGAGAAAGAAAGACACCGACCAGTATGCCGGGCGATCGAGGAAGATACACAGTCGCGGCGCTCGCCGCCGTGCTCGCCCAACATCCCAGGAACGCGATTTCGATCCAGTCATGCGCAAACCCGATCTGCGAAAGAACGGCGACCGCCCCGGCAAGTGCTAGCAGGCTACAAACCCAGGTGCGCCAGGACGCCCGCGCGAGTGCCAGGCCCAGTGCCGCGAGGAGCAGGGTCGCCGGAAGGGCGGCGCCTCTCACCCAACAACCGCGACATAGAGGAAGCCTAGTCCTGCAGTCCAGATCAGCCCACCCATGACGCGCGTCGCAAAAGCTCCGCCGGGCAAGGCGTTCAGGGTTCCGATGCCAATGCCGAGGACATGCAACATTCCCGTGGCGAGCACGAATCCGGTGCTGTACCCAACCGGGTCGGCGGCAGACGGCAGTTCCTGCCCATGCGCATAACCATGAAAAAGCGCGAAAGCAGCGACAATGGTCGAAGCCAACCAGACCGGCGCCCCGAAGGCGGTCGCGATGCACGTGCCCAGCACCAGCACCGAAAGTGCGATGCCGATCTCCACGCCGGGCAGGTGCAGCCCCCACATGGCCAGAAGGGCGCCGCCCGCCATTACGGCCGGAAAGATCATCGGCAGCAGATAGATCAGCGGCCTACCCAGAAACGCGCCCCAGAGGCCCACTGACACCATGGCGAGCAGGTGATCCAACCCGCCGAAGGGATGACGAAAGCCCGACTGGAAGCCACCAGGCAACCCGGTCCCCGAATGCGCCTGCGCCGCGCTGGAACCCAGCACAAAGCCCCCGGCCGCCAGCGTCACCGCGATCAGGCGAGCGCGTCGACCGATGCCTCTGGTCAATGGTCGATGCCATGCGCATCGGGCGGCGCAAGGAACGGGAAATTCGATGCCGAGGGCGCATGCTCATCGCGCGTCAGTCCGTCCCAGGCGGTTGCATCCGCACTCCCACTGATCAGGAGTGACCGCCACACATTGGGCATGTCATAGACCGGGCTGCGCCCCCCACAATCGCTCTTGTAGGATTTTCGGCCGCCCAGCGCGGCAAGCTCCACGCCGAGGAATTGCCTGCAGACGCGCGCCGCGCTGTTCACCCAGAGCCGGTCGTCGGCGAACATCCGGGCGAGCGCGTGGTAGCGCCCTCGCCCGGCCGGCGCGCGGTCCGCCAGGAACTGATTGCCGCACGTGCCGTCGAGTGCGTCCTGGAAGGCGAGCCCCTTCTCGATTTGCGGCGCGAAGCTGAGCATGGCTTTCTCGCTGGCCCCGTTGAACCGCTCGCGTTCGGCGCCGCTGCCGTCATCGCTCGAGAAGGGGGACGCGCCGAGCAATGTGTTTGCTACGAACGGTCGCCCCATACGATCGGCCTGATGATTTGAGGTCGATGTTGTCCCCCACACCGCCAGGAGCGGGCCGCCCCTGGACACCGCATCGAGATCGACCGAGATGACGATCGCCGAGGCTGTCCAGTTGGCCAGCAGGTTGGTCGGCGGACCTCCATCCGTATGCCGCCACTGATCGGCGACGGCTTTGGCGCTCGCCGGATCGAGGCGCGCGCACCCCGCCTCGTCGAGGGGTGCGGCGCCCGTCTTGATCGCATTGGTGGCCACACCATACGCACTCAGCGCCCCCTTCACATTGTTGTAGAACGGGTCGTCCCGCAATCCGGCGAACACGCGAAAGCGGCCCTTACGTCCTTGCAATCCTTTTGGATCGCCTGCGTCTCCCACAACCGAATCCACATCACCCAACCGGCAAACCGCTGTCTTCGGCGATGGAAAACGGCATAGGATCGTGATCGAGGCGGTGGTCCGACCGAAGGATCTCCCGCTGTCGATATGGATGCTGTAGCGCAGCCTGTCCGAGAAGGTGTGCCCCGCCACCGTCATGACGAGATAGAGGCGTCTCCCCTCCGACGCTGTCCAGGCATAGACGTCCGCGATGTCCGCCTGGGGGTTCGCGGTCATCAGCGGCGAATCGAAATGGTCGGAACTCCACGCAGGCCCAGTGCCAGCTACGCCAAGCAACGGCCCGAGCGCCGCCAGGGCGACACAGGCTTTCGCAGACAATCTTGTTCGGCGCATTGTGGACACTCCCGTTCACGACACTCGCCGGAGCAACGCTCCATGGCCGGGGTGCGGAATTAGGGAGGGGCCAGACGGGATCGCTATTGGACGAACGTGTCGTCGATACGTTTGTCCAATGACGCCGGGCAGCAATTGCCGACATGCCATTTTCGACCAAACCCTGGGGTGCGCCGCATCGCGGGCTATGCTGCGTCAGAGGTGGAGTGACGATGCCGACAGTGAAGGAACGCGCGCTATCCCGCGACTTTTTCGCGCGTGACGTCGTGAAGGTCGCCCGCGCGTTGATAGGGACGACGCTACTGGTCGATGGCGTCGGCGGCATGATCGTGGAGACCGAAGCCTATCACGCCAGCGATCCCGCATCGCATAGTTTTCGCGGTCCGACACGACGTAACGCAAGCATGTTCGGTCCTCCCGGCCACGCTTATGTCTATCGAAGTTATGGCCTCCATTGGTGTCTGAACTTCGTCTGCGCGCCCGTGAGCGGCGTGCTGATCCGTGCGTTGGAGCCACGTATCGGTCTCGGCAGCATGGCCGATCGCCGCGGGGTGGCGGATCTCCATCGTCTGTGCGCCGGGCCTGGCCGACTTTGTCAGGCCCTCGCTATCGATCGGACACTGGACGGGCACGCACTCGACCAGCCACCGTTCGAGCTTCTACAAGCCGAAGCGGCGGTTCCGATCAGCGCCGGACCCAGGATCGGCATTACCCGGGCCATTGAGACACCGTGGCGCTTTTGCCTGGCGGGTTCCCGCTTCCTCAGCCGTCCAGCGTGACCCGCGATGAGCCAATGGCACACCAAGATATGGGCGATACCTAAGTGCGATATTGTTCGCTTGCCCACCTCCCCATCTCGACTCCTCGAGAGTGCCACGCATCTCTGAAAGGACGGGAATGATGATCGGGAAAATAGCACTGACTCTGGCAACGGGCGTGGTCGCCCTGGCGGGACTGGCGGCAGCGGCCGGCGGCCCTGGCGATGCCGAGATCGCACATATCGCCTACACTGCGGGCGTGATCGACATCGCGGCGGGAGAGCAGGCGCTGCACAAGTCGAGAAACGGCACCGTGCGGGCGTTCGCTCAGGAGATGGTCCGCGATCACGGTGCGGTGAACGAGCAAGCCCTGGCACTGGTGAATGAGCTGGGCGTGACGCCGCGCGATAACGCGACCAGCAGGGCACTGAAGGAGGCGGCGGATGAGGAGATCAGGAAATTGTCCTCACTCGAGGGTACCGCGTTCGACCGCGCCTATGTGACGAACGAAGTGTCGTTTCATCGGACCGTCAACGAGGCCTTGCGAAAGACGCTCATTCCCGGCGCGCAAAACGGAAGGTTGCGGGCGCTTCTGGAAACCGGACTGAGCCTTTTCAGCGAGCATCAAATGCATGCCGAAGGGCTCGCGGCGAAGCTCGGCTGATGCTGAGCCGGCTTACTTTCGCGCTGATGCTGGTGACGCCAGCAGCTGGCTGGGTTGTGACGACGGGAACACAGGAGCGAAGGCAGGCCGCTGCAATCCACACGATCGTCATCGACAAGATGGCGTTCGGTGTCGCACCGGCGAAGCTGCATGTCGGCGATACGATCATCTGGGTAAATCACGACCTGTTTCGACATACGGCGACTGCCGACGATCGCAGTTTCGATGTGGATATTTTACCCGGCAAAAGCGCCCGGACTGTTCCTTTGCGTGCCGGTATCGTGTCATTCCATTGCACCTATCATCCAGGCATGAAGGGCACGCTCATGATCGCGCCGGCCTGAGCGCCAAGAGGCTTCGAACACGTAGTGCGCAAGTGAATCGATCACAACACGCCGTGCAGCAAATGAACCGCGGCACTAGCCGAACTGGTCTCGCTCCAGCGAGAGGTTGGCATGTACGCTGGAACCGGCTGGCGGGAAATGCCATATGTACCCTTCACGGGGCATCTCATGCCAGACCCTCGTAAGACGGATGAAGCGATCCCTCGCCCCTCACCTAGCGAAAACGGAAACCATATCGTGTCAGACAGCAGCCCGACGCTCGCCGAACTTGATGAGCGGATCGCCATTATCGAGGACAATCTGCGCGACCTGGTGGAACAGGCTGCAGCTTATTCGGGTGGCAACGACGAGGAGCGTTCCTCGGATCGCATTGCAGCGCAGCAGCAAGAGCTCGATGAGCTGAAGAAGCAGCGCGACGCGCTGCGATGATGTGACCCAGCGGGGAGCGTGGCCAATTCGGCTGCTCAAAGGGATTTGCACCGGTCAGGCTGCCACCGGCAAGAGCGGCACGACCGCCCGCGCGGCGAGCTCGTCGAGCCCTTCGGTGATCCAGTGCGAATAATGCCGCTCGATCATGGCAACTTAGGTATCGTGGATCGCGGTCACAAGGCGGATGGGCATCCCCATGCGTGGTCCCCGCGCGATCGAGGAGTGCCGCAGCGCATAAGAGATGATCGCGACCGCGATCGGTGAATGTGTTTGGATAGGACCAGAGATCGAGGAACGTCGCGTCGGCGAGCTGGGCAAGATATCGCTCTGATTCTGTTACCGCCACACCGCGGTCAATCGCTTCCATGGTTCGATGTTCTAGCCCGAACTGAAGGCGCAGGCGTCTTTGATTCTTTCGCCGGTCACCCCGCCTGCCGGCGAACCCGGAACTTGAGAATTCGTTCGAACCGCCCAAACTCACCTTGCTCGACTGCGCCGCTCATGGCGAGCGGAGGAGCTTGCATCGCGCTAAGCGGCGGCGCGCAGGAGCGGCACCACGACCCGCGCGCTCATCTCGTCGAGGCTCTCGGTGATCCACCGGGAATAATGCTTTTCGATCATCATCGTCGATGTGTCGTGGAGCGCTGCGACAAGCCGGATCGGAAGGCCCATCCCGATGCCGCGAACGATCGAACTGTGCCTCAGGGCATAGGGAATGACGCCCGGCAGTCCAGCTGCCCCGACAACTTTGTTCCACCACCTCGTCATCTCGGAAGGTGTCTTCCATGGCGACCGCTCGGACCGTTCCCAGGCGATCTTGTCGACCTGCTTGTAGTGCCAGCGCTCGAGCAGGAATGCTTCTCCGCGCCGGCCCTCGATGGCGGGCCGCAATGCGTCGATGACGTCGCGACCGACTTGAACGCGGATAGTCGCGCCAGCCTTCGCTCCACGCCCTTTTCGCGATGCCGGAATGACGATCCGCCTGTTTACCGCTTGCACGTCCCGCACCCTGAGCCGCGCCAGCTGGGAAAAGCGCGCGCCGGTCGCGGCGAGGAGCAGCGCGAGGCGCGCAAAGTCGCCATCCTCATCCATTTCGCGAGCGATCGCGAGGATCTCCCGGATCTGGTCGTCGTCCAGGACCTGGTTTTCGCGCGCGACAGGTTCGTTCGCAGTTTCGAGTGTGAAGACCGGCTTCAACCCAAATTTGATCGTCACCGGGAGGTCGCTCGGGAGGCCCCTGCGATACTCCTCGAACGCGTAGTTCAGCGCTGCCTTCAACTCCGATACGACCCGCTGCTTGCTGCCGCCTTTCATCGCTGGCAGGCGCCGTTGCCATTCCCGCAAATCAAGCTCCGTCAAATCTCGCAATTTGATGTGGAGCAGCATCGCATCATTCAGAACGTGAGGGCTCAATTTGAAGGAAGCGGTCGATCGCGCAAGGCGTCCTTTCCGCGCGCTCTCGCGTTCATCCCGCATCGCGATATATGGGTTCACGGCATCGCGGACTGTCATGTTGGGGTCGATTTTCCGACCGCCATTGGTCTGTTGTTTGAACCAGTCTTCCGCCCGTTGCGCGGCCTGAGCCCAGCTTAGCACGGTATCGCCATTGGCCTCGCTGTGGTCGTCTGTCGCGCCGAGTGAGATCCGTGCATAGTCGCCGGTGGAACCTGGGCGACGGAAACGCGCGATCCACGTCGCACCGCGCGGTCCGACATAGTAGCCGAGATAGCGGCCCTCTGATATGATCCGCCAATAAGGATGATGCCGCGCCTTCAGGCGAGCACGCACGCTACGTTCGTGAAGACGGTATTCCGCCACAGTCGACTTTCGAAGAGGTACCCGAAAACGCCACCAATACGTCACCAATAGACATACCCGGATCGTGCCAGATGGGCAAGGTCACACTTCTGCTAAACCATTGATTCTAAAGCGTCCATAGCCGTCCATACCCGTGTTTTAGCCTTACTTTCACGGCTGAAACACGGGTTCGATTCCCCTAGGGGTCACCAACATACCCTCCCAGAGGGTCTCAGAATGTGCCGTAAATGGCTGTTTTCTGGGGTTTTTGTGGTATATTCGTCTCAATCGGACTGGCGCGATACCACCACATACCAACGATCTGATGGTATTTCTGATGGCAGCTCGCCGGTCGCTCGGTTGGAGATACCATCATGGCATTGTCCGTCGTTGCGATCAAAGCGGCCAGGAATCGCGAGAAGCCCTATAAACTGAGCGACACCGATGGCCTTTACCTGCTGGTGACGCCATCTGGCGGTCGCTACTGGCGGATGAACTATCGCCACCTGGGCAAGCAGAAGACGCTGTCCTTCGGCGTCTGGCCCGACACCGGGCTCGCCGAAGCCCGCGCCGAGCGGGATGCGGCACGCAAGGTCCTGGCGCGCGGCGATGACCCCGCCGAACGACTCAAGCTTGACCGGATCGCCGCGACTGTCGCGGGATCCAACAGCTTCAAGGCCGTGGCCGAGGAGTGGTTGATCAAGCTGGAGAAGGAAGGCCGGTCAGCGGTCACGATGAAGAAGCTGCGCTGGCTGCTTGGCTTCATCAACGCAGCCATCGGCAAGCGCCCGATCGCTTCTGTCTCTGCGCACGAACTGCTGGTGATGCTGCGCAAAATGGAGAGCAAGGGCCGCTACGAGACGGCCAAGCGGCTCCGGAGCACCTGTTCCCAGATCTTCCGCTATGCCATCGCCACGGCGCGGGCGGAGCGCGATGTCGCAGCCGACCTGCGCGGCGCGTTGATCGTGCCCAAACCTGTCCACCGCGCCGCCATTACCACGCCCAAGGAAGCCGGCGCGCTTCTACGCGCCATCGAAAGCTTCGAAGGATATCCGAACACTCGTGCGGCGCTTCGGCTGCTGCCGCATGTGTTCGTACGGCCGGGTGAGCTACGCTTTGCCGAATGGGCGGATTTCGATTTCGACAAGGGCGTGTGGACGATCCCCCCGCACAAGACCAAGATGCGGCGTCCCCATGCCATCCCCCTCACCCGCCAGGCGCTCGATATCATTGCCTCGATCGAGCATGACGCGGACTATAGCTCATTCCTGTTCCCGTCCCTGCGGTCGGTCGAACGACCCATGTCGGAAAACACCATCAACGCCGCATTGCGCCGGATGGGCTATGCCCAGCAGGAGATGACCGGCCATGGCTTTCGCGCCATGGCGGCAACGCTGCTCAATGAGATGGGGCTCTGGCATCCCGACGCTATCGAACGCCAGCTTGCGCACTGCGACAACAATGCCGTTCGCCGCGCCTATACCCGCGGCGAATATTGGGAAGAGCGCGTGCGCATGATGGAGTACTGGTCCGACCATCTCGATTTCCTGCGCGATGGCGCCAAGGTCTTCAAAGGCAAGTTCGACGAAACCGGGAGACGGAAGGCCTGAAGGCCAGCGGCGGCATGAAAGCTACCGGGCAGGAGGCGCCCAGACCTCGTCATTGCGCGCGCCATCGCGTGCTACCAAAAGGAGAGGCAGGTAGAGCAATAGGGATGACGAAATGAGATTGTTAAGAGCCCGAGCGGAAAGTGGTTGAGCGATATCAGTAGGTTGTGATTCACCGTCGTTGTCGAGACGATAGGAGAAGCAGATGGCCTGGACTGATACCGCCCGCCGGCAGCATAGGCTGGATGGACCGGGCTATCCAAGCGATATGCGCGATGGCGAGTGGGCGCTGATCGAGCCGATGTTTCCAGCAGCGCGTCGCGGCGGTCGTGCGCGCACGACGTGCCTGCGCAAGGTGATGGATGCGATCTTGTATATTGCGTCGAGCGGGGGAGCGTGGCGGATGCTGCCCAAATGCTTCCCGCCGGTATCGACGGTGCGGGGCTATTTCTACGCCTGGCGGGACAGCGGTCTGTTGGTGATGACCGCGCGCGAGCAGGCCGGCCGGGAAGCCGGTCCGAGCGCCGGTGTGATCGACAGTCAGTCGGTCAAGACCACGGAAAGTGGCGGGATTTGCGGCTCTGATGCAGGCAAGAAGGTCAAGGGACGCAAGCGCCATATCATCATCGACACTTGTGGTTTTCTCGTTTTCATCCTCGTCCACGCCGCTGATATTCAAGACCGCGACGGTGCTGTCGAGGTCCTCAAGGCGATCCGATTTCGCTTTCCGTGGTTGCGCCATGTCTTCGCCGACGGGGGCTATGCCGGCGAGAAGCTCAGAAGCGCGCTCAGAGGCAACGGCGAGTGGACTATGGAAATCATCAAGCGCTCGGACACCGCCAAAGGCTTCGAAGTTCTCCCACGCAGATGGGTCGTCGAACGCACTTTCGCCTGGCTGGGGCGATGCCGACGCCTTGCCAAGGACTGGGAGCGATCCATCGAAAGTTCCACCGCAGGGGCCACCATCGCCAGCATCCGCGTGCTCACCCGCAGAATCGCAAGACTCTCAATCAGTTGAGAAAATTTTGAATCGGGCTCTAATCTCGACTTTGTACGATTAAGTGGCGAAGCACAGAGCGTTCGCCATGCGTACGAGGCGAGACGGAGGAATTATCAGTGGTTGTCGGTGCGGCGGGGAGTGTGAAGTAAGTATCCCCCGGCAAAGCCGGGGGCTTTATGATGTGAGCCGCTCAAAGCGGCTGAACCAGACCGCTAACGCGGTCTGACAGATGGGAACCGCCTGATGGCGGTTATCGCCACAGGCTCA
>Ga0163162_10001494_pt1 | contig 21792 bp, 17 predicted proteins | sample S55metaG_FD_115310 | JGI IMG/M metagenome (GOLD analysis project Ga0163162, IMG submission 115310) | Switchgrass rhizosphere microbial communities from Kellogg Biological Station, Michigan, USA - S5-5 metaG | ecosystem: Host-associated > Plants > Roots > Rhizosphere > Soil | place: USA...
AACAACGTCACGAAAACGACCGGCACGAACACGGTCGTTCTCGGCTCCGGCAGCGACGGCTCGCAAAGCAACGTGATCTCGGTCGGCGCGAAGGGCTCCGAGCGCAAGATCGTGAACGTGGCATCGGGCACGGATGACACCGACGCGGTGAACGTCAAGCAGTTGAACGACAAGGTTGCGTCGATCGGCGGTGGCGGATCGGGCCTCGTTACGCAGGATGCGGGTTCGAAGAACATCCTCGTGGCCAGTGCGCTCGACGGCGCAAAGGTTGACTTCAAGGGCACGGCGGGTGAGCGTGAGCTGATCAACGTAGCGAAGGGCACGGGCACGAACTCGGCGGCGACGGTTGGTCAGTTGCAGCCGGTGGTCGCGGCTCTCGGCGGCGGCGCGAGCGTGAATCCGGATGGTTCGATCACGGGCCCGTCGTACACGGTTCAAGGCCAGACGAAGGGCGATGTCGGTTCGGCAATCACTTCGCTGGATACCGGTCTTACCGACGTGAAGAACCAGATCAACGGTGCAGGCCTGGGTCTGGTCGCGCAGGATGCGACCTCGCGTGAAATCACCATCGGTGCCAAGACGGACGGTACGGTGATCAACGCGGCGAACCAGGATGGCGTTGCTCGCACCATCAAGGGCGTGGCAGCCGGCGAACTGAGCGCTTCGAGCTTCGACGCGGTCAACGGTTCGCAGCTTCACTCGGTTGGTAGCGGCCTGGCAACGGCGATCGGTGGCGGTGCGGCACTCAACCCGGATGGCTCGATCACGCAGCCGACGTTCGTCGTCGGCGGCACGTCGGTGCACAACGTGGGTGATGCAGTATCGAACATCGATGGTCGCGTGACGTCGAACACGAACGAGATCGCGAAGATCAACCAGACGATCATCAACGGCGGCGCCGGCGGTGGTGGTGCTGCGGTCGCGAACGCAGTGAAGTACGACTCGGACGCGCACGACAAGGTCACGTTCGGCAAGGAAGGCACGACGGCCTCGCTGACCAACCTGACGGACGCGAAGCTTGCGTCGGATAGCACCGACGCAGTGACGGGCAAGCAGTTGTTTGCGACGAACGCCAAGATCGACGATCTGGGCACCGCGATCAAGAACGTCAGCACGACCGGCAGTTCGGTGATTTCCGTTGGCCCGGTCGATGGCGGCGGTGTCGGGCCGGCGGCATCGGCCACTGGCTCGGGTTCGCTCGCGCTCGGCGGCGGTTCCAGCGCCGGCGGCACGGGCTCGATCGCAATCGGCAACGGCTCCAACGCCGGCGGTAACGGCGCGGTCGCAGTCGGCAAGGATTCGGGAGCCGGCGGCACGGACTCGCTCGCACTCGGAAACGGCGCGCAAGCTCCGGCTGACAACTCGGTCGCACTCGGTGCGCACTCCGTTGCTGATCAACCGAACACGATCTCGGTCGGTTCGGAAGGCAACGAGCGTCGCGTGACGAACGTCGCCCCCGGCATCGCCGGTACGGACGCAGTCAACGTAAACCAGTTGAAGTCGGGACTGGGTGAAGTGTCGCGCAATGCCTACAGCGGCGTTGCGGCAGCCACCGCGCTGACGATGATTCCGGACGTCGACGCCAACAAGACGTTGTCGGTCGGTGTCGGCTACGGCACGTACAAGGGCTATTCGGCAGCGGCGCTCGGCGGCACGGCGCGTATCACGCAGAACATCAAGGTCCGCGTGGGTGCGGGCTGGAGTTCTTCGGGTACGACGGTCGGCGCGGGCGCTGCATACCAGTGGTAAGCCGGTAGTCACGAGCCAGTCGGCGGCGCGCTTCAGTGCGCTGCTTCTGGCGGCCGGTCCGGCCTAAAGAACGATTCGCGAGAGTCGCCCTTGACGGACGGATCGGCATCTACGGTCACGTTTCAAGACAAAAGCGGGCTCTTCTTCGGAAGAGCCCGCTTTTTTTGTGCGTCGCGCTACGTTACACGACGTTCATCCAGTTCGCGCCTCACGGCGCGCAGCGACGCACTCAGAACTCTCTTGTCCGGCGTCGAATCGAGTCGCCTGCGTTACATCCCGGCTTTAGATCTGCACGCCAGGCCAGCCTGCCGCGGCATTACGCCCCCGGCGACCCGTCGCGGCAGTCGGAGGGCATGGACCGGCGAGCCACGTCGCTCAAGCTCCGCATCCCCACGCCAGACGAGCCTGCTGCGGCATTACGCCCCGGCGACGCGTCGCGGCAGTCGAAGGAACGGACCGGCGAGCCTCGTCGCTCAAGCCCCCACGCGGCGCCGCTCCAGCACGTCCTTTGCTTCCGCCAGTTTCTCCGCCAGTTGCGGCCCGCGCGCCAGCGCCACGCCGACAGCAAGAATGTCGCCGATCGCCAGATGCGATACGCGCGAGGTCATCGGCGAGAAGATGTCGGTGTCCTCGTCGACGTTCGCGAAGAGGCCCACGCTCGCCATGCGCGCGAGCGGCGAATTGCCGTGCGTGATCGCGATTACCCGCGCGCCGCCGTCGAGCGCCGATTTGCACGCGTCGAGAATGTCCTTCGTGCGCCCGGTGTTCGAGATCGCGACGACGACGTCGCCCGCGCCGAGCAGCGCCGCCGACGTCGTGTACGTGTGCGGATCGGAATAGGCCACCGACGGCACGCCGAGCCGGAAGAACTTGTGCTGCACGTCGAGCGCGGCGATGCCCGAGCCTCCGGCGCCGTAGAACTCGATGCGCCGTGCACCGGCAAGAAGCGCAATCGCCGCTGCGACGCTGTCCGACGACAGGCTATTGCGCACCTGAATCAGCGCGCCGATCGTCCGGTCGAGCACTTTCGCGGCGACGCCCGACGCCGGTTCGTCCGTGCGCACGTCGCGATACACGGTGGGCACGTCTCCTGCGACGCTCTGCGCGAGCCGGATCTTGAACTCCCGGAAACCCGAGAAGCCGAGCGCGCGGCAGAACCGGGCGATGGTCGGCTGGCTCACGCCCGCGCGCGCGGCGAAGTCGGTCATGGCGAGATCGAGGACTTCGCGCGGCGCTTCGAGAACGTAGTCCGCGAGCTTGCGCTCGGACGGCCGCAATTGTTCGCGCATCGCTTCGACTTGGGACAGCAACATCGGGAATCTCGCCTATGCTGGAAAACGTGTGGACTATAGCCGATGATCGGCTATGTACAAATACTACATAATTAGGCCGAATGCAGATCAGGGATTTCCCTGATGCGTATATGCCATAAGCGATACAGACATAAGTGTCCGCTTAACGAATTGGGCAAAAATCGCGTTGCGATCGTGTAGTTTTTCTACTAACATCGGTAACTCGGCACGGAGACACATCGAACACCAACTGCCGAATCCCCGCGACATTCAACCCAAGCCCTCGACGGCGCATTCAACTGAGACGAGGCGAAGGAGTTTCGATGGTTTCCCCGCATCCGCAATTGAAGAAGGTCACCGACCGCGTGATCGAACGCAGCAAGCCGACGCGCTCGGCCTATCTGGCGCGCATCGACCAGGCGCACGGGCAGTTCCCGGCGCGCGGCGCGCTCTCGTGCGCGAATCTCGCGCACGGTTTCGCCGGTCTCGAGGGCCAGGAAAAATTTGCGATCAAGTCGGTGCGCGAGCCGAACATCGGAATCGTGTCGTCGTACAACGAGATGCTCTCCGCGCATGCGCCGTACAGGAATTTCCCCGACATCATCAAGCAGGCGGCCCGCGAAAGCGGCGGGGTCGCGCAATTCGCGGGCGGCGTGCCGGCGATGTGCGACGGCATCACGCAGGGCAATGCGGGCATGGAACTGTCGCTGTTCTCGCGGGAGGTGATCGCGATGAGCACGGCGGTCGCGCTCACGCACAACATGTTCGACGCGGCGCTGTGCCTCGGCATCTGCGACAAGATCGTGCCGGGACTTTTGATCGGCGCGTTGCAGTTCGGCCATCTGCCGACCATTTTCGTGCCGGCCGGCCCGATGACGAGCGGCCTCACCAACGACGACAAGGCGAAGGTCCGCCAGCAGTTCGCCACCGGCCAGTGCGACCGCGGCGCGCTGCTCGAGGCGGAATCGGCGGCGTATCACAGCCACGGCACCTGCACGTTCTACGGCACGGCGAACAGCAACCAGATGCTAATGGAGGTCATGGGCCTGCATCTGCCGAGCTCGGCCTTCGTCCACCCGCACACGCCGCTGCGCGACGCGCTGACCGGCGAGGCCGCGAAGCGCGTGCTGGAACTGACCGTCGAGCGCGGCAACTACACGCCGGTCGGCCATGTGGTCGATGAAAAGGCGATTGTGAACGGCATCGTCGCGTTGCTCGCGACGGGCGGCTCGACGAATCACACGCTGCATCTGGTCGCGATCGCGCGGGCGGCGGGCATCGTGATCGACTGGAACGACTTCGACGAGCTCTCGCAGGTCGTGCCGCTTCTCGCCAAGATCTATCCGAACGGCAAGGCCGACGTGAACCATTTCCATGCGGCGGGCGGTGTGGCGTTCCTGGTGCGCAACCTGCTGGAAGCCGGGCTGTTGCACGAAGACGTGAAAACCGTCGCGGGTCCGGGGCTTTCGCACTACACGCAGGAGCCCAAGCTCATCGACGGCAAGCTGCAATGGGTGCCGGGCACCGAGGCTAGCCACGACACGAAGGTGCTGCGCGGCATCGAGGAGCCGTTCGCGCCGGACGGCGGCCTGCGCCTGATGCAGGGCAAGCTCGGACGCGGCGTGATCAAGATTTCCGCCGTGGCGCCGGAGCATCGCGTGGTGAAGGCGCCGGCCATCGTGTTCAATTCGCAGGAAGAAGTGCAGGAAGCATTCGACAAGGGCGAACTCAAGCGCGATTTCGTCGCCGTGGTGCGGTTCCAGGGCGCGCGGGCGAACGGCATGCCGGAGTTGCATCGATTGACGCCGCTTCTCGGTGTGTTGCAGGATCAGGGCTTCCATGTGGCGCTCGTCACCGACGGCCGGATGTCGGGCGCGTCGGGCAAGGTGCCCGCGGTGATCCACGTGTCGCCGGAAGCGCTGCTGCACGGACCGCTCGGCAAGGTGCGCACGGGCGACATGATCGTCATCGACGCGCAGGCGGGCGTCCTCGACATCGAGATCGATTCGAAGCAGTGGGCGGCGCGCGTCGTCGAGGCGCCGCTCAACCAGGCAGAAAACGAAGCGGGCTTCGGCCGCGAGCTGTTCGGCGTGTTCCGCAGCGCGGCATTGCCGGCGGAGCAGGGCGCGTCGGTGTTCGGCGCGATGATCGGCGAGGCGAACGGAGCGCACGCTTCGCACGCCCCTCATCACCCGCATGCGACGCACGCGTCGCATGCCACGCACTGAGCGCCAGGGCATATTCGCAACGTGCAGGACCTGAGAGACAATTCGCGGACAAAAAAACCACGCGCCGCACAAAACAGGAGTCGCATCACATGAAAACGGTAAGCGAAATCGTGCGTCTGGGCCCGGTGATTCCGGTGCTGGCCTTCGATTCGGCCGAACAGGGCGAGCACGTGTCGCGCGCATTGCACGCGGGCGGCGTCAAGGTGCTCGAAATCACGCTGCGCACGGCAGCGGGCCTCGAAGCGATCGAGCGTGCGAGCCGTCTCGCGGACGACATCGTCGTCGGCGTCGGCACGATCACGAAGCCCGAGCATTGCGCGCAGGCGAAGAAGGCGGGCGCGCAGTTCGGCGTTTCGCCGGGACTCACGCGGGACATGCACAAGGCCGCGCAGGACGCGGGGCTGCCGCTGCTGCCCGGCGTGATGACGCCGAGCGACATCATCCAGGCGCTCGAACTCGGCTACGAGATCGTCAAGTTCTTCCCGGCGCAGCAGGCCGGCGGCATTCCGATGCTGCAGGCGTTCCACGGCCCGTTCCCGACGCTCAAGTTCTGCCCGACGGGCGGCATCACGGCCGAAACCGCGTCGACTTTCCTTGCGCAGCCGAACGTGGTGTGCGTCGGCGGATCGTGGCTGACGCCGAAGGCGGCGCTTGCCGCGCAAAACTGGGAGGAAGTCACGCGGCTCGCCCGCGCGGCGAGCGAACTGGCCGCTCACGCCTGATCGCCCCCGACCGGCGCGGCAGCGTTCGGCACATGCAAAAGCCTCTGCGACCTCGAGTCACGGAGGCTTTTTTCATATTTATGGAAGCGTGCTCTCTCGACGCTCGCTGCCAGCAAGTAAAATCCGCAATCCTCGGCGCCGCGTGTACGCTTGCCGGACGCCGCTGTAGGCAGTAACGCAGCGACGGCAAACGCACCCGTAGCGATAAACGTCAACAAAACAAAGGAGGCGCTTCATGGAGCCCGTCCACGGCAGCATGCTGCTCGTCTACGCGGTCATTGCGATCGCAGTGCTGATCCTGATGATCACGCGCTACAAGGTCTACCCGTTCCTCGTTCTGCTCATCGTGTCGCTGCTGCTGGGTCTTGCCGTCGGCATGCCGATGGACAAGATCGTCAAGGCGTTCGAAACCGGCAACGGCAATACGCTCGGCCACATTGCGGTGGTGGTCGGCCTCGGCACGATGCTCGGCAAGATGATGGCCGAATCGGGCGGTGCGGAGCGGATTGCGAATACGCTCATCCACCTCTTCGGCGAAAAGAACATTCACTGGGCGATGATGTTCGTCGCGATCATCGTCGGCCTGCCGGTGTTCTTCGAAGTCGGCTTCGTGCTGCTGATTCCGATCGCGTTCAACGTCGCGAAGCGCACCGGCAAGTCGCTGCTCCTGATCGGCCTGCCAATGGTTGCGGGTCTGTCGGTCGTGCACGGCCTGATTCCGCCGCACCCTGCCGCGCTCCTCGCCGTGCAGGCGTATCACGCGGATATCGGCAAGACGATCGCCTATGGTCTGATCGTCGGTGTGCCGACGGCCGTCGTCGCCGGCCCGCTGTTCGCGCTGCTGATTCACAAGTACATCAAGCTGCCGGAGAACAATCCGCTCGCCGAACAGTTCGTGGAGTCCCACACGGAAGGCCAGCGCCGCGACCTGCCGGGCTTCGGCGTGACGCTCTTCACGATCCTGCTGCCCGTGATCCTGATGCTCGTCGGCAGCTGGGCGGATCTCGTGTTCACGCCGAAGACGTTGCCGAACGACCTGCTGCGCTTCATCGGCTCGTCGGATATCGCGCTCCTGATCGCCGTGCTCGTCAGCTTCTGGACGTTCGGCGCGGCGCGCGGCTTCAATCGCGAGCAGATCCAGAAGTTTTGCGGCGAATGTCTCGCGCCGATCGCGGGGATCACGCTGATCGTGGGCGCGGGCGGCGGTTTCGGGAACATTCTGCGCGAAAGCGGCATTTCGCAGCAGATCGTGGCGTCGGCGTCGCAGGCGCATCTGTCGCCGCTCCTGCTCGGCTGGTTCGTGGCCGCGCTGATCCGTCTGGCAACGGGCTCCGCGACGGTCGCGATGACCACCGCGTGCGGCATCGTCGCGCCGATCGCGGCTGCCGCGGGCGGCAACGTGAGCCCCGAATTGCTGGTGCTCGCGACGGGTTCCGGCTCGCTCATCTTCTCGCACGTGAACGATGGCGGCTTCTGGCTGATCAAAGAGTATTTCGGGATGACGGTGGGCCAGACGTTCAAGACCTGGTCGCTGTGCGAGACGATCATCTCGGTATTGGGTTTGGGACTGACTTTCGCGCTCGCGACGGTCGTGTAGGCAACAAGCTTGCGTGGGACGAGAGTAAGCGCTAAAGCGCTAACTCTGGCCGACAGCTTTGCATGGGACGAGAGTAGGCGCTAAAGCGCCAACTCTCGTCGACAGGAGACTTCGATGATACTGATCGCGATGGGTGTTTCGGGCTGCGGCAAGTCGCTGATTGGCGAAATGCTGGCAGAGCGCCTGAAATGCGCCTTCACCGACGGCGACGCGTTTCACAGCGCCGCCAACAAGGAAAAGATGCACAAGGGCATCCCGCTGACGGACGACGACCGATGGCCGTGGCTGCGCACGATCCGCGCCGCGATCGAGGAAAAGCAGGGCGCGAAGGAGACGGCGGTGTTCACGTGCTCGTCGCTCAAGCGCTCGTACCGCGACATCCTGCGGGCCGGCGACCGCGACGTGACGTTCGTGTTTCTGCACGGCACGCAGGAATTGCTGCAGAAGCGCCTGAGCGAGCGCAAGGGCCATTTCTTCGATCCGTCGCTGCTGCAGAGCCAGCTCGACACGCTCGAGCCGCCCGGTGCGGACGAGGCGATCGAGGCGGATATCGCGATGACGCCCGATCAGATCGTCGAGAAAGTGCTGAAAGAGGTAAAGGAGCGCTGATCCGCACAGCGCGGCCAGCCAGACAAAATGGGCATCCCGCGGGACGCCCATTTTCTTGCTCCATGCCGCAAGCGCGTTACCTGATCCGCTTCGCCAGTTCGACCGCCTTGCCCACGTAGGACGACGGCGTCATGTCGAGCAGCAGCTTTTTCGCGTCGGCGGGAATGGCGAGGCCGTTGATGAACGCCTGCAGGCCCTCGCGCGTGATGCCCTTGCCGCGCGTCAGTTCCTTCAGCTGTTCATACGGATTCTCGATGCCGTAGCGGCGCATCACCGTCTGCACCGGCTCGGCCAGCACTTCCCACGTGTTGTCGAGGTCTTCGTTCAGCCGCGCCGCGTTCACTTCGAGCTTGTCGAGCCCGCGAATCAGCGAATCGTAGGACAGCAGCGAATACCCGAGCGCCACGCCGATATTGCGCAGCACCGTCGAATCGGTCAGGTCGCGCTGCCAGCGCGAGACGGGCAGCTTGTCGGAGAGGTGGCGCAGGGTCGCGTTCGCGAGGCCCAGATTGCCTTCAGAATTTTCGAAGTCGATCGGATTGACCTTGTGCGGCATGGTCGACGAACCGATTTCCCCCGCTTTCGTCTTCTGCTTGAAATAGCCGACGGAGATATAGCCCCACACGTCGCGGTCGAGGTCGAGCAGGATCGTGTTGGCCCGCGCGATGGCGTCGAAAAGCTCGGCCATGTAGTCGTGCGGCTCGATCTGGATCGTGTACGGATTGAACGTGAGCTTGAGCCGCTGTTCGACGACTTCCTTCGAAAACGCTTCCCAGTCGAACTCCGGATACGCCGACAGGTGCGCGTTGTAGTTGCCGACCGCACCGTTCATCTTGCCGAGGAGCGGCACGGCGGCGATGCGCTCGATCGCGCGCGAAAGGCGCGCCGCGACGTTCGCGATTTCCTTGCCGAGCGTCGTCGGGCTGGCGGGCTGGCCGTGGGTGCGCGAGAGCATCGGCTGCGCGGCGTGTTCGTGCGCGAGCCTGACGAGCCGTTCGTGCACCGAGCGCAGCGCGGGCAGGATCACATGCTCGCGGGCGCCGGCGAGCATCAGCCCGTGCGACGTGTTGTTGATGTCCTCCGACGTGCACGCGAAATGGATGAATTCGCTCGCGCGCTCCAGTTCCGGCTGGCCCTTCACCGATTCCTTCAGCCAGTATTCGACCGCCTTCACGTCGTGATTCGTCACGCGCTCGATATCCTTGATGCGCGCGGCATCGTGCGCCGTGAAGCGCTCGACGAGCTGCAGCAGGAATTGCTCGGAGGCGTCGGAAAAACGCGGGACTTCGGCGAAACCGGCGCGAGAGAGCGCGATCAGCCAGTGGATTTCGACCATCACGCGATGTCGCATGAAGGCGGCTTCGGAGAGCCAGTCGCGCAGGGCTTCGGTCTTGGCGGCGTAACGGCCGTCGAGCGGCGACAGCGCGGTGAGCGCGAAGAGGGTATCGGGACGGGTATCGGACATGGTGGCAGCCGCGGCTTCGAGACGGGGAGAACCGGGGATTTTACCATCGGACGCGGCCGAAACCGGCGCGGGGCTGCTCCGGTGTGCCGACATTCTCCCGGCAGCCTTGGTGACGCCCGCCGCCAGCGCGCCCAGGTGCGGGCGGCCCTTCCCCGTGCGCGGCTGTGCCGCCCGCGGCATGCGCGTCCGCAATCGGGCGGTATCCGGCGTTGCTTTCCTTGCTGGTGAGCGGTCCCGCTCAGCCCGTGCGCAGCGCCAGATCGAGCGCCTGAAGCTGCGCCGGCGTGCCGACGTTCTCCCAGCGGCCTTCGTACAGCTCGCCGCTCGCGCGCCCCGCCGCGATCGTCTCGCGGTAATAGGGCGTGAGCGCGCGCCGCGTGCCGGGCGCGAGATCGCGGAACATGCGCGTGTCGTAGAGCCCGATGTTGCCGAACGTGTAGCGCGGCATGCCGTCGAGCGACAGGCGGCCGTTGTTCAGCGCGAAGTCGCCGGCGGGGTGAAAGCGCGGGTTCGGCACCATCACGAGGTGCATGCCGGGCCGGTTTGCCGCGGCGAGGGCGGCGGCATGCGCGGCGAGCGCGGCGTAGTCGAAGTCGCAGAACACGTCGCCGCTCACCGCTGCGAACACCTGCGGTTCGCCGCGTTCTTCCAGCAGCGGCAGCGCCTGCGCGATGCCGCCCGCGGTTTCCAGCGCCTCGGTTTCCGCCGAGAAGCGCAATTGCACGCCCCAGCGCGAGCCGTCGCCGAGCGCCGCTTCGATCCGGTCGCCGAGCCAGGCGTAATTGATCACGATGATCTCGACGCCCGCCGCGGCCAGCCGCTCGATCTGCCAGACGATCAGCGGCTTGCCTCCGGCTTCGAGAAGCGGTTTCGGGCAGGTATCGGTGAGCGGACGCATGCGCTCGCCGCGTCCGGCGGCGAAGATCATCGCCTTTCTGAGAGATGCGCTCATTCAGGCGCGCTCAGAACGTGTAGCCGACGTCGGCCGCGCGGCCTTCGAGCGTATCGAGCAGGCGGGCGAAGGGCCGCAGCGGCCTGTAGCGTTCCGCCACCTTGCGCGCATAGCCGATGAAGCGCGGCAGGTCGGCGAGATATTGCGGCTTGCCGTCGCGGTAATAAATGCGTGAGAAGAGCCCCAGCACCTTGATGTGGCGCTGCAGGCCGATCCATTCGAGCTGCCGGTAGAACTCGCCGAAGTCCGCGTCGGCGGGCAGCCCCGCCTTGCGGGCGCGCTCCCAGTAATACGCGATGCAGTCGAGCTGGAACTCCTCGTCCCAGCTCACGAATGCGTCGCGCAAAAGCGACGCCAGGTCGTATGTGATCGGGCCGTATACCGCGTCCTGGAAGTCGAGCACCCCGGGATTGGGCTCGCACACCATCAGGTTGCGCGGCATGAAATCGCGCAGCATGAAGGTTTGCGGCTGGGCGAGCGCGCTTTGCACGAGGACGGCGAAGGTATCGTCGAGCACCTTGCGCTCGGCGCCGGTCAGCGTATGCGACAGATGCCGCCCGACGAACCACTCCGGCATCAGTTCCATTTCGCGGCGCAGGAACGCTTCGTCGAAGGGCGGCAGCACGCCCTCGCGCGAGGCGAGCTGGAAGCGGATCAGCGCGTCGATCGCGGCGCGCATCAGCTCCCGCGCGTTCTTCTCGTCGAGCACGGAAAGATACGACGTCGTGCCGAGATCGGTCACGAGCATGAAGCCGGCGTCGAAATCGGTTTCGAGAACCGTCGGCACGTGCACGCCCGCCTCGGCGAGCAGGCCCGCGACCTGCACGAACTCGCGGCACTTCTCGGGCGGCGGCGCATCGACCGCGATCAGGGTCTTGCCGAACGCAGCGGCGCTTCCCAGCCGGAAATAGCGGCGGAAACTGGCGTCGGTCGAAGCGGGGGCGAGTGTCGGAAGGTCCAGCCGATAGCGCGCGGTGTGCGCTTCGAGCCAGGCGTAAAGCTGTGTAAGGCGGGCGTCGGGGGGAATGTGCGTCATAAATTCGAGAGGCAAAACATCTTGCCATATAATACCCCACGACTTTTTTACGCGATCCATTTTCACCCGGCGCGAAGCCCCGACGACCGCCCGCCTCAATATTCGATCGAGTGTCATCTTTCGTTCGCAGCCGGAGTGTCAGATTCGACTGCGCAGCACGGGCGCGCACCCGGGCGCGATTTGCATGCAACTCAGCGTCCGTGACGCGTAACGGGAGCGAACGGGATCGAACGGGATCGAACCGCCACCCATACATGCCGCCACGACAGTTTCCAATACCGATTACCAAGCGTCATGCTCTGCCACGTAGACGGCGGCTCGTCGCGGCGCTCCTGGCGGCGCCGGGCATCTTGCCCGCGCTCTCGCACGCCCAGCTCGTCGGCGCGGCCGCGGAGCCGCAGCCGCTGGACGGCCCCGGCAACCTGCGGCTTGCGCCCCAGCTCGAGGAGCGGCCGCTGCGTTCCGGCGAACAGCCTGCCACCTTCCTGCTGGGCGACAAGGCGACCGGCACCACCGACGAGGACATGGCCGCGAAGGGCGCGGCGGAAGTGCGGCGCAACGTGTCGGTGATCAAGTCGGATGCACTGCACTACGACCAGGACACCGACATGGCCGACGCGTACGGCAATGTCAGGATCATCGGCAACGGCAACACGTTCGCCGGCCCGGAAGCGCACCTGAAGATCGAAGCCAACGAAGGCTTCATGACGAACCCGAAGTACCGCTTCAATCTGACGGGCGGATCGGGAAGCGCCGAGCGCGTCGACCTCATCGACAACGAGCAGGCGCGCGTCGACCACGGCACCTACACGGCGTGCGAGTGCGAGACCGATCCGGCGTGGTACATCAAGGGCACGTCGTTCGACTTCGACACCGGCGCGCAGGAGGGCATCGCGCACAACGGCGTGCTGTTCTTCCAGGGCGTGCCGGTGTTCGCGAGCCCGTGGCTGTCGTTTCCGCTCACGAGCGACCGGCGCAGCGGCCTGTTGCCGCCGACGTTCTCGCTCAGCTCGACGACGGGTTTCGAAGCGACGATCCCGTATTACTTCAACATCGCGCCGAACCGCGACCTGACCCTGACGCCGCGCCTCATGACGCGCCGCGGCGTGCAGATGGCGGGGACATACCGTTATCTGTCGCCCACGTATTCGGGCACGATCACGGGTGAATTCCTGCCGAACGACCGGCAGACGCACACGAACCGGTACGCGATCTACCTGCAGCACCAGCAGAACCTCGGCAACGGGTTCGGTGCCTACGTCAATTACAACAAGGTTTCCGACGATCAGTATCCGGAAGACCTGGGGAGCGCGTCGAACCAGTTCGTGAACGGCACGCAGCTCCTGTACCAGCAGGAAGCGGGGCTGACGTACAACAACGGGCCGTGGACCGTGCTCGCGCGCGAGCAGCGCTGGCAGACGCTGCAGCCGTCCGTTCCGCCGTACGCGCGCGAGCCGCAGTTGAACGTGCAGTACAACAAGTACAACGTCGGCGGCTTCGACTACGGCGCGGAAGCGGACTACACGCGCTTCACGATCACCCAGACAGGCGCGACCGACGGCCAGCGCGCCGTCTTCAATCCGTACCTGAGCTACGGGGTCAACGGGCCGGGCTACTTCGTCACGCCGAAGGTGCAGTGGCACTTCGCGTCGTACGACCTGTCGCATATCCAGACAGGGCTGGCGCCGGGCCAGCCGGGCTTCCTGCCGGCGAACGAGCCGAAGAACTTCACCGAATCGATCCCGACGATCTCGTTCGACACCGGTCTCGTGTTCGACCGCTCGGTGCGGCTCTTCGGGCGCGACTACATCCAGACGCTGGAGCCGCGCCTCTATTACGTCTACACGCCGTATCACAATCAGGACTTCGCGCCGATCTTCGATACCGCCGAAGCCGACTTCGGCCTCGCGGAGATCTATACGCCAAACACGTTCGTCGGCAATGACCGCATCGCGGATGCGAACCGCCTGACAGCCGGCCTCACGACGCGTTTCATCAACCCGGCGACGGGCGACGAGCGCGCGCGCTTCGTGATCGCGCAGCAGTATTACTTCCAGAGCCAGCGCGTCACGATCACGCCGGGCACGTCGCCCGACCAGGCCAAGCACTCGGACCTGATCGCGGGCGCGGCAATCAAGCTGGGCGCGGGTTTCGCCTCGGAAACCGCGTTCCAATATAATGCCGACAACAACCAGCTCGTGCGATCGAGCATCGGTTTCTCGTTCAGCCCCGCCGACCGCAAGGTGATCAACGTCGGCTACCGCTACACGCGTTCCAACCAGACCACGCTGTCGGACGAGCCGATCAACCAGATCCTGTTCTCGGCGCAGTGGCCGCTCACGCGTCGCCTCTACGGGGTGGGCCGCGTGAACTACGATCTCGCGAGCCATCGTCTCGTCGACGGTCTGCTCGGGTTCCAGTACGATGCCGACTGCTGGCAGCTCGGGTTAGGCATGCAGCGCTATGCGAACGGCGTCACGAGCACCGGCCAGTCGTCCGCGGGCACGCGCGTGCTCGCGCAATTGACGTTCAAGGGCCTGTCGAACGTCGACAACGGCCTCGTGGCCGCGTTCCGCTCGAGCGTTCAGGGCTACCAGACGCCGCCGCCTCCGGCGCCGCCGCTCTCCCGTTTCAGCAACTACGAATGAGGGCGGCCGGCGGCGATGCGAACGGGCGGCAGCAGGTGAAAAGCGGGTCGCACCAATCGCAGGACAGGCAGCACACGCGCGGGTTTTTGCCCGCATTTGATGGAGTATCTGTGGCAGACATGAACATGTTTCGATCGATAACGCTGGCAGCGGGCGCATTCGCCGCAGCGCTTTTTCTCAGTTCGCCGGCCGGTGCCCAGGCCTTGTCGAAGGGCAATGTGCAACTTGCCGACTCGGTCGTGGCGGTCGTCAATAACGACGTGATTACGCAGCGCGAACTCGAGGACCGCACGGGCCTCATCACGCGCCGGCTGCAGCAGCAGAACGCGCCGGTGCCGCCTGCCGCGCAGTTGCAGCGGCAGGTGCTCGACCAGATGGTGCTCGAACGCATTCAGTTGCAGAAGGCGAAGGAAGACAACATCACCGTCGACGACGCCACGGTCAAGCGCACGCTCGAGCGCCTCGCGCAGCAGAACCAGATGACGCTCGACGTCTACCGCGCGCGCATCGAGGCGCAGGGCGTGCCCTGGTCCACGTTCACCCGCGACGCGCGCACGGAACTCACGCTCTCGAAGCTGCGCGAGAAGGAAGTGGACAGCAAGGTCCTGGTATCGGATGCGGAAGTGGCGAACTATGTCGCGAGCCAGCGCGGGCCGAACGCCAGCCAGACGAGCGACCTGCGCCTGCAGCACATCATGTTCAAGGTGCCGCCGGACGCGCCGCAGGCCGACATCGACGCGATCCAGGCCAAGGCCGAAGCCGTGCTGAAGCAGGCCCAGGCGGGCGACGACTTTACGAAGCTCGCCCAGGCGAACTCGCAGGATACCGACGCCGCGAAAGGCGGCGATCTCGGCTTTCGCACGCAAAGCTCGCTGCCTGCCGGCATCGTGACCTCGGTGTCGACGCTGCGCCCGGGCCAGGTCGTGCCGCAACTGATCCGCACCACGGGCGGCTTCGAGGTCATCAAGCTGGTCGAGCGGCGCTCGGGGCAGGGCACCGCGGCCGACGCGCCGAAGCTCGTGCAGACTCATGTGCGGCACATCCTGCTGCGCGTGTCGGACGGCATGTCGGAGTCGGCGGCGCGGCAGAAGCTTCTCGACATCAAGCGCGAAGTGCTCGCCGGCGGTGATTTCGCGAACTTCGCGCGCACCTATTCGCAAGACGGCTCGGCGTCGCAGGGCGGCGATCTCGGCTGGATCAGCCCGGGCGAGACGGTGCCCGAGTTCGAGCGCACGATGAACAACCTGAAGGACGGCGACGTCAGCGATCCGGTGCGAAGCGAGTACGGCTATCACCTGATCCAGGTGCTCGGACGCCGCGAAGCCGAAGGCTCGGCCACGGAGCAGCTCAACATCGCGCGTCAGGCGATCGGCCAGCGCAAGGCGGAGCAGGCATATTCCGACTGGCTGCGCGAACTGCGCGACACCGCCTACGTGCAATACAAGGGCGTCGCCGGCCAGCAGGAGCAGTAACGATGAACGCGGCCTCCGACGCCCCCGCACTCTCGATCGCGATCACCACCGGCGAGCCCGCCGGCGTGGGTCCCGAATTGACGGCGGCGGCGCTTCGCGAGGCGGCGGCCCGCTGGCCGTCGGCGCGTTTCACCGTGCTCGGCGACCGCGATCTGTTGCAGGAACGCGCGGGTTCGGCCGGCGCGCTTTCAGCCACGTTCCCCGCCGCGCAGGTCGAGATCGAGCATCACGCGCTCGCCGTGCCCTCGCGGCCGGGCAAGCTCGACGCCGCCAACGGCAGCTACGTCCTCGGACTGCTCGACGCGGCGATCGACGGCGCGCTCGCGGGCCGTTTCGACGCCATCGTCACGGCGCCGCTGCAAAAAAGCACGATCAACGACGCCGGCGTGCCGTTCACCGGCCATACCGAATATCTCGCCGAGCGCACGAACACGCCGCGCGTCGTGATGATGCTGGCGGGCACGGGTCCCCGGCCGCTGCGTGTCGCGCTCGCGACCACGCATCTGCCGCTCAAGTGCGTGTCGGCGGCGCTGACGGTCGAGGGCATCGTCGAGACGCTGCAGATCATCGACCACGACCTGCGCGCGCATTTCGGCCTGCCGGCGCCGCGCATCCTCGTGACGGGGCTCAATCCGCATGCGGGCGAGAACGGCTATCTGGGGCGCGAGGAAATCGACGTGATCGCGCCCGCGCTCGAACGCGCCCGCTCGCTCGGCATCGACGCGCCCGGCCCCTATCCCGCCGACACGCTGTTCCAGCCGCGCTATCTGAAAGACGCCGATTGCGTGCTCGCGATGTTCCACGACCAGGGCCTGCCGGTGCTCAAGTTCGCGACCTTCGGCGAAGGCATCAACGTGACGCTCGGCCTGCCGATCATCCGCACGTCGGTCGATCACGGTACGGCGCTGGATCTCGCGGGCACGGGCCGCGCCGACGCTGGCAGCCTGATCGCGGCCATCGATACCGCCGTTTCGATGGCCCGCCACCGGCGCGCCGGATGACGGCCGCGCGCGCCTATCTTCATTCACGCAGTCCGGAGCGGTCTTTTCGATGTCCACCAAGCACCAGGGCCATTTCGCGCGCAAGCGCTTCGGGCAGAACTTCCTCGTCGATCAGGGCGTGATCGATTCGATCGTCGATACGATCGCGCCCCGGCGCGGCGAGCGCATGGTCGAGATCGGGCCGGGTCTCGCCGCGCTCACCGAGCCGCTGATCGAACGGCTCGCGACGCCTGAGTCGCCCCTGCACGCGGTCGAACTCGACCGCGACCTGATCGCGCGGCTCGAAAAGCGCTTCGGCGAACTGCTCGTGCTGCATTCCGGCGATGCGCTCGCCTTCGACTTCGGCTCGCTCGCGCTGGAAGGCGAGAAGCCGTCGCTTCGGATCGTCGGGAATCTGCCCTACAACATATCGAGTCCGCTGCTGTTTCACCTGACGGCATTCGCGTCGAAGGTCGTCGATCAGCATTTCATGCTGCAGGACGAAGTGGTCGAGCGGATGATCGCCGAGCCGGGCGGCAAGGATTTCGGGCGGCTCACCGTGATGCTTCAGTACCGGTATGTGATCGATAAGCTGATCGACGTGCCGCCGGAGTCGTTTCAGCCGCCGCCCAAGGTGAACTCGGCCATCGTGCGGATGATTCCGTACGCGCCGCACGAGTTGCCGGAAGTCGATGAACGGGTGCTCGGCGAAGTCGTGCAGGCGGCGTTCTCGCAGCGGCGCAAGATGATGCGCAACACGCTCGCGGGCTATCGGGACAGGGTCGACTTCGATGCGCTCGGCTTCGACCTTGCGCGGCGCGCCGAGGAAGTACCGGTTTCCGAATACGTGAAGCTCGCGCAGGTGGTCAGCGCGAATGCCGGCTAAGCGCTCTAGCGGCGCGCCGGCTTGTTCACGAGCATGATGCCCGCCAGCACCATCGCGGCGGCCGTCATGAAGCGCAGCGTGAAATGCTCGCCCAGCAGCAGCACGCCGAAGGTCACGCCGAAGATCGGCGTCAGGAAGGAAAACACGGACAGTCGCGACGCCATGTAGCGCGTCAGCAGCCAGAACCACGTCAGATAGCTGATGAACGCGATGACCACCGCCTGATACGCGAGGCTCGCGAGCGCAAGCGGCGTCACGGTGCTGACATGCGCCTCGCCGAGTCCGAACGAGAGCGCGAGCAGCAGCACCGCCGATACCGCCAGCTGATAGAAAAGCGTCTTGCTCGCGCTCGCCTGCGCGAGCGAGGTCGCGCGCACGAGGACGGTCGTCGCGGCCCACAGCAGGCCGCCCAGGACGCCGAGCGCATCGCCCGCGAGGCCGTGCAGCGTCGACGCGCTGTTCGGATTGCCGTGCAGGAAGCCGTCCGCGAACGCGAGCGCGATGCCGCAGAACGCGAGGCCGATGCCGAGCCATTGCACGCGGCGCATCTTCTCGCCCGCGACGAACCAGTGCAGCCCGAGCGCCGTGAAGCACGGCGCGGTGTAGAGGAAGACGGCCATGCGCGAGGCCGTCGTGAGTGTGAGGCCGAAGAAGATGCAGACGAACTCGCCGCCGAACAGAATCCCGGCGAGCACGCCCGCGCCGAGCGTGCCGTCGCTGCGGAAAAGCGCCGTGCCGCGCGAGCGCGACCAGAGCCAGACGAGGAACGTCGCGATCAGCGAACGGATGCCCGCCTGGAGCATCGGCGGGAACGAGGCGTTGGCTTCCTTGATTGCGACCTGCTGGAAGCCCCAGGCCGCGCACAGCACGACCATGACGATGACCGCGGTTGCGTCGGGGGCGCGGCGCAGGGACAGGGGCGAGGCGGGGGCGGAGGTGCTCATCGGCGGGTCTGGGCGGCTCGGGCGGAAGATTGCGTTCGCGACGAGCCGCCCGGCTCATGCACTATTTTGGAGCGTCGATTTTGCCACCGATTCGCCCGCTGTGCGCATGCCAGGGTCAGGCGCAGGGTCGTGCGCCGAATCACGACCCCGACCGGCGAGCCGGTGCCCTTCAGGCGTGTCGTTCGATCAGCTCGACCTTGTAGCCGTCCGGATCTTCGACGAACGCGATCACCGTCGTGCCGCCTTTCACCGGGCCTGCTTCGCGCGTGACCTTGCCGCCCGCATTGCGAATGCGGTCGCAGGCGTCGGCGGCGCTGTCGACTTCGAGCGCGATGTGGCCGTAAGCGGTGCCGAGGTCGTACTTGTCGACGCCCCAGTTATAGGTCAGTTCGAGCACGCTGTTCGAGGTCTCGTCGCCGTAACCGACGAATGCCAGCGTGTACTTGTACTCGGTGTTCTCGCTCTGGCGCAGCACTTTCATGCCGAGAATGCGCGTGTAGAAATCGATGGAACGCTGCAAGTCGCCGACGCGCAGCATCGTATGAAGAAGTCGCATGATGGGGATCCTGTGGGGTGGACTCGATGGCTCGATGAGACTTGAATGAGCGCGGCCGCCGCGAAGTGTCTTCTGCACTCGCGCGCGATCCGCGTTGCGAGCAAAATTGTACCGCCCTGCGCAAATGCCCGCAGGCGCGGCCCGCGGCAGCTGTACGCGCTGTAAGGCGCGGCTACAGCACGGGCAGCATTTCGGGCGGATGGTGCTTGAGCGTATGCCGCGCTTCCCGGAACTCGGGAAAGATCGATTCGACCGTTTCCCAGAAGCGCGGGCTGTGGTTCATCTCGCGCAGATGCGCAAGCTCATGCGCGACGACGTAGTCGATGATCGAAAGCGGGAAGTGAATCAGCCGCCAGTTCAGGCGGATCTTGCCGTCGCTCGAGCAGCTGCCCCAGCGCGTCGCCGCCGACGAGAGCGCGTACGCGCGAAATTCCACGCCAAGCCTTTCCGCATACACGACGAGCCGGTCGCCGAAAATCCGCTTCGCCTCGGTTTGCAGCCAGCCCTGCACGCGGTCCTTGATCTGCTGAGGGTCCGCGAGCGCGGGCAGCGCGAGCGAGAGGACGCTGCTCTCGGCATCGAAGTAGAGCGCGCTGCGGGTCGAGCCGAGCGACACGCTGATCGTCTTGCCGAGATACGGAAACTGCGCGCCGTCCTTCCAGTCGATTCGCGGCAGAGCGCGCTGCTCGACGCGGGTCTGCCATTCGGTGAGCTTCCTGAAGATCCACTTCTGCTTTTCCGCGATCGCGCTTTCGATGTCGGTCAGCGTGACCCAGCGCGGCGCGGTGATCGCGAGCCCGGTACCGTCGATCGTGAAACCGATCGTGCGGCGCGACGAGCGCTTGAGACGATATTCGAGCGTCTGCTGTCCGAGCACGAACCGGCGCAGGCGCGTGCCGTCCGGTGCATGCAGCGGCGGCGCGGCGGGGTCGGCGGAAGTGATGTCGCCGAGCAGCGGCGCGGGTGTGGCGGAAGGATTCATGGACGACGGCGCGAGAGACGCGGGCGCGGCGAAAGCCGGCGCGTCCGCGAACGGCAGATCGAGTTGCAGGTTGTCGAGCGCGACAGCGGGACGCTGCCGCGATGGGGGCTTCTGCATCGGCTCAGCTTTGCGCTCGCGGCGCAGGAATGACGAGAAGAACGAAAAAGGCAATGCGCGGCTCGGGTTCTTTGCGGTCGATTCAGCGGCCGGCGGACACGTGTTGCGCGCCCGGCGATGCCGCATTGGTCGAACTGTAAGCCCCCGGATCGATACGACGCATTTCCGTCTCGATCCAGTCCTCTACGCGCTGGTTGACTTCTTCCGGCGTGAGGCCCGCTGTGTCGATCGGCTTGCCGATCGACACCGTGACTATACCCGCATATTTGAGAAAGGAATTGCGCGGCCAGACGTGCCCCGCGTTGTGCGCGATCGGCACGACGGGCGCACCGGTCGCGACCGCGAAACGCGCGCCGCCAGTCTTGTACTTGCCGTGGCTGCCCACGCGCGTGCGCGTGCCCTCGGGAAACATGATGACCCACGCGCCTTCGTCCATGCGGGCGCGTCCCTGCCGCGTCACCGAGGCGAATGCGTCCTTGCCCTGCTTGCGGTCGATGTGAACCATCTTGAGCAGCCCGAGCGCCCAGCCGAAGAACGGCACATAGAGCAGCTCGCGCTTGAATACATAGCAGAGCGGGCGCGGCATCAGCGCGGGAAACGCGAGCGTCTCCCAGGCGGACTGGTGCTTCGACAGCAGCACGGCGGGGCCGTCGGGCAGATTCTCGTAGCCCTCGATCCTGTAGCGGATGCCGGTCAAGAGGCGCAGCGCGACGATCGCCGACTTGCACCAGCCCGCCGCCATCCAGTAGCGCCTGTCGGCGCGCAGGAACGGAAACGCGATGAAACAGGCGGTCGCGTACGGCACCGTGTACACGATGAAGAACAGCATCAGCAGCAGCGAGCGAATGAAGCGCATTGGCGTGACGAAACGTGGTGGGGGCCGGCGAGCGCGTCAGTCGTGTGCTTCGGCGAGGAAGTCGAGCGCGAAGGTGCGCAGGTCCTTGTGAACCTTCGTGCCCGGCGGCAGGTCGCCTGCTGCGAGCGTCTTCTCGCCCTTGCCGGTGAGCACGAGATGCACCGGGAAGCCGAGCGTGGCGCCTGCCTGCAGGTCGCGCAGCGAATCGCCGACGACCGGCGTGTCTTCCGGATCGATCTCGAAGCGGTCGATGATCTGCTGCAGCATGCCCGGCTTCGGCTTCCTGCAGTCGCACTGGTCCTCGGCGGTATGCGGGCAGAAGAAGATCGCGTCGATCCGGCCGCCGACCGTCGCCGCCGCGCGGTTCATCTTCTGATGCATCGCGTTGAGCGCCGCCATGTCGAAGAGGCCGCGCCCGATGCCCGACTGGTTCGACGCGATCGCCACGTGCCAGCCCGCCTGATTCAGCCGCGCGATGGCTTCCAGGCTGCCGGGAATCGCGACCCATTCGTCGGGTGACTTGATGAACGCGTCGGAGTCGACGTTGATCACGCCGTCGCGATCGAGGATGACCAGTTTTCGGTTGATGTTCATGTGCGTGCGCCGCGCGTCAGGCCGCGAGTTTCGAGATGTCGGCGACGCAATTCATCTGCTGATGCAGCGCGCCGAGAAGCGCGAGGCGGTTGCGTCGCAGCGCCGGG